>WUUC01211491.1_pt1 | contig 16963 bp, 15 predicted proteins | sample 6278441 | NCBI WGS metagenome assembly WUUC01 (sample SAMN13675441, study PRJNA597444) | soil metagenome | isolation source: soil | place: USA: Washington | collected 2017-10
CCCCAGTCGCGGGGCGTCAACATGAGGTTCGCGTTGTAGTGGTATCCGTTGACGTGAACCTTCGAATCGTTGAACAGCTGCGGCGCGTTCACCGCGGGCGCGATCGCGCCGGCCTTGTCGAACGGCGCGTGCGTCAGGCCGCCGAACTCCCCGATGACCGAGACCCTGTCGTCAAATCTGTACCCGGCGGCGGCGTCGAACGTCGGCGTCGTCCCGAACGTGCCGAACGACGGCCCGACCTGGGCGTTGAGCATCCAGCGATTCTCGTCAGTCTGGGCTGCGGCTGGTGCAGCGAAGATCGCGCACGCCGCGAGCATCACACACACGCACACAATGCGTCGCATGGCAACCTCCCTTTCTTCGGAAAGATGAATTGTTGTTGAGCGCGGCGAAGGCATCGCCGCGCCCGGGCCGAGGACGGCCCTTACGCCGCCTGAAGCTGTCGCATCTCAGGCTCCGTCTTCACCTCGATCCGGCGCGGCTTCGCGCTCTCCTTCAGCGGAAGAAGGAGTTCGAGCATGCCGTGGCGGTACGTCGCCTCGACGTGCTGCGCATCGATGTCTTCCGGCAGCGTGAACTCGCGCTCGAACCGGCCATAGGTGATCTCGCCGAGAACCGGCTGTCCCTTCCCGTCCGACGCGCGCTCGCCGCGGACCCGCAGCGTGCGGCCGACGACCTCGATGTCGACGTTCTCCGGCGCGATGCCCGGCAGCGCGAGCGACACCTTCCACGTGTCGCCGTCGCGCAGCAGGTCGGCGGCCGGTGTGAACGAGTCGAGGGCGGTTTGAGATCGGACCGTGTCGCCGAACACGCGACTGAAGAGCGCATCGAGGTCGCGGTGCACACCGGCGAGCTCAGTCCATGGCGTCCAGCGAGTCATACCCAGCATCGGAACCTCTCCTTTCTTCAGTTGGCGTCCGGCAGTGCGCCGGACGCCGGATTGAGTATCCGGAGCGCCCGGCCGGGCGCTCCACACGCATCTGACGATCCGAAAAAATCAAAGGTTCCATGGTCGCCGGCACCCTGAAATGATGAGCTTGGCGGACGAGCTGCGGCGTCTATTACACTGACGGTCCGGAGCCTTCCGTGCCTGGTGACGACCGTCTGAACCTGCTGCTCGATACGCTGGCTCGTGTCACGATTTCGGTCGACGTTTCGTCGACGCTCGAAATCCTGCTCGACAGCCTTCGCCGGATCGTGCCGTTCGACGCCGGCGGCATTTTCATCCGCGAGACACGGCGCCATGTCGTTCGAGCTCAGGCGACGCAAGGATACCCGGTGGGCTTCGAGATGCCTGCTGCTGACGGGATTGTCGGGGAGGTGATCCGATCGGGAAAGTCGCGACTGGCGCTCGAAGTCGTCGGAGATCCCGCCTACATCGCGGTCCGGCCGTCCACGCGCGCGCAGCTGACCGTGCCGCTCACGTCGCCCCGCGGAATCCTCGGGGCGATTTCACTCGAATCCGACCGCGGATCGGCGTTCGATGAGCACGATCTCGCCCTGGTCATCCTCTTCGCGCAGCAGGCCACAATCGTCATCGAGCGCGCGCTGATGCACGAAGAGCTCATGCACCGGTCGCGTCTCGATCGCGACCTGCAAATCGCCCGGGAAATTCTCCAGGGGCTCACGCCCACTGCAGCACCTGGCCCCCACGGCCTGCGAGCGTTCGGCCGGTCGGTTCCGGCCGAATCGGTCGGGGGCGACGCGTACGACTTCATCACGTACGGTGAAGGCCACCTGGGTGTGTCGATCTCGGATGCGTCGGGGAAAGGGCTCCCCGCCGCGCTGCTGGCGCTCTCCTACCGCGCGATGCTGCGGGCGCTCGTCAGAGTCGAGCTGCCGCTTTGCGCCGTCTTCTCGAGGATTAACGACCTTCTGGCGGACTCGCTGCCTTCCAGCACGTTCATCACCACGTTCTACGGCATCGTGGACGCGTCCGGCGGGCAGATGGCGTACATCAACGCGGGCCACCCGCCGCCGCTCGTCGTGCGGGCGAACGGCGGCACCGAGTATCTCGAGACGACCACGACGGCGCTCGGCTTCGCGCGCGGCGCGCCGGCGCAGGCCGAGCGTGTCGAGTTCGGCCGCGGCGACGGTCTGGTGCTCTTCACCGACGGCCTCACCGACGTGGGACCGTCGCCTGACGAGTTCCTGGACACCAACGGGATGGCGGATCTTGTGCAGCGCCACTGGGCGCAAGACGTCGCCGCCATCTGCGACGGCGTGCTGGACGAGGTCGTCCGCAAGGCGCGTGGCACCCTTCCGGACGACGCCACGATTGTCGTCCTGAAGTTCGACTGACCCGGAGGTCGTTTTCCTATCGACCGTCTCTTTTCCGTTCGACTCCGCTCACGTCGAGCAGATCGGTCAGCAGCTCCTGATGATCGAGGTTGCCGACAATCCACGTCCTCGGCCCCGGGGCGCGCTTCACGAGCGTCGGCGTGAAAATCACCGCGTCGCCATCCCCGTCCTCCAGCCGTCCGGACATGTCGCAGATCCTGAAGTTCACCTGTGTAGTGTCGTACTTTTCCAGCACGTTGCGTATGGAACGGATTGCCTTCTGGCATTTTTCCGACGAGGGGCTGACGTAGAGCACCAGCTCGATTTTCGGGGCCTTGGGGGCCCGCCTGCCGTCGTGGGCGGTGCCGCGATGGGCGGCGGGCAGGCGGGCGACGCCTAGACGCCGCCGCTTGGTGATGGCGACGAGGTCGCCTATCCGATCGAGCAGGGCGTCCAGCCCCATCGTCTTGCGGAAGACGCGGACGTCCCCGGGTTCCTCGAAATCGTGGCCGGTGAGGATGATCGCGGCGCTCTGGATGAGCAGCCCGGCGTCGGTCGCCTCGCGCAGCAGATCGAAACCGCTGCCGTCGGGCAGCCGCAGATCGATCATCACCAGATCGTACCGGCATGCGTAAAGTGTGGCGAGCGCATCGGCCATGCACGCCGCCCAGTCCACGGTGTGCCCGCGCGTTTCCAGCGCCGCAAGTATGAAGCCGCCGAACGCCCGGTCGTCGTCGACGACGAGGATCCGGCCGGAAGTGACCGCGTCTACCGGTTGAACGGTGGAAAACGTCTCTGTATTTGCGCCATACATCAGGTGAGCGGCTCCTTGCGCTCACCTGATGATTAGCAAGGTGTCTGCCGAGTGGCTGAGTTTTGCCAGCAACAAAAATCAGCCAGACGTCGTCGTTGCTGCCGGCGCCAGTTTCTCGACCGACAAGCCGCCGGAGGCGATCGTGAGGCAATACGGGTGAGTTTCGTGAGCGGAGCCGCGCATCTTGATGACGCGCATCTGCCGATCAAGCTCGTACCCTGCGGGCGAGTAATCCATCGTGAGGATTGCGTCGGCGACCGTCGACAGAAAGGGAGCCGTATGCCTCGCCGACTCTCCCGCCATGACTGTCTGCGTGATGAGCGCGCTGCGCCCGTGTTCGCGGAGCAGCGACGCCATGCCGATGATGAACTGACGGAAGCCCTTTTCCGACGAAGCGTGCTCGATCGAAGAAATGCTGTCCATCACGATGAGCGACGGACTGTACTCCTCCAGGCCGATTCGCAGGTTCACGAGCAGATCCTCGAGGCTCGTCGATTCCGGGTAGCGGCAGACAATGCGCAGGTTGCCGCCTTCGATGAGCGGTGTCATCGGCATTCCGATCACTTCGAAGTTGCGCACGAGAATCGGCCGCGGCTCCTCGAATCCGTAATACACGACGCGCTCGCCGCGCATCGCGCCCGCGCGGGCGTAGAGGCCGGCGAGCATCGTCTTGCCGCTGCCGGTCGGCCCGCGGACGATGACGATGGAGTTGCGCAGCCATCCGCCGTGCGTCATCTCGTCGAGGCCCGGTACGCCGCTCGAAAACCTCTCGACCGCGACGATGTCGGGCCGCTCCTTTGGATTCTGGGGAAAGATCACGAGGCCGCGCGTCGTGATCGTGCAGGGATACTCGCCCTTGAAATGACCGCTGCGTCGATACTTGTTCACCTCGATCGTGCGCCGCCGCCGATCGCCGTCAACGGTGTTCCGCACAATCACCACGAGATCGCACACGTAGTCCTCGACACCGAGCGTCGTCAGCTGACCGTAGTCCTGGGGCGACTCGGCGAGGATGATACCTGTGAGATCGAGCCGCCGTAGCGCATGCACCAGCTGAAAAAAGTGAGTGCGCAGCTGATCGTGCGGGGGACGTGGACTGAAAAGCGCGGTGGCGGAGTCGATCACGACCGCTTTGACGCCGTGGTTCTTGACGGCGGCTTCGAGCCGGTGAATCAGGCCGAACAGATCGTATTCGCCGCTCACGACCGTCGGGCCGTCCATCGGCCGCGCGAGATCCGCGACGAGCAGCGTGCCGTCCGCTCGCAGCCCCGTGATATCCAGCCCGAGCCCATCGCCGGTCACCGTGAGATCTTCCGCGTTCTCCTCGACTGCGACAATGAGCGTGGTGGCGTTCGATCTGGCGAGGTGCGCGGCGGCCTGCAGGCCGAAGACCGTCTTTCCGGTGCCGCTGCGGCCGACGACGAGCGTGGACCGCCCTTCGGGAATTCCGCCGTGAGTCAGGATGTCGAAACCGGGAATTCCGGTCGTCAGTTTGCCAATGCCCATTTATCGCAAGTGCCTCCCTCCGTCCACGCGCAACGTTTCGCCGGTGACGAAGTCGCTCTCGATCAACACCAGTACTGCCTTTGCAATTTCCTGTTCCCCTCCCCATCTTCCGAGCGGCGTCGCCTGCTCGACTGCCTCGACCTCCTGCGCGTCGATGTCCGGGGGCGCCACAATCGGCCCGGGCGCGACCGCGTTCACCAGAATCTGGTCGGACGCCAGCTCGAGCGCCAGCGCCTCCGTGAGCGCGATCACCCCGGATTTCGCCACGTAGTATGGGAGATACCCGCGATACCTCGGACGTCCGCTGCGAGCGGTCCAGTCGGCGAAATTGACAATCCGGCCGCCGCCCTGCGCCCGCATGTGAGGGATCGCTGCGCGTGCGCAAAGAAACGACGCTCGCAGGTCGACCGTCATGGGCCCTTCCCAATCCGCGAGCTGCAGGTCATCGAATGCGTGCTTGCGATACACCGAAGCCATATTGATCAGGATGTCGAGCCGGCCGAGTGTGCTGGCGGCGAGTTGCACCGCCAGCTCGCAACCCGCGGACGTGGACAAATCCGCCTGGACAATTGTCGCCCTGCGGCCCGCGGCGACCACTCGGGCTGCTGCCAGTTCCGCTTCCGAGCGGGAGCGTGAAAAAGTGAGGGCGACATTCGCGCCGCGCTCAGCGAGCGCCTCGGCCACAACCATCCCGATTCGCTTCGCGCCGGTTATGAGGGCGACCCGGTCAACGAGGTTCAACGGCCGGGCTTTCGAGGATGCCGACGAGCTCTGAGAGCGCCGCGATTTCGTTCCGCGCGGCATAGATGATCGCGCGCCGTTCCTGCAGCGTCGGCAGCCGCGGCTCCTCGCCTTCGAGCTGCACGCGCCCGTCCGGCTCGACGTCGACGACGACGGCGTCCATCGGGCCAACGTACAGGCGCATCAGATGCCCGCCGCAGCCGCCGCGCGGGCGGGATCGGCGACCCCGAGCACGACAGCGGCGCTGCGCGTCCCTTCCGGCGCGCAGCCGTAGGCATAGTCGATGTTCACGCCAGCTTCGGCGACGAGGCGCAATATCGGCGCCAGCGCACCGGCCGCCGACGGCACCGCCACCAGGATCACGTCGCGCTCGGCAACCTGATAGTGCCGCTCCCGCAGCACGCCGACGGCGTGGACGTGGTTGTCCACCACGACCCGGAGCTGTCCGGTGCCGTCGAGCGCCATTGCCGTGATGTCGACATGTTCATCGGCGAGCAGCCCGCAGACGGCCGCGAGCGCGCCGGGGCTGTTCGGCAGGCGGAGATTGAGCTCGGTGCGAATCGCCATGGGGAAGGAGAGTAGCACGGGCTCCAGGCTCCAGGCCTGAAGCCGCTGGAGCCTGAAGCCCGGAGCCGGAAGCCCGAAGCCTGATCAGAACGTAAACTTGAACCCGACCTGCATCGAGCGCGGCGCCTGACGAAGGATTGGTGTGCCGTAGTACGGACTCACCGGCAGGTTCGCGTTGAACCGCGGGTTCCCGAACTCGTCGAGGTTGGACTCGACCACCCACTGGTCGAACGTGTCGGCACCTTCGTACGTGTAGTCCTGATCGACTTCGAGCACCTGGTTTCTGTTGAACAGGTTGAACACGTCCACGATGACGCTGAACGATCGCGAATCGCCGCCGCCGAACAGCGGCAGGCGGTAATCGGCGTGGAAGTCGAAGTTCCAGTAGGTCGGCGTGCGTCCCTGCGACCCGCGCGGCTGGAGGAAGATGGTCCCGTCTCCGTACCCGTTGACGATTTCAGGACCCTGCGCAGAGATCGGCACGCCTGACGACAGCAGGAACCCTTCAGACAGCGTCAGCCCCCAGTCGAACGAATACGCACCGTAGACCTTCCACTGGTACGGCTTGTCGGACCGCAGCTCGCCGTCGGAGTTCGGCAGGAACGACGGGATGTCGTAGAGTGCCGTGATGTTGGGATCGAGCTGGTCGTAGCCGCTCATGTAAAGCCCCTCGTGATTGCCGCGCGCGCGGGCATACACGAACGAGGAGTTCAGGTGCCAGTTGTCGGCGAAGGCGTGCTGCAGCGTGAACTCGAGCGCTTTGTACGACCGCCGCGGTTTGTCGAACGGCGCTCCGAAGAAGCCTTCCCCGGGATTGCCGATCACGTACCCGGTCAACGCCAGCGGATCGGCAGGATCGGTGAACGTGCCGATGTCCTCGATGATCCGGCGCAGTTCCCGGTTCACGTACCGGACGCCGAAGCTCCACGCCGGCATGAACTGGTACTCCCCGCCGATGATGAACTGATCCTCGTACTGCGCCTTCAGATCTTCGTCGAGCGGAGTGATCGCCGTGAGCTCGGACACCCGGCGGACCTGCCACGGGCCGTTGATGGCCAGCGGAGAGCCCGAGGGGTTGTAGAAATTCTGAGACGTCAGCGCGCCTCCGCGGACGTACTGCGTGATGATGTATTCCTCGCCGTTGATGGCGCGGATGTTCATGTCGAGCGGAATGGCCTCGTAGAAGCGCCCCCAGAACCCGTAAATCTTCGAACGTCCCGCTCCGAGGGGATCCCACGACGCGCCGATCCTCGGCGCCCAGTTGTTGTTGAGACTCAGCCCGTCCACCGTCCGGCACTCGAGATTGACGACGCAGGCTTCGGCGTCGGACTCGCCGCCGATTGCCACTTCGTTCGCAGAGTCCAGCCGCTGGATCTCATACCGCAGGCCCAGGTTGAGCGTGACGTTCGGCGTCACTTTCCAGCTGTCCTGCACGAAGAACGCCGAGCTCGCCGTCGTGCCTTCGCCGTTCAGCGTGTAGTTCCGCTCCTGGATATAGGCGTTGAAGCCCTCGGAGGCGAACTGATCTCCAAAGAACCGGTACCACGTTTCCTGAGTGTCGGAGCCGTATCGATTGAGCTCGATATCCGCGCCGTATCGCAGGTCGTGGTTGCCGAAAATGCTCGTCAGTTTGGCGCCGAACGCCGTGCGGCTCGCTGAATCGTCCTGCATGCGGGCGAAGCCGCCATGCTCGAACAGGCCGAACGTTTCATCGATCTGCCGCGGGATGGAACGTGTCGCGTCGGTCGCACCTTCCGTTTCGGCACGCGACGCGTGCCGCCCCACGTTGACGTCGAGCAGCCAGCTTGGTGAGAGAACGCCCGTGTACTTCACTCCGAAGTTGTGGCCGCCGCTCCGAATCATCCGCTGCGCCGACGTCGGGTCCGCATTGGGCGTCGAGTTGCCCGTGGTGGAGCCGGCGAGCCATCCGTTCTCCTCCGTCGGATCGCCGAACGACGACAACACGAGCGTGTGGCTCGGGGCCGGCGTCCACGTCAGTTTACCGGCATAGATGTTCGAGTCCCTGTCGACCTGGCGCCCTGCAGTATTCACGGGCACGCCGTCCTCGATCTGGGAACCGAGGTAGGTGGTCCGTCGAACCGGGCCGAACGCGCCGAAGAACCATACCTTGTCGCGAAGGATCGGGCCACCGACCGAGCCGCCGAAGTCGTAGCTCGCGACGCGCTCCGCGAACGTGGTGATCTCCTTGTTGCGCCGGCGCACCAGGTCTCCGTCCGTCCAGCTCTGATGGCGGTCGTAGTTGAACAGGTCGCCGTGAAAATCGTTGCCCCCCGACTTGGTGACCACGTTGAAGACGCCGCCGGTCGACCGTCCGTATTCGGCCTGATAGCCCCCGGTCAACACCTGCACTTCCTGAATGAAGTTCATCGTCAGGTTCGCGCCGGAGGTGCCGTAACGAGGGTCCGTGACCGACAGGCCGTCGATGATGTAATTGTTCTCCGGCGCAGAGGAGGCCCCGACGGAGGGGCTGTCGCCGAACCGCCGATCGTGATCGCCCATCTCCAGTGTCACACCCGGCGACATTGCCGTGAGTTGCTGGAAGCCGCGGGCGCTCGGCAGCGTCTCGAACAGATCCGACGTGATGTTCACTCCCGTTGATGTCTGCCCCACGTCCACCAGCGGCGTTGCGGCCGTGACGCTCACCTCCTCGGTCACGCCTGCGGGCGACATCGACAGATTGACGACGCCTTCCTGCCCCAGCAGGATGCGAATGCCTTCCTGGGCCGCGTCCCGGAATCCGCTCAACTGCGCGGCGAGGCGGTAGTCGGAACCGGGCGGGACGTTGCGGATGCGGTACGTCCCCTGCTCGTCGGTCACCGCCGTTCGCGCGCCCTGGATATTCGGACCCGAGAGGGTGACCGTCACGCCCGGGAGCACGGCTCCGGACGCATCGGTCAGCGTTCCCGCGATCGAACCGGTCGTGGTCCCTTGTGCCGACAGTCCGGTCGACCACAGCAGCAGCACGGACAGAATCGCCGCCGACCAGCTGAACTTCCTCGTACTCGACATTTCGGCGCCTCCTCACGGTGGCGGCTTCGCTCGCGCCCAAACAGGGCAGCCAGCGAACCCGCGTCAAACACCGCTAGTTTCGGTACGTACTACTTTCACCGGGACCCGTCAACGCGAGGCTGCGAGGGAAAGCGGGAACGAACCGCCAGCGGTAGAGAGGAAGGAAGAAAGAAGAAGGAAGAAGGAAGGAAGGAAGTGAGGAAAGAAGAGGCCGGGCAGATTTCCGGTCTCCGGAAACCTACCCGACCAAGTCGACGGTCGTTACGCGAGCACTTTGATGACCACGCGGCGATTCTGCGCGCGGCCGTCACGCGTTCTGTTCGGCGCGATCGGCTTTTCCTCGCCGTAGCTGATCACGTTCATCTTGTGGAGCGGGATCTGATGCTGCTCGTACAGATACCGCTTCACGGCTTCGGCGCGCTCCATGCCGATACGGGTGTTGAGCGCGTTGGGCCCGGCGTTGTCGGTGTGGCCCTCGATTTCGAACCAGGCGCCCTTCGGGTCTGCCTTGATCTGCGTGATCATCTGGTCGAGCGCCGCCTTCGCCTCGTCGGGCAGCTCGGTCTGCGCGAACTTGAAATTGCCCTGGTCCTCGCTCAGTACGACCTCGAAGACCATCCGCCGCGAGGCCTTGTCGAGCTCCTCGACCCGCGTCCCGACCGTGTTCGCCGCATTCCGGGCTTCAACGGCCGCAGTGTTGGCCTGCTGCGCCGCGGTCTGCGCCTGTTGCGCCTGTTTGATTCCGGTCTCGGCTTTCTGATCCACCTCGGAAATGCGGCCTTCGTTGCGCCGCGTCCGCTCCTGCGTCTCCTCGACCGAGCGCCCGAGCGAGTCCACCTTCTCGTTCACTTCGCCGACGCTCGTCCTCACGAACTTCTTGGTGGCGCAGGCCGTCGTGCCACCTGCCACAAGCGCGGCAATCGGAACAGCCATCAGCATTTTCCGCAACATCTGGTCCTCCCTGCTACTGCGAATTCGGGCGAGATTGCCCCGCGACATACCCGCTCCGGGCTCGTACGATCAGGTCCTTGCCGCGCGTGCGGACCACGAGCGGATGCCAGCCCGGGGCGCCGCTCGATTCGAACGCGATGAGGTACTGATGGCGCAGCTCGTCGACGATCTGGCGCGCGATCAGGCTGCGCTGCGCGGCGGTGCTTACGACGAACGCGTGGCCGCCCGTCCACTCGGCCAGCTCCGCCAGCGACCCGCTCAGCGCCGACCGCTGGGCAACGCTGGTCGCTTCCTCCGACGACGGATTGTCGATGGACGGCACCACGCCGACGATGTAGACGGGAACGTCGATCGAGCTGGCGAGACCCGATACCTCGCTCGGCGACATGCGGCTCGCGTTGTCGCGACCGTCTGTGAAGACGACGACCGCGCGACGCCGCCCCTCGCGGCCAGCCAGCCGCTCCGCCGTCCGGGCGACTGCGTCGTGCAGCGAGGTCGCGCCGAATGGCGTGATGCGGCCCATGGCCGACGGCAGCGAGTCGAGGCCTTTCGTGAACGGCGCGATCATGTCGAGCCGCGTGTCGAAAGTGAAGACTGCGGCCTCGTCACGTGAACCTTCGAGCCAGCTCAGAACGTGCGTGGCCGCGTCGCGCGCGTCCGGGAGCCGCGCTTCCATGCTCCCGCTGACGTCGAAGAGGAGCGCCACGCTGACGCCGCCGCGATCCTGCCGGAAGTCGAGTATCGGCCGTGTGATTCCCCGCTCGAGCACTTCGAAGTCGCGTTTGGCGAGGTCCCGAACGAAACGCCCGCGGCGATCGCGAACGACGGCGCTCACCCGAACCAGATCCACCCCTGACCGGAAGGTCGCGACCGGCGCCTGCGGGTCCGCGCTCTGAGCGGCGACCTCCGCCCATCCTGCAAGGACGGCAATACTGATCGTGATGAGCTTGCGCGGGGTCATCGCTTAGATGCACTCCAAATCGATTGCCATCTGTATAAGTCCTACGAACATGGCGATTTCCCGCAAGGACCGAGTTATGGATGAGCTATTCGGCTGCTCAATTTGCGAAATATTTACACACTTTGACGCGATCGGCGCGCTCATGACCATGTAATAATTACGCGGCAATTACCCAGGCCGTAAAGCCCGGCCCACAAAGCCTCTGAGATAAGATCCGATTGTGGCTTCCACCCACACCTCTATACCGGTTGCCGAACGGGTGCGCAGCTTCTCTTACGCCATCCGCAACATCGTCGTGGAGGCGCAGCGCGTGGAAGCGGCCGGAAAGACCGTCCGGTATCTGAATGTCGGCAATCCGCCGGCGTTCGGCTTCCAGCCGCCGCCGCACCTGATTGAAGCGGTCGAGCGCGCCATGCGCGATGGTCACAACGGGTACGGACCATCTCCTGGCATTTCGGCGGCCCGGGCCGCCGTCGCGGCGGAATACACCGGACGCGGCTTCCCGGTGACGCCGGACCGCGTCTTCGTCACCGCCGGCACGTCGGAGGCGATCGAACTCGTATTGAGCGCGCTCCTCGACAGCGACGGTGAGGTGCTCGTCCCGCTGCCGACCTACCCGCTCTACACCGCCGTGGTCGCCAAGCTTGGAGCTCGCGCACGGTATTACCGGACCGACCCGACACGGGGGTGGACACCGGACCTCGATCATCTGCGCAGCCTGGTGACGCCCTCGACGAGGGCGCTCGTGGTCATCGACCCGAACAATCCCACCGGCGCATCGTACGATATCAGGACCCGGCGTGCGCTGCTCGATCTCGCCGACACTCACGGGTTCGTCGTGATGGCCGACGAAGTCTATGCGGATCTCGGGTTCGACGGGCCGGTCGCCCCCCTCGGAAGCCTCGATCCCGACGCGGCGGTCATCTCCTTTTCGAGCCTGTCGAAAGGGTACCTCGCTCCCGGTTGGCGCGCCGGTTGGCTGGCTGTCGGCCGGACCCCACGTCTCGACGAGGTGTTGACCGCAGTAGGCAAGCTGGCCGACGGCAGGTTATGCAGCACCGTGCCGATGCAATTCGCCGTCGCCGCGGCGCTCACCGGCGATCGGTCGCACCAGATCGGCCTGCGGGCGGGGCTCGCCGAACGGGCGAGGGTGACGGCCGAATCGCTCAACGCGATCGACGGCATGTCCTGCGTTCCGCCGGTCGCGGCCTTTTACGCGATGCCGCGCGTATCCCTTCCCCGTGGCCGTACCGACGAGGATTACGTCCTCGCGCTGCTTCGCGCGACCGGCGTGCTCTGCGTGTACGGCTCGGGATTCGGCATGCCGGCCGAGGAGGGCTACATGCGAGTCGTGTTCCTGGCGTCTCCAGGCGAGCTGCGGGAAATCTACGCGCTGATCGCCGGGTTCACGAGCGAATACCTGCGGGCCTGACGGGCGGTGTGATGAGGCCGCGCCGCCGCTTGTTCTCCATGAGCGCGTGCGACGCGGCGACCCGATGATCTCCGAGCAGGAATTCACGCGCCGCATGGTGCGGACGGTCTTCACGGTGGCGGCCGTGGGGATCACGATTGCTTTTCTCTGGGCGGCGCGCGAAGCGCTCATCCTCGTCTACATCAGCGGGCTCCTCGCGATGGGGTTTTCGCCGCTCGTCCGGCTGATTCAGCGCCCGCGCGCGGCGGGCGCGCGCGGCGGCATTCCGCGGCTCGCGGCAATCCTCACCGTCTACCTGGCCATCATCGGTGCGATCGTCGTGCTCGGACTTCTCGTCGTTCCTCCCCTGATCGCCCAGGCGACGGCGCTGTGGAGCCGCGTGCCGCAGCACTTCAACGACTTCCAGCGCATCCTCGTCCGGTACGGCGTGACGACGCAGTCGGTCACGCTGCAGGAGGCGGTGCAGAACGCGCCTGGAGGACCCGGCGGCAACGCCGTGAGCACCGTCCTCCTCGCCTTGTGGGGTCTCGTGGGGGGCGTCTTCGGATTGATCACCATCGTCATCCTCAGCTTCTACTTCCTGATCGAAGCCGAATCGCTGTTCCAATACGGCATCCGCTTCGTCCCGTCGCGGCAGCGCGGCCACGTGGCGACGGTCGCGCGCGACGCGGTGGCGAAGGTGAGTGCGTGGCTGCGCGCGCAGGTGTCGCTTGCCGCGCTCATGGCCACGTCGGCCGGCGTCGCCCTTGGGCTGCTGAACGTTCCCTACTTCTACGTTGTGGCGATGATCGCGGGCGTGGGCGAGATCGTCCCGATCGTCGGCCCGATCATCGCGGGCATCGTCGCCGTCGCCATTGCGCTGAGCGTCTCCCCCGAGCTTGCCGCGACGGTTGCCGTCGTCTTCTTCGTCCTCCATCAGCTCGAAGCCAACGTGCTGGTGCCGAAGATCATGGAGAAGCGAGTCGGCGTGAGCCCGGTGACGGTGCTCAGCGCCCTGCTCGTCGGCGGCGCTCTGTGGGGAGTGGTGGGCGCGATTCTGGCGATCCCGACCGCCGCGATCCTGTCGGTCGTGATCGAAGAGTTTTCAGGCGTGAGCGCGGCGCGCGAGCGAGAGGCCGGGATTCGCAGTGTCTGACGCACCGGCGGCCGCTTCCATCTCCAAATTTCTCGGACTCGCGGCGCTCGGCGCCGCGGTCGTGTGGGCCGCCTATCTCGCGCGGGACGCCCTGCTCGTCATCTATATCAGCGTCCTGCTGGCCATCGGGTTCGGTCCTGTCGTTCACGCGATCGAACATCAGAAAACCATTCCGGTCGCCCGTCGCCTGCCGCGCTGGCTGGCGATCCTGATTGTCTACGTCGCGATTGTCGGCACGCTCACTCTGGTCGGTCTGCTCGTCGTGCCGCCGCTCGTTTCGCAGGCGCAGGAGCTCTGGGCGCAGCTGCCGACGCTCCTCGATAAGGGGCAGGCATGGCTCGTCGAGTACGGGCTGCTCGCGCATCCGCTGACGCTCGAAGAAGCGGTGCGCAGCTCGCCCGCGGCGCCCGGCGATGCGGTCGGTACCGTGGCCATGGCGGTGACGGGGGTACTGGGCGGCATTCTGGCCTTCATCACAGTACTGATTCTGACCTTCTACCTGCTCATCGAAAGCGACTCGCTCTTTGCGGGATTTGCCCGCCTGTTTCCGCGCGCCGATCGGCCGCGCGTCGAGGAGGCGTCGCGAAAGATTTCGACGAAAATCAGCGCGTGGCTGAGCGGCCAGTTGATGCTCGCCGGCACCATTGGTGTCACTGCGGCAGTCGGTCTGTATCTTCTCGGCGTACCCTATTTCTACGTCCTCGCGCTGGTCGCCGCCTTCGGCGAGATGATTCCGGTGGTCGGCCCGATTCTCGCGGCCGTGCCGGCGATTGCGGTGGGGTTCGCCGTGTCGCCCCGGACGGCGCTTTTTGTCGCCCTGTTTTTCCTCTTGCAGCAGCAAATCGAGAATCATGTGCTGGTTCCCAAGGTCATGGAGCGTCAGGTAGGCGTGAGCGCGACGGTCGTGATCGTGGCGCTGCTCATAGGCGGTTCGGTGTTGGGCATTCTGGGGGCGGTCCTGGCTGTGCCGACGGCGGCCATCATTCAGGTGGTGATGCAGGAACTGCTCGACGAGCGGGACCGGCTGGCGGATCGCAGCCACGGCGTGTAGGCATCGGTTTTGATCAAAGATCCTGAAAGGGCTCGCGACAGCCGGACAAACTCGGTGTAAAGTTCACGCCGGGCGAAAAGGATGGAACGAATCTTCAGGACGGCAGCCGCCGCAGATAACCATTTTGGGAACCTGGCGTTCCTCGGCTTTCTGGCGGTCCAGTGGCTCGACGGGGTCTATACCTATATGGGGATCGCGATTTTCGGCCCCCATATCGAGGCGAATCCCCTGATCAGCTCGGCGGTGGCGTATGCCGGCCCGGGCACCGGACTGGCCGCCGCGAAGCTCCTGGCGATCGGCTGCGGCATGTTGCTGCACCTCCACCGCGTCCATAACCTCGTCGCAGTGCTCACCGTCTTCTACCTGCTGGTAGCGATCGTGCCCTGGACGATGCTCTTTCTGGCGTCCTAGCGTCGCGACGCTCCACTCGGAACATCCTCCGCTTCGGTTCTCAAGTCATATACTTGCCCGAGCTTTGCCACTACACACCTCGCGCCGCACGGATCCCCTCTCCTACCTGTCGGTCGAGCTCGATGCGCTCAAGGCCGACGGGCTCTATCGCCGTCTGCGAGTGCTCGGTGACGCACAGATGGCCACCACGGAGGTCGATCACCGTCAGGTCGTCAATCTTTCGTCGAACAACTACCTGGGACTGACGACTCACCCGAAGCTGCGGGCGCGCGCGCTCGAAGCGCTCGAGCGGTTCGGCGTGGGAACCGGATCGGTGCGCACGATCGCCGGCACGATGGCGATTCACATGGAGCTCGAACGGCGGCTCGCCGAATTCAAGAAAACCGAAGCGGTCGTCGTCTTCCAGAGCGGATTCACCGCCAACGCGGGTACCGTGTCTTCGATTCTCTCGAAGGACGACGTGGTCATTTCCGACGAGTTGAATCACGCGAGCATCATCGACGGCTGCCGGCTGAGCCGCGCCGAAATCAAGGTGTTTCCGCACAAGGACGCCGCAGCCGCGCGGGAGATCCTGCGCACCCTGCCCGCGTCGCGCCGCAAGCTCCTCATCACCGACGGCGTCTTCAGCATGGACGGCGACCTCGGACCGCTGCCCGATTTGTGCGTCGTCGCTGAAGAGTTCGGGTGCATCATGATGGTCGACGACGCGCACGCCAGCGGGGTGTTCGGCGCGAACGGACGCGGGACGATCGACCACTTCGGCGTACACGGACGCGTCGACGTGCAGGTCGGGACGCTGTCGAAGGCTATGGGCGTTCTCGGCGGATACGTGGCGGGCACGCGCGCGCTCATCGAGTTTCTGTATCATCGCGCGCGCCCCTTCCTGTTCTCCACGTCGCATCCGCCGGCTGTAGCCGCCGCCTGCATCGCCGCGATCGACGTGCTGCTGGAGGAGCCCGGGATCATCGATCGGCTCTGGGACAACACGCGCTTCTTCAAGACGGAGCTGTCGCGGCTCGGTTTCGACACGGGGCCGAGCGAAGGCCCCATCACGCCCGTGATCGTCGGCGACGCGGCGCTCGCGATGAAGCTGTCGGATCGGTTGTTCGAGGCTGGCGTCTTCGCGCAGGGCATCGGGTTTCCGACCGTGCCCCGCGGACGCGCGCGGGTCCGCACCATCGTGACAGCGACCCATACGCGCGCGGAGCTCCAGTTCGCGCTCGACAAGTTCGCGCGGGTCGGCCGCGAGCTCGGGATCGTGTAGCGGGACAGCCGCCAGCGCTGCTCATGTTCGGCAACGTCGCCGCGAGCGGGATGTACTTGCCGCCGTGGTGTCTAATGGAAAGGGCCGCCGGCCGCTCACAATGGCATGCCTGCGTCGGACATTCTGGGTGCTGGGCGCGCTGATGCTGCTGCACGCGCCGGCGCGCGCGCAGAACGACGACGCCGCGATCCGCGGGCTGTTGAACCGCCTGGAAACGATCGTCCAGGAGGGCGATCGCAGCGCGTTCGGCGGGCTGCTGGCGGGGACGGCGGATCGGGAGCGAGCCGGGGAGTTCGCGGAGCTCGAGCTGCGCGACGGCGCGACGCGGGTCGTCATCCAGGAGCGGGACCGGCAGCATCTGCAGGGCACGTTGCCGGGCAACGGCTATCGCCTCGTCGTCGACGCGCTCATCGAAAGCGGCGATCGGGCGCGCATCTCGACGATCCAGCTCGACATCAAGAAAATCGAAGACGAGTGGTTCGTCGCCGACCAGGAACAGCTGTCGGTCGTCGAGAATCTGTTTCGCCTGTCGGTCAACCCTGACAAGCAGTTCAACGTCAGCAACGTCAAGATCGCCTCCGAGGACCTGGAGCTGACGCTCGTCGAAGGTTCGGTGTTCGTGATTGAAACGGACCGCGGCATCACCGGCCTGGTGTTCACCGGCCGCGGCGACATGACGTTCCGGCCGTCGCCGGAAACGGAGCAGGGGCAGGTGCGCATTTTTGCGGGCACCGACACCCTCGCCAGCCGGTTCGACGTGCTGTACGTTCGCGCGTCCGACATGCCGTCCCACATCGATCTGTCGGCTCTGTCGGCGCGG
>WUUC01031578.1_pt1 | contig 16959 bp, 11 predicted proteins | sample 6278441 | NCBI WGS metagenome assembly WUUC01 (sample SAMN13675441, study PRJNA597444) | soil metagenome | isolation source: soil | place: USA: Washington | collected 2017-10
ATCTCGCCCCGAGCTTCGCCGAGGCGTTCTTCAACCGTGGCGTCTCGAACTTCGTCTGCACCGCTTGGCCCGTGGACGACATCGGCGCGCGGCAGTTCGCGCTCAAGCTCTATTCCAAACTGCTCGGCCTCAGAGAGATTGAAGGGCAGCCCGGCCAGTACGAGATAGACCCTGCGGGCTCAAGGCCCATGCACATTTCCATGCGCGACGCGCGCACATGCATCGCCGACACTACCAACGGCAGAACCACTTGGGGCGCTTACCAGCACTACGGCAGCCCGTACTTCCAGTTCTTCTATCCGAACGAGCAGGAAGAAACGCGCCGCGCCCCCGCCGCGTCCAAAGCGGGCGCGTCCAAAGCCAAAAGCAAAGCAGCTACCGCGAAGCCTCGCGGCGGACGGAGGGCCGCGAAGAAATAGAGTCAGCCTGTAAGGATTAGATAAAGCCTCAAGGTTTACGAACCCGTTTCGGGTAGTGTTCCTCAAAGAGCGTGCTGACGAAGTCGTCGCGCGCTCTTTATTCATCAGCCGACTCTTCGATAGACCAATCCCCTCTCAATCGCCGCCTCCGTGGCCCACACCGCGCCGCCCGCAGCCCCTAGAATCGAGTTGTGCGAGAGCCCCGTGAAGCTGACTGTGCCCTCTTCATGGTCAACGGATAGCTGGCCCGTGGTGACGGCCATGCCTCTCTCGGTCATCACGTCGAGACGCGGCTGAGGGCGGTCTGGCTCCGCTCGGTAATGAATCATCCGTCGAGGGGCCGAGGGCAATTCGTGCGAGCGCGCGTGCCGCTCCCAGCGCTCAAGGATTTGCGCGGCGGTCGGCGTGTTTTTGAATTTGACCGTGACGTAGGCCGTGTGGCCTTGGGGGACGCCGACGCGCACGCAGCGGGCCTTGATGCGGGGGCCGTGCGCGGGCTGGATTCCGTCTGCGCCGGCCTCGCCCCAAATCTTCAGGGGCTCGGTTTCCGATTTCTTCTCTTCGCCTTCGATGAGCGGGATGAGGTTGCGCTCCATCTCGGGCCACGTCTCGAAAGTCTTACCCGCGCCCGAGATGGCCTGCTCGCTGTGGACATTTATCCGTTCGATGCCGAACTCTCTCAAAGGCTCAAGCGCGATGACGTAACTCTGTATCGAGCAGTTGCTCTTCACCATGATGGCCCCCGTCGAATAACCTCTGGCGGCGCGCTGGTGCGGAACCACTTCCAAGTGATGCGGGTTCACCGCCGGGATGACCATCGGCACGAAAGGGTCTTGCCTGAAGGCTGAGTTATTCGACGTGACCCACACGCCCTTCTGAGCGTATGCGTGTTCGAGCCTCTTAATCCTCTCTTTATCGAGACTGAGCGCGCAGAAGGCCACGTCCGCGCGGGCGGCTATCTCGTCCACGGCCTGCACGTCCGACACCTCGGCCCCGGCGACCGACTCCGGCACGTCGAATTCCAACGCCCAACGCCCGCGCACCGCGCTCAAATAATCCTTGCCCGCAGAGTTCGCCGAAGCCGCCAAGACCTCTATCTCGAACCACGGATGGTCTTTCAGCACGCCGAGCAACTGCTGCCCGACCATCCCCGTCGCGCCGAGCACGGCGGCCTTCAGCTTCCCGCCCTCAAGCCCCGCCGCCCCTCCCGCGCTCCGGGCCCATTTCACCACCTCAGCCATGTGTCACCCCCGTCGAAGAAATGCGGAATGCGGAGTGCGGAGTGCGGAATGAAAGGCAAGTTGAATCTAACCATTCAAGCCGCTTCCTATTCATCAATCCGCATTCCGCATTCCGCATTATTGACCTTCTAGCCGCAGAGCACCGAGCCGCCGTTGACGTTGAGTATCTCGCCCGTGATTTGTCGAGCCCAGTCCGAGGCGAGGAAGAGGACGGCGAGCGCCACGTCGTCAGCCGTCGCGACGCGCCGGAGCGGGATTTCCTCGACGGCCTTTTGCCTCTGCGCTTCGTCGGCCAACACGGACTCGCTCATCTCCGTGTCAATCCAGCCCGGCGCGACCGCGTTGACGCGGATGCCGGGCGCGAGCTCCGAGGCGAGCGATTTGGTGAAGCTAATCTGGCCGCCTTTGGAGGCTGCGTAGTTCGAGTAGAACGCCTCGCCCCACTGCCCCGCCGTCGAGCTGATGATGACGATTGAGCCGCGCCCGCGCTTCTTCATCAAAGGCACTGCGGCGCGGCACGCCGCCCAAGTCCCTTTGAGGTTGGCGTCGATAACTCTGTCCCAAAGGTCTTCCGACATCTCTTCGACGGGCGCGCCCTCCCAGATACCGGCGTTCGCCACCAGCAGGTCGAGCCCGCCGAAGCGCCCAAGCGCGGCAGCCGCGAGCGCTTCGGCGTCCTCCACCTTGCACACGTCCGCGCGCACGGCCATCGCCTCGACGCCAAGCTCCGAGCAAGAGCGCGCGACCTGTTCCGCCGCCGCCTGCTGCCGCACATAACTGATGCAGACGTTAGCGCCAGCCTCCGCAAGCCTGAGCGCGACGGCGCGACCCACGCCGCGCGACCCGCCCGTCACGACGGCCACGCGGTCTCGCAGCAAGTCTCTAGGGAGCGTGATGTTGCTTCGATAATCTTCGTCCATAGTCGCATCCTAAGTCTTACCCTGAACTATTCAAGCTCTAAAATATTCAGACCACGTTACGAACCGCCTGCGCGGAGTCGGTCGAGTCTTCTTCTTCGAGCGCCGCCGAGAGGAGCGTTGCGAGCGGCCCCGCGTCGGCGAGAAAGGCGTCGTGCCCGTGCGTCGATGCGAGTTCGGCGTAGCGGCAATCGACGCCCGCCGCACGCATCCGCGCGGCCAGCTCGCGGACGGCGCTCGCGGGGAAGAGCCAGTCCGAAGTGATGCCGACGAGAAGCACGCGCGCGGCTATTCTGCGGAGGGCCGCTTCCTCCGACTCGTAGCCGCGCGCGAGGTCGAACGTGTCCATCGCTTTCGACAGGATGAGATACGAGTTGGCGTCGAAGCGTCGCGTGAAAGAGACGCCCTGATAGTCCAGATAGCCCGCGACATCGAAACGCTCTTCGAGCGAGCGATGCGGGTCTTCTCCCGCGCGGTCTGGGCGGCGCGCGAAGCGCTCGTCGAAAAGCTCCGCCGACTTGTATGAGCACATCGCGATGGCGCGCGCCAGCGCGAGGCCCGCCGTGGGCTGCGCGCCGCTTTCATAACGCCCGCCGCGCCAGAGCGGGTCGTTCCTGATAGCTTCCCGTTGCAGGTGATTGAGCGCCAGCCCCAAAGCGGGCAGCGGCGTGGCCCCGACCGCTACGCACCGCCCGACCCGCCCGGGAAAATCCACGGCCCACTGCAAAGCCTGCATGCCGCCGATGGAGCCGCCCATGACGGCGTGCAGGCGTTTCACTCCAAGCCCGTCGAGCAGGAGCTTTTGCGCGCGAACCATGTCTCGGATGCTGACGATGGGAAAGTCGCCGCCGTACGTCTCGCCGGTTCGAGGGTTGACGGAGGAAGGCCCCGTCGAGCCGTAGCAGGAGCCGACGACGTTGATGCCGACGACGCAAAACCGCCCGCTGTCGAGCGGCCCTCCAAGACCGAAAAGCTCCGGCCACCAGTCGGCCACGCGCGCCGAGCCCGACAGCGCGTGACAGGCGAGAATCGCGTTGTCTCTCCGCTCGTTGAGCGCGCCGTAGAGCGCGTAACGAAGCGTGACGGGCTGCAACGCGCCGCCGCTCACCTCGAACGGCTCGTCTCGCGCGAAAGTGAAGTCGCCTTCAAATGTCGGTTCCGGAGCTGCGCTCACCTCTACACTCCGCCCGCCCCCGTCGCCGCCTTGAGCGGCTCGTCCGTTAAGCCGCCCGAAGGCTCCGGCAGCTCACGCCCGCTCTTTCTAAGAGCCTGATCGAGGTCTGCGATGATGTCGCGCACGTCCTCTATGCCGACTGAGAGGCGCACGAGTTCGGGCGTCACTCCCGTGGCGCGCTGCTCCTCTTCGCTCAGTTGAGAATGCGTGGTCGAGGCCGGGTGAATGACGAGCGACTTGGCGTCGCCGATGTTTGCGAGCAGGCTGAAGAGGCTCAGAGAGTTGATGAAATCCTTGCCCGCCGCGAATCCCCCGCGAATGCCGAAAGTGATGAGCGCGCCCGCTCCGTCGGGCAGATATTTTTGCGCGAGCGCGTGATACGGGCTGCTCTCCAAACCCGGATAGTTGACCCACTCGATGGCCTCATGCTGTTCGAGAAACCGCGCGACCTTGAGCGCGTTCTCCGAGTGCCGCTGCATGCGCAGGTGCAAAGTCTCCGCGCCCTGCAAAAGCAGGAAGGCGTTGAAGGGCGATAGGCATCCGCCCGTATCGCGCAAGCCCTGCACGCGCGCCTTGATGATGAAGGCGAGCGGCCCGAACGCCTCGGTATAAGAGATGCCGTGATAGGAAGGGTCTGGCTCTGTGAAGTCCGGGAAGCGCCCGGAAGCCTTCCAGTCGAAACGCCCTCCGTCCACAATCACGCCGCCGATTGAAGTGCCGTGCCCGCCGATGAACTTCGTCGCCGAGTTGATGATGATGTCCGCGCCCCATTCCAGAGGGCGGCAGAGCGCGGGCGAAGAGGACGTATTGTCCACGACGAGCGGCAGGCCGTGCTCGTGCGCCGTCGCCGCGAGCCGCTCGATGTCCGAGATGTCTAGCTTCGGGTTGCCGATTGTCTCTGTGTAGACGGCCTTCGTCCGCTCGTTGATGGCTGCGCGCAGCGCCTCGTCGTCCGCCGCATCGACGAAGCGGACGTTGATGCCGAGCTTCGGCAGCGTGTAGTGAAAGAGATTGTACGTGCCGCCGTAGAGCGAGGTGGTTGAGACTATCTCGTCGCCGCTGGCCGCGAGCGTCAGGACGATGAGCGTCTCGGCGGCCTGACCCGACGCGAGCGCGAGGCCAGCCGCGCCGCCTTCGAGCGCCGCGATGCGCTTCTCGAACACGTCGGTCGTCGGGTTCATGATGCGCGTGTAGATGTTGCCGAACTCTTGCAGCGCGAAGAGTCGCGCGGCGTGGTCGGCGTCGTCGAAGACGTAAGAAGTGGTCTGATAGATTGGCACGGCCCGCGCGTTTGTCGCCGCGTCGGGCTCCTGCCCGCCGTGAATCGCCAGCGTGTCGAAATGTAGTTTCGCGTCGTTGTTATCGGCCATCACAGTTTCCTCGGCGGACGCCTGCCGCCATGCAAAGATGAACATCTATTCGTTCGAGGCGAGGAGGTTCCACGGATTTTAAGCCCACACGCGCTCATATCCCAATCCCTCCCCGGCGCTTTCAAAGCCCCGCAAAGAAAAACCTCCCGCGCTCAAGAAAAGCGCGAGAGCGTAAAAAGTCCCTGCGTGTATCATGCGTCGGGCGTCGGCTGCGACCATGCGAGACGTTCGCTTTTATTCTGCCCCGTAAAAGCGAACAGGCGCGTCGGCCTTTGGGAGCCTCGCGCCTGTCCTAAGTGTGGTCACTGTCCTCACCCCAGCAACCACTGGGCGAGAAGGATTCACCTACCGCCCGGTTGAGGCCATTCTACAACGGCGTGCAGGACTGTCAATTCCAATAATCAACAACGAAGTATCAATTAAAAGAAGATAGATACCCTTACCAAAAAATGGTAACCAAAGCTCTCGAACTCGGCCTGAGCTGATGTGCAGCAGTAGCGAATCAAGACACTCCTTCGTCTCCCACGCCCGGGGCGCGAGGGTCTTCAGGCGCGTGCGAAGGATGCTTGATTTCACTCGTCACCCGAGAGGGATGCGTGCGGGAGAATCGTGGAGGGGATGGGTTCGAGAAACCGAGAGATGACGGGGAAGGAATCTCCGTCCGCGCCGCGATAGAGGCTCAGAGGGTAGACGAAATAGAGGTGACGCTTGGCGCGCGTCGCGGCGACGTAGAGCAGCCGCCGCTCCTCCTCCAAGTCTTCAAACTCGTCGTAGGAGCGCGACGAAGGGAACCAGCCGTCCGTCATCCAGATGACAAACAGCGCGTCCCATTCCAGACCTTTCGCGGAATGGACGGTCGAGAGCGTCACGTCGCCGCCGCCGCGCGTCCGGCTGTCCGAGTGGGCCGCGTCCGAGGGGTCGAGCGCCACGTCGGCCAGAAGCTCGGAAGGGCTCTTGTACCTTTTGGCGATTGCTTGCAGGTGTTCTAGGTCGCGCCCGCGCCTAGGGTAATCGTCGTGCCGCGCCTTCAGAATGGGCCTGTAAAATCGCAGCACGGTCGAGAGCTGCGCGCCCGGCGACTTCTGCTCGACGAGGGACGTGAGCAGGCGCGCGAGGCGGGCCAGATGGTCTCTGTAAGCGGCCCGCGCGGGGAAGCGGTGGAGCTTCTTGAAGAGGGCTTCCTTCGTCCTCGACGCCCTGAACTCTCTCCGCTCGACGCCGAGGTGGTCGAGTATCTGGTTCACCGTCGCGTCGCCGATGTGGTCAATCATCTTGAGGACGCGGAACCAAGAGAGCGTGTCCGAAGGGTTGGAGACCAAGCGCAGGAAGGCCAGAGCGTCTTTGACGTGCGCCGATTCGGCGAACTTAATCCCGCCGAACTTACGAAACGGAATGCCGTGCTTGCCGAGTTCTATCTCCAAATCGAAAGAGTGTGAGCTGGCGCGAAACAGCACGGCTATTTCGCCGAGCGGGACGCCCTCCTCGCGCAGCTCTTCGATGCGCTGCGCGACGAAACGCGACTGCTCGTTTTCGTCGCGCGCCCTGACGACCAGAGGGGGCGGGCCTTCCTTTATGCCCGAGAACAGGCGCTTCGCATAGCCCTCTTTGACATCGGCGATAATCGCGTTGGCAACGTCGAGGACGGGCTGAGTGCTGCGGAAGTTCTCTTCCAGCTTGATGACGCGCGCTGACGGGAAGAGCTCGGGGAATTCCAGCATATTGCGGTGGCTCGCCCCTCGGAACGAATAGATTGACTGGCATTCGTCGCCGACGACCGCCACGTTGTCGTGCGTCGAGGTCAACAGCCGCACGATTTTCGCCTGAAGCTTGTTGGTGTCCTGATACTCGTCCACCATTATGTAGCGGTACTGTTCCGAGAGCCGCTGGCACAACTCCGCGCTCGCTTCCAGCGCTTCGCGCAGGCGCACCAGCAGGTCGTCGTAAGTGAGCAGGTGTCGGGCGCGCTTGAACTGCTCGAAGGATTCGTAAAGCTCTCCGAGGCCGTCTTGCTCATCGACGAACTGCGGGTAGGACTGCTTGAGCACGTCCTTCAAGGGGCTCACCTTGTTGACCATCATGCTGAAGATGGTGCAGATGGTGCGCTTGCGCGGGAAGCGCCGCTCTCGCGTGAGCTGCATCTGCCTGCGCAGAAGGTCGATGAGGTCTTCGGTGTCGCCGGGGTCGAGCACGCTGAAGTTGCGCTGAAGGCCCGCCTCCTCCGGAAACTTCCGCAGGACGGAGTGGCCCAAGCTATGGAACGTGCCGCCCGAGACGCGCTGGCAACGCGCGTCGGCCAGTGCTGCGGCGCGCGCCAGCATGCTTGTCGCCGCGCGCCGCGTGAAGGTGAGCAGCAAAATGGATTCGGGCCGCGCGCCCGTCTCTACCAGACGCGCCACGCGGTAAACGAGCGTCCGCGTCTTTCCCGTGCCCGCCCCCGCGACTATGAGCAGAGAGCCTTCGGTCGTCGTCACGGCCTTGAGCTGCGTCTCGTTCAGCTCTCGCTCGTAGTCAATCCCTCGCGCGCGGGGTGCGACCGTGATGCGTTTCAAGACCAGCTTCGACTTAACGGGAGCGGGAGCGGAGCGGCCCTGTTCGAGCGCGTGCTTGAAGGTCTTGAGTTCGGCGGCGAACTCCGTGATGGTTTGATAGCGTTGCTTCGGCGCTTTGGCGAGCGCCTTCGACAGCATGCGCTGAAGTTCGAGCGGCAGTTGCGACCGGATGGAATCCCGCAGCCTTGGCTCTTCGTGCAGGATGGCGTGCATGGTGTCAATCTGGTTTTCGTTTACGAAGGGACGCGTGCCCGTCAGCATCTCGCAGAGGACGACGCCGAAGGAGAAGATGTCGCAGCGAAGGTCTAGCCGCTGCCCGAGCAGTTGTTCGGGCGACATGTAATGAATCGTCCCCATAATCGTGCCGGACTTCGTGTTGACGCGCGTGAGCGTCTTCTGCGTGCTGTCCGCCGCGAGCCCGGCACGCCCTCGACGCGGAACCAGCTTCGCCAAACCGAAGTCCAGAATCTTCGCGTAGCCGTCGCGTCGAATCATCAGATTTTCGGGTTTCAGGTCGCGGTGGATGATGCCCGCCTCGTGCGCTCTGGCGAGCCCCTCGGCAATCTGTATCGCAATCTCCAAAGTCTCCATGACCTGCAAGCTGCGCGCGGCTATCCTCTGCCGCAGCGTCTCGCCCTCCACGTACTCCATCGCCATGTAGGGCTTGCCGTCGTCCTCTCCGAACTCGTAGACGGTCAGGATGTGCGGGTGATTGAGGGCCGAGGCGGCGCGCGCTTCCTGTAAAAAGCGGCGGCGGCGGTCTTCCTGAGACAGGTATTCGGGCGGCAGGAATTTGAGCGCGACGACTCGGTGCAGCTTCTCGTCGTACGCCTTGTAGACCGCGCCCATGCCGCCCGCGCCGAGCGACTCCATAATCCTGTAATGCGCGACTATCTCTTCGGGGCTCAGTTTCATGTTTCGGAGAAATACGGCCAGAGCTTATTCTAATCCACAGTGTGTGTACGAAGAAGTTTGCGCCGGAGATGCCCTCCATTAAGACTTCGAGCGGCGGGGCGGACGGACAAACATGGCCTACAAAATCTCGTCGCTTGCCCGAATCGCATCACCGTGACAGGATACAGTCTCGCGAGAGGTCAGAACAGCGAGAGGGCGACGGGCGAAGAGCGAATGACGACGGATTCAGCTTTGGTGCAGAGACTTTATCTTCTTGAGCCGCAGTACCGCGAGCGCGTCTGGGGCGGGCAACGCCTGAAGCCCAACGACCCGCCCTTCGGCGAAGCGTGGGTCGCCTTCAGCGAGAGCCGCGTCGGGGCGGGGACGCACGCCGGGCAGACGGTCGCCGAACTGGCAAAGCGTTACGGCGCGCAGTTCCTCGGCGCGCAGGTCGCGGCACTTCACGGCGAGCGCTTCCCTCTCCTCATCAAGCTGCTCGACTGCGCCGACTGGCTCTCCGTGCAGGTTCACCCGAACGACGAGCAGGCCGCGCGACTCGTCGGCCCCGGCGAGACGGGCAAGACCGAGGCGTGGCACTTTCTTGAGGCCGAAGAGGGCGCGAAGATTTACGCCGGAGTCAAACCGGGGATGACTCAAGAGACTTTAGCCGAGGCCATCCGCGCGGGCCGCGTGCTCGACGTGGCCCGGCAGTTAGAGGTGCGGGCGGGCGAGACGATTCTCATCCCCGCCGGGACGCTCCACACCATCGGCCCCGGCCTTCTGCTCTACGAAGTGCAGCAGTCGAGCGACACGACCTACCGCGTCTACGACTGGGGCCGCCCGGCCAAGGCCGGAAGAAAACTGCACATCGAAGAGTCCGTCGTCGTCATCGACCCTCGAAGCAGCACCGCGCTCCAACCGCCCCCGCCGCTTCAGGGGACGGCGAAGCGGACGGTCGTCAGCAGCCCCTTCTTCGAGCTGGACTTGATGCAGGTCGGCGCGGCCATCTTCGAGGGCGACACAGAGGGGCGCGCATTTCAACTCCTCACCATGACCGAAGGGACGGTCGCGCTCTCCTGCAAAGGGGAGACGCTTATGCTCTCCGGCTACGACACCGCGCTCGTCGCGGGCGGCGCGGGGGCTTATGAACTCCGAGGGGTCGAAGGGACGGCGAAGGTGCTGCGCGCCACGCTCCCGGCCCCGGCCTAAAAACTTTCAGCGCGAAGCTCTCGCGTCGCTCGTCAACCATGAAGAGAAAGAGTCTGTTCTTTCTCATCACGATTGACGATTCACGATTTTTCACCAAGGAGGGGGAGGGACGGAAGATGGCGATTCTTGTGACGGGCGGGGCCGGTTACATCGGCAGCGTGATGGTTGACCAGTTGGTCGAGAGCGGCGCGCGGGTGGTCGTGCTCGACAGCCTGCTACGCGGGCATCGAGGGGCTTTGAACGAGAGCGTGAATTTCTACGAAGGGCAGACGGGAGACCGCGAGCTGGTCGCGCGCATCTGCCGCGAGCAAGACATCGAGGCTTGCATCCACTTCGCCGCGCTCGCCTACGTCGGCGAGTCCGTGACCGACCCCGGTCGCTACTTCGAGAACAACGCGGCGCAGGGAATCGGGCTGCTCGACTCCCTGCTCGCGGCTGGCGTGCGGCGGTTCGTCTTCTCCTCGACCTGCGCGACCTACGGCGAGCCCGTGCGCGTGCCGATTGACGAGCAGCACCCGCAGGCTCCTACGAGCCCTTACGGGTGGTCGAAGCTCTTCATGGAGAAGATTCTCGAATCCTACGACCGCGCGCACGGGCTGCGCTTCGTCGCGCTTCGTTACTTCAACGCGGCGGGCGCGACGCGTCTGCGCGGAGAGCATCACGAGCCGGAGACGCATCTCATCCCGAACGTGCTCGCGGCGGCGACGGGCAAGCTGCCCTTCGTCTCGGTCTTCGGCGGCGAGTACCCGACGCCCGACGGCACGGCCATCCGCGACTACATACACATCACAGACCTCTGCTCGGCGCACTCTCTGGCGCTCGAATACCTTCGCGGCGGCGGCAAGTCGGAGTTCATCAACCTCGGCAACGGGCACGGCTACTCCGTGAAGGAAGTGATAGAGACGGCGCGGCGCGTGACTGGCCGCGAGATTGAAGCGCGCATCGAGCCCGCACGGCCCGGCGACCCTTCGCGGCTCGTAGCCGACGCGCGGAAGGCGCGCGAGGTTCTGGGCTGGCGAACGCAGCACCCCGAGCTGGAAGCCATCGTCCGCACCGCTTGGGAGTGGCACGAGTCGCACCCTGAAGGTTACGGCGACGGCGCGTAGAGGTTTGAATCGACTATGAGCACGGCACGCCGGATTGAAGATTTGTTCTACAGCAAAATTCCGATTACCCGCGCCATGGGTGTGAAGGTCGAAGACTACGACGGGCGGCGGCTCGTGCTCCGCGCGCCGCTCGAAGCTAACGTCAATCATCTCGGCACGGCGTTCGGCGGCAGCCTCAACGCGCTCGCGGTGCTGAGCGGCTACGGGCTGCTCTGGTTGGAGCTACAGGACACGCAGGCCCACATCGTCATCCGCGAAAGCTCCATCTCCTACGACCGCCCCGTGACAGGCGAGCTTCGCGCCGTCTGCAACAGCCCCGGCGAGGGCGCGCTCGCCGAGTTCAAGCAGACCTTTCAACACAGAGGCAAAGCCCGCATCAACCTCACGTCCACCATCGAAGACCAAGGCGTCACAGCCGTCCGCTTTCAAGGGACGTTCGTCGTCCTCCGTTAGCAAAGGGAACGATTTTTCATGTTTGCGCCGGCGCAGGTGAGGCTGAGCTTACCGGAAGAGGCCGCCGTGGAAGCCTATGTCGTAGACCATGAACAGGCCGAAACAGAGGCTGAAGATTCCCGCGACGCAGCGCAGCGCGAAGTTCGCGCGGTTGAAGCGTGCGGCGGTGAAGTATAGAGGCAGGCCGACGAGCGCGCTCATCAACATCATCCCGCCCACCGAGCCCACGCCGAAGACAGCGATATAGAGCAGCCCCGTCGCCGGAGACTTGATTGACGAGAGCACCAGCAGCATCAAGGCGGCGCTCCCCGCGAACCCGTGCAACATCCCAACGAGCAGAGTGCGCGCGTCGAGCCGCAGGCCGTGATGCGTGTGCGCGGCGGGTTCGTGAGGGCCGTCTTCGTGGACGTGTGGGTGTACGTGCTCGCGCCCTCCGTGCCGGTGGGAGTGCAGGTGCAAGCGGCCCCCGCGCGCCAGTTTCCGAAGGGCGTTCGCGCCGAGCGCGACGAGCATGAGGCCGACGCAGAATTCGAGCGCCAGCGACGCCCTCTCGCCGATGCGGACGCCGAGCACGATGACGGCCACGCCCGCGACGAGCAGAGAGGCCGTATGCCCGATGCCCCACAAGCCGCCCACCAGCGAAGAACTCCACACGCTCTTGCGCTCGCTGACGATGGCCGAGATGGCGGCCAGATGGTCGGCTTCCACGGCGTGCTTGACGCCCATCGCGAAGCCGAAGGTGAGCACGGGAATGGTTGAGAGAGAATCCATGAAAAAGTCTTCAGTCGCCAATCGACGGTTTTTTCGTGTCTGGCAGAATCGTTGCCGCTAAGCATACGACTCGCGACGGGCGGCTGACAACTTGGAACCTGTATTTCCCCCTAGGTCAGAGCGCCTTCCTGCACCATGCCTGCAAAAGCCTCGTGCGGCTGGCGGACATATCGCGTGTGCGCGGCATGTAGTCGGCGAACATCCAGCGCGCACGGTCGGTCGTTTGCAGCATGGCTTTCGCGTTCTTACGGACATCCTGCTCGGAGTTGAGCCGCACGAACGGAATCATCACCGGGTAGAGCAAGTAGTATGTGCGCAGGACTTTCTCGTAAAGCACCTCGAAAGTCAGCAGCTCGTTGGCGACGGGGTCTTCGGCGCAGGGGTCTTCGTAGTACCGGCTGAAGTCCTCGCCGTTTGGCAGGATGCGCAGGCTGATGGAGGGTGAGTTCGTGACGAACGGCGGATTCATGAAATCGCCGTAGCTCTTGGGCGGGTAGTTGGCCGGGGGCGGGTTCGTCTCGTCGTTGATGGTGAAGGTGAAGAGGAAGTTTCCCGGCTGGCTTGTGTCCACGATGATTGGCTGGCCGGGCTTGTGGTCTGTGGAGATGGGCAAGGCGTTGCCGGGGTCTTGCATGGGTACGGAGCGATACTGCCAGACCGTGACGGGCGGGCACTCGTCGGCGGACAGCTCCCGCCCTCGACTGAAGACGGAAATGGTCGCGGGCTCGGCGGTTCCCTGATTGAGAAACATAGCGCCCGTCTCGAACTGCTCCGCGTAGAGCGCCTGCTGGTTAGAGACGAAGTAATAATCGGTCTCATCCAGCACAGGGCCGAGCGTCGCATGCATGAGCTTGAATTTAGCGCCCGGCGCTTCCAGCACTTGCCGCGCGGCATCGTTCGTCGAGATGTCGAAATCAAAGACCCAGCCCTGACCGTCTCCGCGCGCCGTGTCCGCGTATTCGACCGGGCCGACGACCACGCTGTTGAGCCCTTCGGAAACGACCAGAGACACTTTGCCGAAATCGTACTTGAGGTTGGTCGGGGGCTGTGCGGCGCTTTGAAAATTCTCGGGGAACGTGCCGACGAAATCGACCGAGACGCTATCGCCGTTTTGCTGTAGCACCGCCGGGGCCAAAGCGATTAAGCCGTTCGGACTATTATTTTGGGAGCCTTCCGGCGTCGGAATCTGCGCTTGATTTGAGACTAAGAGCCTTCCGGTCGGCGTCGTCAGAATCCGCTCGCGCTCGTAGAGCGGCGCGAAAGTCCCTACGATTTCCAGAGTCGCAGGGTTGTTCTGCTGCTGCTCGTAGATGGCCTCTATCTCTTCGTTCGTGTTGACGCGCCCCGAAGGGTTGTATAGATAGTAGCGGAAGATGAGGCCGGAAATATTCGGGTCTTCAAGGCCGGGAACGTCGAAGGTGTCTCCTTCCGCGCCCTTCCGTATGACGTGATAGACGTAGCCTCCCGCGCCGCCGTCGCCGGTCAGATTCACGTTGCGGTAAAAGTTCAACCACTGGCACGCGCCCTTCGAGGGGCTGCCGCTGATGAAGGTCTGGCCGTCTTTGGCGAGCGTCAGGCGGTCGATGAAGAACTGCGTCGAAGGCGGCGAGCCTTCGGAGTTGACATCGGTTATGTGCCCGCCCAAAAAGCTGAGGCCAGCGCCGAGCAGTCCCGTCAGCGCCACGCCCTCAACCGGCTCGGAGTAAATCTCGCCGGGGCCTGCTGTGACGCCTATGACCTTCACGTCGGTGATGCTCGTGTCCATGCCGCCGTAGTAGTTCCACTCGGCGGGGATAATCTGCTGCGTCACGCCGGGCTTGCCGGACTTATTGAACGTCTGCTGCTTCTGCACCCAAGCCCTGAAGGCTTCGTCCGACATCCCGTAGGTTCTGGCCTGAACCATCTTCGAGTCGATGAGCGCGAGGGTCTCGCCCGCGAACGGCCCCCAAGAGTCCGGCAGCGCAAAAGCTCCCGCGTAGTCGTCGTTGTTGGCGGTTCCGGGGTTCAGACGTATGGTTCCCTTAAAATTGATGCGCGGGTAATCGAAAATACTCATGGTTCACCTTTTCCGTTTCTTCGTGCGGGCTAGGGCGAGAAGGCACGAGGCAGAGTGACAGGGCTTGCGGGAGGCGGAGGCCAAGCACGCACAGTGCTCGGCCTCGCCTTCGGAACTTTTGAACTCCCCTTAGCTCGGAGACCATCCAGCCGGGATTGAGTCCACGTTGAAGTAAGGCACGTTGTAATTGTTGGCGACCAGATAAATCCAGAGTTGGAGGGTGAGACGCTTGCCCGCCGACATGTCGCGCGTGATAGGCATCGCGTAGGTGCTCTCCGCCGCCGATTCTTCGGAAATCATAGACCAGATGGCGCTGATGCTGTTCTCCACCGCCTGCCGGTTGCCGAGGTTGACGTGCGCCAGCATTACGTTGAAGAGCATGTCGTAGACGGAGAGGGCTTGAAAGTAGATGAAGTCCCAAGCCTGCTCCTGATTGCCCGCGCCGTTCCAGAGATTGACGAACTGCTGCGGAACCGCGTCGTCGAAAGGCAGCACGCGGACGGTGGTGTAGTAAGCGTCGTCCGTGAAGTCGAACTGAGCGGGCGGCTGCGGCAGTGTGTCGCCGGAGTAAGGAAAGAAACCGAGCACCGGAAAGCCCGGGCTTTGCGCCGCGATGCCGATGGTCACGACGCCGTTCTGGTCGGCCTCGAAGACGGCGACGCCGGTCGTGATGGTTGTCGAGCCGTTCGGCACTGTGATGGTCGTCTGCGTGCCGTTCGTGAACTCGACTAGCTGAGGCTGGGTGGTCGAAACCAGATTGAGGCCGGAGTCGTATCTCGCGACCAAGAGGTTCGTGCCGGGGCTCGGCACGCCCATCTGAAAGACCGTGACCTTGAACTCGGTCAGGCCGTTCTCGTCGAGATAGATGCCCCGCGTGTCGGTCTCTGCGGCGTAGACCTGTTCGACGAGCGCGTTCTGGCCGCTCGCCTGTATGACGAGCGTGCCGCTTTGCAGGAGTGGGCCGGTAACGTCATCGGGGAAAGGGATGTCTATGATACCGCCGCTCGCCTCGTAGGCCGAACGCTGGTATTGCTCATAACTTATCTCTGTAATCGGCGTGAACCCGTTGTTCGTCATGACGCCGAGCGTGAGCGTGCCGAATTTGACTTTGCTGAGGTCGGAGGGCCACTCGCCCGGCGTGCCGTTCTCAGGCATCGTGCCGCCGAAGTCGAGCGAGATGAGGTTGGCGGTGTAGTCTATGTTGACCGCGACCGGCCCCAGCGGAACCGGGCTGCCCGCGATGGCGACGACGTTGGATTTCAATTCGTGACCGACTATGAGTTCCCTTCCCGGGGCCGCCGCGCGTGCCACATCAGACGTGCCGAGAGGGGCCACGGCAGCGCCAGCCGCCAGACAACGCCCGACGGGCACGCTCGCAAGCTCGCCTTCGTTCCACACTCCGACCGCGCCGACGACGTGGCTGTAGCAGGGGTTAGAGAAGAACTGAGATGTATCGCCGTTGTTGTTCCATGCTTCCCAAGCGCTCGCAAGACTACCTGCGAGCGCCGTGTAGTCTCTCGGTTGCTGCGGTATGTTGTTGAAGATACCGTTCATGAAATAGAGGTTCACGTAGGCCGTGAAGCGCATCATGATGCCGAGCGCGCCCGGCTGCGAAGCGGCCTGCCTGAGCTTCGAGATGAGCGGCGAAGAGTCAACGTTCGTCGGCCACGTCACCTGCTCGAAGGGGATGCAGGTCTGAAAGCAGACGCCGATAGAAGAGGCCGGGGCGGTGAGCACCTGCGCCGGGCTGTAGATGCGATTCGGGTTCAGCCAGCGAGAGTGCATGCGGACGGCGCGCGGGCCGCTGATGCGGTAGTCGTCGCCGCCGAACGCGAGCTGTCCGAAGTATATCTGCGAAGACCAAGGAGACGCGGGGTTCGTATCGACTAGGCGGCCCGCCCCGCTGCCACCGTCCCCGTTGATGGAGACAGGCCCGCCGATGATGGGGTCGCCCGTCGAGGGCTGGTTGTACTCAAGGTCGCCGCCGGTAATCGTCGTCGTCAGGTCGTTGTACTGCACGAAGGAGACGCCGTGCGTCCCAAACATATTCCACTCGGCGGGGACGCGCGGCCCCGGTGGATTCTCGGCGTCGTCCTGCAAAGTGATGGCCCAAGGGCGAAACGCAGTTTTGAAATTGTCCTGCGTGATGGGCGGGGTCTGCGTCGCCAGAAACTGCCAGTTGAGGGCGGCGTTGGCCGGGTCGTAGGTCTGGAACTTCTGCCAGTCGTTGTTGTTGAAAGTGCATGGATCCCACTCCATGTACCCTTTGAAATAGATGCGGGGAAAAGAGAGTACGCTCATTGACGGCTCCTTCCGAAGCTTTGCGCTATCTGTGACCGTTCATCTGTCAAGGCTATTGTGGCAAGCCAGCCGCCAGCCTCATCATGGCCTGCTCTTCAGACGACCCTATCTCGCCCTCCTTGCTCCAAGCTATGCCGACTACGGCGCGCACCGCGCCCGCGTCGTCCAGCACCGGCAGGGCGATTGCGGCCTGCGCGTCAACGGCCTTCGCGCCCGGCTTGATGTCGCCCGTCTCGTCCGTTTGCAGGTTGCAGGTCTGCACCGGAGACTTCCGCAACTGCGCCACGCCCGCCATCCCCTTCCCGCGCGCGACGTGCGCCACGATGGCAATCACGGGGGGCGGGATATTGTGCGCGGCTGTCAGGTAGAGGTCTTCGCCGCGCTGCACATGCACCGTGCCCGCGACGCCGCCCTGCCGCTCGATGAACGACTCCAACCATTCCTGCTGAGCCTGATTCTTCTCGTACATCTCTCGTCCCCCGGACGGCAGCCGTCTCTC
>WUUC01137043.1_pt1 | contig 16958 bp, 19 predicted proteins | sample 6278441 | NCBI WGS metagenome assembly WUUC01 (sample SAMN13675441, study PRJNA597444) | soil metagenome | isolation source: soil | place: USA: Washington | collected 2017-10
AGCTCAGGGGATAGAGCGTCCGCCTCCTAAGCGGCAGGTCGCAGGTTCGAATCCTGCCGGGGGCACCAAAGTACTCATATTCAAACCTGCGACACCCCGAACAGGGGTGATCGCAGACAACACCAGACCCCCGGCGGCATCGCATGCCCCGGGGGTCTGGTCGTTGCCAGGCTCGGCGATGCGGTCAAGCACCTCGCCGAAGGTGGAGCCGAGCGCCGGGTCGGCTTGCTGACGGCGTGCCGCATCCAGCACTTGGCCGTCAAGCAATATGTCGAACGGCTCGGCCAGTTCACCCCGGACGTCGTCTTCATCGATATAGAGGTGGGTGAAGAACGCCTGGTTGAACAGCCGACGCACGTACGGGTCGGCCATCAAGTACGCCGAGTGGCAGTCTCGGGCCAAGTCGAGCGCCTGCGTGAGGTTGGCTTCAATCACGTCGAACGCCGTGGCAGCGGCTCCCAGCCGTCCCTCGATGCTGGCGAGCTGAGACGAGATCGACTCCTGCTCGGTGGCGATCATGTCCATCGGGACGGCGCCACTGTAGATGGCCTCAACGAGCTTCTTCTGCTTGGCGTGCAGCGTGGCCTTCTCCGCGGTCAGGTGCTTGTGCTCTAGTTCGGCTTCGCGGCGGCTGGCGGCCAGTTCGGCACGCGCCCCGTGCTCGACGGTGTCACGGAGGTCCGGGTCGAGACGGACCGTCGCCCAGTACTCCTCGACCATGTTCTCGATCTTGCTCACCAGTAGCGCCTTGCGGGTGCATGTCGTGCGCTTCTGGTGCCGGCCGAGGCAGATGAAGTACGGGTAGATGGTGCCGTAGCGGTTCTTGGCGTTGGTGATGATGTATCGGCTGCCGCAGGCACCGCAGAAGACGCTGGACTTGAGGTAGTGAGGGTGCTCGCGCTGGCGCTCGCCGACGAGGTGAGCCGCCAACACGTCCTGCACCTTTTGCCAGGTGATTAGGTCGGCGAGGGGCTGGTGTCGGCCTGGATGAGCGACACCTTTGTAGATGACCTCGCCCTTGTAGTACGGGTTGGTGAGGATGTTGTGGAGCACGTTGGGCTCCACCGACTTCGCTGGCAGCTTCGGAGTGCGCCGGGTGGTCAGCCCTCGGGCCTCTAGCTCGTCGGCCAAGGAACGAAGTGTCCAGTCACCGCTCGCGAAGGCGGTGAACGCCCAGGCGATCAGCTCGGCACGCTCGGGATCCAGCTCGACTGTGCGTTCCTCGCGGCCGTCGGCCGTGAACCGTCCGACGTTGCGGTAGCCGAGCGGTGCTTTGCCAGGGGTGCCGCCGGTCTTGGCCTTCTGGCTCATACCCTTGTGCACCTCGGTGGCGAGGTTCTGGGAGTAGAACTCCGCGATGGAGGACATGATGCCGTGCAGGAGCATGCCTGACGGCGTCTCGTCGATGTTCTCCGTGGCCGAAGCCAAGGTGGCGCCGCTCTTCTTGATAGCCATCGTGATCTCGACGTCGTCGACGCGGTTGCGGGCCAGGCGGTCGACCTTGTGCACGAAGACGTAGTCGACTGGGTTCTCGGTGATGAACTTCAGCATCCGCTGAAGATCGGGTCGGTCAGCTGACTTGGCAGACTCACCAGCGTCGATGAACTCCTTGACGATGGCCACGCCCAAGCTCTCGGCCTTACGGCGGTTGGCCTCGCGCTGCGCCGGGAGAGAGTAGCCCTCGACTTCGCCGCCCTTCGTGGCCTGCTCTTTGGTCGAGACCCGCAGGTAGGAGACACCGATCTTCATGTCGGCGCGGCCGACTGTCGCTCTGCGCTTAGTCATCCTCCACCTCCTTGGAGATGGAGGGGCTGGACGACTCAACTTCTTGCTGGGTGGCGTCGGGCTGCGGCTCCGCGGCCGCCCAGTCCGCGACGGCGTGCAGGACGCCGAGCGGGTTGGGCTTCCTGTCCCGGTAGTTCTCTAGCGGCGCCGTCGCCACGACCAACCGAGCTCCGGCCTGTTCGATCTTCCAAATGATGCGGCCGTAGAGGTGCATGTTGCGGGCGATCGTCGGATGGTCCGGCACGATCACGTAGGTGATCTCAGACGACTCGGCGAGGTCTGACAGCATCCTCTTGAGCTGTTTGCGGTCGTCGGTCCAACCCGAGGCGATGTCGGTGTACGCCGAGACGACGATTGCCCCGAGCTCGTTGGCTCGCCGCTGGCAGATGTGCTTGGCGACCGCCTCCTTGTGACCGTCGTCTTCGGCGACGGCGAAGCGCAGGTATGTCACCGCTCGGGGAAGCGCGTGGCGCTTGTCTCGTTGCTTTGTCATAGCAATTTGCCCTCCTTTCATGTTTCAGATATGCCAAATCAAGACTTGCTATTTTTTTTCGCAATTTGGCCACCTCTGACCATAGCTCGATTTCCGGCAAATTCCAGTCCATTTTGGGCCATTTGACCTGACCCTATGGTTCCCTAGGGGCGAACAGGCGCATTTCTTGATGCTGAAATTACATCGAGCGACTGCTAATTCGCGAATAGGTGCCGCTCAAGGTGATGCACCCAGATGTGCACATCCGCGATCTTCCAGGCGATCGACTTGAGCTGTTGACATTCGACTTTCAGCCTGGACAAGTCGCTCTCCCCAGTCTCCGCGAGGCGGATCATCGCGGAGTTCTCGACGCCCATCGTGACGAGGAAGCCAGCTAACATTGCCGCCACCGCTTGTACGTCCTCAAGAGCAAGGGTTTCGCCACGAGCGTCGGCTTCAGCGGCCGCCTGCTTCAGGTGCTCGGTGAACTGCGCGGCCGGCCCGCCGGCCGACGCCCTCTCGATGGAGAGCGCATCATCCTGTAGTGATTGGCCTTCGGGTGTGGACTCGTTCGCGTGTCCCTCGGTGCTGTCGCGGACATCTGCCTTCTCGAGCTGCTCGCGATCCTCTGATTCGAGCCTGCGGGGCGGCTCGGTTGATTTGGCCTTACTTTCGTCGTCACCCAGGTTGATGATGTAGGTGCCGAGCCAGTTGATCCACTCACGGATCTCCTCGTCATCAACGCGTTCGTAGATGTCTGCAAGTTCGCGGGAGATCGCTCCTGGGTCGACTCGGCCGGTCACCGCGAAGTGGTGCAGCGCTCCGCTCTGGGGGTCGTCGCGTTCGTTGGCCAGTGCGCGGGCCAGGGTGCGTGCTCCCCACTCCGGCACCTCGCCGCCTTCAGCTTCGGCTTCTCCAATGGCGTCGCCGATAACGTCTACTAGGGCGTCGTCCTGGCGAACTACGCCGGTCATGTCGATCTCGCCTGGCCATAGTCGTTCGAGTTCTGGAATGTCTCGATCGTGGTCATCTCCTGGATCGTGTGGTCGTTGTTCCATGTGGTCATCCCTCCTTTCTGTGATTGGTGTCGGTGTCGTGCCCAGCTGTGATCAGCTCGCTGAACTGGTCGGTGGTGACGACCCGGAACAGCGCCGGCTGGATCGCGGGGTCGGCGGCCAGGGCGGCCTGAATGGCCCGCTGTCGGGCCGTGTCCGGCACGACCCAGGTCACGGCGGGAAACAGGCCATGCCGGGCCTGGTGGGCACCCGTGGCCGCGTAGCGCTGGTAGACCTTGGCTTTGCGGACGACGACCGGTGGGTGTTCTGTGGCGAGGTCGGCTTCAAGGAACCAGTGGTCCTCGAAATCGCCGATCGCCGTGACGGCGTACAGGTCAGGCTTGAGCCATTCGAGGGTGCCGTGCGGGCCGACGTACGAGCGCCAGCACGACGGTTCGGTATCAACGGCGACCAGCTCAACCGAACCGTGGTCGTGTAACTCATGCAGTTGGACGGCGAGTTCGGCCACAGCCAAGGTGTGCGCAGCAAACGCGAGGGTTGGTTCGACGTAGCGGCGGCGCTGTTTCTCGCCGTGCATGGTGCGCAGCAGCCGTTCCCCGGTGGCGCCCAACTGCCAGCTGATGCTCGAAGATCCCGCCCTAACGCCTCCGATTACCCTCCGTAACCTATTGACGAGGCCATGGGCTTCCAGACGGGTCAGCACGCGCATCGTGGCACCGGATGCCGCTCCCTGGCTGGCATGACCATGGGCAAAGTGCAGACGTTGGACCATCGCAGTAGAGAGCAACCTGTGGGCACGTACGGATTCCAAGATCCTGATATCCCGCTCGGACAGGCGCTGCAGCAGGCTGGTAACAGCAGCCGGGCTCATCGGACGCCTCCCTCTGCGCAAGACCCGACATAGTGGCTCGGCCGATGACCCCCGAGTAGGGGGTCAGTCCCATCCCGCAGGGTAGGCAGCATGGGAGTTGAGCAGCGGAAACGTGTCGGGGTGAGCAACGTGAAGATAGGGGCGAAGAGACGAGCGGACAGAGGCAGGATCACTGCGTGCCACCGCTGCGTGGCTGTCTTCGGCCCTCGTCGATTGCGGCTCATCGTTGCCTCCGCTTCCGGCCGATCTGCGCCGGATCGACCACTAACGCTGCCTTGTCGGTCTGCGGTTTGGCCGTCGCCTCGTCCGACTCTGAGGTGTCGGCGGACGGGGTTATCTGCGGATCGGGTGCGTAGTTGGCCCGAGCAACGGCCCGCACCGCGTTCGGATCGGTGGTAGCTGGTGGGGGTGGCAGCGTCTTGACCAGCGCCCAGCCGGAGGGGTGGCCGTCGGCGACGAGATTGACGTAAGCGTGATAGCGCGGCAGCGCCATAAAGTCCTCGGGCGTCAGGGCGCGCGTGCGCTTGGCAGTATCGCGAGCGTCCTCGTACTCGGCTGCGAAGATCACCTTGTTGCGGGCGTTGTGATCAACGGCTTGCCGGAGTGTGGCGGGAAATTGATCACGGAACTGTGCCCCGAGCCACCAACCCACAGAGAGTGAGCGGCTGACGGCCAGCGCGTCGGCAAGGGACAAGGGGAGGTTCAGGAAGCGGGGTGCCTCGTCGACGTAGACCACACCAGGGTGTTTGCTTGCATCCGGCTCGCTTGCTCGTTCTTGGGTGGCCTGCCACAAATCTGCAACAACCAGCGAACCGAGCAAGGCCGCCGTGCCTTGACCTATCAAGCCCTCGTTGAGTGGCACCAGCACGATACGTCTGTCACGGAAGGTGTCCCGCAGCCGGAACTTGCCGTTCTGCTGGTCGAGCATGCGCGAGATGGCCGGCCGCAGGAGAAACTGGCGGAGTTTGTTCATCGGTGCTGCGGTCATGGCGGCTTGCGCAGCAGGAGTCTGCGCCTCGAACGCTGCCCAGAAACCGGCCAGCGCCATATCCGCCTGAATCCGCCCAACCTGCCGGCGACGGAAGCGGGGATCGGTCCACAACTTCGGCAGGTCTAGTAGCGTGGCCGGACGCTTCGCCGTGCTGGCCCGTGCCAAGGTCCGAAGCCCAGCGGAGAACAGGTCCGCGGTACGTGGACCCCAGCCGTCATGGAATACCGCCTCGAAGACCGCCAGGATCCCGTCAACGACCACGTCCGGATCCCGCCCAGTCGCGTCCAGGGGATTGAACCCAGTCGGCAAGTCGCCGCCGGCGTCCAAGATCACCACGTCGTTGAGTCTATGATCAGGGATCCGGGCAAGGACGTCGTCTACCAGCTGTTTCTTCGGATCGAGCACGGCGACTGGTCGTCCAGCTTCAACGTCGGCCATGATGAGATGCAATGCGACGTTGGTCTTGCCCGAGCCGCTGGGACCGTAGTTGATCATATGCAACATCTGGTCCGCTGATGAGACACCGAGCAGGCGGTCGTCGCCTGGCGCCGCACTGCGAGCAAAGACGCGCGGACCGGTGTGAACCGAGGCCGCCGCCCGTAGCGCCTTCGGATGTGCCGGGGGTAGACCGGGAAGATCAGCATCGCCGAGCGGCCCGCCCAGCGGCCAGCCGAGGAGACCAACAAGCTCGGCCACGCTCAGGTGTAGCGGCCACCGCCACGGCAGTTGTGCATTGTTGAGGCGCTTGGGGTCCTCGCGGGTGAGGTTGATCCGTAGGCCGGGGCTCTGCGCGGTGGAGATGGCACTGAGCAGTCCCATCAGAAATCGTTTGCGTCGCTCAGGGTCCGGACTGGATGCACCGAGCCGCATGGTGGCGGCGAACCCGGCCTGGGACAGACGCTCCCGTACCCGGCTTCGCGTGTCCGCGCTGGCCGGACGGTCGCCGCGGACCAGCACTTGGGCCAGTGATGATGTTGGGTCTGGCGAGTTCGGTGGAACGACACGAGGCGCGTGGCGTGGGCCGAGCACGATCTGGAAAGCCATCCGTTCGTCGGCCTTGAGACGAATGGCCATGGCCGACAGCACGACCCTGGTGGTGGCCTCGGCCGTGTCGGTGCGCAGTGGTAGCTCTGCCGGGCGAACGTGGAGCCGGCCGACTTCCTCCACAGTGGGGCGTGGCGGCTGCTTACTGCGACCCGACCCCGTGAGCAGCGTGCCCGGTATGAGGTCGCTGAGCAGGTGCCGCATGGCATGCACGTCGGTAGCCCGGCAACCGAGGAGGTGCCGAACGCCGTCAGGACCGGCGCGGACTTCCAGTACGACGCGGGGTGCGGCCCGGTCGGATGCCAGGCGACTCAGGAACCGCGTCGCCGTCGCCAGCTCAAGTGGGCGGGGCAGGTGGAGCCCGGAGAACACCAGCTCAGCGCTAGGCATCGCGAGAACCCCCTGACCGCCACGCATCGTCAGAGGCGATCTCTGGCTTGATGCTTTCGCCGGCGCGGTCGGCGTGCTCGGCTTGGGCTTGCCGTTCTGCCTCTGCCATTGCTAGGCCGATAAGTGCCTTGCTGAGCTTCCCGATATCCACCGGATCGCGGCGAATACCACGCACGGTGTACCGCCGATCACTTTTCGCTCCACGCTTGTCCTTAATCTTTCGTTGTCCATGAGCCATGAGGTCACCTCCTTTCCAGTTACACGATTTACCGGGGTGCCGTTCGCCGCTGGCGGCATAGCACGCCCCACTTATTAAACATTTCGACCCGTGCGTCAAGGGCCGTTGTCCATTTCACAACGCTTAACCTCTGAATACGCATGATGTGGGTATACGTCACCATCTGGACCGCCTCCACCGCACGAGAGCGACCACCACCCAGCCCACGAATGCCAGCAGTATGCCGCCGATAATCCAGGGCAGAATGGGCTGCAAGAACGCGATGGCTAGGTTGAGCGCGATGACCGCGCCGAGCAGCAGGGCACTGGCGCGGAATACCCACTCGACGCCTCGCATCGGCGTCGCGGGCTTCTTCTCATCACCCACGGTGACGCTCCTCGGTTCGCGTGTCGCTTGGCACCGGGTAGCCGGGGATCTGGATGTCGGAGTCGATCTCGTTGCCCCACACCGACCAATCCGCGCGTGACGGCGGCCTGCTCCGGGCAAATAACTCCAGGTACGGGCCATCCGAGATCCGCTCGATGACGGCGTACTGCTCCTCGGGCTTGCGCGAGTGCTCTTGCACCGGTGCGTTGATCCACGTCGGCTGCGACCGAAAGTTCACCGTCGCCTTGCCGCGCGTGGCGAACAGCAGGTGCTCGGTCGTGTTGCGCAGATACGCGCCGAGCCCCAGCCGGAACTTGATCCAAGTTAAGGGTGAGCGCACGGTGAATCCCCACGCCTCCGCCACGTCGTAGCCGTCGCGGAGCGTGGCATTCGTGCACCACAGCCAGAGATACGCGTCGCTAGCGGCCAGATCGCGCACCGGCATCGCCTTGATCCGCGCGAGCGTCATGAGCTGGTAGTGCCGCTGGGCGCCCCGGTCACCCTTTTGCTGAATATCCCATGGCGGATCGGCCAGAATGGTGCGAAACCTTCTCGCAGCTTGAGTCGTCGCGATGTCCTGTTCCATGTATTACTCCTTTCTGTAGGCAAGAACCTCCTGCGGCGTTGATGTAGGGCGTGGATGTCGCTTGCCGGATACCGCCCTAGTTATGGGGCATCCGTGTTTTGGGAGACAACCATCGGTTCGGTCGAAGATTCGGGCGAGCATTCGACCGAACCGATGGGTGCCCGCCTCTATTACTGGGTGCGGTCTATAACGGTTCGTCGCGACCGCCCGCCGCGCTGTGGAATCCACAACATCCGCCGCTGGGACGACGCGCCGGGGTCGCCGGCGGCGTGGTGGGCACTGCTGCCGGGCCGGTAGGTGGTCAAGCTGTGAAACAGTGCCCGCGCCACCGCGCCCGGTGGATCGTCCCGCCCAACATGGGTCACGGTGATTCGTTCGTTCAGCACGCCCGCGGGCATCCGGACACCGAGGACGACCGCGTGGACCTGGCCAGGAAAGGCAGCCAGGTCTGACAGGGTGACGGCAGGCTCGGTGTCCGTTAGCAAGAAGTCGGACAGCACCACCAGCGTTGCCTGGTGATCGGGATATGCCTCGGCGATCTCGCCGGCCCGATGCACGCTCGGGGCCAGCGCACTGGTCCCTCGGCCGTCTGGCGGTACCCGCAACCCCGAGCGCAGCGCCCGCAGCCCACGCCTGGTGATCGGTAGCGGCCCGACATCGCTGCTGGTGGGGGTGTCGAAGTGCACCACTGCGCCCAACTCGTGGTCGGCGCCCCTGCGGGCCACGACCGCGAAGGCGTGCGCCACCTCAGCAAACCTGTTGGACAGCGGATCGGTTCCATCCGGGCTGGTGACGGAGCCGGAGTTGTCGAAGTCGGCGATCAGGAGCGTGGGCATCGTGGCCGGCCGACCCGGATCACCGAGCCCGTACGTCGGCTCGGCCTGCCTGCTCGATGTCGAACCTCTGGTGCCGAGCAGGTGGCTGGGTAGCAGCCGGGCGCGGTTCACGCGGCACCATCCCGACGAGCCCGCCTTCCAATGACGCCGCCGTGTTCACCAGCCGGGAAGCCGTGCCCGAAGACCTGTGGGTTGCGACGCAGCACACGCCAACTGAGCGACTCCACCCGCTTACTTGCCGCCTGCCCACGCAACGTGTACTCGGCCTGGATGGACCGGGCAGTCTCTGTGGTCTCCGCGCCCACCTTGGGTGCCGTGGCGGCGGCGAGCTTCAGGTGCCGCCGTTCGGCTCGCCGGACACGCTTGATGGTCGTGGCGAGGAGATCGGCCACCTCGTCGGCGGCGGAGTAGCCAAGCAGCAGGGAGCCGATCGCCGTCGCTGCCGCGAGCAGCCCGAACGTGAGCCCGGACGCGCTGCCCTCGATCCCGCTGCGCAACGAGAAGATCCCGACCGCCAGCAGCGCCACCACCATGGCCGACAAGAAGCCGATCAGCTTGACGAACCCGACACCCTGATCACCGCCGGTAAACAACCGCTGGTACCGCTTCTCGTCCTCGGTCAGCGAGTCGGGATCGCGGCGGCGGGCACGCGCCATCCGCAGGTCCTTGAGCTCCGCACCGACCAGCCCGGCGCACACCGCCGCCAGGCCCGCAGCGAACGCCTGCCCAAACGCCGTGTACGGGGTGTCGCCGTTGGTGATCGCTGCCGACCAGACGCCCGCCGTGTCGCCGAACCAGAGCACGACCCAGCAGATCCAGTACCGGAGCTTCGCGCCCGGCTCGCGTCGTACATATGGCGTCAGCACCTTCGCCGCATGCTGGTAGTCCGCCTGAGCTTCTTGGACCTCCTTCTTGTTCTGGATGAGCAGGTAGTCGACCGCCTCGGTGGGCCTCTCAAGGCCGCTTGCCCGCACCTGGAAAGGCCGGGCCTCACGTTCCCCTTCGGCAGGCCAGAGCTGCTGCTGCTCATCCGCGAGGGCCTGGTATTCGTACTCCGGGTAGGACTGGCCAGGCCCGATCTCGGTCGGTCGGGGCGTTGCGCCGCTCTCGTCGATCCTCGGAACAGAGATCGCATCGGCGTCCCGCGTCCACGTGTCCGGCGTCTCCCTCGACAACACGTGGTCGATCCACTGCGCAAAGTTCATCGCGTTCACCGGCCCGCCACGGCGTAGTCGGTCACCGAGAGACACTTGGCCGCCGCGGTCTTGGCGCACAGGGCGTCGTAGAAGCTGACCAGCCCCTCCACCAGGTTCGACGGCGGCGGGGTGCCAACCACGTGACCGAGCCCAGCCACGACGACCAATGCACCCGGCAGCTTCGGCACCGCGATCTGGGCGGCCAGGTCGGCGGCCTCCTGCGCGGACAAGGCCCGGCTGATCAGGTCGACGCCAACGTTCTGGAAGCCGTCGGTGAACATGTAAAGGTGCAGCCTGAAGGTGCCGCCAAGCTGCTGAGTCCACTCACTGGCCAGCCGGTACTGTGCGGTGATGTCGCTGCCGGTGTTGGACAGGCCAGCCGCTGCCGGCCCGTACGCCTGCTTGATCTGTTCCATGACGGTCCCGACCAGCGCAGGCACACGCTTCAACCTGGCGTTATCCGTCGCGCCGTCAAGATGAAGCGGCCCGTCGAACAACGGCGCAGTCGCCGAGCTGGACGAGGAGAACACGATCACCCGCAGGCGCCCAGAACAGATCGCCGTGCGGCGCACGATCTGCTCAACCGCCGTCATCCGCTCAGTGATGATGGCCTCCGAGGCGCTCGAGCCGGTGCCGTCGATCTGGACGAAGGACGCGGGCGGGGCGGCCGGGTCACACGTGGCGAGGACCTGCTGGTCCTCACCGAGCTCACCACGCGGGGGGACGGCTTGACACGCCGTCGCCAGCACCGCAGTCGCGGCCAATCCGGCGACAACCACGCTGGCTCGCCGCGCCCCACGCCATGCACGAATAACCGTTAGTTGAGTCATATAGTGCTCCTTTCCACTGAGTTGCTCCTCGGATTTGTTGAGGTAGGTCGCGGGTCGAAGGCCCGGCGCTTGCCGAGCCCTCGACACCGCTTTGGGATTAGCCACTTCTTGTCACTGCCATCTGCACCGTCTTGGCGCCTGTCTTGTATCGCCGCTTCTGCTCGAGTCGAGTGCACCGACGCACCTTGTCCTCGCTTACCGGCGGCACTTCCATGGGATCCGACTCCTGGCTACGAAGCCGCCGCTCGATGGCGAGTAGCTCCTCCTCTTGACGCTCGATCTGTTTGCGCTCGAGCTTCCGAACCTGCTTGGTGTAGCGATTACGCGACATTTCCAACTCCTTGTTTATATATATCGGCATGTGACCGCGTCAACGACTCGGGATGTGTGCCCACTGCGGAGTTGTCCAGCGCCAGAAAAAGGATCAACTGTCTTGCGGCAACACGGCCCAATATCAAGCTCTCAGTTGCTTTAGCCACTCACAACAGATGCCCGAAACTGTCCCGAATCACGTTCCAAAACCTCACTTTGCGGCCATTCCGGGACGCGCGGAGACAACGTCGGGACAACCTCGCGACAGCCGCTGACATGGGAAAAGCCCGCTCCAAGGGGAGCGGGCGGAGGTGGGGTCGGCCGGGTGGACAGGGTGGTACATGAGCAGATCGACCAGGAGTGGACTGCTCGACTAAAAGGTGTGTCGGGCTGCCGGGTCCGCTACAGGTCGTCACTATCGCCGTGCAGCTCCCTGAACGCGCACTCGGCAAAGAAGTCCGGGTCAAGGGTTCGGTGAGTGACGTTTACCTGGCGCGAGAAGACGTGTTCGACGCGGCGCTCAATGACCGCAGATTCGTCCAGGCCACCATCACCGACTGCCGGTGCGTAGTCAGTTATCATCGGCGTCCAGTGCCACGCGTGAATCAGTGCAGGAATCGCCGTCAGATACGTCTGGTAGTCGCCGAGACAGGCCCGTACACCGTGACCAGACTCCACCCAGCAAAGGATGAAGTCAGCCAGGTAGTCGTGCGGGTAATCCGGAAACATCGCCGATGGCGGTGTCTCGTTGCAATAGCGGATGAACGAATCAACCACTCTGTTGCTAATTGACCAGCTTGACATGTCACAGCCTCCAATTTGAAGGCCGACCCCAATCCAGTTATAACACAAATGCAAGCTATTTGCAATAGCAAAGTATCACTGCGAAAGGCGACGCGCGTTGCGGTGAAGTGAACTGGTTGGGCGGAGCCGTTGCGGGGGAACCGGTCAGCGTTAACGCAACCCTCGCCGGTTCGCCGGCGTCCAGCCGCCGGCATCTATGCCCCGGTAGGCTCTTTCTAGCCCTCAATCCAAGATCAGGGAGAGCACGGCATGGACGACGAGCCGAGCGAGCCCGGCGCCGAGGCGGCCTTTGACGAGCTCCTGATCCTCAGCGGCATGAAGGAGGGAGCTAGTCCGGCCAACCTCGAAGGGCGCGACGGCTTGGCGGGCATGATCTTGGATGAACTCGACCTGCCTGGCCAGCTTCCCCCCGGCCGACGCCTGGTGCTGCTGCATCGAGTCCTGACCGGGGTCGCGACGCAGGCAAGAGGTCACGCGCTGGCCAGGTTCGACGCAGGCGAGCATTCGTCCTTCCAGGTAGCCGCAGCCGGCGAGTTGCTCGGTCTGGCTGATGAACAAGCGCGCGAGCGGGTGCGAAGGAAGTACTACCAGGACGACTCTGCCTGGGACGCGAAGTTGAAAGAACGGGACAACCGCGGACCGGTGCGAAGGCGACAACTCTACGCCAGCCTGTGGATAGGTGGACAAAGTCCTCGGAACGTACTGCGAGTGCAGGACAAGCTGCTTCGTGCCTTTGAGTCGGCGATCAAGCTCTACGTAGCGGAGCAACGCAAGGAGCTGCATGCGCTAGCTGCTGACGGTCCCGAGCCTTTTAAGAGGCAAGAAGGTCAGACTTCGGCGCAGCCAGAATCGCCGACGACTCCTGTCACGGACACACGCCCATCTCAACAGGCGCATAGATCGTCCCACGAACCTCTTCCTCGATCGGTTAGCAGACGAACAGCTGCCCTGGCAGTGGTTCTCACCGTGGTAATCTCGATTGTGTTGACAGTGATCATCATGCGTCCATGGGGCGGCGCGGGTGACACGTCCGACAAGCCCACGGTGAATCCCAGTCCCGTCCCAGCCCCAGCCTCTTCGCCGCCGGTGTTGGTTGAGAACGTGACCGGACTCCAGAGCGTGCACGGCGACCTGCGGTTCGTCCTGCCCCAAGCGCTCGACATGACGCCCGAAGAGTTCGCCAAGTTCAACAGCGACGTGACCCTCAAATCACGGGACTTCTCCCCCTGGTACGCCGACCACGGCGCCGTCCCGGTTGCCCAGGGCCTCGCGACCATGACGCTTCGGGGCAATGCGGATGAACCAGTCCGCATTGCGGATATCAACGCTATCAAGGAATGCGGTAAACCCTTTGACGGGACCTTCTTCGTGGGTTACACCCAAGGCAGCCCAGAGGACAATGTCAAGCTGGGGATGGACCTTGATGTTCCTGACCCTGTGCTGCAGGAGATGGTAAACACCGCCCAGGGTTTACATCCCGCTGGCCCTGACTATTTTAAAATCAAGACGATTGAACTCGCGCCCGGCGAAGTTGAGACGTTAACCATTGGCGCGTTTACCAAGCGCTACGGTTGCACATTTAGGCTGCAGCTAGTGGTCGCCACGTCTCGCGGATCCTTCACTCAAGACATCGACTACAACGGCAAGCCCTTCAAGGTCACAGCCATGGCCACACCTACTAAAGATGACTTCTCTTATTCAGGCTACAAAACGGTTTATGCTCAGAATTCCGACCTTGATTGGGAGCGAGTCAACCCACTTACCTACGAGGGTTATTGAGGCGAGGGGTCTACATTGTCGCCAAGAAAGCTCATGCTAGTACTCGCCGCAGTATGTCTTGCCGTTGTGCTAGCGACCGTGGCTATCGTGCAGTGGCGCACCAATCAAGAAGATGGAAATGCGGCCGCCTACGCCTACATTACCGGCCAAGAGTTAGTTATAGTGCGTGGTGACAAAGAGGTCACGCGAGTATCGCGAATATTTGACGAGGCTGACGCCACTCAGCGTAAGCTTGTGTGGACGAACAGTGGCGACTACGTCGCGTTTCTTTCTGACGCCGGGCTCCGTGTCGGCGACTCCGCCCTACTGGAACTGATATTTGTCAACACGCACACGGGCACCGAGGGACGTATACCTTGTGAGAGCTGCGACGATTTTGCTGCGGTCGGTGACAATGACATAATTCTGGCTACATACAACACGGAACAAGGATCTAGGGTCTTGAAAGTTGACCTTGAATCGCCTGGAATGACGAAGCAGGTCGACATTCCTTCGGATAATCGCAGTGGCTATTTACGCTCTTTTATTGCCACTACACGAGACTTCGTTGTGACTCGCCAGAGTATACAAGTTGGATCCTCGAGTTTCGCAGATAAGGTCGAGGTCGTAGGAGTAGAGGGCTCCTCGAAAGCATATTCCGGATTCTTCAGCTCTGCGACTGCTGCTACTATGAGCTCGGGTGGCCATGGTGCAACAGCGGCGATAGCAGCTGGAACAAATCCCGGGCTGTGTGAGACTGATCTTCATATCACTCTGCTGGATACAAACGGCGGAGAAACTAAGACCGATACCTCCGCCGCGGAACCGCCAGGCGGCAAGCCAGGTGGAACGCATGTGGAGGACCTATGGTGGGGTCTGGACGGGCACTTCCATGCGACAATTATCTCGTGGACCTGCGATCTGACTAAGTCATCCGAGGTCGAGAAACAGGTTCCCGCAAGTCCCGCTGCTCTGTGGAAACTTGATGGACAGAAGTGGGTGAAAGAAGATTTGAGCCCAGTAGCAATGGTGCGTCAACTAGACGAGGATACGAGGATCGTGCTGGTAATCCCCGACTGTATCGGTGGCACAACTCATGATAACCCGCAGGTATATTGCAACAGTGGAAGACTGTATCGCGATGATGAGGGGCAGCAGGCGCCCATCGCCGACGGGGTTATCTCAATTTCTACGCCACCAGCGTGATCTTATCTTTCTCTATTGGTAGACTTCAGTCACCTGCATTGTGGATAACGGACCCTTCTCGTCCTTCGACGCTTGGACGGTCCAGGCAGAGCTGGACTTGTCAGGATTACCCCAGATAAGGCTGCCACTCTCGCACGTCATGCTTAGGTAGAGATCGCCGCGAGGGTCAGGGCCTGCCCCAATGCCTGAGTTGCATTGATCGCCATTGCCGAGGATCAGCATCCAGACTTGCAGTTCACCTTCGTCATTAAGTTGTTCCGGCAAAGGATCGGTCAGCTCGATGACTTGCATCTCTTTAGGCGACGTGGGACAGGCGACTTTGTTCAATGAAGCTGAATATTGGCTGGAGAAACATGGATCATAGATGACATCGCCAATCGTGCAACGGTACGCGTCGGTTCGAGTGGCGAGCTCAGACGATACCCAGCAGGAACCTTTCGCTGTTCTGACTTGGAACCCGTCGGTCAGCCCTTTGTCTGTCCAAGGTTTCAGTGTCACAATCCGGGTTTCCGGCACCCGATTCTGATCGTTGGATGTTGAACTGTCGGTTGTGTCAGTGCAAGCACTTATGCAACTTGCGACAGCGAACAGAAAGCTAACAAAGCCAACTGCCGTATATCTGTGACGTAGACTGAACTGTTTAAGCACGCCACTTTCTCCTCTCCGCATCAGGACACCTTGATGACGAGACGTGAAGATAGGCGGGAGCGCCACCTCGACAGCAACCATGATAGGCATGTCCAGGTGGGCTCCCGCCGCGGTGCCCCCCGCTCGAGACTGTGCTCAAGCGGCTTTTCAGTACTACTGCTCGCCAGCTGACTTGCCTCGGCGCGTAGCCGGACGTGGCGAGGCGGAAGCCTCAGCCTCGTCCTTGGTCGTGTCATCCCCGCCGAATATGGCGGCGATGGCAGCACGCTCGGTCTGCGCCTTGCGCTCGATCTCGGCCCGCACCTGCGCGGCCTTCTGGAGGATCACTGGGTCAGACTTGGTCTTCGCGATCCAGTGTTCCAGGGCCAAGCGAATCTCTTCCGTGGCGCTGCGGCCGGTCAGCTGAGCAAGGATGTCCAGCTGGGCCCGCAGGTCCTCGGTGATGCGGACTGCCAGCGTCCGGAGCTGCCCGGCGCCCGCGGGAGCGGTGTTGGTTGGCTCGCTCAACGCGAGTCACCTCCTCGGTGAATTGCGGCCGACGACCTGATGGTCATCCGACAAGCCGCAGGACACCGACGAAGCTCAAACACCGCTTCTACCGCTTGCTGGCAGTCTATCTATCACTCTCAATGCGAATTTGATCAACCGTATCTTCGCAGTTGATGTAAATACTACGACTTCAGGTCACGACTTGTCGGGTACCGCATTCGGGGTCACGGGGACCTTGTAAGCAATCAGATCAAACCCTACTCGGGTCATTCGCTGTCGTTCAAAGTACTGCTTTGTACATGCAGAGATCATGGCTGCAAGCGCGACGGCTGCCGCTATCAAAACACTTCTGTCTGTTGGCGTCGGTGTTCGTACAAGGTAGATCGCGGAGATAATCGCCGTAAGGGTCGCCATCGCGGCGTCACTGAGTTGGCTTCTGCGATAGTAGTCCCGCGCGTCCTTGCTCATCGTTCGCGGCGACTTCGGAAGTAGCAAAAGCGCGAGAAGGATAGCAATGGCAGCCGTTGCACCAAAGGCGGCAAAACTGATGAACCACCAGCGTATGAGTTTGTGTGGATCACTAAGCGTAAGTGAGGCAAACAGTCCGCACTCGCAAACGGTCTTCAGTGTTAACGAGATGGTGTGAGCCAGGTCTATCTCGACCGGGATTATCTTGGCGCCGGTCAGCGTGGATAGATAGGTTAGAATCACGGCAAAGATTCCCGCCGTCCACAACAACCACGTGGCAATGAAGAGCAAGCCTGTCGTCGATCTCGCCATCTGACTTGGAAGCGACGATGCAGCCGCACCGAGGGCAACGCCCGCCAGGATCGTCACGAGGAGGCGAAAGCCGGCGACTTCATCGCCGCTGATTTTCGGGTTCGATTGGCTTCCAACCGTGCCCCCCTCTTTCTTCGTCGCGTTGCTGCTGTTGCTCGTGGACGCGACAACGCCCTTCCGACTTGTAGCCAGCACGGCCAGGACTAACAAGCATGCGCCGACCAATCCAGCGATCGGAGCATGCCGACGTTTCTGCCCACGTGCCACGGTGCCCCCTAGATGAGTGATTCCGTGAAGGTGGTGTGAGGCGGGGTGGGTGTCGCCGCGTGAGGGGAGGGTG
>WUUC01238579.1_pt1 | contig 16955 bp, 24 predicted proteins | sample 6278441 | NCBI WGS metagenome assembly WUUC01 (sample SAMN13675441, study PRJNA597444) | soil metagenome | isolation source: soil | place: USA: Washington | collected 2017-10
CGAACTCGTACTCGATCAGGTTGGCCAGCTCGGCACCGTTACGGCCGTGCTCCGGACCGACCTCGCCGACCACCTTGTCCGCGGTCTGCTGCGAGTCGTAGGTGATCGTGTTCGGCAGCGGCCGGATCTTCCGGTGACCGGACCAGGTCTGCCGCCAGTCCGTCTTGATGTTCAGCAGGCCCTTCTGGGTAACCTTGCGGACCTCGTCGGTCGCGCCGGCGGCCGCCCGGTCCAGGCTCGCGGCCAGGCCGTCCAGGCCGCTCGGGCCGGTGATGCCCTCGACGTTGACCTTCACGACGCCCCCTCCACCACGCCGACCCGGCGCGCGGTCGGGTGGGTCTTGTGCATCAAGTCCCGGATCCGGAACACCCGGCCGACCAGGTCCGGGTCGTGCGCCGCGGCGGTGATGGTGATCTCGTCCTCGACCTTGAGGCCGGTCACCGACACGGGCAGCTGCACGACCAGGCGCAGCCGCAGCTGGTAGTCCTCGCCGACGTCCTGCTCGTCAGCCTGGGCGATGCCCTGCTGCACCCGGCACTTGCCGGTGTAGAGCGCCGTCCAGGCCGGGACGGTAGTGCCGGAAAAGTCGTCCAGCGTGGTGCCGTTGCCGCGCCGGATCGTGCAGGTGTCGACCATGCCCTCCTCGGCGAAGGCGCGGCCGCGGGCGAGGAGGGCAGCGCGATCCATGGCTAGCCGACGACCAGGAAGTTGTCGAACAGGCTGACCAGCTGCCCGGACTCCGAGACCAGGCCGTGCTTGGTGTTGGTGCGCAACCCGACGGCGTTGGTGAAACTCCCGATCTCCACGAAGCCGGACCCGGCGTCGTAGGAAACCGTGACGGTGCTGCCACTGGCGACGACCTTGACCTTCAGCGGCGCCGCACTCGACGCCCCGGTCAAGGTCGTCAGCGTCGTGACACCGGTGAACGTCCCGCCGATGCGTTCGAACGTTCGCGACGACCAGCCCGCCCCGTCGCTGCCGGAGATGTCGATGTAGACGAAGTTGTCCAGGTCGGCGTACCGCACGGCCAAGCCGTGGTCGCCCCCGGACGCGTTCAGTGTCAGGTCGGCTGTCACCGTGACGTTGGCCGCTCCCGCGTCGACCACCGCGGCGGCGTACGAGCCGCCGGCCAGGATCGACGAGAACAGCGCCCGGTTTCCGGAGATCGACCAGTCCGAGCCGGCCGTCCACGCCTGGCTGGTGTCGGCGTTGCCGAGCGGGCCGTTGGTGCGGTTGAAGCTGTCACTGACCAGCGTGGTGCTGCCGCCCCCGCCCGAGGACGCCGGAGTCACCGAGTTCGACGCCGCCGACTCCGCCGACGTTCCGGCCGCGTTGGTCGCCTTGACCTTGAAGGTGTACGCGACCCCGTTGGTCAGCCCGGAAACTGCGATCGGGCTGGACGAGCCGGTGCCGGTGAGACTGCCCGGGGTCGACGTCGCCGTGTAGCTCGTCGCCGGGTCGCCCGACGAGGCCGCGGTGAACGCCACGCTTGCCGACGCGTCACCGCCGGTGGCGGCGCCGATCGTGGGGGCGTTCGGCGCAGAGGTCGCCGGGTTGGACGGTGCATGGGCGGAGGCGTTGAGCCGGGCAGAGCCGTCGACGTCGAAGTTCATCAGCCCGAAGATGCTGAAGTTCGCCCCTCCGTGGACCCACATGCTGTCGGCCAGACCGACACCGCCGACGTCGTTGCGGGCCGCCGTCATCTGCCCGCGCAGCTTGTTGGTCGGGTCGTAGACGTGCGCACCCTTGGTCGGCGGGTACATCCAGTCGTCGCCGTCGATCGTGGTGTCCTCGAAGTCGACGAAGTCGGCCTTCAGGACACACTCGGCCGGGATCGGCGCGACGCCCAGGTTCGGGCCGGCGGCGGACGGGTCGTAGCCGGCGAAACCCCACGGGCACTGCTCGATACAGATCGCCGTGATGTGCCCGAAGTGGTAGCCCAGGCGGCGGAAATGCACGGCGATCTTGCAGCGCAGAACGGTCGCGGAGCGGACGTCGACGTGCTCCACCCACGGCACGCCGGCGTAGTGGCCCTGCGCGAGGATCTTGTCGATGGTGACCGTGACGTTGTTCATGACCCTGGGCAGCAGCAGGGCGCAGCCGGTCGGGTGAGTCGGCTCCGACACCGCGTTGAGGCTCACGTCCACGTCGAAGGCGGCCTCGCCGATCTCGGCGGTGCTCACCGACTCCAGGTTCAGCGCGCACAGGCTCGGGTTGTCCGGCTGCCGGATCGTCACCGCGTCCACCGTGAAGTGCAGGTTCGTGAACCAGAACGGGTTGCCGGCCGGGCCCGCGGCCTTGTCGGCGTCCGGAGCCCCGACGATCGACGGCAGGCCGTACGTCGCCGACCACGAGAACGGCGTCGAGTAGGTCACCTTCATGACCGAACTGGTCATCGTCTGCGCACCGGAGCCGCCGGAGAACGGGGCTGTGCGCGGCGCGTACGGGGCGCCGACGCCGAGGATGCCGTACCTGCGTTTCGGGTGGCCAGCGTCCGGTGCGACGACCGGCAACCTGAACAGGGCATACGCGCCGCCGGAGTCGGCGGCCAGGCGGCCGGGCACCGAGGCGTCGATGCGGTACTCCACCGCCCGGGGCAGGAACAGCCGTCCGCCGAACGGTGACGCGAGCATCGCCGCCCACGCCGCGGCGAAGGCGGCGTAGTCGTCGGTCGAGCCGTTGCCGACCGCGCCGTAGTCCTCGACGTCGAACAGCACACCTTCGGCGCCCCCGCCGCCACCGCCGCCGTTGCCCTGCACCCAGGTACGGGAGGCAGCCGGCGAGCCGTCGGCGAGGGTGAGCGTGCCGGTCAGGGTGCCACCGGACAGCGCAAGCTTGCCCGCCACCGCCGTGGTCAGGTCCTCGACCTGCTCGCCCTGATCGGTCAGCTGCTCGCCGAGGCCGGCGACCTGCGTGGCGAGGGCGGTGACCCGGCGCCGGTTCTCCGCGTCGATCGGGATACGCGGGCCGCCGTTGACCTCGATCCACACCCGGTCCACACCGTCCGGATACCAGAACTGCGGCAGCAGGCCGGAACTGTCAGCGGTGATCTCGGAGTTGCTGATCGCCGCGCCGGGGGTGTCGGTCCCGTCGTAGGTGAGGATGTCCGCCCGCGTGCTACCCGACGCCCCGGCGAACACCACGCCGAGCTTCGCCGCCGCCGGCAGGCCGTTGGGCAGGAACGCCGCGCGGGCACCCATGTCAGGTCCAAGCGGTCGACTCACGGCAAACCAACTCTCTGATCAAAGACAGCCGGGACCCGGCTGCTCAGTAGAAGAAGCGCGTCCGGGAAGGGACGTCGGGCCGGCCGACCGGCCGGATGGTGAAAGCGCCGCCGGTGCGGCCCAGGATCCGGCCGATCCGGGCCCGTTCGGACTCGGTGAGCTCGGCATCCCCGATGACCTCGGCGGCCCAGGTGCGGCTCTCGGTGTAGTCGTCGATCTGCTGCGACGTCGACCGCAGACCGCCCGGGTTGATCACGGTGCGTTTCGCGACTGCCAGCGCGATCGCTTTGAACGCAGAACGGTTGGTCAGCGCGTCGAAGACGGCCGCGCCGACCTCGAGCCGGATCTCCTGGGTTGCGAGCTCCCGGGCCAGGACGGCAGTCGCGGCGTCGAACTCGGCGACCTGGAGGAACGCCCGGAACTCGGCGAGGGTGAACAGGTCCGACGGACTGTCCTCGTCGGCGACCACCGGCATGCCTGCAGGTATCGGCATCGACCCTCCCCGGATGGAATTTGAGTGCTGCGAGCACCCACCACAGCGGGTGCTCGCAGCAGCAGTGCAACGGTCAGTTGCCGTACTTCTCGCGGAGCCGGTCCCGGGTCAGACCGCCCTCGTCGACCGGCACCAGCTCGTGCTCCGGAGCGTCCTGGGTGGCCGCGTACGCAACCCACTTCTCGCGGGAGTCACTGCGCCCGGGACGCTCGACAACGCCGGCCGAGGCCGGCCCGGTAGGAACGCTCGGCGGCTTGGCGGCCGCAGCCTCCAGCTCGGCAATCCGAGCCTTCAGCCGTACCACCTCGTCGTCCTTCGGCGCCGCCGGACGGTCGCCGGAGAGCAGGTGGTCGCCGACCAGGCCGACGGCCCAGTCGGGCAGCTCGCCGGTCGCGGCGAGCAGGACCGGCTGCCCGGTCTTCGGGTCCACCACCACGGTGTTCTCAGTCAGAATCGGCATGATCAGAGCACCTTCACGCTCATGATGAGGTCCGGGTCGGTCACGACCGGCATCACGATGCCGGCGACCAGCTGGCCCCGGTGGACGGGGTTCTCGGACTGCATCGGCACGGCGACCAGGCCCGGCGCGTTGGCCTCGCCCAGCGCCTGCGCGCGCACCAGGTGCTTCGCCTCCTCAGTGGTGCCCCACTGGGTCTGGCCGACCGCCTGGCCGCCCGGCTGGCCGGGGACCTCGGGCAGGTAGACGATCCGGTCGTCCGGGATCTGCCGGCGCATGACGCCGGTGTGGTCCGGCACCATCGTGTCGTCGATGATCAGGCGCGGCAGGTCCCGGTCCGCGAGGGCCTGGCGCACGTTGGCCGCGCTGACCGACGGCGGGGCGCCGAGCAGCGAGCCGAGGATGTTCCGGAAGTCGGCATCCTTGAGCAGGACGTTCAGGACCCGGGTCGAGGTGATCGCGACTCCCGGCAGGACCTCCTGGCCCGTGGTCGTCTTGTACACCGTCTTGTGCGAGTCCATCTGCCCGAAGATGTCCGGCGTGACGCCGTTCCAGAGGGTCGGCGCGGTGAAGTAGTGCTGCGCCGGGATGCCGAAGTCGACCGAGCCGAGCTGCAGCCGGTTCTCCGGCGCGGCCTGGGTGCCGACCGTGACCTTGCCCGACCAGATCGCCTCACCCTGGGCCAGCATGACCCGCTGCAGGGTGCCCCGGGTCAGGGTGAGCAGGTCGTCGTCGAACAGCGCGGCGATCGCGTCCTCGTCGCCGGCGGCCTGCGCGGCGTCGAGCAGCTGCGCGTTCTCCTCGTCCAACCAGAGGATGCCGGAGTTCGGCAGCATCCGGCCGGTGACCTCGGAGGTCTCACCGCGGTCCAGCGGCACCGCCGGGGTGTTCCACGGCCGGAACGGCGTCGCCCGGCGCAGCGACCGCACCGACCGGCGGAACCGGTAGCGGTGGTCCAGACGCGTCCGCGGGGGCAGCCACTGGTGCAGGATGCCCGCCGGGAAAGGGATCTGCCGGGCCGCGAGGGTCAACTCCTCGGGATCGGTCAGCTCGAGAGCCATCGTGGCCATCAGGCACCCACCTTGTCGATGTAGATGTTCGGGCTGAGCTCGGCGCGGGCCAGCTCGTCGAAGCCGCCGTTGGCCGGCAGGAGGTCCTCGTACACGCGGCCGCGGTAGTACAGGGCGGCGTCAACGTGCCGGCCGGCACGGACCTGCTTGTCGGCGAGCAGGAAGCCCTTCGCGGTCTCCGAGCCGCCAGAGCCGACGTCCGCCCCACCAGCCGTGGTCGTGGTCGGCGTGACCGTCGGGGTGGTGCCGCCGGTCAGGCCGGCGGAGTTCGCCGTCAGCTGCGCCACGTTGGTGTTCGCCAGCGTGCCGGCGAACGTGACCGTCACGGCGCTGCCCGGGTGCGGGCCACCCGCCGTGGTGACGTTGCCGGCGCCGATGGTCGACAGCGCCTCGAGGGCGGTGCGAACCTGCGCGGCGGTGGCGTTGTACGGGATCGCCGCGGTGGTCTGCCCGTTGAAGGTCAGCGTGTAGGTGCCACCGGTCGGGGTGCCGGTGACCGTGAGCACCTGCACCTCTTCGGAGCTGGTCGCGTACGGCACGTGCCGCTTCGTGGTGGTGTTGAGGGCCAGCGTCGCGCCGGACGGGATGTTGCCGTCCGGGTACGTCGCGAGGACCGCGTCCGCGTCGAGGGTGATGGGTGCACAGTCGACCGGGAACTCGCCGGCCCATGTCGGGCCGCCGGCACGCCGGGTCGTCTTCGTCACCCCAAGATCGCTGTACATAGGGGTATCCCTTTCTGGGTGTTGACCCCGGCGCGAAGCGGACGGGGGTAGATCAGGTGGTGGGCTTCGCGAAGCCCATGCGCTCCAAGCGCTTCTTGGCCCGCTCGTCGGCGGACAACTTCGTGCCGCCGCGGCTGCCCTGCGACGGGTCCGGCTTCGGCTTGCGCCGCTCGCCGTCGGGCTTCTTGCCTGCCAGGTACGGCTTGCGCTCGAGCAGTTCGTCGAGGGCCTCGGCGATCGCCTCGCTGTCGACCCTCGAGCCGTCGAGGAAGTCGTCGGTGTCGCCCTCGCGCAGCAGCAGTGCCGCAGCGTCGGCCGGGTCAGCGAACCGTCCCGCGGCTTTCGCCTCGATCTTGTCGAGCAGTCGATCCCGAGCGGTCTCGCGCTCGACCTCGGCGCGGGCTTCCCGCCGGATCTGGTCCGGATCGGGTGCGTCACCGCCGTCGGGCTTCTTGCCCTTCAGCAGGTTGCGCAGCTCTTCCGGCGACTTCGCACCGAACTCCGTGGCCAGTGCGGTCCACGGACGCAGCGCCGACCGGCTCGTCTTGAGCTGGCCCTTCATCCGGTCGATCGCCTTCTTGCCCGCGTCGCCCAGGTCGCCCTGGCCGTCGTCGGCGCCCTTGTCGTCACCCTCGGGCTCCGCGTCGTCGGCGGAGTCGTCGGCGTCGTCGGCGTCATCGTCGGGGGCGCCGCCCTTCGCCGGCCAGATCGGATCGCCGTTGCGGCGCAGACCCAGCGCGGTCAGCCCGGTGAAATGGTGAACGGGCAGGTCCGGCCCGAAAGCCGGGAGGTGGATCTTCATGCGGTGACTCCCGTTGCGGGGTCGGCCCAGCGCCTTGCGCGCAAGGTGGTCAGCGGACGAAGCCGTGCAACCGGAGCAGCCGGATGGCCTCGTCACGGTTGCCGTTCGCCTCGATCAAGATCTGCTCGGGCATCAGGCGGGGACGCCGCCCGGCCGCCTCGGTGGTGTAGAGCCGCCCGTCGGTGGCAGTGCGCATTCCGCGCCGGGCGTTCACGACCTTGCCGATGTCCGCGCCGGCCCGGATCGCCTCGGCACCCGCGATCGTGAACGCCTTGTCCTGCTCGGCCCGCGACAGGCCGTCGAAGTAGACCCGCGGGTTCGTCATGATGTCGCCGGCGCTGTCCTCAGCGGCCGGGACGTGGATGCAGTCGCATCGGTAATCGTGGGTGGCGCCGAAAACCGGCAGACCACCCGTACCTCCTTCCCGCGAGAACGACGCACCGCGAGCAGGACTTGCCGACCAGCATCCGCACGTAGCCGGTCACCGCGGGCCGGGTCGCGATCGCGATCTGGTCGGCGGCCCGTCCGGCGTCGGCCAGCTGGGTGCGGACCAGCATGTCGAGGTTCGCGTACCCGGCCGCCATCGCCTGGTCGACAGTCGCGCCGCCCGCGATGCCGATCTTCGTCGTGATGATCGCGTTCAGCAGCAGCGAGACCAGCGGACGGCCGTCCGATGCCACACCTGCCAGGGTGCCGGCTCGCACCGAGCCGGCGGCCTCGGCCGCCAGGCCCTGCTCCTCGAGGACTTCGTCCGCGTACCCGTCCGCGGCGCGGGCCGCGGCCAGCTGTGCGCCGGTCAGCCCGACCAGCAGCTCCGGGGCCGCGACCTGCCAGGACCGGTCCAGGTCCGCGGGGTCGATCCGGCGCCAGGTCTGCTCGGCGAGGTCACCGACGGCGTCGGACAGCTCACGACGGTCGAGGTAGTGCTGGTTGGCGACGGCCTCAGCCGTCACCGTCGCCGCCGCCCTCCGGCGGGGCGCCCTGGCCGCCGTCATCCGGCAGGCGGCTGTCGGCGAGGTCGCGGGCTATCGCCTGCAGCGGGTTTGCCTGCTCCTCGGCCTTGAACATCTCCGCGAGCTTCTTGCGGCGAGTCGCCGAGTAACCGAGATCGACCCAGCCCTGCTCGCGGGGGATGATCTTCCCTTGCACCAGCTTCACGGTCGAATCCGCGGCCTGTGCCCTTGTGGGGGTCGCCGCGTTGCGCCACAGCGACTCGAGCCGGTCCAAACGCCGATCCCACTCGCCGTCACGAATGCGGACCGCGATCTTCATGATGCGCTTGGCGCTCGGCTTCAGCCCGTCCTGGAAATCCTCGACCTGGCCGACCACCCGAGATTCATCGGCAAGGATGCCCTCCGCCGACGGTGGGTTGGTGGTGGCCTGGCCGAGGTATCGGATCGGCAGGCCAGAGACGCCGGAAACCAGCTTGGCGTACAGGTTGACGATGGTGTCGAAGTTCGCCAAATCCGCCGCCGACAGAGAGCCGACCTTGGCGTTCTCGTTGGCCAAAGCCCAGATAGCGCCGAAGTACGCCTCCCACTGCGGGAGGATGTTCCCTTCCTTGTCCTTGAAGTCCGAGGGTTGTGCACCCACTACATACCGCTGTGGCACAGCCAGCGCCTCGGTGGCGACCTGGGCATTCGTCAGCGCCCGGGCGGCCGCGTCGGTCAAACCGATGATGCGGGTGAAGATCGAGCGGCCATCGCGCTTCGACAGGCGCGCCCGGTTGACCAGCGGCACCACCGGCACGACGCCCAGCCGGTGCTCGTCGTTGTCGACCTCGTCCCATTGAGCGTTGCGACGTTCCAGCCACTTCGTGCCCTGCGGCAGATACAGCGTCGCGTGCTGCACGCCGTCGTCGGCGTAGAACTTTGCCGCGGCGATCGGATGGCGCGTCCGTGGCGACAGCTCGACGGCCACCTCGTCGGAGGACTCCAGTGTGATCAGCGGAGTGTCCGCCGACCGCTCCCGGTCCGCGTCTCCGCCGACGACCGACGGCGCATCGGGGGTGTCTGCGTCACCGGCACCGACGATGGCGAAGCTGTTGCCGCGCACGACCGCGTCCAGCAGGCCCAGGTTGAATTCTGAGTCGAGGTTGTTGCCCTGCCAGATCGACCACAACTCTTCATCGGCGTCCGTGGCGTCCGGCAGCTCGAAGCCCTCCAAAGAGGTGCGGCCGGCGATTTCGTCGGCATACGTGCCCGGCCAGGCCGCAATTGTGAGGAAGTTCCGCAGCTCTGGAGGGATTGCCAGGCCCAGCTGCTCGACGCGCTGCTCGCCCTCGTAGTAGGCCTCGAGGATTCGGTTACGCCGCTCGGAGAGGCCGACCTTGATCTGCAGGCGGCTGAGGATCAGCTTCTCGTCGTCGGAGAGGGCCACGAGACCCCCTCTCGGCTAGCGGAAGACGAAGACGGTCGTGTCGACCGGCGTTGCGGAAGTCCAGAGGCCGGCCGCGGTGACGTCGCCGGCGGCCTCGTGGCAGAGGATCGAGGTCACGCAGGCGTCGATCTTGCGACCGTCGTCCGGCTTGGTGAGCACGTAGCGGGGGTTTTCCTTGGTCCCGCCTGCGCGGAACTCCTTGTGCGTCGCCTCGACGTGCCGCTCGGTGATCTCGCAGCCGTCGTGGGTGAACGTCGAGTCCGACTTCGAGATGTCGGTCTTCAGCCGCTCGGCCGCGGCCTGCATCTGCGTCGGGCGCTGCGTGTACCAGCGGATGACGACCTTCTCGCCGTACTCGGCCGCCCAGGTGTCCATCTCGGTCACCCAGTACGGGGGGTCCCCGTACATCCGAACCACGTGGAAGCGGCGCATCAGCTCCGCCATCGCGTCGCGAACCTCAAGGCGCGGGACCTGGCCGTCCCAGTCGGCCGGGCTCCAGATCGTCGGCAGCCCCAGCAAGCCGTATGTCGGCGTGAACTGGTAGCCGTCCTCGGTCTCGGCCCGGATCGCCGTCGAGTCGCCGATGTCCGAACCGTCGAAGCCCAGCACCACCGCGGTGCCGTCCTGCACGACGCGAGGCTTGGCCCGAGCCTTCCACGGCTCCATGTCATCGAGCCACGTCCCGGCGCCGGCCTTCATCCGGTTGCCGTAGAACCGCTCGGCCTGGGCCAGCTCGCCCTTCTCGATCAGCTCGAACGCGAAACCCTCGATCGCCTCGAGGCTGATGTGCCTCGACCCGGCGTAAACCGCGGCGTGGATTTTGCGGCGCTCCGCCTTGTTGGCGTAGCTCAGGTGCGACGGCGGCGGGCGCCAGAACTTGAAGAGGCCCGGCGCGTCCGACTGCCAGGTCATCTGAGCCTGCGACCGCTGCGTGGGGTCCGGCGCGTTCGTGGTCTCCTGCGAGCGACCCTGCATGCCGGCGAGGCCGCGGTTCTGGGTATCGCCGACGTTGGTCATCTTGTTCTGCTTGGTCCAGATGCCCGTCTCGTCCTGGGCCGCGTACGTGATCGGGTTGCCCAGGCGGGACTGCGCGCTCGATGTGACCACGTCGATCCGGTTCAGCTCCGGGTCGTCGTCGTCCATCGTGCCGAGGATCCGGGTGAACTCCTCGCCGACCTTCATCTGGTCGGACAGCGGGCCCTGCTTGATCATCGACTTGAGCGGCCGGTAGATGTTGTCGGCCTGGTCGGAGCTGGTCGCCGTGATCTGGATCAGCGGCGTCGGCCAGCGCATCGCCATCGGCTCGCCGGGTGCGTACTCGTACTCCCAACCGCACCCGCAGCCGTGATCGGAGCACGCCCACCCGTCGCCCTTGCCGGCCCAGCCGGCGAACAGCGCCGGACCGACCGCCTCGATGGCCACGCCGGTCGCAGACCACGGCCCCTTGCCGGTGTTGCAGGTCGGGATCATCTCTCGGCCGGCCAGGAACACGTGCGACGGCGAGCTGACGGTCAGGCACTGCGTCGGGACCGCGGGCTCGGGCTCCACCGACACGATCCGGCGGTGCTCGAACTGGGCGTGTGCCCGGCCCGGCGGCTTCAGCCGGGACTGCTTGCGATCCAGGTGAAAGACCGGCATGTCCGAGCGAGCCGCAAACGTGACCCGCCATTTCCGACCGGTCACCCGACCATTCAGCGTCGCGTTACCGGCCAGGATCAGCGGCTTCACGCCCAACGAGGCCAAAAGCTCGCTCACGCCGTCGCGCAGCGCGGGCAACGTGGTCACGAACTCGCACTTCCCGGCGCGGGCGTCCGCATAGCCATCCGTGTCCATCAGGCCCTGCAGCAACGCCCACCGCTGCTCCTCAGACGCGCGCAGATAGGCCGCCGGGACGTGCTTGTTGCCGAGCACGCCGAGCTGGCGCAGCTGCGCCTTCAGGCCGATGACGTTGACCCGCTTGGCCACCTTCATCTGCCGGACCTCGTACCCGGCCGCGGCGACCCGGTCGAAGACCTCCCGGTCCAACCCGGTCAACCGACCGTCGTCGGAGTGCCCGTCGCCCAGCCACGTGCCCAGCACGTACGGGTCGACCGGCAGCTCAGCCTCGGGCAGGTTCAGCGGCCGCGCGTTGCGCACCCGGAACCGTCGCGCCCCGCCCGCGTCGAGCAGGTTGCCGACCAGGTTCTCCGTGCGCACCCGATCCGGAACGTACGTGCCGCTCGTCGTGCGCCGCTCGACCCACCACTCATGATCGCCGCAGGCCACCAGCGAAGCGCCGTCCGAGAAAGTCACCCGGTACGTGGGCACGTCCCAGACCGGCGACTTCGACAGCACCGTGCATGGGTCGCCGGACTCGTCGAACACCTGGTCGCCGACCTGGACCTCGCCCATGGTCGTCCACCCGGCCGGCGTGGCAATCGCCGTGTCCAGCGCGAGCGCCTTCTGCGGTGCGATGACCAGGGACCTCCGGTTGTGAAACGCGGTCGACAACAGCGGCTGCTCGGGGATCCACTCGGCGTCCTCGCGGACCCGGTAGTGGTTGAGGGTGCACCACTCCTGCCACGGATACATCTCGAACGGGGCGCCGCGGCGGAAGCCGTCGGGGACCACGCAGTGCGCGCTGACCCAGTCGATCGTGATGAACAGCGTGGGCCAGGCGACGACGAACTCAGGCGCCTCCACCGACGACCTTGAAACGGTCACGCGCCAGCGGTCGGCCCGGGGTGGTCGGGGTCTTCTCGGAGCGCTTGGCGGCCACCTGGTCCGTGACGATCTTCCAGCCGTTCTCGCGCAGGCCAGCCGGGGTCAGACCGATCTGATCAGCGAAGCGATGCAGGGAGTTCTTGTCGGCCGCGGTCGCATCGCCGGATTCGCAGACCGCCATCGTGCGCACGTAGATCGCCACGGTCTGCCAGCGCCACGGCTCCATCGACCAGGCCGCAGCCTGCGGGGTGCGCCAAGCCTGTTCCCACAGCTCAAGCTCACGGTCGTAGCGATCGTTGGTGGCGTCCTCATCGAAGTCCTTGACGCGCTTCTTCTCCTCGAAGTAGACGTCGTAGACCTTGACCTTAGGCAGCGGGAACTCCGGCATCTTGCCGGTGAAGCCTTCGGCCGGCAGGGCGGTCAGCGAGATGCCGCGCTTGGCGGACTTCAGGGAGGTCGGGTCGGGCTGCGGGCCTGACCGGTTACGTGCTCCACCGGATGCCATCAGGCCCTCCCGAACGCAGCGGGCGCGCCGGTCGTTCCGCCGAGAGACTCGCCTCGGATGATCGCCTGGCGGCGATCCACCCGGGGGGACTTTGCGCCGAGTGCGTCCAGCTTGAGCTGGTCGATCTCGCGGATCAGATCCGTCTTTTCGGACTCTGCCCGCTGACACCGCTTCTGCCACTGCCGGGCGCGGGCACGCCAGTACTCCAGCGTGCCCGATTCGATCTCGGTATCGATCTCGTCGAACTCGTCCATCGTGATCTCCTCAGCCGCCTTGCGCGGCATCGGGCATCCGTCACCTTGCGTGACGAACCTGGGTCGATCTGAAAACTTGAACCCTGCGGACCAGGCGGAGCCCTCCCCGGCGGTCCTGGCGGTTTGGACCCCTCGGGGGTTACCCCCCACCCCGGTCACGCTGGGTCAGGCGCACGCGGTGTGCGACCTGGGGTGCCGTCTGTGCTTCACCCTTCAAGGTCATGAGCGATGAGGCAGAGCGGGTCACGTTGGTGTGCAAGCGGGGTGACTGCGGCAGCGAACTGGTCGAGGTCTCGGGCGAGCCGCACTACGAGTACCTGGACGTGTATGGCACTGGTCCGAAGCCGCGACGACAGGTCGTGGACTACAGGTGTCGGGTGTGTGACTACGTCAGCACGCACCAGGGGTCATGGGGTTGACGTCTGCCCGTGTGCTGCCTTGCCACCTGCACTGCGGTTGCACACGCTGTGCTCTGGCCCTGTCCATGTGGTGCGGTCATTGGTGTGCCCGAGGTCCCATGCTTGGCCGGCGAGGATGAGGCGGGCTGGCATGAGGCAGACCACGGCGTGGCAGTGCACACCACCGCGCTGCACCCTCGGCGCCCACTGCCTGCGGATCCGCTCGTGCTGGGCGTCGTAGCCACGCTGCTGCCTGCTGCCACGCCTGGCCTCAACCGCAGGCCTGCACGCTGGGCATCGGCCCTTGGTCACCAGTTCAGGGCAGCTACCGGGGTGAGCAGAGCAGGAGACGCAGGAGCAGACGCGCATCGCGGGCATAGGTCACCGCCTTGTGCCAGGTAGCAGGGCGGTCAGCTTCCCCAACCTGCCCGCCCTGCCGCTTCCCGGTCCACCGGGTCTGGGTACGACGAAGCCCCCGCCGTATCGGCAGGGGCTGGTCGAAGTGTCATGGTCTCCGCTGTCCAGCGGTCACCACATTGGCACAAGCTAGCTCTGAGATGACCTTGACGCAAGCGCTGCGCTCTGTTCCGTGAGCCGTGTCGCAAGGTCGAAGGGGTTGCCGTACTCCACGGCCAAGGCTTCGACGTGGGCGCGCAGGCCGTCGTCGACCCGGAAGTCCTCGCGCTGGCCGATGCGCAGGTGGGCGAACTGCCGGTGCCTGGCCTTCTCGACGTCGTAGGTGCCCGGCTCTGCGGCGACCACCGAGGCGGTCGGCACGTGCAGCGTGGACATCCTGGTCGCCAGGTTCAGTGTGGTCCCGATCTTCACGATGCCGGGCCGCAGCTCGGCGTAGTAGACAACCCCGCACTTCGGCGCATCGGGCCGGCGGTCGATCCGGGTCAGGTCCAGGGCCAGCAGCCGTTCGGTCTCCTGCCGGCGAGCCTGACCGAACTCAGTCGCCCCTTGTTCCGTGCCGAGCTGCCGGGCAACAGTCGGGTCGGCCAGGGCCAGCTTGACGAGCAGCAACGTGCACGGTTGGCAGGCCATGGCGTCGGGCAGCTTGGGCCCGTTGCAGGTCCTGCGGCCCTTGAGCAGCGTGCAGTGCCGGTCGTCGAGCTTGGGCAGGCCACTGAGCCCCACGCGGGCCCCGCAGCTGCATCGGTAGCGCTGGGGTCCTGCGTACGTGTCGGGCAACATGGCGCGTGTGCAACCGCACCGGACGGTAATCTCCACTGGTCAGCCTCCTGCAGGGTTGGCCATGTCCCGGGGCGGTTCCAGCCGTCGCCGGGACGTCTTCGTTGCTGCCATTCTAAGATCCAGCACGTCGCCGATGCGGTACATCGGACGCTCCTTCTGGTCGTGTCCATGCGGCACGAGCAGCCCCTTCGCGGCGTAGGCGGCGATGGTCGAGTAGCCGACCGGGAAGCCGAGCCGCATGAGCACGCCGGCGATCTCGACGGGCCGGGCAAGGTGGTCCTCGATCTCGCCTCGCATCCACGCCTGGCGCTCGTCGACGTCGTACCGGCTGCCGCAGGCCCGGCAGGTGGCGTGGTTCGCACCGGGCCGGGCTTCGACATCCTCGCCGCACAGCTGGCCGTCCTCGTCGACGTAGCCGCAGGGTCCGGCGTACCGGCCGGGCTCGCGGCCGTTGACGAGACCCCGGAGCCGACTGGCGCAGGCCTCGATCTCGGCGAAGGCCTGCACCGCGTACGCCCCGCCTTGATCGTCGGTGGCATGACGCGCCCACTCCAGCTGACGCTCCAGCCATCGGCAGACCATGACCAAGGGGTCGGTGTGGGTGTGGCCGTCCCGAGGCGCCTGGAGGCCTCTCGTGTCCGCGATCTCCCGGGCGAGAGTCGTCAGCGCGTTGGTGACCGCGTGCAGCGCGTCGGTGGCGCCGTCGTTCAGCGGCGGCCGCGACCCGGGCTTACCGCCGGAGCCGCCACCACCGCGGCGCACCAGCCCGGCGGCGACGAGCCGGGCGTCGGGGGCGAGCTCGATGATGGCGGCGAGGTGGCCTGCGGCCCGGCTGGTACATCCGGAGCAGGCGTAGCCGTCGGGGGTGGGCCGCTTGGCGCAGACGGCGCACAGGGTGTCCGTCACGCGCCCTCCCGGGCCTTGATGTCGCGCCAGGTCCGAGTGACCGCTACGGCGGCGAGGATCAGGCCGGGTGTCGCAGCGGCGAGCAGGACGGCGGCGTAGGCCAGGGCGAGGCGGATGATCACGGTGCGTCCTCCCGGGGGATGAGGGCCAGGTCGTAGCCGAGGGCGCGCACCCGAGCACGGACCGGGGCGACGGTGTACTCGGCCACGGCTAGCGGGTCGCCGAAGAGCACGCCGAGGCTGACGCCGAGGCCGTCGGCGATCTCGGCAACACGGCGCAGGGCGGGTGCGTGCTTGGCGTTCTCGATCTGACTGATGGCCATGTTGGTGATGCCGATCTTGTCGGCGAGGTCCTGCTGGCTGAGGCCGGCGGCACGGCGTACGTCCCGGACCGCCTGGCCGAACTGGACGAGGTCATAGCTCATGACTCCTCCTTCGGGATCAGCGCCAGGTCGTAGCCGAGGGCGGCGGCGAGGCGCACCAGGGTGTCCAGGTTGGGCCGGGTCGCACCGAGCTCGAAGTTGCTGATCTGGGCCTGCCGGGTGTGGCTGTCGGCGGCGAGGGCGCGCTGGCTGGTGCGGTTGAGCCGACGCAGGTCGCTGAGGGCAGGGCCGATCTGGTTTGGGTCGGTCAGCCGGATCACCGCTCACCCCGCATGGCCCAGTTCAGTCCGGCAATGGTGATCGCGCCGAAGCCAGCCCCGCTGGCCAACACTGCCGTCGCGCAGAGGGCGGCGTAGGCGAAGGACATTTCCAGCGCGAAGGCGGCGGCGAGCGCTGTCCACACCGCGGCGGCGAGGGCACCGCCGACTGCAAGCAGGCGGCGGTTCATGCCGGCCACCCCGTTCCGGTGTCGCGGGTGCCGGGGTGGCGCTGCGGCATGAGCGCGACGGTGTAGCCGAGTGGACGGACGTGCTCGATGAGGGCGCCGACGGAGCCCCCGGGGCGCTGTTCGCGCTTGAGGACGCCGCTGGATGAGAGCCGGGCGCGGATGCTGAGCTGGCGGATGCTGAGCCCGGCGCCGTGTCGTAGGGCGCGCAGGGTGGGCCCGATCTCGCGCTCGCTGGTCAGGGTGATCACTCGGTCTCCCCTTTGCGCAGAGCGCTGACGTCCGGCGGCGCCCAGCCGGCGTTGAGCAGCTTGGCGACGATGCGGCGGGCGTACGCCTCGTCGCTCTGGTCGAGCAGGGTGAGCGAGGCTGCCGGGCTTGGTGCGATGGCGCCGGACGTGACCTCGTCGCGGGCCTCAAGGTCGAACTTGACCAGCGTCACGGCCCACTCGGTCGGGTCCATGCCGTGCTCGTACTGGATGCGACTCACGGTGTCGATCGGCATTACTGGGTCTCCTCGGCGGCGAGCCGACGACCGGGCGCAATGGCGGTGGACACCATGTCCGCGAGCTCGTCGTCGGTGGCGTCGTAGAACGCGTCGTACTGGGGGTGGTCCTTTGGCAGCGGGTGGGCGTCGGCGGCGTGGCCGAGCCGGTGACACCAGATGCAGCGGTCTTCGGTAGTCATGAGTTCCTCCGGGGCCTGATCGGGATGACGGGGGCGAGGCGGGTCGGGCGATCTCGGAACTCGGCGGCGGGCGTGTTCTCGGGCTCGCGGTCCGGATCAGCGATGGCCTCGCTGCGGCACAGGCGGCAGTTGGTTTCCAGTTCGGACGGATGGCGGCGGCAGCGCGGGTCGTCGCGGTGGAGGTAGGGGCTGCGCTCGTCGAGCCAGTGGTCGGTCACATCGCCTCCCGGGTGAAGAAGTCGACGACCAGCCCTCCGGCTTGCCTGGCGTCGCTCGCCGCGCGCGTGTGCGGTCGTGAGTTGCGCTGTAGGTCTTGGGCTGGGTGATGGGC
>WUUC01048043.1_pt1 | contig 16953 bp, 10 predicted proteins | sample 6278441 | NCBI WGS metagenome assembly WUUC01 (sample SAMN13675441, study PRJNA597444) | soil metagenome | isolation source: soil | place: USA: Washington | collected 2017-10
CCACCTACCAGCTCAACAACCGCACCTTCGTCCGCTGGATCGGCCAGCACCTCGACGTCGACCGCGACCCGACGCTCTACGACGACTGCGAGACCAACCCGATCGACGCCCGTAGCCGCGACTTCTTCAACCAGCTCTTGTTCTCGTACAAGATCAATCCGTTGACGGTGCTGTTTCTGGGGTATTCGGACACGCATGTGGGGAATCACGAGATCGACTTGACGCAGGAGAGCCGGACGCTGTTTTTGAAGGTGGGGTATGCGTGGCAGGTTTAGAGGGGGGGACAGCCGCGCGCGAGACGCGCCGGCTCCACGAGGGACGCCGAACGCGTGCGTATCTTCGCGCGTGAGGTTGACCTTCACGATCGTCCGCACCCAGCAACCGGTGCAGTCCAGGATGGTGGCGATTACCCGCTCTAAAGAATCCAACTCCTTTCTCGTCAACGCAGCAACCTCCCACCTTGTAAGATCGCCCCGCGAGCGACTATGACTCATGCGATCGGGCACGCAGCGCACGAGCAGGCGGTGTCACCCGATGCCTGACCGCGGAAGCAGCGCATTCAATTACTGGACGTTGGAAACCTGTTGATGGAGAAATCGTGACGATCGACGGCTTCACGTATATGCCCGAGTTTCTTTCCGTGGATGAGGAGCGCGCGCTACTCGCGCGCCTCATGGCGGAACCCTACGCACCACTCCGCATGCGTGGACAGACAACGCGGCGTGAGATCGTGTCTTACGGTTTGGCGTTCAAACCGCACGTCGGCCGCCTCGAACCAGCGCCGGCCATCCCGCGTTATCTCCACGCGGTGCGAAAGCGTGCCGCGCGAGTCGCCGGCGTCCATGAGATGACGCTGCAGCAGTCCCTTCTCACACGGTACCCGTCCAAGAGCGACATCGGCTGGCATGTTGATCACCAGAGCTTCGGCGACATAGTGGTCGCAATCTCGCTCATGGGAGATGCGACTCTAGCCCTGCGATGCGGAGAGGAAGAGCACCGGCTCGAGATCGCCGCGCGGTCGCTTTACGTCCTGCGGGCGCGGGCGCGCGCTGAGTACCAGCACAAAGTTACAGTGAAAGCACTGCGGTACTCGATTACTCTGCGCCCCGTCGTTACGTAGAGCCTTCTCAGTTCCTCAAGAGGACGTGGTTGCAACGACGGTCCCAGCGTACCGGTTCACACGATTCACGTCAGCCCCAACGCCTTCATCGCCGCCTGCTTTGGATCGCCGAAGAACACAGGATCGACCTGCTCTACGATGTCCGCGCTGACCTCGAGAAAGTTCCGCTTGTTCTCGATCGGGATCATCGCGCGTTTTGCTCCGTTATCCATCCCGAGTTGCAGCGGTTCGGTCAGCGACTTGATCCCTTTGAGATTCCCCTGAATGCTCATGTCGCCGAGGATGAGCGTGGCAGGCACGACGGACGTCTTCTTGATCGCAGAGACACACGCGACAAAGAACGCGACACCGAGCTCCGGTTCGACACGATTGTTCAGGAGGTCGATCACCTCGACATGGAAGTCGGAGCTATCGAACTCGCGGCCCATAGACAACTCTGATTTTTTCGTCTGCATGTAGCCGAAGGCGCGTTGGACCGACTCCTTCATCGACCCAGAGACGCCTCCGGCGAGCTTGAGCTTGCCCGTTCCGGCAGAAGTGCTGACCTCGATTCGATACAAGCCAACCGTGCCATCGCTCGTGACAGCTGACGTGTAGACCGTACCAGGCGGTAGCGGGTCCGAAGAGATCAGGTTGCGACCGCCCTGCTCGGGCACGCCGACGAAGCGCTCCTCTCCAGTCTCGGTGACCGAGTAGCTGAACGACGTGTGGTAGTACTCGAAGGAGCCCATCTTTTTGAGCTGCTCTTTCACACGACGGCGGCCTTCCATCGCCAATTCGAGAACCTCGGTCATCTCGTCCTGCGATGCTTCGCCGTGCGGGTAGAGGATCTTCATCAGGCCGGAGAACGTCTTTCGGACGGCTTTGCGATCACGCGTCAAAAGGTGCGAACCGAAACTGAAGTAGCGATCAGGCGTTTCCGTGAAGTTGTGTTTCCTCAGCTCTCGCAGCGCCTCTGCGAGGTAGTCGACTACAAACCCGTAGTGATCCGTCAGCAGCTCATTCCGCATCTTCGGGATTTCCCATCCCGGCAGATAGCAGTGGATACGATCCAGGAAGGCCATGTCATCACGGATCGCGCTCGGCATCGGCTCGAACAGATGGGTACTCTGCACCATCACATCGACCGGCTGGTTCGTGTTGCCGAACATGGCGATGCTCGCCTCGCCCGACGCCGATTCCTGCCCGCGCTGGTACTGGCCGGACTCGGCGTACGTCTTCATCGTGGTGATGACCTCCTTCGGCATCTTTTCGAGGTCGGCCACCTCGTCGAAGCCCACCACGTCCCAGATCTGAACCATCCCCTTCTGCTTCCCGCTCATGTAGCCGAAGAGGTTCGCCACCGTCGTCGGCCCCGTCAGTAGAGACGAGTACGGCGACACTTCCTGGATGACGTAACTTTTGCCCGTTCCCCGCGGCCCGAGCTCCACCATGTTGAAATTGCGTTCCGCCAGCGGCACGAGGCGGATCAGCAACAGGAGCTTGAGGCGGCGCGACATCTGCGCAGGTTCGTAACCCATGCTCCGGATGATGAGGTCGAGCCACTCGTCGGACGAGAACTGCTTCCGGACCTGCCGGTACTCGTCCAGATTGAAACTCGCGATCTGAATCGGCGTCAGCTTCTCGATCCAGAAAGGATTCTTTCCCTTCGTCTCCTCGTCATACTCGAACTTCAGCTCGACCTGCGCCCAGATGCCCCCCATCAGCAGCCGCTCGTAGTCGCGGACGTAATGCGTCGGGATGTGCACGTATTTGTCGCCGAAATTCGTGATCTCCGCCCAATAGTCGGAGTCGACCAGTCGCACCTTCACCTTATCGATGAACGAGTGCCGTCCGGACTCCTTGACGCGGCTTTGCGCCTTCATCGACTCGTCCGCGCGAATGTAGTTGTTCGCCAGCGTGTCGTTGACGACCTGCATCCCCATCTGGATGGAAACTGGATCGGACGACGCGGCATACTTGCCGAGGAGGTACTCGAGGACGAAGACCGGCACATTCGCGCCGACCTTCACCTTGCGCACGAGGTCTTTGCGCACGACCTTACCGGCGAAGAGACGGTTTACCTTATCGTCGAGAGAGTCGCGCGCGGGTGCTTCGATCGTGCTCATCGTCATACTCCAAGTCGCACCGGGATGTCAGTCGGAGAGCGATACAGTTCGACGTCCGTCGCAGGGTCCTGCACGACGACGCGCAGCGAGGGTGCACTCTCGTCGCTCAGCAGGAACGCGACGGTCACGGGCTTGTTGTGCTGGAGTCTCACGCAACCGGTCGCACGATCGAAGTCGGCGTCGACCGCCATCCCCACCGCGCCAACCTGCTTGCCGGCCGCGACGAGCAGCGGCCGCACGAGCAGGCTTTCCGTGCCGAACACCATCTGCCGTTCGCCAAAGAGCATGGTGACACTGAAGATCCGGTTCGTGATCGCCTCCGGCGCACCGGACACGGCGATCGGGCTCGCTGACGGCTTGGCCACAACCGGCGCTTTCGTACGGACCGTCAAAACCGGGATGACCACTTCCTGCAGCGAAGGCCCGCCGTGATGAAAGGCGAGATCGCCCCCGGCCTTGAAGACGCCGAGTCCCGCTGGGAAGACGAAGTCGAGATCCGACGCGTAACCCAACAACGTCGCCGGCACACGCACGCAGCCGGCCGGCGTGGCGCCGCCACGGCCGATCCAGCAGCGGCGATGCAGTTCCACCTTCTGCCCCCCGGGGCTGTCCATCCGCATCGACTCCTCGCGATCCTGCGCGAAGAAGAGATGACCGTGATCTGCCGAGACGACTGCTCGCTCGACGCCCGCCGACGCGAGCTTCCGAATCGCCCGCGCCAGGTTGTCGATCACTGTGTCCATCACCTGCCTCGCCTGAAAGGTGAACCCCGTTTCGCCGGCATGATCGATCTCCTGCGAGCGCACGATCACCACCTGCGCTCCGTCGACTCTCTTCGCGAGCTTGGATGGCTGGAGGCTCAGCAACTCGTCGAGGGCGAGGTCGACCAACTTCGGAATGCGAGCCGCCGCGAACTTCTTGCGCGCGGGGAGATCAGGCAGGAACGCGTCTTCGATCTGCGCACCAAGCTCTCCGCCGGAGTCGACGACCGAGAAGCTGCCGGACGCTGCGGGCATGAGTGCTGCCATTCCGACGGGCGTGATGCTGGGCAGCGCGACGACCGCCGGACGAAGCGATACTTCTGACGTTTTCGGCAGCCGCTCTTTCAGCTCGACGCCCATTTCGAATCGCATGGCATCGACGAGCAAGTAGGCCACCGGCTTCGGTTGCTGCGCCACGATCTCGCGGAAGACGTCCGTCTGGTGGAGCACGCCGCCATGCGCCCAGCCGCTCTTCACCATCGCCCTCGTGAATCCCTCGGCCATCGCGTGACAGGCGTCTTCGTAGGCGCGCCGGACGACGCCGAGCGGACGCTCCTCGGGATCGTCGTCGAGGTTCGCAACCCACGATTCGACCCGCCGCTGCGCCTGATCGAGCCGGAGCCACCCATCCGCGGCGGTATACGCGTGCAACCAAGTGCTGGCATCCCCGTTCGTTTTCGCCACCTCGGCACGAACCTGCACTGCGATGGCGCCGAGCTCCGCCATGCGGCGCGCCGCCTCCCAGTGCGCTTTACGCGCGATGTCACGGTCCAGCCAGAAACTGTGCTCCCGCTCGCGCACGATCGAGAGCGCTTCATCGAACCTGGTCTCGGAAATGAGCTCGCCGACATAGCGGAGGAGTGCGCGCTCCTCGAAGCGGAACGTGTCAATCGAGCCGAGGGCGCTGGCGGAAAGAGGCGCGTTCGCCAGGCCGAACTCCTGCTCGATACGGTCGGCCAGCGTGACGTAAACGTCCCTGAAAGTGATTCGCAGCCGCCGGGCCAACTCGCGGACGGCCGTCTGTTCATCCTTCGACTCCGGCCTGGCGATGCTTTCGACTGACGCAGGTGGCGCACAGGCGAGATCGGAACAGAACTCGCCGATGAGTACATGGCGCAGCGTGATTGCACGCAGCTTCGCCAGTGGCGCGTCGGCTGGCAACGCGAGCCCCAGCCGCGAGCGCACCAGCTTCACGAGCTCGCGAGTGGCATCCTTCTCCGCGATCTCCGTATCGCGAGCGTCACCGGCAATCCAGGTGACGAGGAGTGCATCCGTTCCAACCGTCTCGTGAAAGATGCTCTTCAGGATCGAGGGGGGCTCGGCGCCTCCCTTTTCCGCGGCTGCGCGTGCGAGATCTTCGTACGTGACCTTGCGATCTGCCGGCAACATCTCGTCCACGATGCCGATCGTGTACTTCTGCAGCAGGATGTTCCTGGCGAGCTGTTTGAGCTGCGGCTCCCAGAACGTTCCGCCTTTTTCCAGCTCCATGAGCACAGAACCACGACGGTCGCGACGGCATCCCGGCATGTAGATGATCGTGGGCGAAGGCACGTCGTCGCGCACGTGCGGCTCGACCGCGGCTCGTACCTCGAATGCGGAACCGGCGTACTCCGCAAGGGCGACGATCCCTCCGCCAAGCATAGTCAGTGCTGGTTCGCCGGACGTGCGGGCGCCGCCGCGGAGCTCATGCACGAACGGCACGAACTCACTCTTCTCGTCGTACCAGACCACGACTCGGGATGCCTTGACCTTCTCCGCCAGTAGCTTCGCGACGTAGTCGTGCAGCGGGTGCATCAGCGATCTTCCCCTTCCTTGACGGTCGAGGTCGCGCTCCGCCGTGCAACTCGTCCACGAGCACTGCTTCCGGCGACGGCAGGAGCCTCGATCAGCCTCTTCAGCGCAGCTTTCACGGCTGGAGACGTGCGTTCCCTAACCAGTTCGTCGGGTGGACGCGTGGGCGTTTTGCGCGCCGCCCACTTCCCGTCGCTCCCCTTGGACCAGAAGACGTCCTCCAGACCATGCGTGATCGCGAGGCTGCGGTCCGTGGCGCACCTGGGCACCACCAGCTCGGGCCAGAAGCGCATCGCAACGTTTGACCACCGCAACTCACCGTCCCGCAGTTCCTTCCACGTTGCTTCTGCTTGGGCGCGCGACTCGCGATGCGGCGTGAGCCGGTAAAACGGCGCCGCGTTCACCACCACCCCATCGTCCAATGCGGGTGCCCACAGGGGCATGTGGAGCTCGAGCTCCATAGCAAAGGCACGTAACTCGGCGACAAATGATTCAGCGGCGGCAATCGCCGCTCGACCGGCGGCATTCGGCGTAGCGCCTCCTTCGAGGCGCACCGTTTCTGCCATCTTCTCTGCACGGACGAGCCGCGGAGTCACGATGTCGTTGCGAAGAATGAAAAGCGTATCGGATGTCGCAGCTGAGGCCAGCAGCAGCACCCCGAACGCTCCTGAGGCGGTGCCGAACCAGAGGTAGAGCGGAGCCCGCCGGCGGCCCTTACTGTAGCGGCGTGTGTGATCGGTGTAGAACCCTGCATTACCGGAGTCCGTGAGGTAGTCGCTGAGGTGGGCGGCACGCAGTGCCGAGGTCAGCTGCGTCAACGCATCCGGCGTCGCAGCGGGCCAGAGTATCGAAAGTGCTTCGCCGAGCTGCTGGTCGGTCGCTTGCGGATCGAATTTGTCGATCGTGAGCATCCCCGACGACGGGATAGCGAGCGGATAACCATTGCGCCTTCGCCGATCCAGCAACGTCACCGGTGCCGGCGGGAAGGGTCCAAGCGGTGACGGTACCGGGAGCGCTTCTGCCTTCATCGCGAATGGTCGCGCGTCGAAGTAGCCGATCGCCAGCCCCACCGCCAAGGAGACGATCAACCGAGACGTCTCTTTTCGCAAGCCTTCGGTGATCGTTGGGCGCACGCGCGACCACGGCCCGTCCGTTGGTGCATCGCACTCGGCAAACTCCTCATTCATGGCCTCGAGGTCTTCCGGTTTGAACCCGAGAGCAGCCGAGACCAACTCATCGAGCGACGCGCGCGCGTCATGCACGGTCGAAACAAGCGCACCGTCCGCCTCGATCTCCGCGGCAAGGTAGTCATCTAGGGTCGCCGCTGAGTGCAGCGACCGTGACGGCTGATGTTGATGCGTCGTCTCGTCATTGCGGAGCAGCAGCATCGCTGCGCCGCTGATCGTCTCGCCGAGTGTCGCCACGCGCGCTGCGGTATCCGCGTCGAAGTCGGGCCACGGCAGATCCCCGACTTGTCCGACCTCGTAGTGGTTCTGGTAAGCGCCTTTGCGACCCTGCAGCGAACCGTTCGAGAAACTGAGCACATATTCAGCCGGGCGGCTGGCGAGGTAGCCGAGCAGCGTGGATGCCGTCGTGGCTTTTGGAAACGCCACAGAGCCCATATGGCCAAACCCTATCCCTTCCGGAAACGCACGTGGGTTGAAGCCCAAGACCGCTCGAGCCGGAAAGGTGACGCCCGGGCGACCGAAGTATTGAGTGTTTTTGGGGTACGCCTTGTCGTAGGCGCGAACCTCCGCACCGTCGTTCTTCCAGCGGATGATCCACGTGATGTCGTCCCAGAAGGGGCTGTACTCACTGCTCTTGGCGAACGGCAGCCAGTCGTTGCCCGCGCCCACGCGGTCTGTCGGCAACTCCCACCATGCGCGGACGAAGCGTGGATCATCCGCACACGCCACGCCTTGCCTGACCTCGGCGCCGCTGCCTTCCAGCGCGGGGAACCGCGTCAGTTCCGCCCGAAGTGCAGGCGAGATCCAGTAGACAAGCGGTGACTTCCGGTATGCGCGGAGCGCTCCAACCGACACGCGAAAGGCAGGAGGGCGGGCGACGCCGTTTCGCTGGTCGGCAACGCTCTCGCGGAGCACCGCCGCCTTATCCTCGGCGCGCAGACAGCGGAAGAATAGCGCCTCCGCATTGGCATTGGCGGGCGCCAGGACTGTGGCTGCAGCACCAACGCTCGCGTTGTCGAGCACGTGGCCGCCCAGGTGCGCGCCCAACAGCACGGCACTTCCCTCGCCGACCAATACACCTCGGCGCCACTCGCCGAGGGTGTGCTTGAACCAGAGCGTGCTGGACGAAACGGCGCCCGTGTAGCCGCCGGGCGCCCAACGCGTGACCGCCGCGTGCATGAAGGCTGCACCCAGGTCGTAATCGCCGGCCCTGAGGTGGAGCCCACCGCTTTTCTTCGCGGCGTTCGTCGGCTCTCCGAACGGAGGATTCATCAACACCACGTCGAACGTCTTCTCTGCGACAGCCAGGAGTCCGATTCCTTGCTGGGCATCATCGGCGAAGAGACGGTTTCGCGTGCTCGCGCGGCTGCCGCCCTCTGCCACGAAGCGATCGAGCGCGGCGCGAATGCGCTCTTCCGAAGGCGCGAACAGATCGCCGGTCTCGCCGTGCTTCGTCGATGGCGCGATGATCGTCTCGACAGGCAGCAGCAGGCCAAGATCGCCTGCAAGCTTGAACGTTTCGACGAGCTCCATGAAGATGCGCGCGACGCGCGCGTCGCCGAGCCGTGCCACAAAGTCGTTAACAAGGGGGTCGTCAGCGACGATCGCCTCCGCGACGACGATGTTCGAGCGTCGGATCCGAGGACGTGCGGAGCGCGCCACGCCAAAGTCTCGGTAGGCGCGCTGGGTTCGCATCCAGAGCGCAAGCTGTGCGATCTGTACACACCGCGGGTCGATGTCCACCCCGTGGAGGTTGTGCGCGAGGATGAGCCCGGGTATCGCGAGCCGCAGGGCGTCGACCGTGGCGTAAATCCTCGGCGAGTGTCCTCCCTGTCGCTTCACTCTTTGGGCTATTTAGATCGGCGTGCGCCTCCTCGTACATGGTTAGTAGCAGGTCGAACGCATAGAGAAGAAAGTGCCCGCTGCCGCAGGCGGGGTCGAGCACGCGGAGGTCGCGCGGGTCTTTCCGGGCACGGAGAGCGAACTGCTCGCCCGGCCTGCACACCATGTACTCGCAGCGGGCGGCCAGGACGGTGTTCATCTCGCGCATCTCGTACCAGATCCGACCGAGCGTGTTGTCGGTCAGGAACTCGACGACGTATCTCGGCGTGAAAAACTGGTTTCGCACCGCCAGTTCGCGGCTGTTCCTCGGCGCCTGGCTGGCCTCGCGCATCTGCCGCCGCTCGTCCTGGCCGTTGAAGTACTGATAGACCCAGCCGATGGTCTCGTCCTCCGCCCAGACGCCGGCGAGCTCGGGTGCATTCAGGAGGTCGAGCAGTTCCTCGAAAGTCGCCCGCCTCGGCCAGAGCACCGAGGAGGGATCGCGCCTGTCGAACAGCACCTTCACTTCCGTCGAGAGCTCGTCGAACAGGCATTCGATGTAGAGGCGGTAGCCGGCATCTCCAGGCAATAACGTGACGCCCGGGGCCAAACCGCAGAACTCCCGATAGCCGGCCGACAGCTGCCCCTTCGTGATGCACTCCTGCACCAGCTCACGGCACTCGAGCATCTTCAGTGCGACGAAGCGATTGATGGTCGTGAACGCGGCATCGCGCAGATAGTCTTTGACCGCGTCCGCTGCACTCATGCCCGTAGCCCGCTTGTGCTCGATGGCGGCGACGATCCGTTCTCGTTGAAACGCCTGCCGCGGGTTCAGATGTGCACCCGCTCGTGGCGCGATCTCGCCGCTCTGATGCACGTCGAAGTCGCCGACGAGCTGCGCCGCAAAGTCTGCTTCCAGCAGTTTCCGCGCGCGTTGCGTGGCGCGCTCGATTGCGTTCCGGGTCTCTTTATCCACGCGTGCCCTTCGACGTGTTCTTTCGCGGCGCCTCGCTCGCTTTCTGACCGCGTTTCGGTGTGGCTTTCTTCGAGGCTTTTGCGGGCTGCGCCCGCGAGCTCCGCCTGGCGGTGGTCGTGGATGTGAAGCGGGGATGTGCGCGCAGCACACACGTCACCGACACGTCTGTCGCGTCGAATAGCGGAGGCGGACACCCGGCTGCCTTCATGGTGCTGCGAATCGTCTGGATCCCCTGACCCTCGGCCTGCGCGAGTTGCAGCCGCGACAGAAACCAGGCCAGCGCCTGATTCCGCCAGCGCGGCGTCACGGAACCGGAGCGAAGGTCCGCCAGCGTCACGCCGACCGGCAGCGGTCCGGGCGAGATGAACTCGATCCGATCGCGATACGAGGTGATGCGCGTCGGGTCGACGAGCTCGTAGTCACGATGCGCCAGCGCATTGACCATCGCTTCCTGCAGCGCGCGCCGCGGATATTTCTCAGCGTTCGGCGCCTTCAGGTTCGTCTTGTCAAAAAGCGTTACCGCTTCCCGGTCCAGCAGCTCCTGAAGCCGGCGGGCCTGGTCGAGCAGCGTCCCGGCGATCTCGAAGCGATGCGAGGTCGGATTCGTGCGATCCATGCCGGGATACGCAGAATGGATGGCGAATGCTCCCGGAATGAATCGCTGCGGCTCTCGTCCGAAGAGCAGCACCGCGTAATTCCGAGGTCGCAGCACGCCGCTGAGCGGTTCGGCGACGCAGAGCGACGGCACGAACGGCGACAACTGCACGCCTTCGACGAGATAGGCCTCCGGACTGCGCTCCGACGTGTAAACGCCCATCCGCTGCAGCGCATCGCGAAGCGAGAGCAGATCGATGTCGTTCACGGTTGCCGCACTATTCGGACGGCGGTCCCACGGCGCGAGCGCCCCCTTGCGGACCAGGAGGTCCCTGAGCAGCCCATTCCGCGCCTCGATCGTCGACCGCCCGACGCGCACAAAGTGCTTCGCTCCTTCGTGGCCACGACGGAACGTGTGCGCCGTCCCTGTCGCGGGCTGCACGAACACCAGGATGCGTCGTTCCGGATCGTCCGCTTCGAGCTCCTCGACGAGCGGGGCGATCGGCGGCGCAACGCGGTCTCTGCACCGAGCGAGCACGGTGTTCTCGACTTCCCGGAGACGAGACGCCGTCAGGCCGGCGCGGACGAGCTGAGGGAACCCGTGCGCGTCTCTCGCTTCTCTCGCACCGCAAACTACATAACCTCCTCCGAGATTCTGGAGGTCATTTGCAAACGCGCAGAGCGTCGCCACGACGTCGTCGATGTCGGCGACGTTCTCCTTCCACTCCGTCTGTTCGCTCTCGCGCCGGGCCAGCTCGTCCAGTGCGATCGTCACGAGAGCACCACCTTCTTCCCCTCGCCGAGCAGCTTCGCGCATTCTTCCCGCAAACCGGCGAGGGCGGCATCGAGCTGCTCGACGGTTTCGATGCCGGCCCCAAAGTACGGCTGCACCTGCACCGGTGCGAGTCGTTCGCCTTCGACTGTTTCCTGGAGACGGCGGACCGCCATTCTGAGCCGTGTTTCCGCGGCGTCACGTTCCGAGCGGAGCAAGGCAATGGAAACCGTCCGTGGCAGCGGCACCGTACCTGCGACGAGCGGTGCGGCGATCTGCTGCTGCAGCTCGGCAGCGAGCTCGTGCCAGCCAGAGGATTGCTTCAAACGGGTGAGGGCATTCGTATACGCGTCGCTGCGCGCCTGCTGCGCGTCGTCGAACCGTCGTGCGTATTCGAGCTCGATGGCACGCGCATGCTGCTCGATTGCCGGGAGATCGCGAAAGAAAGTCTCGCGCTGCAACAGGTCGCGAAGCTCTGCTGCACGCGACTCGAGCTCGACATGCGTCCCCTCTTCCTGCTGCAGCTCCGGCCAGGCGCTGGTCATCGCCTGGCGAGCGCGCTCGACATCGTGCAAGCGCGGTTCGGTGAGGAGCTGGCCGATCTCCGTCGCTCGCTTGATGGCGTCCTTCAGCGCGCGATGGCTTGCGTTGAAGGCGGCGATGGCATTCTCCTCCGAGCCGCGAAGAATCGCCCTCATCTGCCCGACCACCGCTTCCAGGATGCCCGCGCCCGGGAGCCGATACGCGCTCAGAATCGCGAGAGCAGACGTAACCGTGTCCTCGTGCTTCACGATCTCCTTCCGAAGCTCGGCAACGATGCTGCCGACGTTCAGCTCGCGCACCTCGCTGCCGAACGTCTCCTGGAACGCTTCCGAGGCCTTGACGACCTCTTCGAACTCGACGTCCTTCTTCGGCCGGAACGACGCCTGCCGAAACAGGTTGTTGTTGGAGAACGTGTCACGTGCATCGATCGACGTCGCGGTGTCGATCGTCTGCCCCTTGCTCGTCGCCTCGATTTTTCCGGCTCGCAGCAGCGCCAGGACCAGCAGCCGCACCACGTCGAAGTCCCAGCCGAACGGCTCCCTCGAAAACTCATCCACCAGCAAGCGACCGCTCGCGGTATCGCCGTAGTTCGCGCGCGCTTCGATGCGATCCAGGATCTCCTTGAGCGCACCGCTGTCGGTACGGAGGACCGGTTTTCCTTTCTGGTCGCGCAGCAGATCGAGATTGCTGAACACGGGGGGAAGTCCATGCAGATTGTCCGCGGTGAACAGTGCCTCGAGCGCTTTCCTGACGTCGCTCGGCTTCGCCGCCGCCTCTTTGAAACGGTCGAAGACTTCCGGAAGCACCTGCCCCAGGACCTCGGCGGCTGTTTTGGCGACGTCGACGGCTCGGTCTCCGGGACTCCGGTCATTGCCGCGAAAATAGATGCGGCCCGACAGACAAGCGGCCCGCATGAGGCGCCGCAGCTCGTCGTGGTGCCGACGCTGCCGACCGCGCTCTTCGGCGATCAGCGCAGGAGCGTCCTCCCCCTTCGTCTCCCGTTCTTTCCGGGCCAGCATTTCTCGCGATCGAAACAGCTCGACCGTCTCTCGATCGACGGCATCGTTCAATGCGACTGCCCAGAAGACGTGCTTCCGCTCCTGCTGGCTACGCGTTCGGAGTTCCGCGGCGACTGCTTCGAACTCCTTCCCGTCTTCGGCGAGATGAAGCTGGAAGACCAGGTCGCCGGTCGTGACCTCTCGCCCGTGAATCGCCAGGCCCGCCTTGAACATCTTGGTGTCGAGCAGCGTGTACGAGGGTTGCGGCTGCCAGAAGGCGGAGAGCAGCTCCGAGTGAAGGCGATGAGCGTCGCTCGGGCGGGGGCTGATGCCGTTGCGCTGCCGCTCCCAATCATCCTCGGCCGGGGTCGGGATGCGATACCCGTCGTCGCCGCGCCGGACTTTCTGAGCCGACTCGAGCTCGCGCAGCGCCTCCTTGACGGACGACAATTGCGAGTCGCCGCTGACACTCGGATGCAATGCCGCGGCGACATTCTCGGCGGTGCGATGTACGCTCTTCACGTACTGAAGCAAACAGATCGCCTTGGCCACAGGCTGTGCAAGGGGATGACTCAGCTCTCTTGCGATGCCGGCGATCTTCGCCCGGACCTCGGATCCGATGTTGCCCTCGACGAGGTCGTAAATGTGATCGAGGCGCGCGAGATTACCGATGGGCTGTTCGGCCAGGTTCACCGCCGAATGAACCAGTAGCTGCTGCGCGAGCTTGATGATCGTGCGATTCGCACCGCCAACGTGCTTGCCGGCCCCGCCCTGCGTTCGCAAGCCGGAGACGATGTGCATGATGAGCTCGATGTGGTACGGCAGGAGTGGGTAAAGGTCGACGAACCCGTCGCGACTGAGCGGAGGCAGCTTGATTTCAGCGCTCAGGTATGTGTGCTCCGTCAGGCGGCCGCGATGGTCGTCGAACAGCTTCCCGAGCGTCTCCTGTGCCTTCGCGTTCTTGGCGAGAACGCGCCGGCTCGTCACCTCAGAGATGTCGGAAGGCTCGAGATGGACCTGGAGAGGGAAGCGGTCCATCAGTCGCGCAAGCTCGATCTTCTTGTCATCGAGGCCGCTGACCAGTTCTCCGAGCTTCTCCTGCGACGTGACCACGATCCAGTGCTTACCCCGTCCTCGCACGCCGAGGCTCTGCACGACGGCTTGGAGGTCGAGCATCTTCTGGACATCACGCGCCACGAATTGGCCTACCTCGTCGACGACGAACATCAGGCTGTGGCCGGGACGGCGCCGCTTCATCAATTCGTTGGCGCGCTCTCCGAGTTTCGCTGGAGTGATATCGGCCTTGTTCTTGACCGCCTTCACCCACGAATCGGCGAGGGGATACGTCTCGGGACTGAGGCTGTGCAGGACGCGGCTGGCCTCGCTCAACGCGAACGCGATCTTCCCCTTCTCCATGTCCCAGTCTTTTTCGAAGATGCGGGTGTACTCCGCTCGAAAACGATCGAGCTGACCCTGCTCTTCGAGGCCGATTTCGAGCTCCGACAAATCGAGATCTTTCGCGTACCCGAGGCTCTGCAGAAAGAGCCCGTACATGATTTCAGTCAGCGTTTGATTGCCACTGCGGATGCCGCGGTCCGTGGAGACGTCGAAAATGACCACATGCGTCGGAATCGACTCTGCGATCGCTGACAGGAGGACTTTGAGCTTCCTGTCGGAGGTCCGGCGCTCGAAACGGAGCGCCGCCGGTTCTCCCATGATGACGCGATTCGAGATCGACAGTCCGAGCATCTTCGCGAAGCTCGACTTACCGGAGCCGAAGAAGCCCGAGACCCATACGGCGATTCCTTCGTGGGGCTTGTTCGGTGTCTCGCGATACGACTCCAGAACTTCGGAGTAATGATGGCCGATGGCATCGGTGACCACGTACTCGTCGATCTCATTGCGAAGGATCTCTTCGTCGGTCTGATCGACTTTGATGACCTCCTCGATGCGCCGGTGAATGTCGCTCGAGAAAAGTGTCCTGATCAGTTCTGCCATCAACGATCCTTCATCAGAAGATCTTCGGTCGGTAATTGTGTTCGGCATCGAGTACGCCCATGAACCTCAACCCTGCGGCACCATCGAGATCGCCTGGATAGAAGAGGATCGTCGGAACTTGCACGCGCCCCTTCAGTTGCTCCAGCAACGAAAACGTGCGGTAGACCGGGAAGAGCGCTCCCGTGCGTACAATGAAGACGACGTCCTGGAGCGGATCCGGGTCCTCAGGCATTTGCGCGGCGACGAGATCGACCAGCGGCGCGTACTCGGAGAGGACCGCATGGATCGTTTCGACGATCGTCTCCACACCTTGTTCGCGCTCCGCGGCGAACCATTCCTCCAGCGGCCGCTGCGATCGCATCGCTTCGTCGAGGCATTCGGCGAGCGAGATGCGCTTGACTCTCTTCCCCTTTTGCGAGAGTCGCGTCTCGAGCATCGTGACTTGTTTACGGAGTTCGAACTCCTCTTCCGGGTCGTAGCGAAAAAGCGCGTACGGCATGTCGTGGTACGCGGAGACCTGCGGCCGGGGATCCGGCAGCTCGAGAATCGGCTCCAGTGACCGCTTGAGACGGTGCTGGAGGTCACTCATGCAACCATCCTCTCCGCGTACTCACTGGATGTAGCACACGGCAGCGTGAGCTGGATGATGCTCCCGGCAACCTGGTAGTCGAGCTTCTGAAACTGATGCAGGCGCAGCAACTCGTGCTCGACGTCGGCCGGGCGCATGAGGAACATGCGCCAATCATGCGCTGTAATCACCAACGCGGGACTTCTCTTCTCGTCCCGCAAAGCGTGAAGAAGGTAGACGAAGCTTCGCTCGGGAAGATGGAATGAGGCGAACTCCTTCACCACAGAACCTCTCAAGAGTCCGAAGTCGGTAGCGATTTTGAGCAGGCCTGCGGCGACACGTTCCGTCGTTTGCGGCGACCATTCGTGCTCCGTCTGAGCACCGCGCCCGCGGATACCGGAGAGATACCTCTCGACGTCTTCGACACGGAGCCGAAAAGCTCCGCTCTCGAACGACGGGAACAGCCAGTTCTGCAGAAAATCGCGCAGAAGGAATTCGTCTCTGGTCATGTGCCAGAGCAGCAGCGGCTTCCATTCTTCGAGATCGCAACCGCTCTTCGCCAGGACCACGAGCGGACGATCTCGACCGGCAGGCTCGAAACGGCGGTTGAGGACTTTCGCCACATCGCGCAACCAGGTAGCGCTCCGCGCTCCGATGAAGTTGCGGGTGCGAAGCACGTCGAGGTTTTCTCGTTTCGAGCGCGAAAAATCCCATGCAGCGAAGACGGCATACGTCTCTTCGATCAAAGCGCCCTTCACGATCGTGAATGACGAGACCACGTTCTTGCGAGACGGCTTCAAGCCTCCGCTCTCCGCAGGTAAGGCACCGCCAGCGAGCCGACCTCGCTCCGAGAGAAGCCCAGCGCGAGCAGGGCCACGTCGGCATCCGATCCGCCGAACGTGCCCGGCAGCGGAACGGCTCGTCCTTCGGCCGAGCGCCTCAACCTGGCAGTTGCTTCCAGGTCACGGTCCGTCACGAGCTCGAAGCTGCGCAGCACCTTCGCGAGATCAGCCGGCGGCGCACCCTCGATGCGCTCGAAGAACGGCGTCCACTCGGCAGCAGCATCGAGCCACTGCTCCCATTTAGCATCGAACTCCTCTTCGATGGAGTCGGTGAGGCGCCAGAGGGTCACCGTCCCCGGCACGTCGAAGAGCTCGGCACACCGGTGCGCGGCAACCGCGAACACGGCTCGAGCCTGTGCGAAGCGATGCGTGCGAGGGAAGCCCCTCCGGAGGGCAGCGGTACCGTGCCGGCCGAGCTGACCTTTCGTATTCCACCACTTCGCCAGATCCATCTCGCCGAAACGGCCGACGACCAGACGGAGCTTCAACAACTGATCGAGATCGATCAACGCAGATACTCTCCTCACGATGTCTGGCGGACCGGATCGAGCTGGACTGCCGAAAAGTGCATGAACGGCTGCACCGCGTGGCAACCTATAACGTTAGTGGCCAGTTGGGAAGATGAAGCTGTCTTTTTCCGCCTCAGGTGACGTCGTCTAGCAGCCATTTTAGAACACCGCTCGTCAGGCAGTGGTGGTTCTGGCGGTGAGGCCGTGCCGGCGATGGCGCCGCGTCACTGCTGACGGAATCGGCATGGTCACGAACTGGTCGCGCACGCGGCGAAACATGGTCGCGCTAGCGCATCGCTCACGCCTGCGGAGCGCCGGCGTCCCGCCGGCTGTCGTGGCGGCGTCCCGCGCCGCCACTTGGGCGG
>WUUC01241210.1_pt1 | contig 16951 bp, 11 predicted proteins | sample 6278441 | NCBI WGS metagenome assembly WUUC01 (sample SAMN13675441, study PRJNA597444) | soil metagenome | isolation source: soil | place: USA: Washington | collected 2017-10
TCGCTCGCATCAAATCCGATGGGCTGCACGACCTCCTTGCCGAGCTCCACCGTTGCGCCGTCGCTCGTCCGTAGCGTGACAGCACTCACGTGCCGCACCAGCCACAAGTAGAGCTGCATCGCCGTAGGCAGCTCGCCATGCAGGAAGAGGCGGATGCTGCCTCGCGCGAGCACATCGCTCATCAATCCGGCATCGACCGAAAAACCCAGCAACAACTCTGGCCGTGAGACCAATGAGTCGTCCAACCTTACCGTGGCCAAACGAATGGGCTGGACGTCCATCGCCCAACTGGTGCGAAAACCGCACGCCTTGCCGCGTACCTGCCGCGAAGCCAGACGCGTGCCCGCTTGAATGCGCGCAGGTCCGCGGAGCGTGTCGGGCGGTGCGCGAAATTCCACGATCGTCGAGGCAGGGGTAGGCCGAAGGAAGTGCGGAAGCAGTAATTCGGTCAACCCCTCGATGAGTTCGGGGACCGCGTCGTCGATACGCTGCCCGAGCCGAGCGGCGACGAAGGCAAAGCCCTCGATCAACCGCTCGACGTCGGGATCACCACCGCGCTCCGCAAGCATCCCCGCGATAGAAGGATGCTTCTCGGCAAACGCGCGACCCATGTCGCGAAGATAGGAGAGCTCGGTCTGATAATAGCGCTCGAACACTGATTCTCCGCGATCCGCTCGCATGGCTCACACGTAGAGAGTGGACGGGCAGGCAGGCCTGCCTTAGCCCGGGAGGTTACTCGCCGACGGCGAGGTCGCTCACGACGACGCTGCTGCTACGCCGGGGCCACCGCTCCACGAATCATCGTGACGCGTCTTGGCGACCGGGTGCTCCCACGAGATGGAGTCGAAGGTGAACGTCACCTCTTCGTAGGCTTCGCGGGTATCCTTCGCCGAGCTCGCGAGCGTGTCCGGGACGATCACGGTGACATCTGAAATGAATGCCCCTTCGATCGCGATGGTATAGAAGATCTCATCCTTACCCTTGTTGTCGGGTCGGTAGAAGTAGAACGTTCCCGAGCACTTCTCGTTGTTGGTAAGAGCTTTGGCGATTTTAGGACTCGCGCCGTCGATCCGCTTGCGGCATTTGATCGGCGCGTATTGACGGCGGCCCGTCGCACGGCCACTGGCTGCATCGCGGGGCGTCATGATGCCGGACTCGAAGTAGAAGCATTCAATGGTATCGGCGCGGCCGTCGGCGAGCTGGGTGGACTCGCCTTTGATTTCAGAGTTATTGGCCTTCAATTTGAGGTGAACAGTCTGTGCCATGCATTCCTCGCTTGATGATCGCTGTGTGACGTGGGGTACGCGGGTGAGTCCAAAGCGTCAAGCCATGGTACGTACGAGTCACCCTAAAAGGTTCCCTCCATCTGTCTTGCGAGTCGCACGTAGTTACGATACGGGCTCCGCATGAAGGCGAACTGGCGTGTTCGATCGAAATGGCTGATGGCGTGCACATGGCTCGTCGCATGCGGCGGCGCACCTCCACCGCCGGTGGCGAGTCCTTGCACCTTACCAACGCAAGTGCGTCTCGAAGCGACCGACCGTATCAATCCGGACAGCAACGGTCAGGCGTTGCCCACCGTCGTGCGCGTTTATCAACTCAAAGACATCGTGCGCGTCGAGGAGTCGGATTTCCCCGCGATTTGGGAGAAAGCCCAAGAGACACTCGGCGAGAGTCTGGTGCAAGTCCAAGAGTTCACGCTCTTTCCTGGTCAAGCCCAAAACGTCGATATCGCGCTCGGTCCCGACACCAAGTATCTGGTCGGTGTCGCCATCTTTCGACGACCGACCGGAACGCAATGGCGATCAATCACCCCTTTGCCACCATCAGAAAAGCTTTGCGCAGCGTATAGCGACAAGGGCGCACCTTCACCAGCGCTCACGTTCCGCTTCGATCAGTACCGCATCGAGAGCCGATCGTTCTTACTGACCTCGGGCGGCGAGCATGATCTACCGACCGACGTCGCGCCGGATCGTATCGAAAAGAAAGGCGACAAGTGAAACCGTTGCAGCGCATCGTCTGGTCGGAAGGGATGCTGATGTCCCCACAGCATTTCCAGCAGCAGGACCTTTATCACGAGGCACTGCTCGATGAACGCATCGCGAGCGTGACACCTTACGGGTGGGGCGCGGCCACGCTCGAACTGGAAGCGCGCAGCCTCGATGCAGGCCAGGTTTCGCTACGTGGGTTCACGGGTGTTCTTCCGCAAGGAACGGTCGTTCATTTCGTGGCGAGCGACACGGAGGTACCGCCGACACGCGCTATCGAAGGGCATTTTCCAGCCCACAAGCAGATCCTCGAAGTATTTCTGGCGTTGCCGCACGAGCGCATTGGCACAGCGAGTTTTGCCCAGAGTGAGATCTCTCGCGGTCGGGCGCGCTACGTGGTCGATACACGCAACGTGTTGGACGCCGTATCGCCAAGCGATGAACTTACGCTCGAGTTCGCGCGCCGCAATTTTGTGCTTCTTTTTGGGGACGAGCCGCGCGAGGACTACGAGGCGCTGAAGATCGCAGAGGTCACGCGCGATGCCGCCGGAAGGTTTGCGTATTCGGAAACGTACATTCCTCCGAGCTTGCGGGTTGGTGCGTCGTCCCCTTTGCGCGATGGCATCAGTCGGGTGCTCGCGCTGGCGGTCGCGCGTAGGCGGGCTGTGGCGGAAGAACGACGCCATCGTGACGCTTCAGCCGTGGAATACGCGGCCGATGACGTCACGCGGTATTTGGCCCTGCACGCGCTGAGTGGAGCCATCCCTGTGCTCAAACATGTGGTGGAGAGCGGCGAAGGATCGCCTCATCAGGCTTACTTGGCGCTGGTGCAACTCGCCGGACAGCTCACGGCATTTGGCGTCGACGACGACCCTGCGCAGTTGCCGTCGTACGTGCATTCTGATCTCCGCCTCACTTTCGGCCCGCTCTTCGAGCGTTTGGGGGTGCTGCTCCGTGCGGCGGTCGCCAATCGTGTGATCTCAGTGCCGTTCGAAGCACGCGCCGACGGCATGCATCTGGCGCGGCTCACCCAAGAGAAGCTGTTTCAGAGCGGGGTCCGCTTTCTGCTCAGCGTCCAAGCCGCCGTGCCGGAACAGCAGGTCAATGAGCTCGTGCCACGTGTTGGCAAACTGGCTTCATGGGGAGACATCCCTCGGCTCGTCAACGCGGCAACTTCGGGAGTACCGTTGTTGCCGACGCCTCGGCCCCCGCGCGAAGTTCCCATCCGACCGGGTCGCATGTACTTCACCCTCTCTCCTGATCACCCCGTATGGCGGGGCGTCGTGCAAGAGCGCGCGATCGCGATGCACCTGCCTCCTCCCTTCGATCCGAAGAGCACGCAAATCGAGCTGCTGGCGATTCCCGCGGAGTAACGGATGGACCGCGTAAATTGGGTCACCAAAGATGCATTCAACGCGATAGGCCAGCTGGCTCGGCTGGGCCCGCAGGATCGCGTTCAACCCGACGTCATCCACGGGCGCTTGCGTGGGCTCGTCGAAGCACTGCTCCGTAAGGCGCGAGAAGCGGGTTACGGCGAACAAGATGGGCGCAACATTGCGTACGCGGTCGTGGCCTTGGCGGACGAGGTCGTGCTGGCCCAGCCTGGCCCGCTTCGCGAGTTTTGGAGTACTCAACCGCTACAAATGGTGATGTTCGGGGAGAACATCGCGGGCGAGAACTTCTTCTCGCACCTCGAGCAGTTGCGGCAAGACGCGCAGCGCGTAGACGTTTTGCGCGTCTTCTATCTGTGCCTGCTGTTCGGCTTTCAGGGCCGCTATCGCGTGCGCGGAGCGGAAGTTGCCTTGAGCGATCTCATCGAGAGCGTGCGCGTGCAGCTCTCTCGTTCGCTGGCGATGCCTGAGGTCTTGGCGCCCAACGGGCCTCGCCCCGAGGAAGGCTTGGTGGACGCAAGTCGTCGCTGGCCCATCGTCGGCATGGCACTGGGTGCACTCGCGCTTTCATTCGTTTTGTACCTCGGCTTGGCGGTCTCCTTGAGAGAACAACTCGGACAGTTCGTGACCTGGACGAACGAAATCGCGGCAGGAGCCTGACGCATGATCACGCTCATTTTTGCCGCTGTGTTTTTGGTCGCTCTGTGGGGGATAAGCCTTTGGTTGGGGGTCGCGTTGTGGATCGCCGCAGCCATTACGGTCGGGCTCGTGCTCGCCCTGGCAGGCGCATTCCTCTATAAACGCGCGCGCGCCGCGAAAGCCACCAAAGAGATCGAACGCTCGCTCGCCAACCAAGCGCGCGCCTTTGAAAAGCGAGCTCGTCCTGATCAGCAGGCGGAGGTTCAGGCCCTCGCGCAAAGCTTCGAAAAGGCGATGTCCACGCTCAAGTCGTCGAAGCTCGCCAAAGGCCAAGGCGGCGCGCTGTATGCGTTGCCTTGGTACGTGATCATCGGCCCTCCGGGCGCCGGCAAGAGCACGGCGATCCGGCAGTCTGGCCTCAAGTTTCCGATGATGGGCGGCCAAGGCAGCGTGCGCGGCATCGGCGGCACACGCAATTGCGACTGGTGGCTCACCAATGAAGCGGTTCTGCTCGACACTGCCGGACGCTATGCCACCGAAGACGATGACCGCGGCGAATGGCTCGAGTTTCTCGACATGCTCCGACGCGCGCGGCCGAAGCGTCCTCTCAACGGCTTGATCGTCGCGGTGAGCATCGCCGACGTCGCGGCCGCCGGTGACAGCGCGCTCGAAGCGCTTGCGCAGCGCATTCGCGAGCGTGTGGACGAAGTGATGGGACGGCTTGGGATCGTCCTTCCGGTCTACGTGCTGCTGACCAAGTGCGATCTCGTTCCGGGGTTCGTCGAATCGTTCGAGGATCTGCGCAAGAACGAGCGGAGTCAGGTCTTTGGTTTCACCTTCCCGTTCGCGGCCAAAGGCGACCTGGCCACGCGTGTGGACGAGCAGTGGACGCGGCTCGTGCAAGTCGTAGAGCGTCGCGGAATCATGCGCTTAGCCGAAACTCGCGGCGCGGAGGCGCGGCACTTGGTCTACGAGTTCCCGCAGCAACTCGAAGCCTTGCGTGCCAATGTCATCACCCTCCTCAATCTGACGTTTGTCGACAACGTCTATCAAGACGCGCCACTCGTGCGCGGCGTTTATCTGACGAGCGGCACCCAAGAAGGCAGCCCTATCGATCGCTTGATGAGCTCGATGGCCGCCGCTTTCGGACTTACGCCGCGTGTTTCCGCGCTCGCGCAGCGTTCAGACGTGAAGAGCTACTTCTTGGGAGAGCTCTTTACGAACGTGATGTTCCCCGACCAGGAGGTCGCGGCTCGCAACACGGCAACTCAACAAAGAATGCAGTGGTTGCGCTTTGCTGCGGCCTGCGCCCTCATCTTGGGAGCCATCGGTCTATCGGCGTTTCCCGTCGGGGCATACGTCAGAAACCGCGATCTGATGGTGACGGCGCAACAGCATCTTGCGAGCGCCATCGCCTATCGCTCAGGCGAGAAGAAGAAGCCGGTGCCGCTGTCTGTGCTCGAGCCGATCCGCGAGGAGCTCGCAAGCCTTCAGAACTGGGAAGTCGAAGGGGCACCAACCAGCTACCAGATGGGTCTTTATCAAGGCGGCTCGTTGCTCCCACGACTGCGGACGTTCTACGTTTCAACCCTACGTTCGGTGTTGATGCAACCGATTGTCGACGCGCTCGAAGACGAGATGCGCCAGACGGTACAAGCCAACGAATCACTGGGACGCGTCCCGTCGGTGCACGACCACGCGCGGCTCTACGAGCAGACGCGTGCTTACCTGTTGCTTACGGTTCCCAAGGAACCGAGCCAGCCGCTGCAGAACGACATGCTGCGCAAGTGGCTCATCGAAGAACTGGTCGATGCCTGGGCGCAGCCGGAAGGCAAACCGCCGTCACCCGCTGAGCGGGCCGCCATGAGCTCGCATCTCGATGCCTACCTGGCGTTGTTCGCAGAAGATCCCAAGCTCGGCTTCGCGCGCGATGGCGAGCTCGTGCGACGGTCTCGTGAGTTGCTCGCACGCGTTCCCACCGTCCGTCTTGCCATCGATCGTGTGGTGGCAGAGCTCGACAAGCTCGGCTGGGACGTAGGACTGGACCAGCTGGTCGGAGCGTCCGGACTTCCCGTCACGGCGACCGGCCGCGTGCGCGGTGCTTTTACGCGTCGCGCCTGGGACGAGTACGTCCGCGGACTCCTTTCGAGCCTTCCAGAGGAGCTGCTCGGCGACCCTTGGGTACTTGAAGCGAGCGCCAAAGACTCCAGCGACGAAACAACCGAGGCCCGCCTGTGCGCCCTGCGCTCGGAATACTTCGGACGCTACGTCGACGAGTGGAAGGGCTTTCTCGGCACGCTTCGGGTGGAAGAACCAGCCGATCACGCGCGCGCACTGGTGGTGTTGCAAGACCTGACCCGAGGCCAACCGCCGCCGTTGGAGCGAATCATGCGCTCGGTGGCGTACAACGCGCAGCTGGGCGCGGAAAAGAAGGAGAAGACCGACGCGGAAAAGGCCGTCGAGAGCACCGGCATGCTCGACCGTTTACGCGATGCGGTGCAAAAGTCGCCGGTCGCAGCCTTGCTTGCGAAGAAGGATCCGTGCGGTGGCGGCAGCTACTTTACGGAAGTCAACGCACGTCGCGCCCTCGAAGGCTTCTTCACGTTCGGAGCCACTCTCGACGAACCGCAGCCCGGCGCGCCAGCGCAGTTCACGCCAGTCCAGGTTTATCAGGAGCAACTCGTCTTCGTGCGTGATGCGCTACAAACCTACGTCGACGACCCGACCACGGCCGAACCGCTGCTGGCACGCTTGCAGGCCGCGCGAACGCGCGTGCGCAGCTTGATCGAGACCCAGGAAGTCGGCTATCGCCCGCGCTTCGACGCCATGCTTTGGCCGCCGATCAACGGTGCCTCCTCGAGCAGCACATCCGCCCTGGCAGGCGAAAAAGGCTCGCAGTGGTGCACGTCCGTGGTGCTCCCGTTCGCCCGTACCCTGCAAGACCGCTATCCATTCTCCAAGCAAGGCCAAGATGCCGCGCTGGCAGACGTGCTCGAGTTCTACCGACCGCAAAGCGGCATCGTGTGGACGTTCTACGAGTCGTCACTCAAGCGCGACGTTCCGCAAGTGGGCGGGAAGTTCGAGCTCGCTCAGGGAACGACGGTCGGCTCGATGTACACGAACGAACTCGTGCGCTTTCTGAACCGATCTTACTATTTGAGCAGTGTGCTGTTTCCGCCCCGTGCAGAAAAGCCGCGCGTCGACTTCGAGGTTCGTGTGCGGCCTTCGCCGGGCATAGCGCAAGTCCTGCTCACGATCGACGGACAACTCGTCGACTTTCACAATGGTCCAGAGAAGTGGGTCCGCATCACCTGGCCCGGAGAAAGCGGAAAACCAGGCGCAAACATGCGGGTCAAGGGCGCCAAGATCGACGAGTTGATCACGCAGGATGGCGAGTGGGGTCTGTTTCGCCTCCTCGACAAGGGGACGATCAGCGCGAACCCAAACGAGCGCTTCTTTACCGTACGCTTTCGTCTGCATACGCAGAACGACATCACGATCGATGTCAGGCCCGCACGTGCCGAGAATCCCTTCGTCGGCAGTCGTGCCTATCTCGAGGCATTCAGGACGGAAGGCGTGCTTGCGCCGAGGACGATCGCGCAGGGGGCCAAGGCATGTCCGGAATGAGCCTGACTGACGAGTCCACCTGGACGCTCTTCGGCAAACTGCCGGCACGTGGCGATTTTTTGCTGCTGGGCCGACGCGGCGAGGACGTCACGGCGCTCGAGAGCTGGTTGACCGACGCCGTGGAGCAGGCACACGGCGCACTGCCGCCCGGGGCCGTGCGTTTCGTGATGCGCACACCGTCTGCGCCCAACCACGTGATGGGCACCTGGGTGCCAAGCCAAGACACGGTCGGGCGCGTATTTCCTCTCGTGGCATTTCGCGCGCTGCCGAACGAGCTCACCGCAGCGCCTTGGTCGGCGCTGTTTCCGCTCTACGATGATCTACTCGACGGTCTAGAGGTCACCCTCGCGGCTGTGCGCGATGGCGAGCGCGATCCCAAGGACGCGCTGCTCGGCTTGCACGAGCCGCACCCCAGCGCGATCCCAAGCGTGCTGCACGAAGGCTATACGGCCATGGATGGCGAACAGGTCGCCGCCTTCACGCAACGCGTGTTCGAGCCGGACCATCCGCGTGCCCTGCCCTACGCGCTAAGCACGCTGTTGCGCCTCCGCGATCCTGAGCTTGCGGAGTTCGTACTCGATGCCCCGACCGACGAAGACTTCGACGTGTTCGTGTGGCTGGAGCTCGTGCGGGCGGTGTGGGGAGCGCGCAAAACACCGAGTGTATTGTGGGCACCCCACAGCGGACATGCTCTGCTGATGGCACCGGAGAGCTCGAGCGCCGCGATAGCTTACCTACTGAATGCAGGTCACAGTGGCGCGCAGCGCTGGCCGCTATGGACAAATCGCGCAGACGCCATCGAGCGAGCGTTCGCAGAGCTTTCGTCCGACGTGGCGGTGGCGATGGAAAACGACGCCTCCATCGGGACACTGCGCGCGGCCTTTGCCCGCCTCGCCTGCACGGACACCACGGCTGCTGCGGAGGTCGCATCATGAGCGTCGAAGCCGTCGCGAGCCCACACCCCTGGCTGATGCCTATCGCTTCCGACGCACCAGCCGGACGCGACGCACGCCATGAACCCGAACATGAGAGTGTTCGCGCAGAGATTCAAAAGCTTGGCAGCCTTCAAGGCGGCACCGTCGATTGGAACCTCGTCGAGCAGGTCGGGACGACCTTACTTTCCAGCAAGTCAAAGGATCTGCTCATCGCTTCCTACGTCGCTTACGCGCTGTTCGAACGAGCGGGCCTCGCCGGCTGCATGGAAGGGCTGGCGCTGCTCAGCAATCTACTGGAGCATTTTGGTGATTCGCTTCATCCGCTTCGGCCGCGCGCGCGGGGCAATGCACTGGAGTGGTTTGGCACGAATCTGTCGCAGCGCCTGCAGGACAAGGTTCCAGACTCGCTCGTCCAAGCCGAAGAACTCCGCACGCTGACGCGCGGGTTTCTGGCTGCGGTCTCGGAGCGCCTCGGTGAGCACGCACCGAATCTGGCGCCGTTGCGCACGGCGGTCGATCGCCTGCTCCTTTCTGCGCCCGTGCCTGAGCCAGTTGCGCCGCCGCCCGTCGTCTCCTCGGACGGCGCCTCTTCGAGGCAACCTTCAGCAACGGTTGCCGCGCTCGACGAACACGCATTGGCCGCTTGGCTTGCACCGATCTCCCAAGCGCAACCTGGCGGAGACGACACGTCCTACGCAGACGAGCACGTCGCCGTTCGGGATGAGATCGCAAAGCTCGAGAACGCTGTCGGCGCTCAGCCGAGTTGGGCATTGATCGCGAGCGGCTCCGACACGCTGCTACGGACACGAAGCAAAGACCTGGGACTCGCTTGCTACTACGCGATCGCGCTCGCCGAAACACAGGGCGCGGCTGGTCTGCTGCTGGGCTTGCGCATCATCGACGGCATCCTGCGCACGTACTGGGAAACGTTGTGGCCGCCACTGACGCGCATCAAGCGTCGATCTAGTGCGCTCGAATGGCTCGCGACACGTGCTCCGATCACGATCGCGAGTTGGAACGCTTGTGACGCGGAGATCAGCGCAGCTCTTACGGCGACCCTTGCCGATGTCGAGGCGCAATTGGCGGCTCGGTTTGGCGCCTCTGCTCCCATCCTTCGGCCGCTTGCCGAGGCCCTCACCAAGCTTGCAACGAGTGAGTCCGCGTCCGCCGTCCCGTCGAATGGTGCGGCACATGTGGCCTCGGATGTGCCTGCCGCAAATGCAGCAGCGCACGCGACAAGTTCCGTGGCTGCGCCGGCTGTGGTCAGCGCGCCGCAAAGTTCAGCCGAGCTCGGGAAGTTTCTCAACGCGACGGGAGACGCACTGGCCGAAGCGAGCGCGCACCTGCGCACCGAGTCGGAGAGCAATCCACGCGCCTACGAGCTTCTCCGGATAGGCGTCTGGCTATCGATCGACAGCGCTCCATCGGCCGATGCGCAGGGCCTTACCCGTGTTCCTGCGCCGCTCGCACGCGTGCGCGAAGCAATCGATGGCATGGTCGCGCGCCAAGAATGGTCGGATCTGCTCACGCAGGCAGAGGGAAGCCTCGCTCGCAGTCCGCTTTGGCTCGATCTACAGCGCTACAGCGCGCTGGCCCTGACGGGGCTCGGGGCGTCTCACGCAGCTGCACTTTCTGCCGTGGAGCGGGAAGCGCGGGCGTTCGCGGCGCGTATACCAGCTTTGCTTCAGCTCAAGTTCGCAGACGGTACGCCGCTTGCTCAGCCGGACACGGTCCGTTGGTTGACTCCTGCAGACGCTCGAAACCAAAGTAGCAGCACGAACGAGGGCCCTGCCCTTCCTGACGGTATGAGTCAGCGCCTCATCTGTGGTGAGCCCGCCGCTATCGCGGAACTGCACGAGCTGCTGCGCATCGCCGGAAGCGGACGCCGAAGCTTCGCGCTACGTCTGGAGCTTGCGACCTTACTCGAGACGACGGCCGCACCCGATACGGTGATTGCGTTGTACTTGAGTCTAGAGCGTGACATTGACGCGCATGGGCTCGCGCAGTGGGAGCCGGCGTTGGCGACCGAGGCTTTTGCGGGGCTACGCAGAGTGCTCCGTCGCGAAGCAGAATCGCGGGGTGGACCCTCGCCCGAACTACAAAGAGTATGTGCTAGGTTGGCACAACTCACTCCGGGCGCCTTACTGTGACCCCGCCGCTAATTTTCCGGAAAAAGAAGGAGAGCCGTCATGTCGAAAGAAGGATCAGTCGCCCCGAAAGAGCGCGTAAACATTACGTACAAGCCCGCCGCGGGTGAGGTCCAACAGCAAGTCGAGCTTCCCTTCAAGGTGCTCATGCTCGGTGAGTTCACCGGGCGCCCGGACGAGCGGCCAGTGGAGGAGCGCACGCCCATCTCGGTCGACAAGGACAACTTCAACCAGGTGATGGCCGAGCAGAAGCTCTCCGTGGAAGCGACGGTTCCCAACAAGCTCTCGAGCGACCCGAGCGCCGAGCTTCACGTCAACCTGCAAGTCCGCGGCCTCGCCGATTTGACGCCGGACGGCATCGCGGGCCAGGTGCCTGAGCTACAGAAACTGCTGGAGCTGCGCCAAGCCTTGATCGCGCTCAAGGGACCGCTCGGCAATGTGCCCAACTTCCGCAAGAAGATTCAGACGCTGCTCGAAGACCCGAGCGCGCGCGAACGCATCATGAAAGAGCTCGGCCTGGGCGAGGGCTGAACGAGGGCCTCAACCAAAGCCACGATCGGAGTGACGCATGCCGGAAGAAATTCAAGGAAAAGCCCTCGAAAACCAGGTTCTCGAAGGGTCTCTGCTCGACCAAATCCTGTCTGAATCGAAACTCGACAAGAATGACGAGACGTACGCCATCGCGCGACGTGGCGTGGAGGCGTTCATCGCCGAAATGCTCGCACCCGACAAAGTAGGCCTTCGCATCGACAAGGCGGCGGTCGACGCGATGATCGCGGAGATCGATCAGCGCATGAGCTTGCAGGTCAACGAGATCATGCATGCACCCGCAGTGCAGAAGCTCGAAGGCGCCTGGCGCGAGCTCAGATTCCTGATCGACCGCGTGGACTTCCGCGAGAACATCAAGGTCGAGATCGTCAATGCGCCGAAGGCCGACCTCATGGCCGACTTCGAAGACTCACCCGAGGTCGTCAAGAGCGGCTTGTATCGCATCGTCTATTCGTCGGAGTTCGGCACGTTTGGCGGCCATCCTTACGGTCTGATGCTATCGGCCTACGATTTCGATCAAGGCCCGCAAGACATGCAGCTGCTGCGCAACTGCGCCTCCGTTGCGGCGATGGCGCATGCACCTTTCGTAGCCAACGCCGACCCGAAGTTCTTCGGCGGCGATTCGTTCCTCGATCTACCGAAGCTCAAAGACCTGAAGGCGATCTTCGAGGGGCCCCAGTACGCGCGTTGGAACTCGTTCCGTGACAGCGAAGACGCGCGCAACGTCGCGCTTTGTTTGCCCCGCTTCTTGCTGCGCCTTCCGTACAGCCAAGAGACCGTGCCGAGCAAGAGCTTCAACTTCCAAGAAGACGTCACCGGACACCACGGGCGCTACTTGTGGGGGCACGCTTCGGTCGCGTTTGCCACGCGCGTCGCGGAAAGCTTCGCAAAGTATCGCTGGTGCCCGAATGTCATCGGTCCGCAGTCCGGCGGTACGGTCGAGAACTTGCCGCTGCACAACTACGAGGCAATGGGCGAGGTTCAGACCAAGATCCCGACGGAGATTCAACTCACGGAGCGGCGGGAGTTCGAGCTGGCTGAAGAAGGCTTCCTCGGTCTGGTGTTCCGCAAGGGCGCCGACAACGCGTGCTTCTTCTCGGCCAACTCGCCGCAACGCCCCAAGCTGTTCGGAAACACGACCGAGGGCAAGCAAGCCGAGACGAACTACCGACTCGGTACGCAGCTTCCGTACTTGTTCATCGTCAATCGGCTCGCGCACTACCTCAAGGTTCTGCAGCGCGAGCAGATCGGCTCGGCGAAAGAGCGCGTCGACCTCGAGCGCGATTTGAACAATTGGATCGGTCAGTACGTGGTCGACATGGACAATCCAGCGCCGACGGTCCGTGCGCAACGGCCGCTCCGTCAAGCACAGGTTTTGGTCGAGGACGTGGACGGTCAGCCGGGCTGGTATCGCTGCGCCTTGCGCGTGCGCCCTCACTTCAAGTACATGGGCGCGGACTTTACACTCTCGCTGGTCGGTAAACTCGACAAGTGATCGATCGAGCGCCGAATGGCCTGGGACGGCAGACAGGTCCCAGCCGTTCGGCGCACAGCCAAGGTACTCGGCGCGCTAAGATGGGGGTGTTGCGTGGGAACGTTTTCGCTCGCGAGCTACACCCATCGTGAACCCTTGCGTGTGGGGGCGCTGACTCAGTCCTTTCTGGCGAGTCACCCCGCCCATGCAGAGCGCGTTGTGCTCAAACAGCTACTGCCTGCCTTCGCGACGAATGCGGAGACTCGCGAGCGCTGGCTTTCGCTCGCTGCTGCGAACCTAGCGCCCTCGGCGCCGTCGGCTTTCTCCGTCTTGGAAAGTGGCGAGTGCGACGGCGCCGCCTATCTCGCGGTTGAGCACGTGCAAGGAGTCGGGCTCGACATGCTGTTGCGCCGGCAGCGCGGAACACCGGTAGAAGTGAGCATTGCAGTACGGATTGGGACCGCGATTCTAGAGCAACTCGTCAACGCCCAGCAACGCGGGCTGTCCTTCGCCCACCTCGACGTGGCGCCTCACAGCGTAATCGTGCGCGACGATGGGTCGGTGGTGTTGACGGAACACGGCTTGTGGAATTGTCTGTCGTCCGCCGATGCGGCGCGCTTGCGTTTCGACAAAGGTCGCGTTCCGTATCTTCCTCCCGAACTTGCGAAGTCGCTCGCGGGCGACAGTCGCAGTGACGTTTTCTCGACGGCCGCGATCTTGTTCGAGCTGCTCGCGGGGACGCGTGCATTTGTCGGAAATACGCAGCTCATCCTCGCGCTCGCCATTGCGGAAGGCAAACGCAAGACGCTGCACGAGCTGCGCCCAGAAGTACCCGAGCACGTTCGCCACGTGGTGGAAGCGATGTTGGCTCACTCCCCTGACGAGCGCTTTCAATCGGCGCGCGCGGCGCTCAATGCGCTCACTTCGGATTACGCAGTTGGCGCGAACGCACGGGAAGACGTGGCGACTTGGGTAGCTCGGACGCGCCGCGAAGAGGGACACGCGCCTGTCACTGCCAACGGCGCACGAATGAACGCTGTCTTGTCACATTCAGGCCCAAGCAGCGTCCGATCAGCAGGATCACCTCGCACACAAATGTTTGGTGCAGTCCGGCCCACCTCAGGATCGGCTGCAGCATCTTCAGGTCCCGCGCAGGTTTACGCGCCGCGCTCGAACCACAGTCACGCCAAGGTGCAAGCACCTGCAGGCGAACAGCGCGCTACGGACGTCCTCGACATGGCCAACTTGCTCACTGCACCGCGTGCACCGCAGCAGGGACCGACATCCTCCGCGCTTCCTGCAGCCCAGTCTTACGGTGCGAACACGCCCTATCCACCAATGCCTGAGAGCGCGAGTTCGCCCCCCTTTTCGGGCGCCGTGGACCAAGCGATGCCTCACCCGCAATACCTGGCGCCGCCGGTTTTTCACAACGAGGCCATGGATCTCGCGCCACCTGCTTTTTCGCCGGCCTCGCTGGGCGTGCCATCCCTGGGTGGGCCGGCTGCGGCTTTCAGCCCTGCCGGCTTCGTGGCTCCGCCTCCGGTCTCTTTCAGCGCAGGCACATCACCCCCACCCATGCTCAACGAGCCTGCTGCTCAGCATGCGGCTCCAGCGCACGCGTCGGCCGGTTTCCCAGCCCCTTTCGATTTAGGGCAACCAGACCCGGTCCCAGCTGCACCCTCAGACATCGCATCGCGCGACGGTCACACGGCGTTCTTTAAGCGCGGCAACGCTAAGCACAAACAAGCGATCTTCGTTCCTACGCCGCTCGTCATGCCTCCCGCACCTGCGGCGTCAGCGGCGGCGCCTCCATATGCGGCCCATGTCGCGATGGCCACGCCCGCTGTCATTTCTGCGCCGTCTCTCGTTGCCCCCTCCAGAGCGCCATCGTGGGAGTTGGCGCCTGTTCTGGGCGGCGTCGGCGGAACTCCCGCTTCGACCCCAAACGCTCGGCCCGTATTCGACGTCGCCCTGGCTCCCATGCCACGCTCCGATGACATGTTCCGAGATCCAAGCGGAACGCTCTTTCAGATGAAGGCGTATGCGAAGACTCGAACCGCAGGCGAGAAGCGCAGGATGCCCCTCGGCATCGCCGTGACCCTGGCCGCAGTTTTCGGCTTCGTAGCAGTCACCGGCGGATATTTGCTCTTCCGGTTGTTCTCCTAATCTCACCCTTGGCGCGCGACGCGTGCCGCAGATCCGGAGCCAAGACATGCCCGGTGGCCTGTTGACACGCATCAAAAGACGATCTCAGGGCTTGGGCGACCCCTCCGAGTCCGCGGCCATCGCGGAACATTTGCGCGCGTTGCTCAACACGCGGCAGGGCAACTCCGGCTTGGACTCCGCCTACGGTTTGCCCGACTTTACAGACTTGATGCACATGTTTCCGCGCGGAATTGCGGCGATGTGCGACGGCATCGCGCGCGCAGTCGAACGCTTCGAACCGCGGCTGCAGAACGTCGAAGTCGAGGCGAGCACGCGCGACGTGGACAACCTCATCATGCACTTCGTCATCCGTGCTGAAATCGCACGCTCGGGTGCATCGATCCGCTTTGACAGCAGCATGAATCAGAGCGGCCACGTCGACCTGCGCTGACCGCTCGCCCGCTCACTCCTTCAGGATGAGAACGGATCACTGAGCGCTGTCCAGGCCCCATCCTCATGTCATCCTCGCGACATCCACTCCGGGAACACGCATTCGAAAGCCCTCATGCCGGATGACCCGCCAATCCGCAGGCGCCCGCCATCGATGGAGTCGCAGGAGGCATCCTCCAGCAACAGGTCGTGCTCACGTTCGGCACGAGCGCACCGAAAGCTTCTTCCATCTCCCTGGGCGGTGCGCTCGATCCGTCTGACTGAAAAGATCAGCGCTGCCTATTCCGGAAAACCTTACGCTGACCTTACCCGTGTTCACGTCGCTGGAGGGCCAATCCAAGTGCGCGGTCAAGGCGGCGATCGTCAACATCAACGGAGGGTGCAGACCAGGGCCGGCTTCGAGCCCGAACTCACCGCCTCGCAAACCGTTTTCAGCCGGAATGACGCGTTCGTGCTTTAGCTCGCGGAGACACTCAGGTTGATGCTTCGCGGCGCGCCTGCAACGGCTGAATCGCGCGCCGCACGCCGACTCGGCAGCATGGGCGTCGCTGCGTCGAGTGCAGCGGTAGCGCGAACATTGCGGATGACGAAGCCGCTCTCCGGGCGCGTCGGCATGCGCGTGCGATCGATCGCGAGCCGCTGATCGGCGACCACTTCGTAAGTCATGCAGCGCGTCAAGAAGTGCAGCGCGAGCGCGAGGTTGTGCATGGTGATCCACTCCCCCGCGCAGCGATGGCCGTGGTGCAAGCTACCGCCACCTTGCGGGATAAAAGAGAAACTGTCGCCATCCCAATTGCGGAAGCGTTCGGGACGAAAGAGCTCTGGATTTGCCCAAATCTTAGGGTCGTGGTTCATCCCGAACACGTCGAGGAGAACAAGCGTGCCGGGTACGAAATCATAGCCTCGCCATTGGAAGGGCGCGCGTACCATGGCGCCGAGGTAAGGTGTGAACGGAAAGAAGCGCCGCACCTCCTGCGCAAACAGATCAGCATACTCGCCGGCACCTTCACCGAACGGCTCAGCTCGCAATTTGGCAGACGCTTCAGGCTGTTCGTGCAGCGCGAGCGCAGCGAACGTGATGTACCAGGCGATGGCTGCAGTAGGCCGAATGATGTTGAGCAGCTCGACTGCTGCCACACGCGCCCCGAGCAGCTTGCCGTCCTTGTCGCGATGCTGAGCTATCACACTGAGGGGCGAGCCAGCTGCTGGCCGCAGCTCACCGCTGCGAGTTTGGCGGATTGCGCGGGCAATCCACACCTGACTTCGCATGCGCGCGAGCTTGCCCTTCCACAGTCGCGGCCCCGCGCCGCCGAACGCATCGACCATGCGTCCCAAGTCACGTGCACGCTTCTCGAGGTCTTTGTCACGAACGACAATGCCAGCCCATTCACAGACCGCAGCCGTTAGAATGCGTTGCACTTCATCGAACAACACGACGGTGTCGCGCTTTTCCCAACGTCGAATGGCGGATCGCCACTGCTCCGCGACCGCTAGCATGAGTTTCTCGAGCTTCGCGGGAGTCATCAGCGAAAGGAACATGGCCTTCCGCTGTCGATGTTCGTCATCGTCGAGCGTCTGCACGGCACGCTTGCCAAACAAGGAGGTC
>WUUC01022115.1_pt1 | contig 16950 bp, 13 predicted proteins | sample 6278441 | NCBI WGS metagenome assembly WUUC01 (sample SAMN13675441, study PRJNA597444) | soil metagenome | isolation source: soil | place: USA: Washington | collected 2017-10
GAGGGCGAGGACGGCAACGGCGGCGAGGACGCGATCTGGTCGCACCGCTGGTACGTCAACCAGACCGACTTCGGCCTGACCGGCCCCACGGTCAGTGGCACGCCGGTGCTCTTCGGCGGTTCCCAGATCGGCAACACCGGCTACTGGATCGGCGACTACACCGTCGAGCCGGAGAACGGCGGCCTCGGCGTGTTCGCGCACGAGTACGCCCACGACCTGGGCCTGCCGGACCTGTACGACACCGCCGGCGGCGACAACGGCACCGGCTTCTGGACCCTCATGTCCGCCGGGTCCTGGCTCAACCACGGCACGGTCGACATCGGCAGCACGCCCGACCACATGGGCCCGTGGGAGAAGTTGCAGTTGGGCTGGCTGTCCTATGCGGTGGTGTCTCAGGGACAGAGCGGCAGCCACACGCTGAGCCCGGCAGCCGTGCAGACCGCCGGGCAGTCCCAAGCGCTCGTCGTCGACGTGCCGGATCGAGCTATCCAGCAGAGCTTCACGACGCCGTACTCGGGCAGCACCGCCTGGTGGACGTCCAGCGCCGACAATCTCAACACGACGCTGACGCGCAGCCTGAACCTGACCGGGGTACGCAGCGCCACGGTCACGGCGAAGTCGTGGTACGACATCGAAGCCGGCTATGACTACCTCCACGCCGAGTACTCCACCAATGGCGGGGCGACCTGGACCGAGATCGGCAGCCCGCTGTCCGGCTCGTCCAACGGCCACTGGGCAGGCTTGCGGTACTCCGTTCCGGGCGGTCAGCAGACGCTGTTCCGGTTCCGCTTCCAGAGCGACAGCGGGGTGCACCTTGCCAACGCGTTCCTCGACGACATCACGGTGAAGTCCGGCGGCAGCACGCTGCTGTTCGACAACGTCGAGTCCGGTGACAACGGCTGGAGCGCCGTCGGCGGGTTCAAGCGCAGCACCGGCACCGAGTCAACGGTCGCCGACCGGTACTACCTCGCCGAGAACCGGGCCTACGTCGGATACGACGCGACGCTGCAGACCGGGCCGTACCAGTTCAGCAAGGGCATCACCGCGCCGAACTGGGTGGAGCGGTTCCCGTACCAGGACGGCATGCTGGTGTGGGCCGTGGACGAGACGTACACCGACAACAACACGATCGACCACCAGGGCCGCGGATTGGCGCTGCCGGTCGACGCGCGTCCGGCGCCGTTCGGCTACTCCGACGGCACCATGCCGGGCAACCGACGCCAGCCCTTCGACGCCACCTTCGGCCTGCAGGCGACCGACGCGGTCGCGTTGCACAAGGAGGTCAAGGTGGGCAACGGCCCGAGTGCGACGGTCCAGACGCTGACGGCGTCGGCCCCGTCGAACCCGGGCATCGCGACCTTCGACGACTCGGTCGCCGACGCGTACTGGTCCTCGGCCAACCCGCTGTCCTCGGCGTTGGTCGCCGGGCACGGGGTGAAGATCACCGTGACCAGCCAGGTGACCAACGGGGCGCTCACCGTGACGGTGAACAACCCGGCCTGACGTCCTTCGCAGTAGGCGGGCCCGCTCCGGATCCTCGGGGCGGGCCCGTCTGCGTGTGCTCAGGCGGCGCTGGGCACTGCTGATCATGCAGGCGTCACGTTGCCGCTGATCAGGCAGGCGGCGTCACGCAGGTCGGGTCTGGTCGGACAGCACCACCATGCGGACCTCACCGAAATAGGTGCTGCCCGCGCCGTCCACCGCCCACGCCTGCTCCGGCTCGGGCAACGCCTCGGACAGGGTGAGCTCGGTCGAGCCGTTCGGCTGCTTCAGCGTCGCGCGCAACGCCGCGAGGTAGGACAGCACCGAGATCGGCGAGCTGAAGTCGAGGTAGAACGGCTTCACCTCGCCGGGCAGCTTGACGTAGACGCGGTCAGGGCAGCCCAGCGAACGCCGCCAGCTGTCCACGGCCCGGTAGGACTCGAACTCGCTGGTCGGCTGGGTGAACATCCCTGCGACGTCGACCCGCCAGGTCTGCCGGGTGATCGTGAACCGGCCGACCGAGATCCGCGGCGTGTGCGGGCCGTCGGAGATGTTCTTCCACGCGTCAAGCACTGCTGAGGACAGGAAGAACGAGAAGAACTCGGGAAACGTCAGCCGGGTGCCGCCGGGCAGCTCGGCGTACACCGCGCCGTCGGCGACCCCGACCTCGATGGCGGTCATCGCGATCGTGTCCGGCGGCGCGCCGTCGACGTCGGCGAACGCGAAGCACAGGTCGCCCGGCATCGCCTGGGTCGGCATGGTCCGCCCGGTGTTGCGCGGCCACGAGTCGGGGAACACCGGCACCACGCTGCGGCCGATGCGCGACTGCAGAAAGCGGGAGACGGGGTAGTCCTGGCCCAGGCTCCACTCGAAGACCGGCCCGGTGATCGTGGGGGTGCTGAGGTGGATCTCGCTGAGCACCACGTGGTAATCGCCGGTTCGCACGCCGTCGTGGGAGTAGGAGATCAGCTGAAGGTCGGGTGAGTGGATCGCCGCCTGGGCCCAGCCCGGCCCGGGCGAGGGGAACAGCCGCTGGACCGCGTCGTGGAACTCTGCGGGGTCGAAGGCGTAACCCGAGGCCGAGGCGTGCAGTTGCGCCACGAGCTGTCGCCACCGCAGCCGGAACTCCGCCAGCACGCCGTCCAGGGGTTTGGGCCTGCTGCCGAAGAAGAGGCCCATGATGTCGAACCAGACGGCGTCCAGGCGCTGGCTTTCCGCCGACCACAGCTGCCCGAAGTGCTCCTCGTAGGCGGCGGCGGTCTGCCAGGTCAACCACTGCGAGATCGCCAGCACTCCCGGCAGCCCGTCGCTGACCCGGGCCAGAAAGTCCTCGCCGAACTCGACGTCCAGGTCGCGCAGGCATTCCTCGTAGGCGACCCCGCGGCCGGCGTACATCCGGCCCGGGCGCCGCGCGGCGGCGGTGCCGGCGGCTAGCTCGAAGGCCTCTGCCAACACGACCTGCGCGTCGGCGACCGCGTCGGCGTCGCCGCCGGCCGCGCCCAGAGCGCTCAGCGCCGCCAGGAACGGCGCGGTCCGGGCCCGGGCCCGTTCTCTGACCCGGTCCTCGCCGATGGCTGAGATCCGCGCGTTCAGGACGGCCACGCACTCGGGGTCCAGCGGCAGGTTCGCGCCGGGCACCAGGAACCGGCGCTGCTCCAGGGCGGCGACGCAGGCTTGGACCGCGTCCTGCTCCATGCCGAGTGCGCCGGCCACCTCCTCGACGATCCGCAGCCGCGGGCGCTCGCCGTCGCAGCGCCGCAGCACGGCCAGCTCGAGCTCGGACAGCGGCAGCGGCTCGGCGCGCGGCTGGTGCAGCGCCCCGTTGCCGACGCTGTAGTGGCTGCGCAGCCGCACCGGCAGCCAGGCGGCGATCTCGGGGTCCTCGGCCAGGGCGGCTGCCAGCTCGCGGACCGCCCACGGCTCGGCGAAGGTCCTGCGCCGGCTGACCAGCGCCGCGCCCGGGTGCTGGGTCACGTGACCCGGTTCGCCGGTCAGCCGTCCCCAGCCCACCGGGCCGAAGAACCCGATCGTCTCGCTCTTGCCGCAGTACCGGGTGATGTACCGGGCGATCCGGTACTCGCGTTTGCGTTTCTTGGCGTCACGCTTGGGTTCTTGGGTCGAGCGGCCGAACGACTCGACCATCGCCAGCGCGCCCGGGTTCTGCCAGGCCAGCGCCTCGCGAAAGACGTCAAGGCCGGTGATGAGCGCCATCGCCTTGGACGTCCGCCGCAGCTCCTCCTCGAACCGTTGCTCGTCCGCGACCGGCTCGGCCCAGGACAGCTCGCGGAGCAGGTCCGCCGGCAGCCCGGTGGTCCGCACCGACACCGGGGACAGCACCGACCAGGCGCCGATGCCGGGCAGCGGTGTCAGGGCCAGTTCGGGGGCGGGCTCGGGTTGCATGGGGAGCGGAACTTCCTTCCTCAGCGGGCGGCTTCGGTCTGGATGGTGAAGGCGCCAGCGGCCTGAACGCACAACTCGAGGACGTCCTCGGCCGTGTCCGCGCCGAGGATGAGGAACAGGTACCAGTCAGAGGCGCCCAGGCCACCCCGCTCTCCGATCTGCCGGCGCCGGTACCAGCGCCAGCTGATCAGCCCGGGAAAGGCGCTGAGCTCGTCGTCGGTGGGCAGGCTGGTGATGACGCCGGCGGCTTTGGGCCGGATGTTGATCCCGCCGACCTGCGGCCGGGCCCGCGCCAGCGCAGGAACGGCGCCGGTCAGCGCCGCCTCGGCGACCAGGGACCACGTGGAGTGGCCGTGGTAGGCGCCGATCATGTGCTGGATCCAGCCGCCGCCGGCGCGGGAGGCGATCTCGGAGAAGACCAGCTCCCCGTCCGGGCGCTCGAAGACCTCTAGATGGCTCAGGCCGTCCGTGATGCCCAGCGCCGGGTTCACCCGCGCGTGCATGTCCCGCAGCCGCTGGTAGAGCTCCGGATGCTCCTCGGGGGTCAGGATCACCGATCCGTCGAGGTCGTTGTCCAGAACGGTCATCCGGGGACGGAGGTAGCGGTGCACGACGAAGGTCAGGGGCTTGCCATCGGACCAGATCGCGTCGACGCAGATCTCCTCGCCGGTCACGTACTCCTCGACGATCAGCTGCCGCGAGCGCTGCGAGGGGTCGAAGGTCAGGCTGGCGGCGACCTCGCCGAGCGTGGTCACGTCCTCGACCTTGACGGTGGTGTTGGAGCCGAAGCCCGCCGCCGGCTTGACGATCAGCGGCGGGGACAGCTGCTTGGTGAGCTCGGCGATGGCCGCAGTGTCGGTCGCGTCCGGCAGCGACCGGAACTCGGCCGTGGGCACGCCCGCGTCCCGGACCAGTTGCTTCATCAGCCGCTTGTCCCGGTGCGAGACGTGGTGCAGCGGGTCGGTGACCATGCCCAGCAGCAGCTGCAGGTAGCCGGCGCCGAACTGGCTCAGCTCGTTCTGGTTGAACACCCGGATGATCCCCGGACGGGAGGACCGCAGCTCGACGGCGACCGCGGACAGCTCGGACAGCGAGTCGAAGCTGCTGATGTTGTAGACCCTGCGGCACCGGCTCAGCAGCGCCGGGTCCGGGGACTCGTAGCGCCGGTCGACGCTGTCGAGCAGCACATAGACCTCGGCATGCCGGTCCAGCAGCGCGACCAGCAGCTCCGGCTGGTATTTGCAGACGATGACGGCGCCGTCAGCTGGCTTGGTGCTCATCGGCCACCTCCTCGAGGTTCAGCAGGCGCCTGACCCCGCGCCGGTCGGCCTTGCCGCCGGGGAGCAGCGGCAGGGACGGCAGCGCCACCACGCGGTCGGGCATGTCCGCGCCGAGCTGGGCCCGCAGGGTCCGGCGCAGGCCCGCCGCGACGGCAGGGTCCGGACCCTCCACGGCGAGCACGATCTCGCTGCTTGAGCTGAGCTGCACGCAGCAGGCCACCCGGACCTCGGCCAGGTCGGCCGCCGCCTCTTCGATGCGGGCGATGTCGACGAAGGCGCCTCGGCGCTTGACCAGCGAGTCCAGCCGGCCGGCGACCACCAGGTTGCCCTCGGGGTCCAGCAGGCCGCGGTCCTGGGTCTGGAACCGGGTCACGCCGTTCTCGCGGCTGAGCTGGCTCAGGTCCTCGGCCGAACAGGTGTCCGGCAGGTATCCCAGCGATCCGTGCGGGGTGCTGATCACCACCCGGCGGACACTGCCGTGCTCCTGCTCCGGCCCGGCCGGAACGAGGTCGAAGGCGCCGCCCGGCAGCGGTCGGCCGACCGGCTGCAGGCCGGAGCCGCAGTCAGGGGGGACCTGATAGTGAAACTTGGCCAGCGTGGTCTCTGACGGCCCGTAGAGATTGTGCACCGCAGTGCCGGCAGCGAGCTGGCGCCAGCGGTGCACGTGCCGGCCGTACAGCGGCTCTCCGGCGAACAGGGTGTGCCGCAGCGCGTCCACGCGTGGCGAGGCCTCATCGATCCACCTGGCGCTCAGGCTGGGCACCGCGTGCAGCACCTCGATGGCGTGCTCGGCCAGCCAGGGCAGCACCGCGGCCGGAGCCGAACGCACGGCCTGGTCGGCGATGTGCAGCTGGCCGCCCGAGCACAGCGGGAGCAGCAGGTCGCGGTAGAGCACGTCGAACGAGGGCGAGGTGAGCATCGCCACCCGGGTGCCGGGCCCCGCTCCCAGGGCGGCGATTTCCCAGTCGATGAAGTGCAGCAAGCCGGCGGCCTGGCCCACGACTGCCTTGGGCCTGCCCTGGGTGCCGGAGGAGAAGACCAGATAGCCGGCGGCCTCGGGCAGCGTCCTCGGGCGGGGCTGGCCGGCCGGCTCGGCCTCGCCCTCGTCGGCCCGCAGCACAGCCGCCGGCCGCGCCGCCTCCAGGACGGCGGTGGTCCGGGACTGCGGCTGGGCTCCGTCGATCAGCAACGGGACCAACCCGGCCGCCCGGGCGCCCAAGAAGGCCGACGGCAGGCCGGCTCCGCTGCCGCACAGCACCGCGGCCAGGGAGCCGGGCGGCAGGCCGAGGGCCGCGCAGCGCTGCCGCCACTCATCGGCCTGGCGCCACAGCTCCCGGTAGTCGAACTGGCCGGTCGCGGTGACGACCGCCGTGCGGTCGGGATAGCGGGAGACCGTCTGGCCGACGCGGTCCAGGACCGGACACGCCGCCGCTGGGCGCACGGCGCTACCCGCCGCCGCCGGCGTCGATCCGCCGGTAGAGGACGTCGGCCAGGGCGCCGAGCGAGGTGGCGTCGAACACGTCCTCAAGCGTGCAGTCCACACCCAACTTCTCCTCGAGCACGCTGGCCAGTTCCATGGCCGAGATCGAGTCGAAGCCGGCCGCGATCGGGTCGAGGCTCTGGTCCACCTCCTGGCGGAAGGCCTGCCGGCCGGCGTCGAGCACCGCGGTCAGAACGCGAGCCTTGAGATCAACGGTCGTTGAGGCGTCCATGTCGTTACTGGCCCTTCCGATTCTGGTTCGGTGCGTGGGTGATGAGCGCGAGCAAGTCGACGTACTCGGCGGCCCAGCGCTCGACAGTGCTCGTCTGGACTAGGTCTGGGGGGTACTCGATGATGCCGCGCAGCGCGCCGGACGGCGCCTTCCACATGGACCAGATGCACCACCCGCCGCGGTCGCCCGGCTCTTCCTCGGCCAGGGTGATCAGCTCCACGCCGTCGGCGAACTGGATCTCCTCAGGGCTGGCCACCGGCCTGGAGTAGTTGAAGATGAAGGGCAGGCTCATCGGTTCATCGTTGGAGTCGGTGAATCCGGGCAGGCCCTCCTCGATCGAGCTGATCGGGATCAGGTTGCGGTAGGCCTGCATGCAGGTGCTCCGCGTGCGCAGCAGGACGTCTTGGAACGTCGCGCACTCGTCGAGGTCCATCCGCATCGGCGCGAAGTCCGCGAAGAAGCCCACGGTGTTGTGAAACGTCCATTCGGTGCGCCCGGAGACGTTGGTCATCAGCGTGACGTCAGAGCGTCCGCGCAGCCGCTCGGCGAGCAGCATGCCCGCGGCCAGGATGGCGTGCCAGCCCGAGCCGCGGATGGCGCCCGCATGGGCCTCGACCGCGGCGAACTCCTCCGGCTGCACCACGAAGTTGACGGTGGCGTAGGGGGTCTGTAGAACGCCGTCGCCTTTGGGGTGATCGCTGGGCATGGTGAAGACCTGGGTGTCGGCGAGCTTGTCCTTCCAGAACTCGCGGATGGCCGAGGCGCGCTCACCGTCGACCAGCTCCTGCTGCCAGGCGGCGAAGTCACGGTACTGGCGGACCTCAGGAAGCTCGGGCGGGATTCCACTCGTCCTGGCCCGGTAAAAGGCGGCCAGGTCACGCCGAAGCAGGTTGCACGACCAGCCGTCGCCGGCGCTGTGGTGCGTCAGGATGGTCAGCACCGCGTCCTGGTCGTCGAAGCGATGCAGCGCTGCGCGCAGCAACGGTGTTGCGGACATGTCCATCCGCTCGGCGTTGAGCTTGATGAGCAGCTCGTCGGCGAGCTCGGCGCGGGACCGGCCGGGCTCGGAGGCCAGCTCGTGCACGGTGAGCGGCACGGGTTCGGCAGGCAGGACCGTCTGGTACGGGGTCTGGCCATCCTCACAGCCACAGGTGAGGCGGGTGCGCAGGATCTCGTGCCGCACCACCACGTCGTCGAGGGCGCCCTGAAGCGCGTCGATGGACAGTTGACCTCTGACGCGCAGGGCGAAGGGCAGGATGAACCCCGACGCGTCCTCGTCCTCACAGCACCCGGCCTGCTGGCGAGAGAGCGGATACCGGGCAGGGACTTGCTCCAGCGTTGCCGGATCTCGCATGTTTCCCGTCCCTTCATGGGTATCGGGAGCGATAGCTCCCGTCGAGCGGGGTGTCGCGGGCCTCGCCTCATCGTCATTGACGCGGTTCTGGGTGGCACCTCCCCACATGCCTTCGGTGACGGGGCGAAACAGGGCATGCGTGGATAACTGGCGCGCGTGGTCGGTGACAGAGTCGAACGGTGACGTAATTACCGTGAACGTGCCGACAGCAGAGGGCAATCTGGTGATCAAACTCAGCCCGACCTCATTTGCGAAGTCACAGCTTCCGGCTCCGGGAGTGCAGCGAACATATGCCTTGTCGTCGTTCATCAACGCGCTCGGCACCGGAATGTTCATGCCGGTCTACGTCCTGTACTTCACCCGGGTCGTGGAGATGCCCACGTCGCAGCTCGGCCTGGCCTTCGCGATCTCTGGACTGCTGGCCATTCCACTGGCGATCCCGGCAGGTGATCTCGCCGATCGGTGGGGGCCCCGGCGGGTCGTGCTGTTGGCCCTGTTCGGGCAGGGCGTCACGATGTTCGCCTACCTGCTCGTCGAGGGCTTCTGGACGCTGCTGCTCGTCGACGGCTTGATGATGCTCTGCACGACCGCCTACTTCTCCGCGGTGGGCGCCCTGCTTCGGCGGGTGGGTGGTGAGGACACGGTCACCTTCCGCTCCAAGGTCCGGACGCTCGGCAATATCGGGATCTCGCTCGGCACGCTGGCCGCCGGCGTCGGCATTCAGCTCGACAGCCCCACCGCGTATCGGGTGTTGTTGATCTGCAACGCCGTCAGCTTCTTGCTGTCCTACGTGGTGCTGCTGCGGCTCCCCGATTACGAGCCGTTGCCCAGGCCCGAGGAGGAGAAGTCCGACGGCGCGCCACGCTGGATCGCCTTGCGGGACAGGCCGTTCGTCGCGTACTCGCTGGTGGCCGGGGCGATGGCGATTCAGAACTTCATCTTGGAGATGATGATCCCGATCTGGGTGGTGGCCTACACCGTCGCGCCGGGCTGGAGCGTGACCGCGGCCTTTTTGATCAACACCATTCTGGTGGTGCTGCTCCAGGTCCGGATGGGAAACAACGTCCAGTCGCTCAAGCAAGGCGGCACCGCGCTGCGCCGGGCCGGCGTGGTCCTGATGGTGGGTTGCGTGGCGATGAGCCTGATGCGCGACCTGCCGGCGTGGAGCGCCTTGTTGCTGCTGCTGGCCGGAGTCGTGCTGCTCACCCTGGGCGAGATCTGGTACATCTCGGGGACGTTCGCCATGGAGTTCGGCCTGCCGCCGGCGTACGCCCAAGGCCAGTACCAGGGGCTTGCGGGAACGGTCACCAGCCTCAGCACGGCGGTGGCTCCGGTGCTGCTGCTGGGGCTCGCGCTGAGCCTGGGCAGGGTGGGTTGGATCGGGCTGGGCGTGCTGATGCTGCTGTTGGGCCTGGCAAGCCCGGCTATCGCGGCGTGGGGTGAGCGCACCCGTCCGGCGGCGGAAGAGCTGGCCGCCGAGGACCCGGGGACGAGCGCCATCCCGGCTTAGCCGACGGCAGCGCAGGGCCATCCTGGCAGCTTCAAAGACGTTCCCGAGCCGGATCAGCGCAACACTTAATTTATCCAGTGCGGGAGGGTTTGATGGAATTCTCGGTTGACGCAGTGGCCGGATCCCCTTCCCTGACTGGGTTTCAGGATGGGTATGTCGAAGTCGAGGGCTGCGGCCTGCACTACGTTCGCGGTGGATCGGGTCCGGCGTTGGTGCTCCTACATGGTTGGCCGGCGACGTGGTGGTCGTGGCGCAAGGTGATGCCGGCGTTGGCGCAGACCCACACGGTCGTCTCCTTCGACCTTCCCGGCCTCGGCGATTCAGGTATTCCAGTGGATGGTTACGACGCCGCGACCGCGGCCCGCCGGATTCACCAGGCGGTCACAGCGCTTGGCCTCGGCCAGGTGGGGATCGTCTCCCATGACCTCGGCTCGCAGATCGCCTATCCCTACGCCCGCGAGTTTCCCGGCGACGTCTCGCGAATGGTCGTCGCGGAGGCCCTGCTGAACGGCTTCGGCCTGGAGGACTGCTATGCCGACAGCTTTCACTTCGGGCTCAACTCCACTCCGCGCCCGGTGGCAGAGACCATCCTCAACGACGAGGCCGCCAACGCCTACCACGGCTGGATCTTGAGCGAGTCGTCCCTGCGTCCGGGCGAGGTCGACCAGCAGGAGTTCTTGCGGGCCTACCGGGCGCCCGAGCGGCGCAGCGCCGGCTATGACTACTACCGTTCGTTTCCCGACAACGCCGTTTACAACAAGGCAAATGCGGGTGTGAAGCTGTCGCTGCCCATCCTGGCGCTGGCCGGCGAGCACGGCGTCGGAGCCGACGTCGCCCGGTCGTTCCGGGCGGTCGCCGAGGACGTGACCGAGGTGGTCGTGCCTGATTGCGCGCACTGGGTCGCCGAGGAGAACCCGGCGTTCGTGATCAGCTGCGTGCAGCGGTTTTTCGGGCCGGCCGAGGCTGCCGCTCCCGCCTTCGAACGATCGATTACGGGGTAGTCGAGATCGTGATGCGAGAATACGAGGTCGTGGTCGTCGGAGCCGGCATGTTCGGCTCGGCCGCCGGCAAGTACCTCAGCCGGGCCGGCGCCGACGTCCTGGTCATCGGCCCGGCCGAGCCGGATGAGGCAACGCCGATAGACCAGTACTCGTTCGGCGCGTACTTCGACCAGGCGCGCATCACCCGGCGCCTCGGCTGGGATCCGGTGTGGCAGGCCCTGGACGCGAGGTCACTCGAACGTTTCCGTGACATCGAGGCGGAGTCCGGCTCAACGTTCTTCTCCGAGTGCGGCTCGCTGATCCTGATGGCGAAGTCGATCGAGCACCGGACCGGTGACATGCTGCGGCAAGGTGACCAGGACGCGATCCAAGTAGAGCGGCTGTCCGCTGAGGCGCTGCAGCAGGCGCTGCCCATGTTGAGCCTGCCGGCGCTGGCCGGCGGCGTCGAGGGCCTGTTCGAGCGCCAGCAGGCGGGTTACCTCAATCCCCGGCAGCTGGTGAAGGCCCAGCTCAGCCTCGCCGAGCGGGCTGGCGGACAGCTCCTGCGCGCCGCTGTCGTCGGAGTGCGCAAGGAGCAGGCGAGCGGCCGGTGGCGGTTGTCGGTCGATCACGGCGGGCAGCACGTCGAGATCGGCGCCGAGCGGGTGCTCATCGCCTCCGGCGCCATGACCAACCAGAACAACGTGCTGCCGGCCGGCCCTGAGCTCGCGGTGCACGTCTTCAGCGAGCCGAACCTGCTCTTTCAAGTCGATCAGGAGCAACTCGCGTTGTTCACAGGTCTTCCTCCGGTGGTGACGATCGACCCGGACGACTCCGGAAACTCCAACCAGTCGATCTATCTGCTGCCGCCGATCCGCTATCCGGACGGAAACTCCTACGTCCGGATCGGGCCAGGCATGCAGCCGATCGTCGAGGAGCTGCACAGCACGGCCGAGATGCTCTCGTGGTGCGCCGGGCAACGGGTCACCGCAGAGCAGGCGGACTTTCTGAGTTCGATGGCGCGGCTCCTGCTGCCAGACCTGCGGCCGACCGGCGTGCGCGAAGCCTGCTGCCTCATCGACAAGACGCCGTCGAGGTACCCCTACATCGGGCACCTCGACGAGGACCAGACCTACACCGTGGCTGTCGGCGGCAATGGCCATGGCGCTCGGGGGTCGGATGAGATCGGGCGGATCGCCTCATCGCTGGTGCTTGGGCAGCCCTGGGACGTGGAGATCCCGCAGGAGGTGTTTCGGCCGCTCCTGGTCGGCGATGAGCGCGTGGACAAGAGCTCGAACTTTCACAAGCCGCCGTTCGGGCTGTGCTGAGGACGCGCCACCAGCCGAGAGTGCCCGCCAGATCAGTCGCGAAACAAAGGGGTTGTGGACTTGTCCAGCACGATCGAGCTCGTCATTCCCAATGAGGTCGAGTTCCTCACGCGGGACAGCACCATGCGGCTCAGCGTGGCTGACCGGGATGAGCTGATCCTGTTCAACGGCGCGTACGAAGCCGATCACGTGGTGTTCTGGCGCAGGAGCCCCAGAGTGCTGCTGCTGCCCGCCGGGCACGACCCGCTGTGGTTCGCCGACGTGCACCGGGTCCTCGGCCTGGAGCCGCCTCCGGTGGTGTCGGTGGTGTCGCGTTCGGGCCTGCTCGTCGAGGACTTGTTCCGTGACAGCGCGGCGCAGGCCGAACTGCGCGAGCGGGTGGGTGGATACGACACCGTCCAGTTGGTCTACCACGGCCCGACGCCGGACACCTATCGACTGGCTGAGGTCATCCGCAGCTGGGGGCCGGCGGTGCAGATCGACGGGGTCGGCGAGCAGGACTACTGGTCGAGCCTGTACCTGGACAACAAGCTGAGCGTGCTGGACCTGGCCAAGCAGGTGCCCTCGGTCAACGTGGCGCCGGTTCTCACGGTCAACAGCCCGGAGGAGCTGCATGGCGCCGTGGACGCGATGCTTGCTTTGCACCACAAGGTGATTGTGCGCAGCATCCTCGGTTACGCCGGCCTCGGGGCCGCGGTCACCACCGCCGCGCCGGACCGGCTGGCCGCGCTGTACGAGAGCATCGCCGGTGACTCGTACTTCACCTACCCGGTGATCATCCAGAAGTTCATCGAGCAGCCGGCGGGTGTGGGCTGCCCGGCCGCCGACGTGCTGGTGGACGGGCAGGGCGCGCACAAGATCGTGCCCTGCTCCATCAGGGTCAGCGGCGGGCACGCCTTCGAGTACGTCAACGTCGGTCCGGACGCGCTGCCCCCGGCCTGGGCCGAGCGGCTGGCCGAGGTGAGCCGCGACGTCGGCGCGGCCGTCAGCCGGTTGGGGTTCAGCGGCTGGCTCAGCGTCGACTGCGTGGCCGGCGTCGACGAGCGGCTGTACGTGACCGAGATCAACTCCAGACGGTCCGGCTCGCAGCACGCCGTCGGCCTGCTGGACCTGTGGGGCGCCGACGCCGGCTTGACCATCTCGGCCCACTTCACCATCGAACTTCCGCAGGGCCTGTCCTACCGCGACGACGTCCGCCCGGTGTTCGAGAGTCTGTGGGCAACCGGCGTGGTGGCTTATCCGACCACTATCCGCGGGCTGGGATGGGACGAGCCCGTGCTGGCGGTCATCACGGCGGCCCCCACGGTGGCTGAGGCCGAGCAGATCGTCGAGGGCATCGCCCGCTCACTGAACTCGCGGTACGCGGTCGCTGACCTCGCGACCTGAGCCGTGCGGACGGCCCGGTAACCGGCGTTGACCTGCCTTCGTCTGGAACACACCGTCGGACGCTGGGAAATTGTGCGGGTCGCAGCGCGCGGTTAACATCGGCCCAGTAAGCGACTTTGTTTCGTTTCAGGAGGCTCCCGATGGCTTTGCCCGAAATCGTCAGTCCGGACGAGTGGCTGGCCGCGCGCACGAAGCTGCTGAGCGAGGAGAAAGAGCTCACCCGGCGGATCGACGCGCTCAACGCCAACCGGCGCCGGTTGCCCATGGTCCGCGTCGACAAGCCGTACCGGTTCACCGGAGCCGAGGGCGAGGTGGGCCTGGGCGACATGTTCTCGGGACGTCAGTTGATCGTCCAGCACGTCATGTTCGACCCCGAGTGGGACGACGTCTGCAGTAGCTGCACCGCGTCGGTGGACGAGCTGTCCGCCGCGACGATCGAGCATCTGGCGGCGCGGGACACCGCCTACGTGCTGGTCTCGCGGGCGCCGTACGAGAAGCTCGCCGCGTGCCAGAAACGCAAGGGCTGGACGGTGCCCTGGTACTCGTCCTGGGGCAGCGACTTCAACTACGACTTCAACGTCACCATGGACCCCGCGGTGAAGCCGCCGGTCTACAACTACCGGCCGCTGCCGTGGACGGTGGAGCCGAATACGTCCGAGGAGCAGCCTGGGATGAGCTGCTTCTTGCGAGAAGGCGACGAGATCTTTCACACCTACTCCACCTACGCGCGCGGCACCGACCAGCTCGGCGGGGGATACACCTTTCTGGACCTGACCGCGCTGGGGCGGCAGGAGGAGTGGGAAGAGCCCAAGGGCCGGGTCGAGTTCGTGAACCGCAACTCGCCCGACTTCACCTAGCGGGTTTCGGTCAGCTGATCCGGCGCAGTACCACCGTGCCCGCGATGTGGTCATGGATGGCTTTGCGCTCGTTCGACGCGATCATCATGATCGACGTGATGGGGAAGCCGAACGGGATCAACGACTCCAGCAGCTGCCCGAACCAGCGCAGCAGCATGTAACCCCAGCTGGCGATGCTTCCGGTCGAGGGCCGGTAGCAATACATGCCCAGCACCTGCTTGCCCGGAGTCTGGCCGCGTGCCCACACCACCAGCATCCAGATCAGGTAGCCGATGCCCAGCGTGACGATGGCTAACAGCAGCTCCATGAAGTAGCCGCCGATGCGCCGGCCCACCGACGCGAGCTCAGCGCCGGGCGGCATGGCGAAACTGAGCTGCTGGCCATAGCCGCTCGCGGGCAGGGCGTTGCCGTAGGGGGAGAGCGGTGCGGCGTGCGACGGCGCCGGCAAGCCGGTCGCCTGGCCTGGCTGCTGAGGCGATCCGCTCTGTCCGTACGGCGGGTTGAACTGTTCAGGTTGTGTCATGGGCCTGCCCTCGTGTGGCCGCGTGACCTCATGGTCGCGCCGGTGAGGCGCAGGCTATTCCAAGTGGTGGCTTTCGGAGCAGGTACGGACAATTTAGGCACCCAGTTGGGATGCGGGGCCGGCTCTTGTCGCGGTTCGTCCAGGCCGCTGCGCCTTCTCGCCGTGATCACAATCGTCGCGGCAAGGTCTGAGGCATTTTCTTTCAAGGGCAGGACAGCCATCGTGACCCTCTCGAACTCATCGCTGCCTCGCTTTCATCTGGCTGTGCCGGTCGATGACCTGGCTGCGGCGCGGCGTTTCTACGGCGAGGTGCTGGGTCTGGCTCAGGGCCGCAGCGCCGACACCTGGGTCGATTGGAACCTGCACGGCCACCAGTTCGTCACACACCTGGCCCCGGGCCGCGCCGAGCGGGTTCACAACCCGGTTGACGGCCACGACGTGCCGGTTCCGCACTTCGGGCTTCTCCTGCAGATCGCGCAATTTCATGAGCTCGCTGACCGGCTGCGGGCGGCGGGCGTCGAGTTCGTCATCGAGCCCTACCTGCGTTTTGAGGGTCAGGCCGGCGAGCAATGGACGATGTTCCTACTCGACCCGGCGGGTAACGCCCTGGAGTTCAAGGCCTTTGCTGACGACGCCCAGGTTTTCGCCGTCTAAGAACCGGTCGTCCCGATGCGCGAGGGTGAGGCCTCACATGCCGGACAGCCGCTCCAGCACCGGCTCCAGCTCGCCGACGTTGCCGAGCAGAATGGAGGAGATGCCAAGTTCCTCCCGCAGCTGCAGGAACTTCTCCACAAGCCGGTCGATGGATCCGATGAACAGGTGCGGCGAGTCGATCACCTCGTCCTCGGTGAGTTCGACGCCCGTTCGGGACCGCAGCTCGTCGATGACCTTGCGGGCCTCGCCCCGCAGGTCGTCGGTGACCGTCACCGGCCACGCCGACGGATAGATGTTGAACTCGAGGGAGCCGAATCGCTCGCCCGCGGCCTCTCGCACCCAGCCGATCTTCTCCCGCGTCGCGGCCAACGTCAGCGACGCTGCGTCGACGGTGGCGTTCGCCTTGATGCGAGGCGCCAACCCGACGATGTCGGCCTCCCGCCCGGCCAGGGTCAGCGTGCGCCGGCCGCCGCCGCCGATGAAGAAGGGCGGATGCGGGCGTTGGACCGGAACGGGCGCGGCGGTGTAGTCGGTGATCGTGTAGTGCTCACCGGCGTAGCTGAACGGTGAGCCGCTGAACAGCCCCTTCAGCACGGCGATGGACTCGGCCAGCCGCGCCTGCCGGACCGGAGTCGGGTCGAACGCCATGCCGATCGCGTCGTACTCGGGCTTGTTCCAGCCGGCGCCGATCCCGATGTCCACCCTGCCGCCGGACAGGACGTCGATGCTGGCCAGGTCCTGGGCGAGCACGGCCGGATGACGCAGGTCGTTGTTGATCACAAAGCCCGACAACCGCAGGGTCGACGTCGCCGCCGCGACCGTTGCCATCGCCGCCACCGGAGACAGCTGCCCGAGCAGGTGATCGGGAATCACCAGAGCGTGATAGCCCATCTGCTCCGCGCGTTTTGCTCGGGCGGCCAACTCCGGGCCGCTGACGATCTCATGGACGTCGGCAAGAAAATGGAACGGGCGCATGCCGGTCATTATGTGGCAAGGCGGCGGTCAGATGAGGCAGGCTGCTGCCCGTCATGCGCGGCCAGCCTCGCCTGAAGTCGCTGCGAACAGGGCGTGGTCATCCAGCGGCCGCGCCAATAGTGTTGGCCACGCCGACCCGCGCCCTCGAGGCCGCCGACCCCGAGGGCGATGATGCGGCAGCGACCGACCGTTCCAGCCACCACCTGAGAGGACATCTGCCATGGTGACCCCAGAGATCATCGCCGTCCGCGAGAAGACGCTCGCCGCACACCTCGATGGCGAGAGCCGCAAGGATGTCGACGCGGTACTGGCCACCTTCAGCGGCGTACCCCGGTACGAACTCATGAGCGTGGACAAGGTCATCGACGGTCGCGACGAGGTGCGGAAGTTCTTGCAGCTGTTCTTCGACTCGATGGGCCCGAACGAGCACATCGGTGAGGCCTTCTACCACTCACCTAGCGCGACGGCCGTGGAAGTAGTGACCGTCTTTCCCCATGGTTTCGACGGCA
>WUUC01033245.1_pt1 | contig 16948 bp, 3 predicted proteins | sample 6278441 | NCBI WGS metagenome assembly WUUC01 (sample SAMN13675441, study PRJNA597444) | soil metagenome | isolation source: soil | place: USA: Washington | collected 2017-10
ACCCGTAAATAGTAAGGCGGACGATGGGCAGGCTAGATCACACGCTCTTGGATGGGGTACCGCTTACAAGTGCCTCATCGATTCCATGCCTCTCAGGGTGGTCACATACGGTGCGCCTTCTGGCATAGAGCTAGCCTTCTCCCCGGCTCCTAATCATTTGGGACAAGATGCTGGATGCGAACTTCCGCGAAGCCTGCTGAACGTTAGTGTCGCCACACTCATCTGCGCGAGTTGAGGGTCTATATGGCGCGGATTAGACGAGGACCAAATTCCAGGCTCGTGAAATTGTCGAGTTTGCGGCGGACACGGAAAGCACACCACCGGCCTATCGTGCTCGGGTCGACAATTATATTAATCTGCTCTTCTCCTGGGCTTTCATAGCCTACGTAGGCGGTGATCTCTTGTCCCTCACGGTCTACGAGCACTTCGTAGCCTTGCCCAGGTTGCGTTGGTACCGTTCCCGGAAACGTGCCATACAATTCGAAAGCCGGCCTTCCGCGGTCTAGCTCGCGGTCATTTATTCCCCGAATCTTGATTCCGCTTTCCGCCTGCGGGTAGTCGTGAAGTCCTTGTCGCAGATCTTTCATGATCGCTCTCTCGCTGCCATCGGCATTCAACAGCCCATAGTAGTCAGGCCTGTAGCCCTCCCAGGCGATGGCCACCGGCAGTTGGGCACGGGCGATAGCTCTGGCTGCCTGAACAAATCTCCAACCGATAGGGGAGTCTTCTTCCCTCGCCTGACCCTCATATCCGAATTCGCCTACCACCAACTGTGTTGAACCAAGCTGCTCCTTCAGCTTGTGGAGGTCTTCATCGAGCCGTCCATCGTTGCAGCTCTCCCAAGAGGAGAACGAAGCGTAGTCTGGTGAGACCCGCGGAATGACATCGTAGAGCGTGCTAGGATAGCCCGCGCTTTCAAGCCCTTTAAAGCTGTTGAACTCGATTGCGTCGTTCACTTGCACTCCTGTGAAACCACGAGCAGCCGCAATCCGTCGACCAGCTTGGATGCCCTGTTTCCGAAGCCTAAACCACCGGACAAAGCCCTCGATGCGCTGTGCCGGACGAATGGGATGCGCGTTACATTCTTCCCGTTTTTCTGGGTTTGTTAAGTAGCCCCACGCCCCCACAAAGTAGATGCTGTTGTCCGTCTCCCAATTACAGACGATAAACCGCTTCCCCGTGCCTCGCTGAGTCTCATACAATGCCACCGTCATATCTCGGTATTCGTCGCGGATCGACTTGGCATTCTCCGGCTTAGCTAGGAAATCGGGTTGGAGCATGTAATCCGCCCAACCCATCGGCCCCTGGGACTCTGAATCGTAGGCCGTGAGGACTATCGTTTGTAGGCTGGGCAACGCAAACGCTCGTTGATAGTAAGTGCTTCGAACCGCCGCACCCAAAAAGGGTGCGTCTTTAGGACACTCTCGTTCCCACTGCTGCAAATCGAAGTTGTACACGTTCTCTCGACCAGGATTCCTTAGGCGCGGTCCGATGAAGATCCGGGCAGTCCTGATGAACCCAGCATCCTGCAGCTTGCTCAATCCGGGTGCGAGCGATGAGTTTGCGCCTAACGCTTGGTAACCGCCCCAGAAATAGGCCCCAAAAGACTCGGGCAAGTGAGTCATGTATACCTCCGGGCAATGCTCCTCTCCCAACTTCTACTCTGATTCAGTGCTCGCTGTCTCGGCTCTTTTGCGGTTTCCGTTATTACAAATTCACTCAGGATTCATCACTCCTTGCCAAAAAGAAGAAAGCGTGTGGCGTGTGTACAGTCGTCTATTGATCGTCGGCCTCCTCTACAGCTGCGACAATGCTTGCTCTCCGCGAGGATCGGCCTGCCGAGTTCCCGACAGAGTTCTACTGTGTGCTAACCTTCTCCCCAACTCAAATCACCGCACCCAAAGCGACATCGAGTCGCCTTTGTAGTCGAGGCGCTTCGGTACGGAGGATGCACGCATCAGGCTCAAGCGCCTCTATCCTTCACTACAGGAGTAACAGTGTACTAGTGGCTCTTGCTGGGCCCGCTGCTCAGATTGCGCCCGACCAGCCGGTAGACTCGGCGATGGTTGTAGCGTGCTTCGGTATTGATCAGGATGGACCTTCTCCTCATTAGGGTTTATGTATACGTCACTGCTTAACCGGCCAGTGCGCACCTGAGCTGTTCCACGGAACTACTTGTCCATGCGGATCTATGGAAGGTCCTTGGCCCTTCATATTAGGACCAGTGCCTTGTAGATGACCATGGCCGTGTGGTGTCCCGCCTTTGCCATGCCCCGCCGGATTGAGACGATGATAATTCGACTGATTCGGATACAGCGTATGCGTATCAACGCCGCCCTTACCTGCTGGCACCGTGGCACCACCTCGCGGCTCTATCAAGGTGTTGCCTTTTGGATCTACGATGAGCCGACCCACCTGATGACCCGTTCGTGGATCAACTGTAGGATTGGGGGTCGTTGGAACGGGAGGTGGCGGTCTGCCTGCATTGGCTGGTAATAACCTGGACGGATCTGTAATCGGTCCACCCGTACCACCACCACTGCTAGCGGACGGCCCGCCCCCGCTGCTCGACGGGCCACCGCCCGGAGTACCCGCACCGCCTCCAGGAGGCGGTGCGGCAATGTTGGTGGAGGGCTCAGCTGCTGGCTTGCTACCAGTTGATCCTCCACCGCCCTGTCCACCCCCACGTACACCCACGACGGGCCGCCCTATCATAAGAACCCCTGCCAAAGCAGCAACAGTCATAGTCAGCCCAAGATCAGCCAACTGGCGATTCAATTCCCCCTCAACCTTAACCATAGGATCCATGCCGCCAAATGGGTGTGCAGCAAATTCCGCCACGCGCATGGCTTGCTCTGGCGTAAGCCCAGACGGCTCCCCACCTATGCTCCTCGGCCCCCACGACCGCGTTTCAGATGCTACCGCACCACTACTTGATGGTGAACTACTGCCACAGACTGCTGCCGTGCCTATCAGGCTCGCCTGCTGACCTACTTCCTGTGGAGCTGGTACCTTCTCCTGCGTCCCGAGTGGATCGATTAGGCGCAAAGGATTGCCGGAGACATACATATACAGGTTTGCACCATCCGCCATCCCCGCCGGGTCGCAGCCCACCCACCTCGCCAACCACGGTGCGTAGTAACGCGCCCCGTGATAGTAGAGTCCGCTCTCCTCGTCCCGCTCCTTGCCGCTGAAGCGGTAGCGCTTTCTAGCGAAGCTGCCGAAGGTGGTTTCACCGTAGGGAGAGTACTCCTCGCGGTTAACCCAGGCGCCGTCGTCACGGGCCACCACGGTGCTGCTGCCCAGGTGGTCGCCCAGGTGGTACTGGATAGGCGGCCCTGCGTCGTCGTGAGCAGGACCGCGACGCACCAGTGCGATGCGGCTCTGGTCGTCCATGACGTGGAGATAATTGTTCTGCTTCGGTGCTTGATTGGGCTTCTTCCAGCGGTGATGCTCAAACACGCCGTCAGCGTACACTGTGCTCTCGCCTTCGCCCGTGCCGTTGGTTCTCACCCACTTCTTTACCCGCTTGCCATCGGCGCCGTAGAGGTAGCGTGCCTCCACAGATGGATTTGGCGAGCCGGGTGGCTGGTTGGTGAAAGCGACCATGCGGTCTGCGTGGTCCCAGGTGTGGTAGCGTTCGGTGTTCTGCTTGCGAAGGTTGCCGCTCTCGTCGTAGTCGTAGCTCGGCTCGTCGCCGCCTTGTCTGAGGCTGGTCAGGCGGTTGTTAGGGGAGTTCTGCCACTGACCCGGCGGTAGGGAGCCCAGGCCGAACTCTCTGATCCAATCGACGCTGTTGGCCGCATAGGTCAGCTTCAGCATGTTGCCGGCTGGGTCGTATCCGTAGGTTTCTGTGTAGCGTTCGGTCAGATCCGGCGCGTTGTTCTGGTTGGGCGTCGGTTGGCCGCCCACGTAGGGGGCAGGATAATTCCCACAGACTGCTCGCTCATCAACGTGCAACGGCCCAGCGGCAGTCTTCTTGCACGCCCGCCCGTCCGCCCACGTCAGACGGTAGAGCGCGTCGTACTCAAAGCGGCGCACCAGGCGATCCCGGTCTTCCCCAGCCGCGGCTATGCCGCATCCTGGCGTGCGCTCCTCGATCGAGGTGACGTTGCCGACCAGATCGTAGACGTAAGTGAGCTCCTGGATCGGGGCTCCCTGACCCTGCCACGTATCCGGGTTCATCGGGGGATCCTCGTAGTGCTCACTGCGCAGGCGGGTCAGGCGGAAGGTGAGCGGATCATAAGCGTAACGAGTCATCAACCCGTTGCCGTAGGCGATAAGCACCCGCTGGCCTTTGGCGTTGTAAGCGATCTGCGTCACGTACGGCGTCCCGTCGACCTCGACCTTCTCCAGTGCTCCGGCGCGGTTGTAGTGCAGCGTGAGAACGGCGCGATGGCTGGCAGGATCCGCCACCTGCTTCGGGTAGGTTACCTGCAGGGGCCGGTTGAGAGCGTCGTAGCTGGTGCTGATGTGATACAGGGTGCTATCTAGGGCGTTCTGGCTCCCCTGCGCGCCCCAATTCGCGGTCCAGCCGTTGCCCAGGGCGGTGTCTTGTATGACCTGGCGCGTCTTTTCGGTGAGGTTCCCCTTGAAGTCGTAGCGGCCGAACTGCAGGAGACCGGCCTCATCGTAATGCTGGTAGACCTTGCCGAGTCGGTTCCTCGCGCGGTTGGCGCTCCGGGCACTCTGCGACTGACTCCCGCTGCCGCCGTCGCCGTAGTGCAACCGCTCGCGCAGGGTGATGGTTGCGTTAGCGTCGTTCCTCGCCCAGAGGTGCGTCAGCCGGTTAAGGGCGTCGTACTGCCTCAGTACGATACTGCCCTTGCTGTCACGGTATTCCACCAGGTTGTCCGCCGCATCCATCACCGAGGTGCGTATCCCCGCGTCAATGCTCTCGACCCGCAGGAGCCTGTTTTGGAGATCGTAGACGTGACGGAAAGCCGGGCGGCCCAGCGCATCCGCAACCTTCAGCAGGTTGCCGCGAACGTCGTAGTCAGACCGCGTGACGAACCAGTGCTCTTCGGGGATCTGACCGTTGCGTTCGATCTGGCAGACAGTCCGGCCCAGGGCGTCGAGAATCGTACTGGCCGGGGTGCAATGGTGGCTTGCCGGTGCGCGGTCGGCCAGCGGCTTTTGTGAGCCGTCAGGAAGCGTCTCGGTCGGATGGTAGCTGAGCGGAGCCAGGTCGTTGGGATCGTAAGCGTAGCTTTCCCACGGGGTGGGTGCGAAGTCTTCGGGATCGGAGAGATCGAGCGGGATTCCAAATATTACTCGCTGCTCGGAACCGTCGGGGTTGACCGTTCGGATAGCCTGACCGCGCGGGTCGTAGTAAAGGGTAGCGTGCTCACCCTTCCTGGCCTCCTTCTCCGGCTGGTAGTCCCAGCCGTCAGCGAAGAAGGGCTCGTACTTCTCGACCACCCGGCCCTTGTTATCGTGGACCTGCCAGCCGCTAACCACCACCCGGTCGGCAGCCCGCTCTCCTTCCGCGGGTCCGCGCACGCCTCCCGGCGCTGGCGACAGCCCTACGTCCTCGCCGGCCTCTCCAAAGACCAGCTCTTCTGCCTGGGAGCGCTTCTGGATAAGGCGACCAAAGCCATCTGAGTACTCCCTCGACTCAATTATCTCATCCGAGGCGTTGTCGCTTGCGTGCCGGACGCGCTGCCGGGTATGCACCGAGACCGGTTGCGGGACCTCCTGATCGCGGGTGCGCTCGTAGGCGTGAAAGTCGTAGGCATAGCCGATCTCCGGCTCGTCCTCCGTGCCGCCTTCACCGTCGCGCCCTTCCAGGATGACTTTGTGCAGCAGACCAAGCGGCGTGTAAGTGTAGCGGGTCGCGTTGCCGTTCACATCGGTTACCCGAACGGGCTGCAGGGTGCGGTAATCGTACTCCGTCTTTGTCTCTAGCTTGATCGGATCGGAGACCTCTGCCGGAAGCAGCCAGTATTTGTCCGGCGTAATGTCGACCTGATTATCCAGCTCATCCCGCACGGCGACGATCAGGCCCCGGCTCTCCACGGAGTTCAGATCTTGAAAGTCGTAGTGCCGTCGTTCGGTGTCGGCATAGTAGCCGTCGTGGTACCCTGCAGCCGAACGCTGCTGCAGACGATAGCCCAGCTTGCTCCCAAAACCGCCGGGTGCTCCGGCGGGGAGGGCAGCGCTGCCGCCTAGATAGGCCGGACGCCGGTTGCCATAGGCGCCATTCAACTCGGTTTCGGTGAAGACCAGCGCCTCGCTCCGCGCTAAGGCGCCATAGGGACCAACCTCGCCCACCGCGCGGCCCGCGAACGCGTCCCCCTCATCCCCATCATAGTGGTTGAGCGTGTGACCGATGAGGCGTAGCCCCACCGGCAACGGCTGGCCCCTCTCCCAGTTCCTCAGAAACGTCCTGAACTGCTCGTGAACGCCGCGTGCGGCTAAGGCGTGCTCAGTAAGCACCTTCTCCAGATCGCCGGGATCACTCTCCGTAACGCCCGGTGGTGCCTCCAGCTCATAAGTGCGCGCCTGGGCCACGCGATCGTGGAGGTACAGATCGTCATCCGGTTTCGCGTATTCGGTGCGGGCATGGGTAGACAGGACGCGCGTCTCGTTTACTTCGTCGCCATCGATAGTGCCGACTACCGCGCCTGTTACAGTCGTCCGTCGGGCTTCCCGACGGGGCAGGGCGACCGTGGTCTGCGCGGTCGACTGGCCGAAGGCATCGTAGCCGTCGGTGAACGTAAACTGCGTCATGTGATCATAGCCGCGCTCCCACTTGGTGGTGCGCTGGGCGACCTGATGTGGGAAGAAGATGCACAGCCGGTCTCCTTCGTCCTGCTGTGGCGGCGACTCCTCGCGCACGGCATACAGGTGCTCCGTTACCGTATAGGGGCGCTCCCCAAGCGCTTCGCCGTCGGGGTGTACTGCGCCGTCCAGCGAGTAGAGTTCGGTCCTTATGACGCGGCCCCGCAAGGTGCGCAGTGCGTCTCGGCGGGTGCGGCCCTCTAGGCCCGCAAGCGGGTCGGGGAAGAAGCCCGAGAGTACCTGCGGATCTTCCTCCCAGAACTCTTTTTCGAAGCTCTCCGGTCCACGCCACTCGCCGTATCCTTCGTCGACTGCCCCTTGGTGAAACCAGGTCTTGATGAGTGTAGGCGGTGCGTAGCTCTTTTTATCTACTGCTGCGAAATGAGATTCGTCGCCGTGCAACCCCGGCCCGTTGTAGTCTTCGACGAACGTTTCCGTATCCAGTTGCTCGACCATGCCGAAGCCGCGAAACTCCGTTTCGGCACCGTCCCAGTAGCCGTGGTGGTAACGGTACTCCGTGGTGAGCTTGCCTCTGGAGATAGCATCTATTACCTCCACACGCGCCACCACCTGCACCGGGAACGGCAACGGAGTCTTCCAGCAGGTCTCGGGGCGCTTCTGGTCGTCCAGATAGAAGCGGGTGGAGGGCAAGTACCCCACCTTTGTTACCGCGCCCATGTGATTATCCATTTCGGTAAGCAGGTAGGGTTTGATGCCACCTGTGAAATCGATGAAGGACATATGCTCGCGCGACAGCCCGCCAGTGTCGGCGCTCCACAACACTCCGCTGATGCCGGTGCCAAGCATGTCCACCAGACGGACTGCATCCATGTCCGATACGGGTGGCGTGCCCAGGATCGTGATGGGGTCGCTAAAACCCCTGCCACTCCGGTTGATCCAGAGCGTCACCCTGGTGTCATCGACGTAGACGATATCCGCTGCACCATCCCCGTCCACGTCTCCGACGAGGATCCGCTTCGGATCGTAGCCGTATGGAAAGCGGGGAGAGTTGCGCATGGAAACCCGTTTGCCCCAGTCGCCGTGGCCCAGGTTGGGCCAGTACTCCACGTGGCCGTCATGCACCAGGGCGATATCCTGCAGACCGTCGCCGTTCATATCGGCCCACTTCACACGAGGATCTGCGAAGTTGACGTTGGGAAACACCTCCAGCGCCCGGCGCTCGACCCACCGCGTCCTCTTGGGCGTCCATCCCTTGCGCCGTCCGTTCTCATCGTTCCCGTTACTGTTATTAAAGAAGCATTCGAGGCGGGTCCCCGAGCGGATGACATCGGTTGACCCATCGCCGTCGAGATCCGCTAGTTTCACCTCCGGATCTTCTAGATTGAAGCTGGGAGCCACCTCGAAGCGCTGGAACGAGCGGCGATCCCACAGGGCACCGAAGCGAAGGGGATAATACCCGGACAGACCGTCGGTGGTGACGAGGAGGTCGGTCCGGCCGTCGCCGTCGGCGTCGATCAGCTGTACACCCGGATCCGCCAGCCGCAGATCCGCTGGCGCGTCTCGCATCTCGCGGGGTAGATCGAACTCACCATCGCCCCGGTTGCGCCAGTAGCGGACGGTCCCGTTCGTCTCGAAGATGTCCGGCAGCCCGTTGCCGAAGAGGTCTACGAGCTCGGTGTCCGGGTTGGCCAGCGAGCGGGCGGTAAGATCCCTCCCTCGAAGGGGGGAGAAATCCCGCTTCTCCGGCTCAAACCGCGTGTAGCCGAACTCCAGCGGCGGGAGTTCTTCGGCGCGTTCGCCGCTGTCGTTATGTCCGATAACCTTGACCCGGCTGAGCAGAGATGCGCCGTTCAGGGGCAACGCCGTCTCAGGAAACTCGCCCGCGGCGACTAACTCATCGAGATAGACCAGATCGTAGGTTCGCACCAGACGCTCTTCTCCGGCGTGAGTCCGGACTACGATGCCCTTGCAACGCTTCCCCGTGCGTATCTCGAAGCCCGCACGGTAATCCGAGAAGGGATAGATCCGTCTCGCTGCAGGGAGATCTTCATACACGAACTCGACCGACACCAGGAACTTCGTCTCCTGGTTCTCATCGGTATAGTCGGCGTACCTGATACGCGAGGGGTAGAGTTGTTCCGCGTGGAGCTGATCTGTACCCGAACGGGGCATGTACTCGTATTCGATACGGTTCCCAAACGGGTCCGTGGTCTGCGTCAGGCCCCAGGAGAAGATCCTTGGTCCTTTCGAAGGATCGGGGTCCACCACCACGGCGGGGTCTTCTCCGACCTTCCCTGGCGTTCCGTAGAGGCTGACCAGCCCGTCTTTGCTCCGAACCTCCCAGTAATTGTCATATTTTTGAGCATCGCGGTGGTGCTCGATGCGGGCGAAGAGGCCCTCGGTACGGGGATGGTAGCGGGTCTCCGTATTTGTTGACAGCTCCTCCACCGGCACGAGGTCCTCAGCGCCGGAGAGGATAAAGACGTCCCCGGAATCGCCGTAGCGGGGCACCCCCATGGACGTCTTGCGGCTCACCCCGGGAATGCTCAGGCTCCAGCCAAGCCCGAAAAGCCCGTTGCCGTTGCCGGTGCTGTAGACGAGGTTGAGCTGGGGCTGGAAGCCGCCCCTGCCGGGGGGCAGGGCGATCGGTACGGTAAAATTTCCTGTCCCAGTGTGCAGGTCGGGCGAGAATTTCTCTCCTATGCCCTGAAGAGCGCCTCCCCCTTTGGGAAGCGAGATGGCACCGGCTTTATTACTCATGACACTATGCTCCAGCAGCCGAATTCGCGCGAACTTTTCATCTTACACGGGCCATTCCGGGATACGGCCGGAGTAGGTAATGATGAACAGGATGTCCTCGATCTCCCCGTCCTCGAAGCACTTTTTCATTGCTTCGGTGTTTGGCAGCGCTACTTTCCACTCTCCATCAGGAGTGACCTTCCCGGTTGCGATGGAGTTCTTCCAACTCACAGCATTGCCCGCAAGCGTGCTGAACCTACCGTCCTGTGAGCTTGCCTCGCCTCCTACCGGCTGCACCGCGGAGCCGTTTTGTGCAGGGTCCTCCCGCGGAGTGAAGTACAGACCTACCTTCAACTGCTTTTCCGCTAACTTGGCTAAGAGGTCCGCGAAAGGTCGGCGACCGGAGAGCGCGATGTAGATAAGGATGTGCCTGATGGTCGGCGATTCGACGTTTGCCGGGAAGTCTCCGGATCCGGTCTCGAAGCGGGCAACCATCTGATTCTGTGGCTCGACCTGCTCGGGATTGTGCAGATCGTACCAAGCGTCGACGAACTGGTGGCGAAAGCTGAATGACCGCTGTCCGCTGAAACTAGATCTCTGATTCAGTTCCTGGACGACCTGCTGGCGGTAGTTGAAGTCGTTGAGCGCGGTGTATTCGAGGGTGATCAGCACGTCGGCAATAGTGCTGTAGTCGAAGGGGTTGGCCGCTTTGGGCATCCGAAACTCCCACGAAGTGTGCACCCCCATCGCCTCGAACGGTAACAACATCTCCGATTGTGTATCGAGCTCAAAAACACCTGTGGCGCTGGTGGGGGACGTCAACGCTACCATTTCCGGATCACGCCGCACGATCGTCTCCTGGAACACGTCTCCGCCGATCACCACTCGAGAGATGCCGTCTGCGGTAAGCGTCGCCCGGATGCCTTGTGTCGGCGGGATCAGCGCCACAACCGACGTGCGCACGTGCTTGATCAGGCGCAGATAATGACCGGGGAATCCTTGATCGAAGAGCTGCATCGGCGTCTGGAAAGGCAGAACACCGGTCTCGCGGAACTGCTGGAATTCCAAAGGCGCCAACCGCGCGAGTGAGAACGTCTGCGCCAGGTTTAGCTTGCGCTTATCGCTCTCGAATGCGTGCTGGTCAAGTTGGTAGATGTCCTGCAGAAGCCGGGCGGAGCCCGTGAGGCCGCCTCGGTCCTTTTCTTTTGCATCTGGAGCAGCGGAGCCACCATCCACAGAAGGCACCACCCAATAATCCGTCTGTATAAACGAAGGCGGGATCTGCTGGCGTTCGAAAGCGAGTTGGTTCTCCGCGAGCATCGCCGTCGCGGTGGCCTGCTGCAGGAAGTAGCGGTAAACGCTGCCGAGGATTCCGCTAATCCACTCATACATTTCAGCATTGAGGAATTGATTGTCCAGGAAATCCACGGTCGCCTTGGCCTGGGCGGCCTGTGTGCTGGCGATTTTCGCTTCTTGTCTCACCACAGCCGTGCGGTCTTGCGCCATGAGGAGTTGCTGAGCAGCGATTAGGCTGTCCTGGTCCGCAACGCCCTTCTGTAAACGCCATTCTTCTTCGCGCCGCTCCTGACTGGCATACAGTGAGTTCGCTTGTATTGACGCTTCCGCGTAGTTGAGAAAACCGGTAGTAATAGCCTTGCCAACGTGCGCAGCTGAACCCGCCGCCGCGACACCCACCTTGGCCCCGAAACTTGTGATGGCCTCGAGGCCAGCAGTTTGCATAGTAAATTGGGTGGCACCAATAGCCGCATCAATCCCAGCTATGACGTCTCGATACGTCCTGCTCTCCCAGTAGGCGGCAATCATGTTCTCCTCGTATTCGTTCCTCCCCGCGTTAATCAGCCGGTAGTATTCGCCCGACAGAAAGTCAGACCTCGCCTTCTGCTTCTGCGCCAGTGTCTCGCCCTCTTGGGCCTCTGCTACACGCAATGCCTGAAGTTCAACACCAGCGTCCGCCAGATTCAGCGCGTTGTCTGCCTCGAAGCGTCTGTACTGCTCCGCGGACAACTGTCCCAACGCGCTCAGGTAAGTCGCCTCTATCTGCTGAGCGAGGTTTGCCAGCTGCTTGCTGCGATCCATCAGCACACGATAGTAGTACGGCGTCGGTCGCAAAACAGCAGGCATTCTGATCTCTCCATCGCGGCTGATCTGAATGCCTGCCGTTTGAGATGGTGCCGGAATCTCAACCGTCCGCTTCATCCCGGCAATATTGCGGCCCTGGCGCAGCTTCGCAAGCTGCATCTCGGCGCGCAAGCGCAACGCTTCCAGCACGGGGTTCGGCAGAAGGACTTGGCTCGGATCGGCCGGCGTCCTTAGTTCCAGGTCGGGCAGCGTGAGCAGATCGCGTGCGGTCGTGTAGAGTGAACGAGCCCTGGCGATCGACTCGCCGGTGTCACGGGTAAACTCGGAATCGCCAAACTCCAGGAAGCAGCGTACCAGGCACATCAGGGTATAGCGGGTGTAAGCGTTGGGCCGCGTCTCCGCAATAGAATGCGGGTTGAGCAGCTTGCGCAACCAATGCGGGCCCTTCTCCAGGACCGGCGCAGTATTCTGTTCGAGCCGCAGTCCATAGTAGACTTTACGTTTTTCGAGCGGCAGATTGTAAGCATAGACCGTCTGGTACCAATCGAGGGCAGCGACGTACTCGCCAGATTTTTGCAGCTGCAGAGCCAACTGCATAGGAACCAAGTAGAACAGCTCTTTAAGGACAGGAACATTGTTAGAATCGGCCCACAGGCCTTTGATCAGGTCGCCTCTGGCGACGAGTTCCTGTTCCGATAGTTGCTCTGTGAGGGTAATGGTTCCCAACCATTGAAATTGAGTCTGGCCGCCAAGCCTGGCACGCAAACTGTCGAGATATGCTTTTGCCTTCTCTCGCGCCTCCGTTGCCGTCAAGCGCGAGTTCTTGCGCAGGTCATCGATCAGTGTCTTGAACTCCAATGGTTGGTTGTTTTGCTCCCGCAGACCGGGCAGCAACATATTCTCCGGATACAGGAAAACTAGCATTGCCGCACGCCAGGTGGCGTAGCTCCCCATCCACTTCCATTCATCATCAAAGTTCTTTTCCTTAGCGGCTGTTGTAGCCCCTTCCTCTCCCCCGACGACATCCCACTGATCGGCCGGGTGGCCTTCATCGAAACGCCCGGTTCGCAAGGAAAACATCACTGCTTGGATGGTTTCGATGGCTTGCAGGATCCGGGTGGTCGTCTGCGAGCCACCGTCTTTCACGTCGATCAAGAGCCATTCCGTGAGTTGATCGGCCACCTGGTCGGCGATGTCTGGCCCGACTATAGTCGCAACCAGAGCATCACGCAGCACGGGCAGGGCTATCTCCTCGGCCGCGCTCACGCTGGCACGGAGCGCGTTCTCCAGATCCTGTTTTTGATCGATTCGCGCCTGCAGCGTATCCTGCCACTCGCGGCGTGCCTGCATGGATGCGCGCCACGGCGGAACCTGCTTCGTAGCATCGGAAATCTTGAAGTATTCCGGTGTCAGTGCAATCTGTTTCTGTTGCTCTAGCGTCCGCCATGTTTCGTATTGCTGGCTCTTTCTAACCTGGGCGAGGATGCCGTATACGTCCGCCCATTCTCCATCGGTGACCGTTCCCGCTTGCGCCAATGCGCGGGTACGCAACAGACAGGTGAACGTTTGCATTGTCAGATGCAGCGCCCTGAGTTTCGTGTCGATGCTCTCTCCGGCTTCGTATTCGGCCTCGAGTGCGGGCAGATCCGTCCCCGAGCCGAGCGCATAGTCCACGACCGCCTTGAAACCGGCAATCGGTGGTGTGGCCTGTGCTTCCCGCTTCTGTTTGAGCGTGGCGTACTCGCCTGTCACCCACGTGTCTCTGATCTGCCACAGGTCGTACGCCGGGTTGCCCGGCACCGGGTCGGTCAGATCGCCTTCATCGATCTGGTCGGGATCAATCACTGGAGGCTGCGGTTGAGCGCCCGGCTGCGCCGGGTGGTCCTGACTTATCCAGAGCTCTTTGAGGTGCCGCTCTTGCCACTCTAGCAGCTCGGGCCGCGGGGCCGGCGGCTGCAGCAGACTACGGTTGGTATCCGCCAGGCCGAACATCCGCTCCATCCAGCTCTCGTCGAAGGTGGAGGGCGGCAGAAGCTTGTCTAATTGGTCCGGATGTGTGGCGTCAAGCCTTATCCCCAGCCGTTCGGCCAAGGCTATACGTGCCTCCCGGGCTGCACCACGCGCGAGCCGGATCTCCTCGTAAGACGCGCCTATCTTCGCGAGAATCGTCTCGTAGGCTCTTAGCCGGTACTCGGACTCCGTCGCATGCGCCACGTCCGGGACTTCGGCGCCGTTCCCATCAGCAAGCGCCCGGACGGAAGTTTCCGAAAGCGCCAGGTCGTAGATCCGGATGTCGTCCAGGCTGCCGTCGATCCCCCCGAAACCACCACCCATGCCCAGGGAGAGCGGTTGGTCGTTACCGACTGATGCGCCGGCCAGCGTCACTTCCGAGTCTAACCTGCCGTCGATATAGAGCTTCAACCGGCTTCCATTTTTCACATACGCGATGTGTGTCCAGGTACTCTCATCGATTTCCGCTACGCTGTCCGCACCCTCGTTCCAGTTAGATGTGGTGCTGATACGGTAGTGGACGCGATTATTATTGGGATGCACCCATAGCGCGGGCGTGCGCTGCAAGTTACGCGCTCCTTTATTCATGATGGTGCGCCATTGGCCGACAGCTCCTTCGGGACGAAGATACATCCAGAAAGCCACGCTGAATTCCGCGTTATCTTTGCCGAGTTCGAGGCTTGTCGTATGGGGGATTTGTACGTGGCTGCCCCCAGCATCGAAATTCAAGGCGCTACCGAACTTGCCGGGTGCCCACATCGGCGTTCTGGAAGCATCAACTAGCGTGCCGTGATTGCCATATGTGGAAGCATCACTCAGTGTCGTTCCTTCACCTTCGTCGCACTTCCAGTGTGCGACCAGCGGCTTTGGCCGTAGCTTGAGATACTCGCGCAAAACCTCAATGCATACACGCAAGCGATTTACCGGCAGATTGCCCAGCTCGGACAGTGGCTCCTTTAGTTTCCCAAACGGTTGATGAAAAACCTGGTTCAGGTCTTCTGTCGAAAGAGGCGCACCTGAAGCAGTGCGAACATGGTCACGCGCGAACGCAAGCAAGGAGTCCAGATACGCCCGTGTGCTCAGAAGTTGCTCAGTATCCTGGGGTTTATACGAGCTCACCACCTCGAAATTCCGGATCACGGTCGTGGAATTGCCGGCCTGGTCCGTTAGCCGAACACTGACGGCATAGAATCCATAGTCGGTTATGGGGACATCGGCGCTCCAGCTTGCCCAGTTATCGGTGGTGCTGGTCTGACTGAATTGCACGCCATCCAGGGACCACTCGACGCTTTTTACCCCGGTTTGAAGGTCTTTCGCGGTACCTAACAGCTTGACGGTTGCTCCCGCACCGACCCCTAGAATCTTGGCGTTCTCTTTGGGTTCGATGATCTCGGAAGCAGGCGGCGTCGTGTCGATCGTCACAAAGGTCACCGCTTGCTCGGCGGTATTCCCGAAGATGTCGGTGCCACGAACCGTGATGGAGTGGTTGCCGAGCGGCATCGGCGGTACCGAAACATTTGCTTGCCATAGCCCATCGGACGGCTCACGGGTCGCAGGAGTGTACGCTGGCGAGCTATCTAGTCGCCACGCGACACCCTGCACGCCACGATTGTCTTGGGCGGTGACCTTGAGCGGCACACTAAAGCCCGCCTCGCTGCCGGCTATGTTCGCCATGCTCGACGGGGAGCTAATGGTCAGCTGCGGGGGAGAGGTGTCGAAGCTAACCGTCACCGCGACACTTTTGGAGGCAGACACGGCTTCCCATTCCTCACCATGAGGCGGCAGATCGACACTTCCGTCTGCTACGATCGTGATCGTGAGAGAACCCTTCGTCGTGGCGAGTCCTCTGTAGGACCACGCTCTTGTGGAGGATCTTTCGTCGCCTTCGAGTTGGGCGTCCTCAAAAGTGCCCCCGCTGCCCAGTTGAACACCCACCGAGTTGATCTCGGCGGTGCCCGGTAGGCCGCCAGACACACTGGTGGTGCCGCTAACGTCGATCCACGCTCCGCTTGCCGGCCCCCACAGGATTGCTCCGGCCTGGGGCTTGTCTACCTTGATACTCATACTAGCCATGGACGCTCCCTTTACTACCAGCGCCGATGCGCCGGTCGTCGCTGTTGTCATTGCGCTCAGTCACGCCTTGTTTCCTTTCGAGACCTGTGACTTTCAACCTCCGCCCCGGAGAGAACGAAGACGTCCTCGGAGTCGTAGCGGGGAACTCCCTTTGAGGTACGTCGGGAAACTCCAGGTGAGTACTACATTGGCGTAGAATTTCTCTCTATGAACCATCTTAAGTCCTGACATACGGGTTGTATCAAGTTCTTCGTAACGCCCGCTGACAACTGAGTCGAGAGTACTCTCTACGTCTTCCATAAAGACGCGCCTGGTAAAAACCTCGCAACCTGTGCCAACTATGCCTGATATAAGTAATGCTAAGCCTACGTCTCTAGATATGATTGCCCGGGTACCATCGTGACGCCACTCGAATAAGGGAGGCAGCACCATTAGGGCGAAGCCCAGAAAACCAAGTGCGATGACAATGATAAGGGTCTTAGAGTTGTAAACTCTGGAATCTGCTCTGCTTGTAGTCATCTAGGATGCTTGCCTCTCTAATTTCTAAGGCACTTCCTCGCCATAGCGTTATAGATTTAGATGCACCAACAACATGTGCTGACAACCACGACTCCTGCTCCTACCCTTTCTTGTCCCACTGTATCTCATAGCCCGTCCTTACTCCCTCAATTAAGGATAACTACGCAAGCAAGAGCGGCACATCCCCTAAATGAGTGATTTTTGTTGCATTTTGTTGTTATTAGCGGGTAGCAAAATGACTAGATAAGCTCATTCACCCCACGTCGTGAAAAGAAGAGTTCTCGGCGGTTCCTATCCACGATCTTGCATAGGATTGCACGTATACAGCATCGTTCATAATAACTGCCTCAGACCACGGGGTTGCTGAGAGGGCAACGCAAATACGGTAGCGGAAGGGAGGCTGAACCCTCGCCGCCTCGGCTCGCTCTCCTCAAGACCCCCTCTGTCTGATCATGGGGCTAACCTACTTCTTCCCAACTTTTTGCTATCCGAGCCTCGACCTCTACTGGTACGTGTACCTCATCCGTGCTGTTCAGGACCGTCTGCATCCCTTCAATCATCGCCTTCTCCAGCCAAGCCTTTGCTTCTGTGGCTCGTTCTGCTTCGCACTCAACGACTATCTCGTCGTGACACACGAGAACCGGCACTGCTCCCAGACACTCGCTTCTTCGCTCCCACAACAGGACTAGTGCTAGCTTCAGGCCGTCGGCTGCGGTTCCCTGGACAGGAGCGTTGAGGCGGTCGGTCAGCCTCTCGATGTCCA
>WUUC01175518.1_pt1 | contig 16946 bp, 10 predicted proteins | sample 6278441 | NCBI WGS metagenome assembly WUUC01 (sample SAMN13675441, study PRJNA597444) | soil metagenome | isolation source: soil | place: USA: Washington | collected 2017-10
GCGCATCGTCGCCGCCACCAATCGGGACCTCGAGCACGCGGTGCGGCTCGGGCAGTTCCGTGAAGACCTGTTGTTTCGCCTGAACGTGCACCACATTCACCTGCCGCCGCTCAGGGAGCGCGCCACGGATGTGATGGAGCTGGCCCAGTACTTCCTGTCGCGCGGCGTGAAGGACCCGCAGGCAGCGGCGGCTCGCGGGGCGGCGGAGGCATCCATGGCGGGTGCGTTCGCGGCTGCATCGGCGGACGAGCTCGGGGTCATTGGCGCGGGCCCTGAGCTGGCACCCGCACCCGTGCCGCTGAACGAGGCCAAGGCCACGGGCGGTATAGCGCCGTTCCCGAGTGGCATCAGCTACCGGCTCACCCCGGAGGCGGAGAAGCTCCTGTCCGGGTATTCGTTTCCCGGCAACGTGCGCGAGCTCGAGAACGCATTGTGCGCCGCGATGGCGCTGGCGAAGGACGGCATCATCGGTGTGCGTGAGCTGCCGGCACGTTTCGAGTCGGCGGGGCGGGGGTCTGCATCCCCGTCCGTGGAACCCGTGTCTCTGGAAGAGATGGAGCGCCGGCACATCGAGATCGTGCTGCGCGCCACGGGCCGCAACAAGGCGCTCGCGGCGCGCAAGCTCGGTATCGACCGGGCGACGTTGTACCGCAAGCTGCTGCGGCTCGGTCTGAGTGACCCGCACCGCTGAACACGCCCGTCGGGGGGAGGGGCCCGGCTGATTTGCCCACAAAGAAAAGCCCGCGTCGAGTGACGCGGGCTTTTTCGTTTTCCAGGGCTCGGTGGCTTCAGCTCTCCAGGGACGAGCGGGTATCGGTGGCGTGCGCCGGAGGCGCAGCCGCAGCGGCCGCGTCCAGCAGCTCGGGCTCGAGGTCGCTGTCGCTGTCGGGTTCGCCGTCGCTGCCGGGTTCACTGTCGCTGCCGGGTTCACTGTCGCTGCCGCCCGCGCTCGGGGTGTTACTCTCGGCGGCGGCGCGCTCCTCGGCGATCGAATACTCCTTGAGCTTGCGGTACAGCGTCTTGCGGTCGAGCCCCAGATGGCGGCTCGTGAGTGCCTTGTTCCCGCCCACCGAACGCAGCACCTCGAGGATGTGCTGCCGCTCGAGCTCCTTCAGACTCACCAGATCCTCGGGGTTGCGGTCGAGCAACGCGGAGGCGGGGCCACGTACCCGTTCGGGCAGGTCTTCGGCCGTGATGTGGTCGTAACGCGCGGACGCGGCTGCCGCGACGATGCAGTGCTCGAGATCACGCACGTTGCCGGGCCAATGATACGCCAGCAGGGCACGCGCCGCCGCGGGCGTCAGCCCCACGATGCGGCGCAGCGGTGTGTTGATGCGCTGGATGAAATGCTGGGCGAGCAACAGCACGTCGTGCCCGCGTTCGCGCAGCGGCGGCACTGCCAGGTGGATCACGTTGAGGCGGAAGTACAGATCCTGGCGGAAGCGGCCGGCCTCGACCTCCTTCTCCAGATCTTTACTGGTGGCGGCGATGATGCGCGCGTTGAACGGCACCTCGTCCCGCTGCCCGATCGCGCGCAAGCTGCGCTGTTGCAGCGCGCGCAACAACTTGGCCTGCGTGTCGAGCGGCATGTCCGCGATCTCGTCGAAGAACACGCTGCCGCCGCTGGCCTGCACCAGGAAACCACTACGATCGTTGACGGCGCCGGTGAAGGCACCCTTGACGTGCCCGAACAGCTCGCTCTCCAGGAGCTCGCGCGGGATGGCTCCGAGGCTCACCGGCAAGAACGGCCCGCCGCGATGGGCGCCGTGGGCGTGCAGCGCGCGCGCCACCACTTCTTTGCCCGTTCCACTCTCACCCGTGATCAGCACCGTCGCTTCCGAGCGCGCCACGCGTTCGATCAACGCGCGCAGGCGCCGCAGCGCGACGCTCTCGCCCACCAGCTCCGGGAAGGGCGACGTCGGCGCCGGGCCGCGCGTGATCCGGTTCAACTCGCGGCGCAGCTCGATCAGCTCCACGATCTGAGAGACACGGCTCACGACGGCTTCGGGGTCATCGCCGTTGGGTACGAAGTCCGAGGCCTGCGCGCGGATCGCGCGGATCGTGTCGGCCAGGGAGGGACTGTTACCGAGGATCACGACTTCCTCTGCGGCACCCGACTCCAGGATCTGACGGCATAACGAGGCTTCATCCGCCGCGCCGGGCCCGATCAAGCTCACGTCGGCGCGAGCGTTCGCCACTTGATCCGGCGACGCCGCACGCACGACTCGGAAACGGCGCGAAAGCGCCGTCACGACGGGCTCCGCGATTTTCCCCTGTTCATCGACGATCAATACACGGGCTGTCATCCACGTGAGGGTCCCACCTTGTCGCGCGCTAGACAATCCGAGAGTGCAATCTATAATTTTCCTCGTGAGAACGCAGCGTTTCCGGGTTGCCACATGTCGCAAAAAGCCTGCGGCAGTCTGGCGAATTAACCGCATTTCCTGCGAGACTTGACCGCCGGCTTTCAATCGCGCAACAAACCATCGGAGGCTTTCGTGAAACAAGACTCCGGCGAGCGGTGGTCGCAACTCGAAGGCGCTGGCACTACCGCTATCAGCGTTACCCACGCCGCGAGAGGCAGTGAGCCGAGCGGCCCCGCTGGGGGAGCTGTGGGCCCCGCGTCGCCTGCCGCAGACACGCAGGTGGACCCGGAATGGCTCGAGGCGACGCTGAGCCGCCTGACGTTGCTGCTCTGCACGCTGGGAGAGACGAACGCGCTGGCGCGGCTCCTGCTCGAAGAGCTCGCCCCAGCCACCGGTGCTGCACAGGGGGCCGTGTACGTGCTGGACACCCGGGTGGCTCGTGAGGAAGCCTGGCTCTCACTTTGCGCCAGCTACGCGGCAGGTCCTGATTTGCCCGAACGCTGCTCTCTCGGCGAAGGCCTCGTCGGGCAATGTGCGCTCGATCGCAAGAAGCTCGTGGTGCGGGGCGTGTCGAGCGACCATTTTCGCGTGCGCTCGGGGCTCGGGGTTAGCGCTCCAGCCGAGCTCGTGTTCGTTCCCGTCTGGCTCGACACGGCACACCTCGGGGTGGTCGAGCTGGCGTTTGCGGATGGCATGACACCGGCGCGGGATGCACTGCTGTCCCGCCTGGCGGAACGCCGCGCGCCGAGGTCGGAGCTCGCTCCGCTCGCCGCTGGCTCGAGCAGCTTTGGGGCGGTGCAGCGCCTCCCCGGCTTCCCGCGCCTTCGTCCAGGTCAGAAATCCGGGTTCTGGGGCAAGCTCTCGCACGAGCTCCGGTCCCCGCTCAACAGCGTGCTCGTGCTCTCGCAGCTGCTCGCCGAAAACGCAGAGGCGAACCTGACCGCCAAGCAGGTCACCTTTGCGAGCGCCATTCACAACTCGGGCAACGATCTGCTGGCGCTGGTCAACGCGATCAGTGATCTGACGAAGATCGAAAACAATCGGCTCGTGCTCGAGCCGACCGAGATGCACTTCGATCAGCTCGAGGCGCACCTGGTGCGTGCATTCGAACCGGTCGCGAAGGGGCGCGGCCTCCAGTTTCTCGTGGAGCTCGGCCCGGGTTTACCGGATGCCATCGTGACGGACGCGAAGCGTGTGCGGCAGATCATGAAGTGTCTGCTGTCGAACGCGTTCAAGTTCACCGAGAACGGCAGCGTGGCTGTGCGCGTCGCCGTGCGCGCCTCGGGCTGGCCGCCGGAGCACGAGCGGCTCACGCACGCGCCAGAGGTCGTCGCCTTCAGCGTCAGCGATACCGGCGTCGGCATGCCCGAGAGCGAGCGCGACAGCATCTTCGAGGCCTTCCCGCCCGAGCGGGTCGAGGCGCGGCGCGGCGCGGGGGCGAGTGGTCTCGGCCTGGCCATCAGCCGGGAGCTGGCGCGGCTGCTCGGCGGTGCGTTGCAGGTGGAGAGCGAGGTCGGTAGCGGCAGCACGTTCACGCTGTTCCTGCCGTCGTCCGGCCTGGCCAAAGTGCCAACCGAGGAGGCCCCGCCGGAGAGTGGCCCGGCGCGGCCGGAGCAGGACGCGGGTTCCGGTTTGGCGATACTCGCAGCACCCGGGCCGAACGCGTCCGGTGCGGAAGGCGAGGCCGCCGGCCGCGAGCCGGCAGGGGTGGACGGCGCCGAGCCCGCGTTGCGGCGCATGCACCCGGCGCAGCTCGCCGGCCACACCATCCTGCTGGTGGAGGACGACGTGCGCAGCGCCTTCGCGTTGACGGGTTTCCTCGAGCGCCAGGGCGCCGAGGTGAGCCACGCCGAGGACGTCGAAGAGGCGCTCGGGCGGCTGGAGGCAAATCGGCAGGCCTCGGCCATCCTGATCGACGCCGAGCTGCTCGAGTCCGGCGCCGAGGGCAGCATCTCGAACGTCCTTTTGCGCTGCCGGCTGCCCGTCATCGCGCTGGCGCGTTCCGCGCGGATCGCACGCGGGCTGCGTATGCCGCCGGAGGTTCACCTCTTGCCGAAGCCGGTGGATCCGCACCAGCTCCTCCGTGTGCTCTCCGCGGTGGTAAATCCGCCCTCATCGCTGCAGAGTCAATCATCGTGACGACCATCATCAGCGAGGACCCCGTCGATCTGCTGCTGGTCGACGACCGCACGGAAGACCTGCTCACGTTGACACACGTGCTGGCAGGGCCGGAGTACCGCCTGACCACCGCGAGCTCGGGGCCAGAGGCGCTCAAGCGGCTGATGGGGCAAGACTTCGGCGTCATCCTGCTCGACGTGTACATGCCCACGATGGATGGCTTCGAGCTGGCGGAGCTGATCAAGCAACGCGAGCGCAGCCAGCACACGCCCATCATCTTCCTGACCGCCGCTGGCTCCGACATGCCGCAGATCTACCGGGGATACTCGGTCGGCGCCGTGGACTACCTCACCAAACCGGTCGACCCGGACGTGGTCCGCGCCAAGGTGGCCGTGTTCGCGGACCTCTTCCGGCAGGATCGCCGCCTCAAGCGCCACGCCGAGGCGATGCGCGAGGGCGAGCGCCGGCAGCGCGAGGTGATCATCACGGAGCTGCGCCATGCCGCCGAGCGCCGCTACATGAACCTGGCGGAGTTCGTGCCGCTCAGCGTGTGGACGGCCGAGCCGCGGGGGCAGCTCACGTACACCAACCGCTACTGGGCACAGTACACGGGCATCCCGCTCGACCAGGCGCGCGGCATGGGCTGGGTGAGCGCCGTGCACGAGGCGGACCGCGAGGGTTACGTGCAGGCCTGGCGCGACGCCGTCACCCAGGGGGACCCATTTCAACGGGAGTGCCGCATCCGCCGCATCGGCGATGGGGTGTATCGCTGGCACCTGTCCCGCGCGGTGCCCGAACGCGCCGATTCAGGCGAGATCCTCTCCTGGCTCGGCACACACACGGACATCGAGGAATCCAAACAGGCGGTGTTTGCTCGCGACGAATTCATCTCGATCGCGTCGCACGAGCTGCGCACGCCGCTCACGGCGCTGAAGCTGCGCCTGCAGTCGGTGCTGCACTCGCGCGATCTCTCCGAGAAGACGGAGCGGCGGGTCGAGAGCGCCGTGCGCCAGACGGAGCGGCTCGAGCGGTTGATCGACAACTTGCTCGACGTATCGCGCATCACCACCGGGCACCTCGAGCTCGAGCCGGAGGATTTCGATCTGGTGGAGATGGCGCAGGACGCGGCCGAACGTTTCCGGGAGCAGGCTGCTGCGGCGGCCGGAGGTGGCGTGCCCGTCTCGTTCGATGCGCTCGGGCCGGTGCTGGGGCGCTGGGACCGGATGCGCCTCGAACAGGTGCTCACCAACCTCCTGGCGAACGCGCTCAAATTCGGCGAGGGGAAACCGATCCTCGTGAGCGTGGCCGGAGACGCGAAAGCGGCGGTCGTGACGGTGGCCGACCAGGGCATCGGTATCGCGCCCGAGGACCTGAGCCGAATCTTTCACCAGTTCGAACGCGTGACGGGCCGCCGTTCCTTCGGCGGGCTCGGTATGGGCCTGTACATCGCCCGGCAGATCGCCCAGGCCCACGGCGGCCGTATCGAGGTAGACAGCGTGCAGGGCAAGGGCTCGAAATTTCGTATCGTGCTGCCGCGCTCGAGCTGACGCAGCTGGCGGAATGAGGCTGGCAGAATGAAGCGGGCGCGCGCCCACGCCTCAGCTGGACACGAGCGCGCTGAAGGCATCGGCCATCTCGCGCGCCGACCCGAAGCGATCTTCCGGTGCCTTCTGCACGCCGCGGGTGAACCACTCGTCGAAGCCGTCTGGCACCTCGGCGAGCGCCGACGGTACCCGCGGCTCTCCCGTACAGATTTGCACCAACCGCTCGCCCGTGGTTCGGCCCTCGAACGGCATTTGCCCCGTCAGACACTCGAAGGCGATGATCGCGAGCGACCACAGATCGCTGCGCGGCCCGACGGGGCTCGTGCCGAGCACCTGCTCGGGGCTTGCGTACTGGGGTGTGTCCGCGGGTGTGACCGCGCGCCGTGCCATCGTGCGCACCAACTCCAGCGTGTCGTTCATCAGCTTCGCGATGCCGAATGAAAGCGTCAGCACCTCTCGCTCGGCGGGGGCGATGTCGTGTATCTTTCGTGCGCTCGCGGCACGGGTGCTGCCGAGCCGTGAGGGCCGATACAACAGCACGCGTTCGCTGCGCAGCTCACGGTGGATCACGCCGAGGTCGTGCATCTCGTCGAGCGCGTGAGCGAGCTCGCGCAGGATCCGATCGAGCTCCAGCGGGCTGGGCCGCTTCCCGGAGCGGATGCGCATCGCCAGCGTATCCCCATAGGGCATCTCGGTGACCAGGTACGGCGTGTTGCATTCGACGCCGAAGTCGAGCACGCGATTGACGAACGGGCTGGTCACCGCGGCCGCCGCCCGCACCTCCCACTCGAATGCATCCGCCAGCCCCGGGTCTTCGGCAATGGCCGGGTCGAGCAGCTCGACCAGTACGGTGGTGCCGAGCCAGAGTGAATCGGCGCTCCAGACGCGCCCCGAGGTGACTGCGCCACGGCCCCGGCCGTTCGCCGCTGCGTGGTTTCCCGTAAAGCTGCCGGCGCCGGCACTTCGACTGGTCTGGCCGCCCGCCGCTGGATAGCCGCCGAGGCCCCCCGACGCCGGATCCGGCAGCGGGTTCTTCAAACGGTGACGCCCTCCAATGATACGGCCCGCTCTCGCGAGCTCGTTTGCGTACCCAAATGCGATGGTGTTCGAGCACGATACGTCGATGCTCGTTGCGTTCACGCGGATCACGTTCGCCGGGCTATCCCCTCGAGACGCTGTCATGTCCCCAACTCCACTCGATGGCACGAAGCCTCCCCGCCCCAGGCGCAGGCCGCGTTTCCCCCAACCGCGAGCATGCCACAAACGTGCCGTTGTTCGTGAGCCGCCATCGCTGCCATTTTGTGGGTCTCTCTCCGTTGCATCGTGAGGCTCCGTCAGCGAAGAGTAAGTGGAATTACGCGACACCCGCTCGAGTGCAGCCGAGCGATGTAGGCAGCACGCGCTTCGAGTAGGCCAGCACCGATGCCGGCGCGCTGGTGAGAGCGCGGGGCGTGCGTGCTCGCGACGCAAGAATGGCACAGGCAAAACGCCCCCTCGACCCACGGGTTCTGCGCAGCGTGGATGCGCCGACGAGCCGTCAGCAAAATCCCACGCATCTCTGTGAGCTTCCGTGGGCGGACCGATGTGTGCCCCGATGTTTCGGGAAAGCTGTCCATGTCGACCGCGCCTTGCAGGACCGTGCGACGAGTCCTCAAAAGTGCGCGCGACCCGCGCACGTCTGCGAGTGACCTGAACATACCTCTGCTCATGACGCGTTTTGGGGGCACGGGCTCGAAGGGCGGCACGGACATGAAACCGTGAACACGCCTCATCAACGATCGCGATTTCGTTCGCGGGGTCGTGTTATTCTGATGGCCATGTCTCACGTGTATGGAGATTCGACCCCATTCCCTTACGACGTCGACTACATCGATCTGTCGCGCTTGGCCGTCGACTGTGCCGTCCAGCTGCTTTCTGCGCAACACGCCATCGCGGCCTCGATCGAACGTGGTGAGGCGCTCGCACAGGAACGTCGCACCGAAATCGGCCGCATCAATACGATGGCCCGCAGCATCGAGGCGTCGATGGAACCGTTCGTCAAGGCCGGAGCCGCTGCCACCGAACGCATTGCGCAACGCATGCTCGACTGCGTCAAGGGCACGGCCAGCACCGAGCTTGCCACGCTCGAGCACCAGGCCGCCGAGGAAACCTCGCACATTCGTAATATCGTCGCGCGTTCGGCGGAGTCGGCGCAGCGGGCGCTCGAGGGGTTTCTGCTGCGGCACGATCTGCCGGGGACCGAGCTGAGCCTGTCCTGGTCGTCCGCCGGGGAGCAAAGTTATGGCGCCTCGGTCACGGTCAAGACGCCGTTCGGAATCCAGGCAGTCTTCAGCCTTGCCATTCCACCGGATCACCTCTGGTCGCGTCCGCGGCGTGTGGTGGAGCTCTCACCGCCCGGCCTCGAAGTGCATTTCCCTCAGCAGTCGGGCTGGTTGTCCAAACGCGTCGAAATGGCGCCGCTCAAGCTCGACCGCCTGTTCCTGAGTCTGATGAAGCTAGACGCGACGTCGGCTGAGTTCCGGCTTCGCAAGAATCCCGGGTCCGGGCCGGGTTATCGGGTGCACGTCACCATGCGGGACGAGCAGCGTGTCGTGATTCAGCCGCTCGGTGAGGACGGCGTGCTGGACGGAGAGGCGCCCCTCGACCTGGATGCGGAGGACAGCGCAGAGATGGTCAAGTTCTGTACGCGCATCGTCGAGTCCACGGCGGACCTGCCAGGCATGCGCCGCAGCCTGGTCTCCGCCGAGTACGACGGTGAGCCGCTCGACGACACCCGTTGGCCGGAGCTGGTCGCGCAGCGGCTGCTTTCGCAGCTTTCTCCCGTCATCAACGAGATTGCGCAGCGGTCGGGCGCTCCCGGGGAGCTCGTGCTGCGGCGTGACGTGGGCGGTGGCCGGCGCGAGGAGGTCTACGTGACCAAGGCCGAGCTGTACGAGAAAGTTCTGGTCTTGCCGCCCAGCCGTCGCACGAGTTTCGAGCAACTGGGCCTGTATGACCCATTGCGAGAAGCGGCGGCGCCAGGGTCTGGGCAGGCAGCGCCGGTGCCCGGGCATCGAACCTTACGGCTCGGGCCAACGTCGGCGAGCACGGCAGACGTTGCGGCTCCGCCCGTCCCGGCGCAATGACCCCGGCGCAATGACCCCGGCAATGACCCCGGCAATGACCCCGGCAATGACCCCGGCAATGACCCAACCCGCCTGGCGCGAAGTGCAGGATGAGCGATGCCTGAGTCTCTCCGCCGGGTGATGTTGATCACCGGCGGCGGGCGCGGCATCGGGGCCGCATGTGCTCGCCGTGCCGCACGCGCCGGTTATGACGTGTGCATCAGCTACGTGCGGCACGCCGCCGAGGCCGAGGCGGTAGTTCGCGAGTGCCAGGCGTTCGGGCAACGTGCGGTCGCCGTGGCCGCGGACGTGTCCGTCGACGCTGACGTCGTCCGTCTGTTCGAGCAGTCCGACAGCGTGCTGGGCCCGCTCGAGTGCCTGGTCAACAACGCGGGTATCGTCGCCCAGGCGGCGCCGCTCGCGAGTTTTGACGAGGCGCGTGTGCGCCGCATCTTCGACGTGAACGTGATCGGAGCTTTTGCCTGCGCGCGAGAGGCGGTGCGGCGCCTGTCGGTTCGCCAGGGCGGCCGCGGCGGGAACATCGTCAACATCTCGTCCGCGGCGGCGTACCTCGGCAGCCCCAACGAATACATCGACTACGCCGCCAGCAAGGCCGCCATCGACACACTCACCATCGGCCTCGCCAAGGAGGTTGCGCCGCAGAACATCCGGGTCAACGCGGTGCGGCCGGGGCTCATCGAGACGGACATCCATCGGAGCTCGGGCGACCCGAACCGGGTCGCGCGCCTCGCTCCGGGGGTGCCGCTCGGCAGAGGCGGCACGGCGGACGAGGTCGCGGCGCTGGTGTTGTGGTTGGCGTCCGACGAGGCCTCATTCGTGACAGGCAGCCTGGTCAACTGCTCGGGCGGCCGCTGAGTGTTCCAGCGCGGAACATTTCCTGAAACAGGGCGCGCCGCCCGCGTGCCGGCGCAGAGCTCGACAGCCCCGGTGGGAGCTGGGATCGTTTCAGTTTCGGTGGGCATGGCCGTACTTCCATATAGCGGGGCCTCGCAGGGGGCCCGTTTGGACCGCAGCCCAATACCCTATGGACGATGTCACCGAATATCTGCGTAAGGCACGCGGGGTAACACAAGCGACGTTCCAGCAGCTCTACGCACACCACTTCCTGTTCAAGCACCCGAAGGAAGCCCCCGTCGAGCAAGCCAGCGAGCCCGACTTCGACTACGCCACGCGTGCCATCGATCTGAATTTCGATCCGATGCCGACGGTGACCCAGGTCGTGGCAGTGAAGAAGAACCCGGACAATCCCTATCCGGACCGCTTGACGATTGGACGCGCCACCAACTGCGACGTGGTGATCCGTTTTGCCTTCATTTCGAAGGTCCACGCTCACCTGTTCGTGCAGGGCGACAAGCTGACCTTGCGCGACAACAAGGGCGCGAACGGCACCTTCCACAACCGCAAGAAGCTCGACGCCGGCAGCTCCCGCAGCATCAAGCTCGGTGACACCCTGGGCTTTGGCGCGCTCGAGCTCGAGCTGATCGACGCCGGGCGGCTCTATCAGCTGCTTCGTGCCAGCCCCGCCGTGAGCCAGGGCGCCGCTTCCGCTCGCTGACGAGCAAAACGCCCGCTCGGGCCGAGAAACCCCGCAGGGCCGCAGCGGCCGGAGGGTTCTGTGACCCGCGCCGGACCGGACCGCGACCCCGCCACTCGCCGCAGGTCCGGAAACCAGGACACATGGCTGCAATGTAAGCGAAATGTGGGTGGCGCACCCAGGCGGGGATGCTTGCCCCGCCATGCACTTCAACGGGTACGACCCGCAGAACGGTCCGTTTTTCGACGAGGTGTTCAAAGCGCCCGGCCGGTGCCGGCCGGGGCTCGAGGCACTCATCGCCGGCATCGAGGAGCTCGACGAGGGTGTGCTGCACGCGCGCCAGCGCGCGGCCGAGCACAGCCTGCTCAACCTCGGCATCACGTTCACGCTCAACGGAACCTCCGGCGAAGACGGCGCCGAGCGCATCTTTCCGTTCGACATCATTCCGCGCGTGATAGCAGCCGGCGAATGGCAGCGCCTGGAGCGCGGGATCAAGCAGCGCTTGCACGCCTTGAACCTCTTCCTCGCGGACATCTACGGGGACCAGCGCATCGTCAAAGAAAACATTCTGCCGCGCTACTTGATCGAGTCGTGCCCGGATTTCAGGCCGCAATGTAAGGGTCTGAAGCCGCCGCAGGGCGTCTGGTGCCACGTCTCCGGCACGGACCTTGTGCGGGACAAGGACGGCGATTTCTACGTCCTCGAAGACAACTTGCGCTGCCCTTCGGGTGTGAGTTACGTGCTCGAGAACCGCGAGCTGGTCAAACGCACCTTCCCGGCGTTGTTCGAGCAGATGTCCATCCGGCGTGTGTTCGACTACCCGATGCGCCTGCTCGAGACGCTGCGTTTCCTCGCCCAGGATCGCGTCGCCGACCCCCATGTGGTGGTGCTCACGCCGGGCCGCTACAACAGCGCCTACTACGAACATTGTTTCCTGGCGCAGCAGATGGGCGTCGAGCTGGTCGAGGCGCAAGACTTGGTCGTGGACGGCGGCTACGTGCAGATGAAGACGACGCGCGGCCTGGAACGCGTCGACGTCATCTATCGCCGCGTCGGCGACGAATACCTCGACCCAAAGGCCTTCCGCCCCGACTCGCTGCTCGGTTTGCCGGGGCTGTTCCAGGCGTATCAGGAGAACCGGGTGGCGCTCGCCAATGCGCCGGGTACGGGCGTGGCGGATGACAAGGCCGTGTACGCCTACGTCGAGAAGATGATCCGTTTCTATCTGAGCGAGGAGCCCATCCTGCGCAACGTGCCGACTTACGTGTGCAGCGACGAGGTGGAGCGGCGTTACGTGCTCGAGCACCTCGACGAGCTGGTGGTGAAGGCTACGGACGGCGCTGGCGGCTACGGTATGCTGATCGGGCCGCACTCCACGCCCGACGAACGCAAGGATTTTGCCGGGCGCATCGCCCGTAACCCGCGCGGGTACATCGCCCAGCCCACGCTGTCCTTGTCGCGCGTGCCGACCATCATCGAAGACCGCTTCGAGCCGAGGCACGTCGACCTGCGGCCGTTTGCGCTCCACGGCAAGGAAATTTACGTGCAGCCCGGCGGGCTCACACGCGTCGCGCTCAAGCGGGGCTCGCTCGTCGTCAACTCGTCTCAGGGTGGCGGCAGCAAAGACACCTGGGTCCTCGAAGAGTAGGAAAGAAGGAAAAGTCTCGTGCTGAGCCGAGTTGCCGATGCCATCTATTGGGCTAGTCGTTACGTCGAGCGTGCGGAGAACGTCGCTCGTTTCGTCGAGGTAAACCTCAACCTGATGCTGGAGACTCCGATCCAGCGGCGGCCGAGCTGGGGGCCGCTGGTGATGACCACGGGGGACCATGAACATTTCGAGCGCCGCCACCGAGACCCGACGCCGGAGGCCGTCGCCTGGTTTTTGACCTTTGACCCGGCGTACCCCAACAGCATCCTGTCCTCGCTTTCGCTCGCGCGGGACAACGCACGCACGGTGCGGGAGATCATCTCGCGCGAGATGTGGCAAGAGCTCAACGAGTTCTACCTCATGGTGAAGCACCAGAGCCGCGAGCAGTTCCGGCTGGGCGAGATGGGGGATTTCTTCCGGCGCGTGAAGCTGAGCGGCATCCACTACGAAGGTGTCACCAACGCCACGCTCAGCCGAGGTGAGGCCTGGTCCTTTGCGCGGCTCGGGCGTTTGCTCGAACGCGCCGACAAGACCAGCCGCATCCTCGACGTGCAGTATTACCTGTTATCTTCCAGCCCTGCGGAGGTTGGCGCCGCCGTCGACCAGGTGGGGTGGGGCGCGCTGCTCAACTCGGCCAGCGCGCTGCAGATGTATCGCCAGCACCACCACGAAACGAGCCCGGCGAGGGTCGCGCGTTTTTTGCTGCTCAACCGGCAATTTCCTCGTTCAATCTCCTATTGCGTGAGCGAAGCGCAGCTCAGCCTGCACGCGATCACGGGGACGCCCATCAAGGCGAGCGTTCGCGAGTCCGAGCGCCTGCTCGGGCGCCTGCAAGCGAGCCTGGCTTATTCCACGATCGAGGACGTGATGGCCGAAGGTTTGCACGAGTACATCGACAAGCTGCAGACGGCGCTGAACGACGTGGGGGGCGCGATTCAGACAGGGTTTTTCGGCTACATACCGGCGCCTTCCATCGACCTCGTAGCGCCGAAACCAGAAGCACAATCGCAGGCGAGTTCTGCGAGCACTTCTGCTTGAAATGACGTAGAAGCCGGGCGGTTCCGGTTCTTCACTCAACATGAGCGGCTCGTCTGGCCGAAGTTCGGCTAGGCTGCCCTTTTCTCTCTTCAATCTGGACTATCGAAATGGCTGTTCGAGTAGCGCTGGAACACAAGACGAATTATCGATACGCGAAGCCCATCTCGATGGGCCCGCAGGTCATTCGCCTCAGGCCGGCCCCCCATAATCGGACGCCGATACACCGTTATTCGCTGACCCTGACTCCAGGGGAGCACTTCCTCAACTGGCAGCAGGACCCGTTCGGCAACTACCTCGCGCGGGTGATGGTGCCGGAGCTCACGCAGGAGTTCTCCGTCACGGTGGATCTCGTGGCGGACCTGGAGGCGTTCAGCCCGTTCGACTTCTTCCTGGACCCGAGCGCGGATGAGTATCCTTTTCGCTACGAGCCGGGCCTGCGGCACGAGCTCTTGCCGAACCTCGAGGTCGACGAGGGGTCGCCCGTCCTGCACGAGTTCATCGAGAGCCTCGATCGTTCGCGGCGCCGCACCGTGGACTTCCTGGTCGACGTCAACCGCCGCGTCTCGGAGGAAATCAAATACCTGATCCGGATGGACCCGGGCGTGCAGACGCCCACCGAGACGCTGACGCTGCGTCAGGGCTCCTGCCGGGACTCGGCGTGGCTGCTCGTGCAGGTGCTGCGCACCCTCGGCATCGCGGCGCGTTTCGTGTCCGGTTATCTGATCCAGCTCGAGCCCGACCAGCGGCCATTGAGCGGTGCCCAGGGCCCGGAGAAGGACTTCACCGACCTGCACGCCTGGTGCGAGTGTTACATCCCGGGCGCCGGCTGGATCGGTCTCGATGCAACCTCCGGCTTGTTCGCGGCCGAAGGCCACATTCCGCTCGCGGCCACGCCGCGGCCGAGCTCGGCCGCCCCGATCGAAGGGGCAACGGAGCCGGTCGAGACGGAGTTCTCCTTCTCGATGAAGGTGACGCGTGTCGTGGACCGGCCGCGCATCACCAAGCCGTACACGGAAGAACAGTGGTCAGGCATCCTGTCCCTCGGGGACCGAGTGGACGCCGAGCTGGTGGCGAGCGACGTGCGCCTCAGCGTTGGCGGGGAGCCCACCTTCGTCAGCGCATCGGCAGCAGACGCGCCCGAATGGAACACGCGCGCCCTGGGAGGCCAGAAGGCCGTGCTTGCCGATCGGCTGCTCCAGCGGCTGTACCCGCTCTGGGGCAGCGGCGGGTTTCTCCATCATGGCCAGGGCAAGTGGTACCCCGGCGAGCAGCTGCCGCGCTGGGCGTGGACCTGCTACTTCCGTCGGGACAAGGGCACGCTCTGGAAGGACACGTCGCTCATCGGCAAGACGGGCACCGACTACGGTCACACCGTCGAAGACGCCGAGCGTTTTAGCCGGCGTTTGGTCGAGAACCTGGGCCTGAAGCGTAACGGCCTGATGCCGGCGTTCGAAGACGCCTGGTATTATCTCTGGCGCGAGCGGCGCCTGCCCGAGAACGTGGACGTGTTGGATTCGCGCCTCGACGATCCGCTCGAGCGCCTGCGCCTGACCAAGGTCTTCGAGCAGGGGCTCAACACCAGCGTCGGTTGGGTGCTGCCGCTCAGCTACTGGAACGGCTGGATCAGCGGGGACTGGTTCCTGCGCAAGGAGCACTGCTTCCTCATCCCCGGAGACTCGGCCCTGGGCTACCGGTTGCCGCTCGACTCGCAGCCGTGGGCACTGCCGCGGGACCGGGACGAGGTGATCCCGGCCGACACGTTTGCGCCGCTGCCGCCGCTCCCGAGCGAGTTCCGTCATCCGCTGCCGCCCCGGAGCGACCTCTTGATCAAGGAGCAGCGCCGCTGGCCGAAGAAGAATGAGGTCATCTCGTCGGCGGATCAGGAGCTGTTCGACATCACCGGGCGTCGCCACCTCGACCCCGAGCGCGGCCCGCTCGGCGCGCGCCGCCGCTCCGAATCCATCAACACCCTGGCTCATCCGTACCTGCGGCCGCTGCCGGGCGAGTCGGCGGGCGGCATCACCCGCACCGCGCTGTGTGTCGAACCGCGCCAGGGCCTGCTGCGTGTGTTCATGCCGCCGGTGTCGACCGCTGCCATCTACATCGAGCTGGTCGCGGCGCTGGAGCGCACGGCCGCCGATCTGAAGCTACCGATCCAGCTCGAGGGTTATCCGCCGCCGTGGGACCCGCGCATCGGCGAGTTCAAGGTCACGCCCGATCCCGGCGTCATCGAGGTCAACATCCCGCCCACGACGAGCTGGAAGGACTCGGTGCAGCAGACGCTGGAGCTGTACGACGCCGCGCGCCACGAGGACCTCGTCGCAGAAAAGTTCGAGGTCGACGGTACACACGTCGGCTCGGGCGGCGGCAACCACCTGGTGATGGGGGGAATCAGCCCCTCCGACAGCCCATTTTTGCGGCGCCCGGACGTGCTCGGCAGCCTGCTTCGCTTCTGGCACAATCATCCGGCGCTGTCCTACCTGTTCGCAGGCAGGTTCATCGGTCCAACGTCGCAGGCGCCGCGCATCGACGAGGCGCGTAACGACTCCGCTTACGAGATCGAGGTCGCGCTGGGCGAGCTCGCACGCAAGCAGGGCCAGGGGGACACGCCGCCGTGGCTGATCGACCGCATTCTACGGCACCTGCTCACGGATGTGACCGGCAACACACACCGGACCGAGTTCTGCATCGACAAGCTGTTCTCGCCGGACGGCCCGACGGGGCGGCTCGGCTTGCTGGAGATGCGCGCTTTCGAAATGCCGCCGCACGAGCGCATGAGCGCGGTGCAGCAGCTGCTGGTGCGTTCGTTGCTCGCCCGCTTCTGGACGCAGCCGTACACGGAGGAAATCGTCAAGTGGGGCACCCGCCTGCACGACGAGTTCATGCTGCCATTCTATGTCTGGGCGGACATGACGGACGTGCAGGAGACCCTGACCCGCTGGGGTTACCCGACGGATCTGGCCTGGTTTCAGCCGCATTATGAGTTTCGCTTTCCTCGGTATGGCGAGGTCAAGCTGGACGACGCGCTGCTCGAAGTGCGCGGGGCGCTCGAGCCGTGGCTCGTGCTGGGTGAGGAATCCAGCGGCGGCGGCCAGTCCCGGTATGTCGACTCTTCCGTCGAGCGCCTCCAGGTGCTGGTCAACGGCTGGGTCGAGGAGCGTTACGAGCTGGTTTGCAACCGGCGTCGAATCCCACTCCAGCCTACAGCCACGAACGGCCAGTTCGTCGCCGGGATTCGTTTTCGGGCGTGGCAGCCCCCGTCCTGCTTGCACCCGACGATCGGCATCCACGCGCCGCTGCACGTCGACATCTATGACAAGTGGTCCGAGCGCTGCGTCGCGGGCTGCACCTATCACGTGGTGCACCCCGGCGGCCGCGGCGTCGACGACCGCCCCGTGAACGCGGTGGCCGCGGAGAGCCGGCGCCTGGCCCGGTTCGAGGTTCGGGGTCACGTTCCTGGGGTATTTGTGCCCATGAACGGTCAGGTGCATCCCCACTTCCCTCGCACCCTTGACTTGAGACGGGGCTAAAACAATGCTTGTCCGGGCGTGTCGACAAAGCCGCTCGTAACGA
>WUUC01120181.1_pt1 | contig 16940 bp, 8 predicted proteins | sample 6278441 | NCBI WGS metagenome assembly WUUC01 (sample SAMN13675441, study PRJNA597444) | soil metagenome | isolation source: soil | place: USA: Washington | collected 2017-10
GCGCTCGTCGGGCAGGACCCGATGTCGCGGCTGTGTCCCTCACACCGCGTGCGCGACGTGGTGGGCGAGTTTGCGCCCCCCGGGGACCGCGACGGCGCGATCGCCGATGCGCTCACGCGCGCCGGGCTGCCCGTCGACGAGCAGCTGCTGCGCCGGCGCGCCTATGAGCTGTCCGGCGGCCAGCGCCGCCGCCTCGCGCTCGCCCGCGCGCTCGTGCGAGACCCGGCGTTGTTGCTGCTCGACGAGCCGACCGGCGGCCTCGACGCGCTGCGCGCCCGGCGCGTCGCTGCCGAGCTGCGGGCGCTCGCCGCGCGTGGCACGACGATCGTGCTGGCCAGCCACGATCTCGAGCACGTCGGCCAGGTGGCCGACGCCGTCATCGGGATCGAGCGCGGGCGCGTCGCTGCCGTCGTGCGACGTGCGCAGCGCGCGAGCACTGCGACGCGGCCGCAGGCGGCAGCGGCCGGCGAGCGGCTGCGCGCCTCGTCCGTCCGCGCGCTCGCGGGCGGCCGCGTGATCGTGGAGGACATGAGCCTCTCGGTCGCCGAGGGCGCGACGCTCGCGCTCGTCGGGCCCTCGGGCTCGGGAAAGACGACGCTCCTGCGCTACCTCGCCGGGCTCGCGCCCGGCAGCGGCGAGGTGCTGGTCGACGGGCTGCCACTGGCGAGCCGCGTGCGCGACCGCGGCGCCGACCAGCGCCGCCGGATCCAGTACGCCGCGCAGGATCCGCTCGGTGCGCTGAACCCCACGCGCACCGTGGGCGCGACCCTCACCCGACCCCTGCGCCGTCACGGCGCGCTCGGCAAGCCGGCCGCCGAGCGCGCCGCCGCAGCGCTGCTCGAAGCGGTCGCGCTGCCCACTGCGCTCCTGCACCACCGACCCGACGAGCTCTCCGGCGGCCAGCGCCAGCGCGTCACGCTGGCACGCGCGCTGGCGGCAGACCCGCACGTGCTCCTCTGCGACGAGATCACATCCGCGCTCGATGAGCAGACGAGCGAACGCGTGCTGGAGATGCTCCGCGCCCGCCAGCGCGAGACCGGCCTGACGGTCGTGTGGGCGACGCACGACCTCGCGCTCGCGCGCCGCTTCGCGGATACCACGATCGACCTCGATCGCACGCGAACGCAGCTCAGGCCGCGATCGCCAGGAAGTGGCCATCGGCGCGAAGCGTCTCGCCGGTGACGTTGCCGTTCGCCTGCGAGCAGAGGAACACGATCACGTTGGCGACGTCCCCGGGCGTGGTGAGCCGGCCGTTCGCCGCCGAGCGGCGCCCTTGCTCGACGATGGCCGGCGGCATCGTCGGGCCCGGCACGAAACCGGCCATCACGACGTTCGTGTAGATGCCGACGCCGGCCAGCTCGCGCGACATCGTGCGCGCGAGTCCATGCAGGCCGGCCTTGGGCGTCGTGTAGGGGCCCGAGCCGGGGAATCCGTCCTCGACCAGCCCGGTGGAGACGTGCACGATGCGCCCCCAGCTGCGCTGCCGCATCGACCCCACCACCGCCTGGCTGAGCGCGTAGTGCCCGACCAGGTTGGCTTGCACCGACGCGCGGATCGCCTCCAGCGAGACCGCCTCGAACGGCAGGCCGGACGCGCGCTCGGGCCACGCGACGGCGTTGTTGACGAGCACCTCGATGCCGCCGCCGAGGTCGCGCTCGATCGCGGCCACGGATGCGCGGATGCCTGCCGGGTCGCTCAGGTCCAGCGGCGCGACGACCGCGCTCGCGCCCGCCTCGGTCACCGCCTGCGCCGTCCGTCGTGCCTCGTCGGCGCGCTCGTGATACGTGAGCGCCACGCGCGCGCCCTCGTTGCCGAACGCGACGGCGATCGCTCGGCCGATCCTGCCCGAGCCTCCGGTCACCAGCACGCGCCGATCCTGCAGTCCGAGGTCCATGCCCACCACCTTTCGCTAGCCGGCTACCTAGTTTATCTAGCCGACTAGCGACTTACGCTGTGCATCATGGCGATCTCGGAGACCCAGCGCTTCCGCGACGCGCTGTCGGCGTGCTCGCGCGCCTTCAAGACGGCGGCGACCGGCAGGATGCGAGGGCTCGGTGTCCACCCGGGCCAGAACTTCCTCCTGGAGGCGCTTCGCGGGGAGACGTCGCTGACCACCGGCGAGCTTGCTCGCCGCATGCACGTCGAGGTCCCGACGGCCGTTCGGATGATCCAGCGGATGCAGGCCGCGGGCCTCCTCGCCCGCGCCCGCGATCCCGCCGACCGCCGGCGGGCGCGCATCTCGCTCACGCCCAAGGGCCATGAGGCCGCCCAGGCCGTCCCGGGCCTGCTCGACGGTGTCGCCGAGCAGGCGCTGCGCGGACTGAGCAGCGCCGAGCGCCGCCAGCTCATCGCCCTGCTCGAGCGCGTGCGGGCGAACCTGGACTGGCCACCGGATTAAGAGCGAGCCGCGCCCGCCTTGTCGGACCTTCAAGGTGCCCTCTGGCATGAGAGCGTGAAGACCGAGCCGCCGCGGGGTATGAGCGGCTCGACTTCGCGGCAGCGTCGACGCATCGCCACTTTCACGTGGATTGCGCCCACCTGAGCTGCGCGATAACGGTGTGATGGTCAGGTACGCGATCCTTGGGCCGGTCGAGCTACGCGACGCCGAGCGCAGCGTGGCGGTGGGCGGTGCGCGGCAGGTGGCGTTGTTGGCGTTGTTGTTGATCCATGCCAATCGCGCGCTGTCGGTTGATCGGTTGATCGAGGAGTTGTGGGGCGATGCTGGTGGGGACGGCGCTCTCAAGCGTCTGCGGGTGGCGATCACACGGCTGCGCCACACGCTCGATCCGGGGGGCGGGCGGGACGAATCGGTGTTGAGGACGGTCGCCGGCGGCTATCTCCTGGCGGTGGCACCAGGCGAGCTCGACGCCGAGGTGTTCGAGCAGCAGGTGCAGGACGGGCAGCGCCGACTCGAGACCGGCGAAGCGGCCCGGGCAAGCGAACTGCTGGCTGAGGCGCTGGCGATGTGGCGTGGGCCCGCGCTGGCCGAGGTCGCGTATGAAGCGTTCGCTCAGCCCGAGATCAGGCGCCTCGAGGAATTGCGGTCGGCGGCAGTCGAGGCTCGGCTGGACTGCGAGCTGCGGCTCGGCAGGCACCGCAGCGTGATCGGCGAGCTTCAAGCGCTCGTGGCGGCACATCCTGGCCGGGAGCGTCTGGCCGGGCAGCTGATGCTGGCCCTGTATCGCTGCGGGCGCCAAGACGAGGCTCTCGATGTCTACGCGCGTACGCGCGCCTATCTGGCCGGGGAGCTGGGCCTCGAACCTGGCCCGGCGCTACAAGCGCTGCACGGCGACGTGCTGACGCAATCTGCCGCGCTGCAGCCGGTCTCCGAAGGAAGCGGAGCAGCAGCGGGCGCCTTCGTTGGCAGAGCCGGTATCGCCGGTCCCGTCGCACTGGGGCTACCGCGATCGCTACAGGTCCTCGCGGGCTCGCCGTTCGTGGGCCGCGAGACGGAGCTTGCGCGCCTGGGCGAGCATTGGGCACAGGTTCGACGTGGGGGGCGTTCGGCGGTCGTCCTCGCCGGCGAGGCGGGGATCGGGAAGACGCGTCTGGCCAGCGAGCTGGCCCGAGCGGTTCACCGCGAGGGGGCGCTTGTGCTGTATGGGCGCTGTGACGAGGGCCTCGCGGTGCCCTATCAGCCGTTCGTCGAGGCGCTGCGACCGTACGCCCGCGCGCTCGGCTTGGATGCCCTGCGCGCCGAGCTGGGTCATCTGGCGCCCGAGCTGGGGCGGCTGCTCCCCGAGCTGAGCGGGCTGGGCGAACCGGTTCGAGGCGATCCGGAGTCACAGCGCTTTGCGATGTTCGAGGCCATCGCAGCGCTGATCGAAGCGATGACGCAAGAACAAGAGGCGCTGCTGATCCTCGATGACCTGCACTGGGCAGCGACGCCGACGCTGCTGCTGTGGCGTCATCTCATCCGCTCCGAGCGCCGACTGCGCGTGCTGGTGCTTGGCACCTATCGCGAGACCGAACTTGATCTCGACAACGCGCTGGCGGGGCTGCTGGTCGATCTGCGCCGCGACGCCAGCATCGAGCGCCTGAGCATCGGTGGGCTGGACGAGCCGGCGATCGCCGTTCTCGTGGAGGCGACGGTCGGACCAGCGCTCGACCGCAACGCAGCGCTCGTGCACGGGCTCAGAACGCAGACCGCTGGCAACGCCTTCTTCGTGCGCGAGCTGCTGGCCCATGTGGCGGAGACGGGCGAGCGCTCGCGACAGGCTGTCACGGCGGCGCAGCTCGACGTTCCGGAGGGGTTGCGGCAGGTGATCGGTCAGCGCGTTGCGCGGCTGTCGCCGCCCACACGGCTGGTGTTGCGCGTCGGCGCCGCCGCCGGTCCGACGTTCTCGTTCACGCTGCTGGAGCACCTGCTCGGCGAGAGATCGGATGTGCTCGACGCGCTGGATGAGGCCGTCGCCGCGGGGCTCCTGGTTGAGGCCGGGCGGTGCGAATACGCCTTCGCACATGCGCTCGTGCGCCAAGCGCTCTACGACGCGCTCGGCGCGGCGCGGCAGATGCGCCTTCACCGCCAGCTCGGCGAAACCCTGGAAGCACTCGACGACACCCGGACTCGTGTCGAAGAGCTCGCGTACCACTTCGCCCGGGCCGCAGCCGACGGCCAAGGCACCAAGGCCGCCGGCTACGCGCTCGCCGCGGGGCGCGGCGCGACTGCGCGGCTGGGCTACGAGGAAGCCGCCGCCCACTATGAACGCGGCCTCCACTCGCTCACCGTTGCCCCGCAGCCACACGAGCCGCTGCGCTGCGAGCTGCTGCTCGCACTCGGGGAGGCGCGCTGGTACGCGGGCGAACTTGACAAGGCCAGACAGGCATACGAGCGAGCGGCCAAGCTCGCCGACAAGCTCGGCGACCCGGTCGCCCGAGCGCGTGCCGCCCTGGGCTTCTGCGGACCGCACCGCTTCGAGGAGGCCGCAGAGATGACCCGACCGATCGCCGATCTCCTCGAGCGAGCACTCGCAGCACTCGGCGACGATGACAGCGCGCTGCGCGCCCAGCTGATGGGCCGCTTGGCGGCCTACACGGGTACCGGGCACCGCAAGCCGTCGCTCGCAGGCCAGGCGCTGCAGATGGCGCGACGGGTCGGCGACAAGGCAACGCTCGCAGATGTGCTGGCGAGCGGCCACTGGGCGACGAGCGGACCGGACACGCTGCACGAGTCGATGACCCTCGCTCGCGAGCTGGCGCGCGTGGCTGCGGACATCGGCGACGGCCGGCTGCGCATCCTCTCGCATCTGCGGCTGCTGGATCATGTGCTCGAGCTGGGCGACATCGACGCCGCCGAGCGCGAGCTTGCCGCGCTGCAACGGCTGGCCGACACGCGGACAGAGCGGTTCTTCGCATGGGCACTGGTGGCGCGCCGGGCCAACCAGGCGCACCTCGAGGGGCGGATCGCGGACTGCGAGACGCTGGCACACGACGCTCTGAAGCACCGGTTGAAAGGCCCCGACGAGACCGCGACCCACGTCTTCGGCGTGCAGATGCTCTTCGTGCGCCGCGAGCAAGGACGACTCGACGAACGCGTGGAGGCGGTGCGGGGCTTTGCGGCGCGATACCCCGACCTCGCCGCTTGGCGCTGCATGCTTGCGTACAGCTATGCGCAGCTGCAGCGCACAGCGCTGGCACGTCGAGAGCTGGAGACGCTTGCCCGGGCCGACTTCGAGGATCTTCCGCGCGATCCGTTCTGGCTTGCGGGTTTGTCGATGCTCTGCGACGTCGTTGCCTTCCTCGGCGATGCTCCTCGCGCGCAACGGCTCTACCAGCTGCTGCTTCCTTACGCCGACCGCTGCGCGGTCATCCCCGCTTCACCGTGCCAAGGCTCCGTCTCGCGTCCGCTCGGACTGCTGGCAACGACGTTGTCGCGGTTTGAGGATGCGGCGCGCCACTTCGAGCACGCCCTTGCGGTCAACGCGAAGCTCAGATCACCGCTCTGGGTCGCACGCACCCAGCATGACTACACCCACATGCTCCTGCTGCGCGACCAGCCCGACGACCACGACAAGGCGCTCAGACTGCTCGGCGCAGCACTCGCCACCGCCGAACGGCTGGGACTCCAGGCGCTCGCCGACGCTACGCGAGCCTTGCAGCGACCGGCTGAGGTCCGGTTGCTTGGCCCGTGAGCTTCAGCGGTACGTTCGGCGAGCGCCGTGAGGCCGAGCTCGTTGGCGGTGACGACCGCCTATGGCCTCCCAGGTGAACGACTCGGCCGGCGGCCTTGTCGGCCTCTGCGTCCGGCGCGAGCTGCGCAACGTGATAGGCGAGCGCCTCGACGTGCCGTTGCCCGTCGCTGCCGGCCTCGAGCACCCCGGCCAGCTGCCGGTGCAGGTGCAGGCGCCGGGCCGTGCTGAGGTCGTCGTAGACGGCTTGACGGACCAATGCGTGTGCGAACGCAAACCGACCTCGCCCGCAGTCGACCAGCAGCCCGGCGGACGTCGCCTCGTCGAACGCGTCGAGCAGCCCGTCGTGCTCAGAGAACATGCGCTGAAGCAGGGAAACGTCGACGGGGCCCGCAGCGACGGACGCGATCGTCATGAGCTGCCGAGCGGGCTGCGACAGCCGGGCCACCCGATGGCGGACGACGCTTCGCAGCTCGTCCGGGATCTCGAGCTTCGCCGGCCACGCTGATGTCGCAGTACCGTCGCCCGCGTCGATGAGCGCAGCGGACTCCGGCAGGTGGGCGACGAGCTCGCGCACGAAGAACGGGTTTCCTGCAGTCTGGGCGTGAACACCCGCGGTGAGCTGTGCTGCTCGATCCGCGAGGCCTGGTCCAAGCGCCGCTGCCAACAGGACGGTGATCGCCTGCTCGTCCAGGCCACCGAGCGTGATGCGCTGGGCGCTGTTGTCGCGCTGCAGGTCAGCCAGCAGCTCAGCGAGCGGCTCATCAGGCCGCAGCTCCGTGCTTCGGAACGTGACGATCAAGAGCAGGGCCAGGGGGCGTTCGCAGCGGATGATGTGTCGTAGCAGCAGCAACGTCGCCGGCGCGGCCCACTGCAGGTCGTCGACGACCAGCACCATCCGCTGGCCTGCGGTCGCGACCTCCAACAGCGAGGCCACCGCCGCAAAGAGCGCAAAGCGCGCGGACTCGGGATCCGCGGGTGCGGGTGATCCCCAGGTGCCGAGCTCCGGCAACAGCCGTCCGAGCTCAGGCGCGAGCCCCCCGAGGCGCCTGCGCAACTCATCGGCATCGACCGTCGACAGCAGGCTGCGGATCGCCTCGACGAACGGCTGGTAGGGCACCGCGAGCCCCTGATCGCAACGCCCGTACAGCACGCGTGCGTCCTCGCGGTGGGCGGTCCGGGCAAGCTCGCTCACCAGGCGTGTCTTGCCGATCCCGGCCTCGCCGCCGATGACGACCGCCGAGCGCGCTCCACCTTGGACCTGCATCCAGTGCGCCCGCAAGCATGCAAGCTCCGCCTCACGGCCGACAAACACCGACCCCGTTGGCGTGCGCAGCGAACGTGGAAGCGCCGGCCGCAGCGGATCGCCGACAAGAGCTGGTTCGGCGGCCCCAGCGTACTGTGCCGTCGGCGCATCGATGACCTCTGCCGCGCGCGGCTCGCCAGGGCCCTGCCGCAGCGCGGGTGCTTGCACGAGGACGTCGGCCTGCAGGGCTTGCAGTGCCGGCCCCGGCTCGAGACCCAGCTCGCTGGAGAGATACGCGCGGGTGCGCGCGTACCTCTCGAGCGCCTCCCCCTGACGGCCGCAGCGATACAACGCGAGCATCAGCTGCGCGGTCAGACGCTCGCGCCCAGGGTGCGCGGCGACGAGCGCCTCCAGTTCCGCGACCAGCCTCCCATGCTCGCCGAGGCGCAGCTCGCAGTCCGCACGAGCCTCCAGGGCGGTCAGGCGCAGCTCCTCGAGGCGCCTGATCTCCGGCTGCGCGAACGCCTCGTAGCTCACATCGGCCAGCACAGGCCCACGCCACATCCCCAACGCCTGATCCAAGGCGTCGCGGGCCCGCGCCACCTCGCCACGTGCGAGCGCGCCGCGTCCCTCCTCCATACGCCGCCCAAAGACGTCGGCGTCGAGCTCGTCGCGCCCGACCGCCAGCAGGTAGCCGCCGGCGACCGTGCGCAGCACGGACTCGTCCTGCGCGCCGACGGCATCGAGCATGCGGCGCAGCCGCGTGATCGCGACCCGCAGGCGCCTGAGCGCCCCGGGAGTACCCAGGTCCCCCCACAACGCGTTGATCAGCTGATCAACGGACACCGCGCGGTTGGCATTGACCAGCAGCACTGCCAACAACACCACCTGCCGGGGACCGCCCGGCAGCACCGTGCGCTCGCCGTCGCGAAGCTCAACCGGTCCGAGAATCGCGTACCTGGTCATTGCTCACGCGATCCCGGCGACTTCGCTGTCACGCGCCGCGGCTATCGCCGTCGGATCGAGGTTCACAGTCGTGATGGCAGAGCAGGAACGTGGGCACGCCGCAACCGTGCCAGCCGCGTCGGGCGCAAACCACCCGGGAACCCCCGGTACATCCCCCCTGCACATGCACCATGCAGGAGCCGATTCAGGCTTCGGTGCTGCGGGCCCGGCCCGGCCGCCTGCGCGACTTCGGCACGCGAGCCGACACGCAGCTCGGCGAAGATGTTCGTGAGGTGACCCTCCACCGTGCCGGCGATGTCGGGCCGTGACCACCGCGTTGTGACATGCGGCTGCGTGGAGACGACGGCGCGCGGCGAGTGAGTACGTCCACCGCCGTTCACGGCGCCGGGTTATCTCACCGTAATCCCATGTAGCCGCGTCGTAGCGCCGGCGCGGAACCCTGGCGCCTCATCCCGCGCACGCACAGGAGTGACCATGGACCAGATCTCACCAAGCCCGCAGGCCCGCGCCCCCGAGGGCGGCCCCGACACCGACGCCGCCGCCACGGAGGGGCCCGCCGCCGCGGTCACCCATCCCTGCATCCTGCTCGACGCCGCCACCATCGAGGCCCTGCGGCAGCGCGCCCGGAACGACGACCCGCTGTGGATCGCCCTGCGGGAGCGGTGCGACTTCTACCTGCAAGGCGTCGTCAACCCCCCGGGCGTCGACCCCTATCCCGACGGTGGCAGCATCGGCGAGGGGTACCAGTACGACGAGTACTTCCCGGCGATGTGCAACGTCGCGCTGGCCTACGTGGTCGCCAAGGGCGTCGATCCCGAGCGCGCGCAGAAGTATGGGGAGAAGGCCGCCGAGATCCTCTATCAGATGAGCACGCCCGAGGACGACCCCAACGGCCCCAATCCCCTGTTCGACCAGGGCTACGGCATCCGCTACGCCGGCGTCGGGATGGCGCTCGGCTACGACTGGGCGCACGACGCGATGACCGCCGAGGAGCGCGAACGGGTCTGGACCGCCATCAACCACTGGATCGCCCGCTTCGAAGTGGGCGGCCTGGGAAAGGACCACCCGGCGGGCAACCACGCCGCCGGCTACATCGCGGCCAAGGGGCTCGCCGGGCTCGCGACCGAGGGCGACAACCCGCAGGCCGCCGCGCAGTGGGAGGACTTCCTGGAGCGCGTGCAGAACGGGATGATCCGGCCGTGGTTCGACGAGAACCTCAGCGGCGGGGGATACCCCCAGGGCTACCACTACGGCCCTCAGGCCATCGTCAACACGCTGCTGCCGGTCGCCGCCGCGAAGACCGCGAAGGGCCTCGACCTCGTCCACACCCCCACTCCGTACGGGTTCGCCCTGGCAACAGCGCGCGCGATCATGCACCACACCTCGCCCAGCCTGCGCCGGATGAACGACCTGGGCACCCTGCGCGACCAGCCCGAGCCCGCCCGGCCTCCCGTCCGCGAGATCACCATGCTGGCGGGCATGCTGCGCTACTGGGACGATCCCTCGGCCCCGGCCTTCCAGCGCTTCACGGCTGACGTGCGCGCACTCAACCCGGACTCCGGGCCGCGCCACTGGCAGCTGTGGAGCGATTTTCTCTTCTTCGACCCCATCGCGCCCGAGGAGGACTACACGACCGGGCCCCTCAGCTACTACGCGCCGGGGATGGAGACGGGAGCGTTCCGATCCTCGTGGGACCGCGACGCCGTCTGGGGAGTCCTCAGCGCGGGCCCGCGCACGGAGGATCCGATCGTCGGCGAACAGCTCTTCGACGCGGGCACCCTGTCGATCGCGCGAGGCGACCGGTCGTTCGTGGCCAACGTCGGAGAGCTGTTCCGCGGCGACGGACCGAATCCCGACCAGTTCATCTACGACCAGATGTACAAAGGCGACGAGCCGCGGGGGCTGTTCAGCATCCTGATGACCGGCGCGCCGACCCCGAGGGGTCAGGAGGGGCCCACCCGGGCGGACGGCGCTCGCACGCACATGAGCGCCTTCGAGGACCTGGGCGACCACCTGTTCATGCGGGGAAGCCGGCTCGAGGACGTGTACGTGACGGACGATCCGTCGGCGCCCACGCCGATCTCGTCGTGGGAGCGGACCGTCATGGTCCTGCGGCGCCAGGTGTGCATCGTCCACGATCGCACCACGGTCAGCCCGAGCGCCGACCCGCTGATCCGCTGGCAGCTCGCGCGCGGTCCCGCCCGCGCCGCCGACCCGTCGCCCGGCGTGAGCCGCTACGACGTCGGCGCCGACGACCGGTACGCGGGCACCGTGAGCGTCCTGCTGCCCGCCGGTCACACCGAGGAGATCAACGCGGCCGTCTTCGACGGCAGCGACGTCGCGCACCTCGACGTGCGACCCGGCGCCGACGCGGACGAGAACAACTGGCTCACCGTGCTGGAGCCCGCGGTCGATCACACCGCGGCCGCGCACGTCGACCGCCTGTCCAACGCCGACGGCAACGTGCTCGACGGCGACGCGGTCGGCGCCCTGCTGCGGGCCGGCGACGGGAGCGATGCGGTGCTGTTCGGCGCGGGCGCGGCCGGTTCGACGATCGCCGGCCGCCTGCGCTACCGGCTGCCCGTGGGTCCGACGCGGAACGTCATCGCCGACCTCGAGCCGGACGCGACCTACACGGTGACGACAAGCGCCACTGGCGACGGTGTCCTCGTCGAGGTCGTTCCCGGCCCCGGGACGCAGGCCAGCCCGGCCGGCGTCCTGAGCTTCACGTCCCCCTGACCGACCCGAGTGCCGCGGCGCAGATTCCCGCTGCGCCGCGGCCGCGCCATACCCGCGCTCACCCACCCAGCCACTGGACCAGATATGACCCCGACGCTCCTGGAGCGCGACGACCTGCGGCTCGACTACATCAGGTCGCTCGCCATGAGCCCCGACGGACGGCGCGCATACGCCGGCCGCTTCATCTCCGACGACCAGGCACGCGAGAACCTCGCGGTGCTCGAGCTCGATCCGGATACCGGGGCGGTGCTCGCCCGGCGGCTGTTTCGCGACAGCGACCGGCCGCTGCCCGCCTCGTACACGACACCGAAGGCGGCCCGTCCGCGCTCGACGGTGAAGGCGATCGTCGTCGGCGCGCGCTACGACAAGCTGTACCTCGCCGCCGAGGTCGAGGACGGCGGCGCGCGCCCGGCCCGCTTTCTGACGATCTACGACCTCGACCAGCAGGGCGACCCGATCGCCGCGACGCTGCGCAGCTACCGCGCCGACGTCGACGGCTTCACCGGCGCGGTCGGGATCGACTGCATGGCGCTCAACCCGGCGGCCGGCGCGCTGTACATGGCCGGCGGCGGCTGGTCGTCGCTGCGCTACTACCTGCTCGACGAGAGCGGCGAGCCGATCGGGACGCAGCCGACCGAGCTCAAGCTGCCGGGCGGCGGCGGGCGGCGAAGCATGGCGGTCAACGCCGCCGGGACGCGCCTGTACCTGGGCACGCACCCCAGGACGCTGAACGTCCTGCGGGTGCAGGACGGCGTCCCGCGGCTCGAGCCGCCGGTGGGCGGCCAGCCGCCCACGCCGCTGCGCACGCTGAGCAGCGCCGTTGCCGAGGTCGGCCTCGGCGGCGACGACTACCTGCGCTTCGTCGCCACGCCGCGGGCGCTGTTCGCCGTGCGCAGCTACGAGTCGCTGATCGCGGTCGAGAACGTGCGCGCGCACCCGGTCGCGCTCTACGCGCTCGGCCTGGACGAGCACGGCGACGTCCCCGCGGACCCCGCCGACTGGACGAAGATCGAGGGCTTCGAGCACATCGTGCTGGCTCACGACGGCGCCGACGGCCGGTTATGGCTGGCGCGCGAGTCGACCGCCGAGGCGCCGGCGCCGGTGCCCACCCCGGATGGCTTCGAGCTCGTCGCGTACGCGCTTGGCGAGGACGGGCTACCCGAGACCGAGCTGGAGCGCCACCCCAAGGCCTACGCGCAGCTGCCGCTCCTGGCCACGACCGCTGCCGTCAGCGGCGCTCCTGCCGTGCTCTCACGGCCGATCCGGACGGCGATCGAGTACGCCTCCGGCGAGCGCCTCCAGCTCCGCATCCGCCATGCGGCCGCCGGCCCATCGCCGCCGGCGCGGACGTTCAGCTGCCGGCTCTCGGTCTACGGGACCGCGATCGTCGAGGACTTCAAGGTCGCCGAGGACGCCCTCTCGGACCCCATCGTGCTGGACGAGTTCCTGACCGGCCGGCCGGATCCGGTCGTCCTGCGGCTCTTCTTCCCGCCGGCCGCGGTGGACGACGAGCACACGATCGAGGCGCACTACACGCCGGCCGGTGCAACGCGCGCGATCGTCGTGAGCGAAACGGTCCGCGGCGCCGACGTGCTGTTCCTCCTGCCCGGCTACGCGATGGCCCCGCCGGAGCAGCGACCCGCAAGCTTCGAGCCGTTCAGCGCGCGGACGGCGCGCCACCGTGGGGCCGCGGAGGCCGTGGCGATCCCGCCGGACGAGCGTCCCGACCAGTTCGTCGTGTCCGGCTACAGCGTGGTGGGGGGCCAGGGCCACACCGGACAGCTCGACAACGAGCTCACCGCGCTGCGCGCCCTGGGAATCAACAGCGTGCAGTTCGTCGGCTGGAACGGCATCCCGGCAGGCGAGCTGGCGCGGCGCGCCGCCGGCTTCAGCCCCGAGAGCGGCGTCTACGCCCCGCCCCTGGGTGCGGCGTTCGCGTTCATGTACGACGGCAGCCTGCGGGACCGGTCCGGCATCGCGGGCCAGCACGGCAAGGTCATCGATCGCGAGTACCTGCGGGAGTGGGCCGAGCGGCAGGCGCGCGTCGCCGCCCAGACCAGCGGCATGCCCGCCGGACGCGTGGTGCGCTTCCAGCTCGCCGACGAGCCGGGCTGGTACTTCCCCAACGTCCTGGGCCTGCTGGATCGCGACGCTCCGGCGACCCCGATCAACCAGAAGGTCGACTGGAGCGAGCCCGAACGCCGCAACGCGACCTGGATCGCGCGCTTTCGCGAGTACGTCGAGACGAACGACCCCGAGCTCCCGGCCGCCTTCGGTCCCGGCTGGGATGAGGCGCAGCCGATCGGCGCCGGCGAGGCTACGACGGCGCCCCTGCGCCGGCTGTTCTTCTGGAGCACGCGCTTCTTCGTCGAGCAGGCCGTCGACGGCGTGCAGCTGCTCCACGACGAGCTGCAGACGGCGTTCGAGGCTCAGCGCGCGCCCGACCCGCGGCCGGAGCACAACAGGCTGCACGTCCACCTGAACTTCGGCGAGGCGCTGGACTGGCCGTGGCACAAGGCGTATCCCAACGCCAAGGGCGACAAGAACCCCGACCAGGGGCCGGACGCCGCCACCGGCGGCTATGACTGGTTCCGGCTCGGCAGCCACTCGTCGGCGCTGCCGTCCAAGCACACCTACCTGCGCGACAGCGGCGCCCAGGCCTGGTCGTTCTACGCCGACCTGCTGCGATCGGCGACCACGCCGCCCGGCGCGGACGGTTTTCCGGACTTCACCGCATTCGTGCCCGGAAGCAGCCTCGGCGACCTGCCGCGTGGCGCCGCCTACAAGCTGTTGTCCGTCGTCGCCCGCGGCGCGAAGCTCGTGACGGCCTACGCGTTCGGCCCGCTGTTCGCTCCGCCGAACAGCTGGGCCGACAACGTCGCCGCCTACGGTCCCCTGGCCGACGCGATGGGCCTCATCGGCCGCGGGGAGCGGCTCCTGTACCCCGGCAGGCCCGAGCGGGCGAAGGTCGCCGTCCAGCTGCCGGCGAGCAGCCGGCTGTGGGACCGCGACCCGATTGGTGCTCCGTTCTACCACCGCGACGTGCCGGCGCTCCATACGGCGCTCGTGCACGACGGCTATGCCGTCGACTTCGTCGATGACGCCGCGCTGGCGACGGGGGTGCTCGACGAGCGCGGCTATACGACGCTGTACCTGCTCGGACCGAACCTGCCGGTCACCGCGCAGCGCCGGGTCGCCACGTGGGTGCGCGGCGGCGGCACGCTTGTCGCGCTGCCGGGCGCCGCGACCGCCGATGAGTTCAACGAGCCGCAGACCATGCTCGAGGACCTGACGGGCGTCGCCAACCGCGGCGCGTGGCAGCCGCTGCGCGAGCCGGCCCACCGCGCGCCGGCGTTCGGCCTGTCGCACCGGCTTACGGTCTCCGACGCGGCATGGCAGGACGCCATCGGCGGTGCGGAACCACTGCTGCTGCGCGACCTCGTCGCGCGTCCCACGGCACCGCAGCTGTTGGACTTCCCGATGCTGGAGCTCGACGGCGCGCAGGTGGTTGCGACCCTGGCGCCCGCCGGCCGTCCTCATGACGCTCGGCCCGCCATCACCCGCCATGCGGTTGGCGACGGCGTCGCATACAGCTACGCCTTCTATCCCGGCTGGCAGTACTGGTGCACCGCCACGCACCCGCTGTTCGTCCCGCGGACGAAGGCGGTGCACACCGACCGGCTGCCGCGCCACTGGAGCACGCCCGACCGGCTGCTGGCAACGCTTCCCGTGCGGCTGGCCAACACCCCGCGCAACGTCGAGCTGAGCCACGCGGCGGTCGAGGCGCGCCGGCTGGATTCGGACGCCGGCACCGCGGTCGTCCTGCTCAACTGGACGGGGGAACCCATCGACACGCTCACCGTCACGCTGGCGGACGGCAGCGCTCGTCGCGTCACCTCACTGCGACACGGCCCGCTCGCCGGCGGCGCCCTCAAGGCGGCGAGCCTCCGCGTCACGCTGGCACTCGACGACGTCGACGTCCTGCTGTTCGACCGGTAGCTGGGCTACGTCGCCGGTTCGACGGTACATGCGATATCGCTATCGCTCCTGCGCGTCAGCCGGTGGTGGTCGGTGCGAGCCCGAATTCGTTCAGCGTGACGTCGTCTCGGTCAGCCCTTCCGTCCCGGTTGTCGGAAATCTCTGAGCTTGATTTCCCAGGTCCGGGCCCGGCTGTAGCGTGGCTCGTACCCGGACCGGTCAGCCCGTTGTCCGCGATCAACCAGCGAACAGGAGGAGATCGCTGCGGCGAACGCAGCTCAGGCCGACAGCGCGTCGCCCGACAGCTCGGCGAGCTTGCGCCGGCGCGCCAGCGTCTCGCCATGGTCGACCTCGAGCAGCCGGCGCAGTCGACCGAAGAGGCCGAGCAGGTCGCGGCACCACACGCTCGGCCGGTCCAGGCCGGCGTCATGCAGATAGCGGTGCGGGACGTACCCTCCGCCGCACGTCTCGGCCTCCGCGCACGCGGCGCAGGCGGTCGGCAGCGGGCGGCCGCGAAAGATCGTCTCCGCAAGCAGGCCGCCACCTGCCGCGACGGCATCGAAACCGCCGGTGAGGACGTTGTGCGGGGTGCCGGCGAAGCCGTCCTCGCAGACCTTCAGGGCGTCGAGACCCTCGATGTCGCCGTCGGTTTCCACGAAGCAGAATCCAAGCGGCCCGCCCCCGAACAGGTCGAGGTCGCTGGACCCGCCGAGGATGATCCTCGCCATGCTGCGAAACGGCTGGACGACGGTCTGCAGAGTCCCGTGGCGCCACCAGTGGTCCAGGACGGGCCCCAGCCAGTCCAGGCAGGGGGTCTGGCCGTAGCGGGCGGTGACCTCGGCGATGTCGTCGTGCGTGTGATGCGGCATGAGGTAGCTGATCTGATCGGGACCAAGCTCGCAGAAGTGCTCGTGGACCTCCATCGGGTCGGCGTCGAAGTCGACCACGGACAACACGGCGAACGGCACGCCGCCGTCGCGCAGGAGATCGAGGCCGCGACGCACCGCCCGGTGGCTGCCGCGCCCGCGGTGGTCGACGCGCCGGCGATCGTGGACGGCCGGCGGCCCATCCATGCTCACGCCGACATCGACGCGATGCTCGCCGAAGAGCCGCACCCACTCCCGCGTCAACCGCGTGCCGTTGGTCTGGATGACCAGTCGCACGTCGGCCACGCCCTCCATGCCGCTGCGGGCCGCCTCGAAGAACGCGCGGGCACAGACGGGCCCGATGAGGGTCGGCTCGCCACCGTGCAGCGTCACGCTGACCTCACGGCGGCCGGAGCGCAGGCAGGACTCGCGCAGCCGGGCGATGCCGGCCTCGAAGACCGCCTGCGACATCCGCGCCGGACGCTGACGCCACGTCGTATCACCCTTGTTGAAGACGTAGCAGTACGAGCAGTTCAGGTTGCAGCGCGCGGCCACCTTGAAGGTGACGCCACCCAGCGCATCGAGCCGATCGGGCACAAGCCTCCCGTCGTGGAGATGCAACGAGCCCCCGCGGTGGGCTCTGAGATCAGGCTCGCAGCGTGGTGTGCAGCCGACCGGGGCCGGCCAAGTGCTCCGGCGTCGCCGCCTCGCCTCCCTTGGCTGCCGCCGCCTCCGTGGCCAACTCCGCGGCGAGCGTCGCCTTCAGCGTCGAATTGACCGCCGGACTGTCTGCGCGCGCCGATGCGATGGGCGTTCGGTGCGACGTCGAGTGACTCATGACTCCCCCAGGTGTTCGACTGTCAGGACGCATCGATCTGGACTGCAACCAGTTCTCTACTGGGAATGGATCATAGTAGACTCAGCGGCCGAAGGTGGCGGCGGCGGGGGCCAAGATGAGACAGCCAGGAGATTGCGAGGTCCTGGCAATAGCGCTAGGGTGGCGGGCGTCAGGGCCAC
>WUUC01138197.1_pt1 | contig 16939 bp, 12 predicted proteins | sample 6278441 | NCBI WGS metagenome assembly WUUC01 (sample SAMN13675441, study PRJNA597444) | soil metagenome | isolation source: soil | place: USA: Washington | collected 2017-10
TGCTAAACGACGTGCTAATAAGTTTTTTTATCTACAACTACTTGGCTTTTTAGCCTTTTCTTTTTCCCCGAGTAAAGAGGACTTATGTCTTAATGGAACTTCATTTCTATCGCTTATATCCCTCTTCGATCTGTATATTCATCGCGATAAACAAATCCCAAATAGAGCGCAAAAGCTGCTATGGCAAGATGAAGAAAATTATTTGCTAAGTTATTCGCGATCAGACCTAAAATGGGCGCATCCATGTAATAAAAACCAAGTAAAGCAACAAGACCATAAATCACTCCAAAAATTTGAAAATACAGTCTGGAAGCATACTCACTCAAAAAACCACAAACAATCGCCGCAAGACCTGTAGAAAGATGAATTAAATTATGAGCTGTATTGACATGAAATAACCCTAGCAAATTTCGTCCATCAGGAAGCGCTTGAGGAACAAAACCTAAAACACCTACAATCAACATGATGACGCCAAAAGTAATGGCAAATGTTTTTAACATCCTTTCCTCCTTTAAATCTATTTAAAGACTACATAAAGGGTTTAAGCATAAGTAGCAATCAAAAATCCCTTTAATATTTTAGAAATGAATTTCTATTTCATTAGATGCTATTCTAGCCTTCTTGTAAAGCCAATTTTTTTAATTTATTTTTTTAAAATTTTTTCAAAAAACCCCTATTCTCCTATAGATTATTAATGCTAAAAAGGTTATGATTAATCCATCAATTACCAATTAAAAATGATTGTTTTTCAAAGCATAAATGACAGTAGAATGGCTCATCGATTTTCTCCACCACTTATTAAATAGAAAAAATCTTTCTAAGAATTTCTAATACATTGTAAATTTATTTCTCACTTTGCTTTTTCATTTAACTTTAACCCTTATTAAAGGAGTGCGTATGTCTCAATCAGTCGATAGTGAGCGCAAAAAAGCGTTAAGTCTTGCAGTCAGTCAAATAAAAAAACAATTTGGTGACGGAGCAATTATGTCGTTTGGAAAACATTCGGCAGATCGTGAAGTAAGCGTAATCAAAACAGGTGCCCTTGCTTTGGATATTGCCTTAGGAATTGGAGGCATTCCAAGGGGCCGAATCGTTGAAATTTACGGTCCAGAGTCTTCTGGTAAATCCACTTTAGCACTCCATGTTGTTGCAAATGCTCAGCGCAACGGTGGCTTAGCTGCTTATATTGATGCTGAGCATGCATTGGATCCTAGTTATGCTTCTCGAATTGGAGTGAATCTAGATGATCTTTTAATTTCTCAACCAGATAGTGGAGAAGAAGCGCTTAACATTGCAGAGACTCTGGCCCGTTCGAATGCTGTTGATGTCATTGTCATTGATTCCGTAGCAGCTCTTGTGCCAAAGTCCGAGCTTGAAGGGGAGATTGGAGACCAGTTTATCGGATTGCAAGCTCGTATGATGTCACAGGCACTTAGAAAACTAACTGCCGCTTTAGCAAAAAGTAATACCTGTGCCATTTTTATTAACCAAATTCGTGAAAAGATTGGGGTGATGTATGGAAACCCGGAAACCACAACAGGTGGCCGAGCTCTTAAGTTTTATTCCTCTATTCGACTCGATATTCGTCGATCAGCCGGAATTAAAGGATCTGACAATAGTGAAATTGGAAACCGAGTGAAAGTAAAGGTTAGCAAAAATAAAATGGCGCCTCCTTTCCAAGTTGCCGAATTCGATATTCTTTTTAACGAAGGAATTTCGCGTACCGGTACTGTCATTGATATGGCAACGGAATTTAACATTATTGATAAAAAAGGAGCTTGGTTTAGCTACAAGGGACAGCGTTGGCAAGGTCGCGATGCTGTACGTGAAGAGTTAAAGAGCAATTCAAAACTCTTAGAGGAATTAGAGCACATTGTTTTACAAAATTACAAAGATAACCGATCTAAATCCCGTTTAAAAGTCGATCCGACAGAAGTAGATGCTGCAGAAGAACTTGCTGAAGTTTAAGACTCTTTGACTAATGGATTAAGATCCATTAGTCAAGTTTTTTTAACCAAAATACTAAAGCCTGTAATTCTTCTGAATGTAAATGGAGTTGGCAAATCATCTCTTCAAATTGTTCAATCTCTTGATCAAACCTCTTCATGGCTTCTTCTTTTCCATATACATTTGCTAGATTCACTAAACGTTGATTAGCCCGATCTTGGGCCATATCTTGTAAATCATCGGCGATCTGAAAAGCCATCCCAAAATGGGCCGATGCTTTTTTAACAAGATTTAATTGATCAACATTCCCTCCACCAAAAAGCCAACCAAGCACAAAAGAAATTTCAAATAAGGTCACTGTTTTTTTTAAAATGACCTCCTGTAAAGTCTTTAGGGTTAAATCAGGAGGATTTAAATCCAAAAACTGTCCTCCAGTTGCCCCTAAAATCCCTGTATTATAAGAAACATTTTCAATTGCAAGCATGCAAATTTGGGCACTTTGACTGGCAAAAGGTAAGGCACTTTTTTCAATCAATCGAGCATTGGTAGTCAAACAATTGTAGCCAGCTGCTATCAAAGCATAACTTGCCAACAAAGCTGTCGATTCGCCATATAATTTATGCACGGCTGGTTGGTTTCGACGAAAATCATCATTATCCATACAAGGAAGATCATCTGCAATTAAAGAAGCTGTGTGAAATAACTCAACGCCAAGAGCTGCCATCGAAACATCGGCACCCTTCCTTAAGGCTTTTGCAAGAATAAAAACAAGGGCGGGTCGAAACCGCTTTCCTCCATTTGTGAGTGCATAAGCACAAGCCTCAGACAGCTTTGTATGAGAATGAAACGTTTCAATAAAAGATTGAATCTGCTTTTCAATAAGTGTCTTATAAGGAGCTAATAGATCTAAAAAAGAATCAGATTTGACTAACATGCTTTCTAAATTTTTGATTGAAAGAATCATTGTAGATTAGGAAGAATTAAATAAACAGAGTAATTTAATAGGAAATCACAATCGGTTTAGCTTCCATTTTTATAATTGAACGAGAAGGGATAAATCCTCCTATGTTTACACAAGGATAACAGAAGACACCAACACCCATAAGAGTTCCTGGATTCGTCACAGCATTACATCCTGTTTGAGAATGATCACCCAAAATCGCTCCAAATTTTTTTATCCCTGTCTCAATTTTTCGGCCTTGGTAGTGAACCACTATAGAAGTACGATCAAGCTTAAGGTTCGCACATCGGGTTCCTGCCCCTAAATTGACATGATTGCCCAAAATCGAATCTCCTACATAAGCAAAGTGAGCGGCATGAACATCATTTAAAAAAACAATATTTTTAAGTTCGCTAGCATGCCCAATTACACATCTGTCACCAGTGATCACCTGTCCTCTTATATAGGCCCCATGTCGAATCAAGCAATTTTGGCCAATGATACAGGGACCTTGAATATAAGCACCAGGTTCAACAATTGTTCCCAATCCTATTGAAATCAGCTCAGGATTAACAAGATAAGCTTGTGGAGAAATTGTGCCTTCTATTTGACCCAGTCGTTGTTGTTTCAGATAAGGTCCAATTTTAGCTAGAACTTCCCATGGATATTGCACATCGGAAAAAAGCTCGAGAAAAGGATAAGAAGATAAATCAAAAAAGTAAGACGGTACCATGAAGCCTCAAGTTTTAAGTACGCAATTGGTCAAAATCAATAACTCTAATTATAAAAGATCAACAGCTTTCTCTAAAAAGAAAATAGTTATATATATTATTTTTCTTCTTCTTTAGATGGTGTGGATGTGTTCATAAGTTCATAAGTTTATTCTCGAAAATGAGACTGTTAGCAAGTTGTCAATAATTAGAAGATAACTGGTTACTTATGCTCCGTTTCTAAATTTTAACCAAGTTATGTGCAAAGTTATCAACAAAAACGCCCAAGTTACCCACAAAATTGTTAATATCTTAAAAATAAAGATTCTTGATAGAATTGTGTATTTTTTAGGTTAATTTTATGATTCAAAGCGCTGAATTAAGAGTCTGTCCACACTTTCGATCTGGATGCTGTATAGACTGCCCACAGATCTACCCTCCTGTTTGGAACGAAGTTCAAAAATTTTTTAAAGATCAAGGCTTTATTCAACCTACTTTACATTGCGGTCCTGTTTTTTATTGGAGATGCCGTTCTAAATTAGCTGTACGCGGATCTTTTAAAAATCCTCTCATTGGGTTATTTAAAAAAGGAACACATGAAGTGATGCCGATTTCTTGTTGCCAAATGCATCATCCGCGTATTAATGAGGCGATTCATCGAATTAGAGAATTTTTGTCCTTTTATCAGCTTACTCCTTATCAAGAACAAGGACACCAAGGAGAACTTCGTTACTTACAATTTGTTGTTGAAAGATCGAGTCAATCCATTCAAGTTTCTTTTGTCTTAAATTTTGCGAATTTATCTCATCCTCGTGTCAAACATTGGATGGATTTACTTAAAAAATTGGGAGAGGAAAATCAACATTTTACATGGCACTCTCTATGGATTAATTTGAATTCTCAACCTACTAATACGATTTTTGGATCTACCTGGAAGCTTGTCTATGGGAAAGAACTCCTTTGGGAAACATTTGATCACATTTCTGTTTGTTATCAACCAGCCAGCTTTGCACAGGCGAATTTAGATTTATTTGAAAAGCTTCTACAGAGAATGAAAGAACTTCTCTTAGAGAACGCTCGTGTTGTTGAATTCTATGCAGGTGTTGGAGTAATGGCTCTTTATTTGGCTTCTAAATGCCATTTCATACGTTGTGTAGAATTAAATCCTCATGCAATCGACTGTTTTAATCAATCTAAAAGTTGCTTGCCTATGCAAGACGCTGCTAAATTGACATTTCATACAGGCCTGTCTCGTGAACTTCTCAATCTCTTGCAAGACGCGAATGTTTTGATAGCGGACCCACCAAGGAAGGGTCTAGAACCTTCTTTATTAATAGAGATTTGTCGAACAACATCCGTTAAGCAATTCATTTATGTGAGTTGTGGTTGGTTGTCATTTAAACGGGATTTCCAGGCTCTAATAGAAAATGGATGGATGTTAAACCATGCAGAAGGATATCTCTTCTTTCCTGGTAGCAATCATATTGAAATTCTAGCAGAATTTAAAAGAGAATAAAATTTCTCAACTTCAAGTTGACAAAGAATGTTTTGTGAATTAATATTCATTATTTATACATAATTATTCGGTTTATAATGTCGGACAAAACAGTAGAAAGACAAAAAGCAATTAAGCAATTGTTAAGTGAAACGGGCATTTCAGATCAAAAGACGTTAGTTGATTTATTAAAATCGAAGTTTGGAATTGAAACAAACCAATCTGTTTTGTCCAGAGACTTACGTAAATTAGGGGTGATTAAAAAAGAGATCAACCAACAATTGTTTTATACTTTACCTGATCTTGACATTAAAACAGAATTACTCAAATTGGCCATCATTGAAATGAACTATAATGAGGTCATGATTGTGATCCATACGCAACCTGGTCTTGCGGCTTTTGTAGGTGATTACATTGATCAGGAAACCGATTTAAGTATTTTAGGTTGTATAGCTGGTGAGAATGTCGTTTTTATTGCCTGTCATTCGATTAAACAGATCCATGAAACATACGATAAGCTTTGTCATAAGTTGCATTTTAAAAAAATATCTAGCAAATAAATGATAGAAATAAATGTTATTAATTAACTTTGGGAATAGATGAATACGAATACTCAAGCGCTTGTAGAAGGCTATTCGATGGCGCAATGGTTAAGGATGTTAAACGCCCTTTTTCTTGTCGCAGGAACCTGTATTGGTGGTGGCATGCTTGCTTTGCCGATTTCAAGCAGTTTGGCGGGATTTTGGCCTTCTGTGATGGTCATGTTTCTAGCTTGTTTATTCATGACGATCACTGGTTTGCTATTTCTTGAAGCAACCTTATGGATGAAGAAAGACTCTCATGTGATTAGCTTGTCAAAAGAATTGTTAAACAAGTTTGGACAGATCGTTTGTTGGGTGATCTATTTATTTATTGGATATGCTTCCTTAGTTGCTTATACTTCCGGTGGCGGAAAAGAAATTTCGTTTGTTTTGACCGATATTTTAAGCATTCCTTTTTCAACTTATTTAGGAAGTTTTATTTTTTTATTTAGTTTTGGTGTCATTATTTATTTAGGTTACCGAATTGTTGAAAGAGTCAATACGATTTTATTTTTAAGTATGATTGCCGCTTATTTACTCATGGTTGGATTGGCACCAAAAGAGATTCATCTGTTCTTCTTAAAACGACAAGATTGGAGTTCAAGCAATTTATTGTTTGTCATTCCCTTAATGCTAACAACATTTAGTTTTCCAGGAATTGTTCCTACAATTGTCCCTTATTTAAATAGGGATGTAAAAGCAATACGAATGGCCATTATTGGGGGAACAATCTTAACTTTTATCGTCTATTTCATTTGGTTATTCATCATTTTAGGAACCGTTCCAAATGAAGGACCACATAGTCTTCAAGAAGCTTTTCTTTGTGATATTCCAGCAACTGAATGTTTGCATTATGCGATACAAAATCCCCTTTTTTCTTATGTTGCCCAATTTTTTGCATTTTTTGCTTTAACAACTTCTTTTTTAGGGATTGGCTTAGCCCTTTTTGATTTTCTATCTGATGGATGTGGAATCTCTAAAAAAGGAACAGGAAAATTCATGTTAATTCTGTTAATTGCCCTTCCGACCTTATTTTTTGCTACTTATTTTCAAAGAGCCTTTATTACAGCTCTTGAACTCTCGGGTGGAATTGGAGACTCTCTGATTAGCGGACTCATTCCTGCTATGATGGTTTGGAAAGGAAGGTATAAATTGTTTAAGCAGGGGCATTATCAGGTCATGGGTGGTAAGCCTCTGCTTATTGGAATCTCCTTTATTTCTCTTTTTATTTTGATTTATGAGATCGTTAAAACTTTTAGATTTTAGAGTGGCACAACTTTATTGGTCCTTGAGTAAGGGGCAAGTCCCTTATGCCCCATATCCCTTTATTAGGAATTAGGTTTGTGAGAATCTGTTTTTTCTTCAAGATCATTTGTTTTGTCAGGTTCTACATTCGCTAGGATGACCAAAGTGGGAATTAATCCTGGAAATGTCTCACATTCATTCTCAGTGGCAGATCTTAATAATCTTTGATAAGGCGTCATTCCCTTATTGTCTTTTTTATTGGCCTCTCCACCACTACGTATCCAGTGGATTAAACGTAGGAAATGGCGTGTATCATTTCTGTTGGCAGCTTCCATTGCAAAGACATATCCTAAATTGCCTTTCAATTGATTTTCAACATTGACAGCAGCTCCATTTTCAATGAGTATTTGTGTAAAAGCGCGATAGGCAATGGTATCTAATTTATAACTAGATTTCAAAGAAGGAAAAGCTAGACACTTATTCAATCCAATAAGAATTGCCTTAGTAGCGGCCCAACCGGGATAAGCTGTGGGGAATGCATCATTTGAAACCCGTGCTAATTTTGCAATCGTTTTAAGTGGAGTATCGCCACCCTTATTTTTTAATCTTACATCTCCACCATCTTGAATCCACCAAATCAAACCTCGATAGGCTGATTCAAAATCGTAGATGGATATCGATGCAATGGAATGCCCAAAGGTGCTGCCATCAGAGAAACGATGATTAATGTTCGCTCCGTGTTTTAAAAAAAGATCCCGTATTTTCTTCGTTTCCTCATTATTGGGTAATGTATAGATTTTAGTGAATAAAGGCACCTCGTCAGTTTCCTGGCTTATTTGATAATGGATTGGCATTGTTGCATTGGCTAGTGTTGAATCGCGATCAAGTAACTCTGACACTAAACTCATGTCACCAGTTTGCAATGCGTTAAACAACAATAAATTAGACATGTCTATTCCTTTTATTGAGAGTTCAATTGATGAATTAAAAAACTTCGAACAAATCGCTCGCACAATTCGGTTCAATTTATGGGCAAGCCAATTTTATTCGCTTTATTTCTTTTTTAACCAATCAATCTTTCTGCTTGTCATATCCGCCTATTGGTGAAAGGAGCTTTCTTTGGAATGATAGGCTTCAAAATGAAAAAGGTTTAAAAAATCTTTATCTTTAGGATCTATGATCCATTCTGTTTTGGGTTGATCGATGATCAATGTAATTTCGCAAATTAAATTTTCTTTTGACAAACTTTCTAACGATTTCCAATGATTGCTTAAATCATAGGAAAGTGTATAGGCAATCTTTGTTCGTATGGACTCTACAAGCTGCCATTCTCTTGGTTTTCTTAACAATTTCCGATTTGCCAAAGAAAGAATATCCGTTCTTTCTTCCAAGAAACATTTTTTAGCTATTAAATCTTGTAAAGAATTACCAACAGGGAATTTTTTCCCTGAATATGCATCTCTAATTCCGTTTTTAATAGTTTGCAAAATTAAAGGGAATTCTTCTTTTTGAATACAAAGAATTTCATCTAAAATTCCTAAAAGTTCTTTAGCGACAAGGGTAGGAATTTTTTCACTGCTTGAAGGATCAAAGAAAAGAAAGTTTTCTATTTTTTCACAGAGCAAGCGATCTAACACAATGGAAAGAAAATCGGAAGAGTTAAGAATAAGTTGAAGTTTTTTTTGGGTTTTTTCATAAGAATGTAAAAGACGAAGGGTTTCTTTTCCTTTGTCAAAAACAGCAAAAAAAAAGATAGGCATTTGAGTTCGAAGGTTTTTGGAAGAAATTTCCATTGTATGATGGATCTGTTGATTGATTTTTGTCAATTTTTCTTTTAATAAACTCAAAAAATTTCCCTTAATAAATGGAGGAGGGCACGTTTGATTCAAAAAATCTTTCATTTCCTCTATCCTTTTTTCTTTTATTGCATTTTTTTTTCCATATCCTAACAGGACTCCCATAAGAACAGTATTGTTCTCCATGAAATCTAAAGTACAAATTTGTGGATCGATGATTGTTTGATAGAGAGTAAATGGAGATTCGTGTAAGGATTTTTCAAATAAAATGGCTTCTTTTTTTAAAACATCATTGAGAGCTAATCGATTCACTAAATAAAAATGCTTCCAGTGAGGAGTCTTTTGGGAAGACAGCTCCTCAAAAATAAAGAAATAATCAGGAGACAACATGTTTTGATTGATTTGTTTCCACAGTCGTATTCCTTCTTTGTAAATCACTTGTTTTTTATGGAGAGGAGTATTGGGAAGAGAGTAAATAGGATCTTGAACTCCTTGCATAAAAAGAGGTTTTTCACCAAAGAGAACATAGCCTGCCATTTCTTCATTAATTAAATAGTGGAAGAAAATTTCTAATCTTTCATTAGGATTTATCGAAACTTCAGCGTACAAAGAATAGAAAGAAAAAAAAATGATAAAACAGTGCAAAAATTGACACTGTTTTATTAAAAGATATTGCATAAAATCATTAACGATTTTGACATCGACAACGGTCATAACAGTGAAAAACAGCACATCCATCGCAACGATTGCATGCGCTTGTATGCCCATACATGCAAGTTCTATGAGGTGTGATAGCATAAAGCCCTTCTTGATCTTGAAGAACTCCATAAATAGGGAATAGTTCTCCTGTATCTGGCAAAGTGACAAACATTTGGTCTTTTATATAAAAGATTTGGTCTTGAGAAATAGAAATAATTTCATAGGTATTTATAGAGGGAGATACGGATAAATGATCTGAATCCTGATTGTTAAATTCCTTAGGATTTTGATTCATTTGGATATGTGGGTTCTCTAGAAAGCGAACTATTTGAAATCGCGATAAAATGGCTTTTTCATCATTTTCATTTGTTGCTAGCAAGAAATTCGAAAAATAAATAGTCATTAAGAAAAGTATGGAAAAAATAAATCTCATATAAACCCTATCATTTTTGGTGAGTTAAATTTCTTTCTTAGAGAAAGTTTTATTCATTGCTAAAAAAGTTTAAAATTGCCAAATATTACTTGTCAATTTTAATTTTTATTTATCAGAAATATTATCTAATTGATTGATAACTAGTGATTTATAAAATCAATTTTCGCAAAACTGAAAATGTAAGGTTTTTCTTAATACGGTTCCAAATTCTCTCAATGATAAAGAGTAAAGAAATTTTCAAAAGGCATCTGCGCTATAAGCTCTCTTTCTGTTGTCGGAAATGATTGGAAAAAAAATGCACTTGCTACAAATATAAATTTTTTCCGTGCTCGAGTGAGCGCCACATTAAACCGCCGATACTCCTTCAAAAAAGGACTATGGATCGTATCTTTATCAGAAACCGTAGCAGAGAAAATGACAATATCAAATTCCGATCCTTGCATCCGCTCAACCGTATCAACTCTTGGCAGTTTTAATGAAAAAGGTAAGGCTTCTTTCAAAGCAGAGATGATCGTATTGTTTTGCAAGCGGTGAGGGGAAATAATGCCGATTTGCTCAGAAGAAATGGAGTAATCATCAATAAGACGCTTCACAGCTTTTGCTATCCACCTCGCTTCTTCTTGTGAAGATTGCTGAGATCCCAAATGATCTAGCTGGACGACTACCATTGATTTAGATGGATCGAGGTAATCATCGAAAAGATCTCTAAACAACGGATAGTTAGGTAGCTCCAATCTCTGATCTTTTTTAGCCACAACAGATTGTAGCTCGCCGTCGTACCACAGCTCACTTGCAAACTTACAAATATCCGAATTCATACGATAGGTTTCATTCAAGCGTAAGCGGTTTTGATTGCCATACCGAGAAATCAATTCCTGTAATATAGAGCGAGGAGCAAAGGAGGTGTTCTCGTATTTTCCCTTCAACACAGGAGACAATTGCTGAGTATCTCCATAAAAAAGTGCTTGCCCCTTTCCAAAAATTAAACTTAACAATGCGTAGGGGGTTAGTACTTGTGACGATTCATCAAAAACAACCCAGTCAAATAATTGTGGAAAATTTTTATCCTCCAATAATTGATAAACCCCAAATCCTGTAGCCCCAAGTATAAGGCAAGAGTGGTGATTAAGCACTTCAGAACTTTGCATCTGATCAATCCCTAGATTCGAAAATTGAGCCTCATCGAAGCGCCCATATTTCCATAAGGAAACACAGGAACTGTTTGCCGATGGAAGAGTTTTTGCTACTTTTTTGAGAATTTGATCGATTGCATGATGAGTCTGCGCTGTTACTAAAATCTTTATCGAACGATTGAAAAATTTTGCATGCGCTACTAGTGCAATAAGCGTCCACACCAATAAGTGAGTCTTCCCTGTTCCAGGTGGTCCTTCAATTAATCCAATTTTTTCCCGAAAGGGCAATATTAAAGCTTCTTTCTGAAGAGGATTCAACCCTGCAGCTAGAGCTCGCGATTGATACCACTGTTCAATCCAATTGATTGCGCTAGATGCAAAACTTTTTTTTACATGTCCCAGAAGCAGTTGAATCAATTCATGTCTAAAGCTTGGGTCTTTCAATAGGTTCAAAACCTTAGCTATTTTTGGCCCATTCCAATCCGTTGCATCCTCATCTAAGGCGTATAATTGATTTCTGCTAAAGCTCACCTTTTGAGATAAAGGGCGTACCGAAAGAATTCCCTGCTCTGGCAAATAGGTGTCGAGTACCACAGAAAACCCATCTTGAATTTGACGATTTCCAACTGGCGATAATTTCAAAAAATCTCCGACTCTAAATTTAGAAACCATCGCCTTTGCATCTATAGAAAATTGGTAGCATTTTCTATCCGCCGCACTGCCAATAAAACTCATAGGACCTATTGTTCGGAACTGTTTCACACGTTCTGGAAAAGGGTTTTTCTGAAATTCTAAAATCTCAGACATACGACACTCAGCCTCTCGATGGTGCATCGCAAGGTAGGCATGAATCAAAGGAGCTGAATGCGCTTTATTGCCTTCAAATGATACTATACGCTTACTTTTCACGTTAGAAAGACACCAGTTCCAAATTTGTCTATAAAGATCAAATGAAGTATCTGAAAAGGACTCCCTATGATACAAGCTTAGTGGTTGACAGCCCGAAAACCCCAAGCACGCACCAACTTGTATGGCTGTGATCCGCCCATGAATAGGCCAAAGAAAATGAGTTTGCAATACAGTCTGGACAGCGGTCCAACAAGCATGCATCGCCCATAATGATTTCAATACTGTCGATTGAAAAGTTTTTTGAAAGAGATGCCAGTCTGTTGATTCATAAACGAGAAAATGTGGATTTTTTCTTTGGTTAACAGATTGAATCCAATCTTTTTGCAATTGGCTTGCAACTTCCCTCCGAAATGCCTCTCCATTTGAAAAATCTCGTGAACGAATACAAAAATCATTTATCGACACCCCATTTTCCCAGCACTGCCACCGGGCGTTCTCATGATCGTAGTGGATAAAGTACCACTGCCTGGAATTTTTTGGGAAATCATTGGATTCGATATTCCGTGAAACAATCGTCCAATTTTTTGGAGTCGTTGAGTCTTTAAAAAGAGTCTCTTGATAGCAGTAAGAAAAATAACGGCAGGATGTACAGGAAGATTCCATAGAATAGCATTGAACGGCTGAACTTCGCTCAGAATCTGCTTTCCACTGAGCAATCAACCGAGGCATCCAAGCTCTATAAGGGGCCAATACAAAAGGGGCCTTTTCAAATAGCTTTTCTCGATCAATAGAAGGGTAAACGAGTCCACCTAGAGCGGACACCTTTACTGGAAGCAAAAACGTTTCGCCATTTAAAAGACAATCTAGCAGGTAGGCATAAAAAGCGATTCTCCATTTTTGCGCATAACTGACAGATCGAGAAAATTTTATATCCCACACCTCTAAGCAAATATGAGATCCTTGATGTTGGATATAAATCAAATCTGGACTTCCAATGGACCCTTCAACCTTAAGTTTTACCTGTGCCAAAAACAGAGCCTTTTTGTCTAATACAACCGTTCTAATTGCCTGTTGCCAAGTAAATTCTGCTGTTTCAAAACAGACTTTTTCTACATTCTGCAATGCCTCTATCACTTGCTTTTTGAAAGTGATCCCTTGTTGCTGTCGAGATCGGATTTCTTGGTCCATTCCGTAGAATCGAGGGTGAGACTCTATTTGATAGTCAAGCCGCTGAAACCGAGCCCATCTTGGACATAACTTCTGAGTCACATAACCTTGCACCTGAGTCGCAGTTAATGAGAAAGACAAATCCTGTTCATCCAAAGGAAGCTTGGGAAAAGAAAGCATGCCCCATGCATTTTTTTCGTTTTCTAAAGACCAAGGTTCTCCTTTCAGATACATGTGACTTGTTGCCATTTCTTTGTCGTCATCCACATGCTTAGGCAAAGGGAGCCACGTAGATTCTGAATGATACCTCTGAAAGTATTTTAAAACTCTTGGATCGTGGAGACGAGAGCTAATCTCTTTCCATTGATGTTCTTCTGGCAACCAATGCATCCAACTATTCCAAGAAAATCCTCCTTTCAGCAAAGGCAAATGAGAAGATATCCACTCTCGAAATTGCTCTACTGTATGAGGAATCTTTAAAGATTCAAAGGGGATCCATTCATTACATTCAAGACCTATCTCATCAAAATTCACAGATAACCCCTCTATTTTAGAGGAAAATTGCGTTTCAAAAAGGTGGGAAAGAATATAATTTGCGACCGATCCTAAAAATGTTTCATAGCGATAGATTCCATTTCCTAGTCGATGAACCCGAATACCATTAGGCTGTTCAAGAGATCTATCTATTTGCCCTCTCTCCTTCTCTAGGAGCCGCCGAGTTCGACTTAAAAGACCCTGAGGTGTAAATTTTTCTAAAAGAATTACACCCATTTTTTGTGCCACTTCAAAAGGAGTTGGAGATCCAAATCCACCCCAAACCAATTCCTTGTTAGCGACCTTATCCGACTCTTCAACCCAAATCTCAAGAGCGGCTTTCTTTTCTTCAATTTGAAAAACTCTCAACACTTTTCCTGTCAACTGAATGAGGTCTCCTATCTCTAATTGCCTAACCGTCGATAGAGGTAGAACAGCAATTTTTTCTTGTTCTAAAATCACGTCATACTCTTCGTCAGTTGGCGGAAAATTGCTCCATATTTGCCTCTTTTTCAAACACAAAAAATAACGCCATCCTCCATCATATAACCCAGGCTGCTTTGTTGGTTTTAGCCAATTGTTGGCAACCATGTGATGAAAAATACAGGGCAAATCCTCCGATTTTTCTTTGAAAATTAGATTCAATGAATCTTTTGACAATGCTTTTTTTGCATAGAGACAAGATAAAATCTGCTGAAATAGTACGCTATAATTCTCTGAACAGAGGGATTTTTCCACTTGATTTTCTTTTGCTAGTTCAAACAAAGCTAAAAAGCGAACAAGTTGCATCCCAGCCCTTTGTCCATAGCAAACTCCCCAGAAGTTAATATGTTGCTGTCGACGGTTACTGCGGCCAATTCTTTGTAAAAATGCCATTGTAGAGGGAGGCGGCCCCATCAGCACAACGCCATCTACATCGCCAATATCAATCCCCAACTCTAGAGTACTCGTTGAAATGCAAACTCCCATTTTTCTATCTCTAAATGAAGACTCGATAAACTTTCTCTCTTGGGTAGATAAATTAGAATAATGTAAAAGAACTTTTTGAGAAAAAAACCCTTCTTGATTCAGCACATCGTATAATTGTTCGCATTTTTTTCGACTATTTGCAAACACTAAAAGTTTTTGACAACCCGATAGGCGATATAAGTCATCAAAAAACAGCGGCAACTCTCGTTCCTCATTTTCAATATGCACCCAGCACGGTTGCAGCTTCCTGGCAACAGATTGCTTAAAGTAAAAGGCACTCTTTTTAAGATTAAAAAACCGCATGATAGCTTTTGCATCGCCAATAGTAGCAGACAATGTAACGGTTTGTAGCGATGCAATAGACTGCATTGCAAGTCGGCGACGCAAATATGATAGATGATACCCGCGGTCATCTTGAGAAAACACATGCACTTCATCGATAATCATCATATGCACATGCTTTAAAAAATATTTGTTATCCTGATTCGGGCTCCCCAGCATAACATCCAATGATTCGGGAGTCATGATTAGAAGGTGAGGCTTTGCATCACGAAGGTGTTTCCCATCGCCCGTTCGAATGCCTGATTTCAAGCCCAGCTTCTTATAGATAGGCTTAATTCTTCGATTTATATCCAAAGCCAAAGCTCGAGTGGGAACTATGTAGACGATGGTAAAATGACCGCGATGTGTCATCAGTTTTTCAGTTGCTGGGGCAAGAACAGCCTCTGTTTTCCCAGTTCCTGTGCTTGCCTGTAGCACAACATCCTCTCCCTTAAGGATGGGTTGAATCAACTGTTTTTGTGCAGTTGTAAGAAAAAAACCAGAAAAGAAGGCGCGATATGTGTTAGGAAGTAGCTCTAATGGAGAAGTCAAATTTAATTATCCAACAGAACTTGTTGGGTCTCTATATCGAGTTTATTCACTAATGCCTTTAGCTTAAATCGAGTCTCTTGAACTTCAAGTCTATCAAGCAAAGATTGCAAACTTCCCTTCAAGTGAAGGGGAAGGTCGATTTGATAAGCTTGAGAATAGAGTTGCATGAGACGGTCTAGCAAAGATTCCCATCCCTGGGAAGAAAAGTCTTGAAGGCGGAGAATATTTAAATCCATCCACGCCTCTGCATAATTCTTTGGAAAAATTTTTCTATCATCATCGTACGACTCATGATTTGCTTTATCAAAAAAATCATCTGTAAACGCAAATACGGGAAATACAGAATCATTGTTCTGAAAAAACTGATCTAAAACATGATAACTTTTTGCTCGATGACCCAATCGTCCCTGAGCAATAGATTCTGCCTCATCAAAAAACAGCAGCAATCCCTTGTACCCCATTTCTCTTAGAACACCCCCTAAGGATTGAACCATTTGGACATAAGGGTCGTTTCCAAGGCAAATAAGAGATTGCTCTTGATAGCCTTCGACTTCTCGATACTTGAATACACTCTTTAGCCGCGCGACAGGTATGTTGTATCCCATCAAAGCTTTTTCAAGCCAATATCCATACTCTCTTGGTCGATAATCTTGATGCTTCTTCAACGAACTTTCCTTTGGAGAGAGCCGCTTGTTCTTACAAAGCATTGCTGTCAAGATCATCCTAAAGCGATGAGGCATAGTGTCTAAAAGCCTCAAGGAATCCTTCTCAGCCCAATTTTTCCACATATTAGTAAATTTTTTACTGTCTGGTAAAGACAATTTCTCCATTATTGATTGATAAACAGTAGAAAATTGATGGAAAGGAACTTCTCTTAAATCTAATTGAACGACACTAGTGGCATAACCTTGAGAAAGAGCTAATTGATTCAAATAGGTGATTGTATGTGATTTTCCCTGCCCATAAGACCCACAAATACACAAATGATCCGATTTTCCTCTTTCTAGTGCCTTTAAACCTTTAGAAAAAATCTTTTTGATCCGATCCTCTTCTACAGTCAATTGATTCACTGCTACTGGATCAAACAATCCGTTCCGTAAGCGTTCAACAGCACGCCTTAAAGAAAATCTATCCATGTTAAGCATCCCAAGCCGGTTCAAGTTGACGTGTTTTTTCAATTTCCGTTTCTTTTTGACTCTCCAACAGGTTTTCAATGAGATTAGATTCACCCATTGTATTCCCTTGCTCTGTTATATCTAAACAACGAATCATCTGCTTGATAAACAAGCGGACTTCACTTAAAGCACCCATCTTTTCTTGCTCTTCACACATCTTAGCAATTAGATCATTAGATACAAATTGTTCTGCACTCCAACGGTAAGAGATTTCATGAATTTTTCTTAAAGACACCCCTAAATCTACTAGCTCTTGTCGCTTCAATGGGGTTTTGTGTAAGTCCACTAATGTACTACGATAGTTCAAATCATCTGAATCTCCAACCGTACGCACCCGACTCCATAGGGCATCATAAGATTTGAACCCTTTTTCCGATAACAACACATCGGGAA
>WUUC01227952.1_pt1 | contig 16939 bp, 2 predicted proteins | sample 6278441 | NCBI WGS metagenome assembly WUUC01 (sample SAMN13675441, study PRJNA597444) | soil metagenome | isolation source: soil | place: USA: Washington | collected 2017-10
ATACAGGACGGGAATATCGGCGGTGGCGACGACACCCCATATGCCCCTTGGTAATCAGGCGCCCACCAACATCGCTGATGTCCTTTCTGTTCAGGCCAGCGCCCGTCTGACGTCGACGGCGTGATCCAGGCAGTCGGATAGATGTGTCCCGGCGTTTGGTCGGTGGCTTCTCAGGTGAGAGCCCGCACCTGGACTTACGGTTCTTGAGTCGGGACAGGCAGGAATGTGCGGCCATGTTTCGGCGAATGTTAAGGCGCGTCGGAGGATTCGGCAGATCACTGCGCAAGATGTGCGTGAGAGCGGAGTTTGATTGTGATGAGGAGGATGCGGGATGGCTGAGGAACTTCGGGTCGACACCGACCAGTTGCACAGGGCAGGCAGTGCATTGGACGACGTCGGTGAACGCATAGTTTCTCTGTTTCGGCGTTTCGAAAGCGAAACCGCGGCATACGACGGTGTATGGGGAAGCGATAAGCACGGAAAGCGAATCGCGGAAGGGGAAGCCGGATATCTGTCCTCCAGGGAGAGCATCGCAGAGGCGGGTTTGTCGAGGGGCAATGTGGCGCAGGAGTTCGGTACCGGATTGATGGATGCCGCGGCGGACTTCACGCAGGCGTAGGAAACAACACTTACCACTTCTGATGACGGAGGTGTGCAGCGGCGGAGGTGGCGGTCCGGCGCGGGCTGGGGCGCCGAGGTCATGGCCGCACTACGACGAAAGGAGAACGGCGATGGCGAACGAGGCAGCCAAAGACCAACTTGCCGCGCTCTCGGAGTCGTTTCAGGCCGGCCTGAGGTCATTGCATCAAATGCAGCAGCGGCGGGCACAGCTGTCGGCCGCCGCTTCGGCCGCCGCTGGTCAGGTGACGGTGACCGTTGACGCCGATGGAATTCCTACTAATATCGAATTCTCCTCAGAGATAGAGTCTCTGAGCTATGCCGAGATGGCAGACGCTGTTGTCCGTGCTGCTCGAGATGCCGCGGCAGATGTGCGTAGGCAAGCGGCTGGGGTGGTCGCAACATTGCAGCAGGAGGATCCGTCGCTGCCCAAACTGTCCGACTTCCTCCCAGGAGCTCCCGATCTGATGGAATTGGTGCCCGGGGTTCGGGCGACGCTGCTCACACCGCCCGAGACCGCAACGCGGCGAGGGGACGACGAACAGGCGATCAGCGGCGCGACGCCACAGTCGCTGGATGTGGAGGTAGTCGACCGCGGTTGGGAAAGCGATAGTTCGGCTGATTCGAAGCGTGTAATACCAGACACGCAAGAAGATTACGAACATCATCACTCCGGGGACTCTGAGGTCTCCGATCGTGGGTAGTGAATTCGAGCTGAAACGTGGGTGGCCCCGAACACGGAACGGGTGAGGCGGCATGTCGATCACCGAACTGTGGGCGGGGGTGCCGCCCTGGCTGCTCACCGCACTGAACTTCGGTGCGGAGTATCCCGAGGCGAATGTCGATGCGATGTTCGAGCTTTCGGATCTGCTGTATTCCTTCGGTGAGGAGGTCCGGGAGGAGCTGACCCCGGACCTACGTCAGAGTGTCTCCGCCGCGGTGGACTTCGACGTGCTCTACGGCGACCTCGCCACCACAGTGCGTAATCAACTCAATGCCCTCGTTTCCGGGGAGCTGTCGGTGGATCAGGTCGCCGCGGGGATCGATGATCTGGCCGAATACATGGCGGCGCAGGCCGCAAGCACGGAGTACGCCCAGATCATGATGGCGGTTTTCGCCGTGATGACCGCTCAGGCTCTCTACAAACTGGCCATGGTCGCGCCGCAGTACTTCTCTCTGATGGCCCCCGCGATCATTGGCGCCAGCCGAAAGGCGATTGCCGCGGCCGGAGTGAAGTTAGGCGAGATGCTCGCCTTGACCGCGGCGAAGCCCGGATTGCGCAACAGCCTCTTGCTGTGGCTAAAGGAGATTGGGAAGTCCGGCGTGAAGATGGGCGCCCTGGGGGCCGGTCTGGACGGGGCAATTCAGCTCTACCAGAACGTCGCCGGGCACACGGATGGTTTCGATATCACCCAGTTCCTGGGAATGGCGGTGCAGTGGGCTGCGGGTGGGATGGTCGGCCTCTCGGCGGCGAAGCAGGTCGAGCGGCTGCTGGGCATGAGCATGTCGCTGGTTCTCCGCAGCATGACTGTCGGCGCTGTTGGTGGTGGGGCGGGCGCCATCGGCATGTGGGGCGCCGGCATCTTTTACCAGGCTGCTGTGCAGCTCGCGCAGACTGGTGCTGTCGATTGGGACGCCATCGACACGACATTCCACAGCGAGATGCTGTTCGGAGGCATCGCATTCGGAGCCATGCAGGGTGCGACTTCGGGCATGAAGGCTGAGGTATCGGCTGCAAAGCAGTTGAGTGAAGCCGGCGGCCAGGAAGCCCGCACGCTTGATGCTGGCGCGGAACCGCTGGAGCGGGGCATGTCAGAGGCGCAGGCGAAGGCGCGGGGCGATGAGCTTCTGCAACAACTGCAGCGGGAGATGCATCCCGATCGGTTCCCGGAAGGATCCGAGCGTGTCCGCGCAACCGAGATCGTGGGTGAGGCGGCATACGCGGACAGTCCTTACGTCCGCGATGGACAGCGGTATGAACCGACCGTGTACGAACGGCTGGCGAAGCTGGAACAGCTAGCCGCCGACGCCCGCGGCGGGGCTACCTCGTCGCCTGGATCCAGTGTCGGCGCAGCGTCAGTTGCCGAGGGTTCGAAGGCGGCGGCATCCAACACATCGTCGTCCGGCAATGCGGGCACGTCTGGAGGGTCACAGCCGCCCACCGCTACCTCGAACGCGAGAGCCATCGGTTCCGCTCCCGCCGGTGCGGATGCGGCTCAGACCGCACCGCGAGAGCCGTCGACCGACACCGGGCCTGGTCGTGCGGGCGTCGCGCCACATGGTCTGCAGGATGCGAATATCGCTGCTGCACACGGCGAAACACGAGCAGCAGAAAAGCCCACCGTCGGCAATATGAGCCCCGATGCGCGGGTTCCCGAAGCGGCGGTTCCGGAGGGCTACGGAAGGAACGCACCCGAGGTTGCCGAGCCGCCGGTCAGCATCGGCATACAGCGCGGTGATTCGGTCGGTGCCATTCGGGCGGCTGATGCGATCAGAACAGAGTCACTCAACGCCGGATGGTCGACTGCCGGAGCCGACCGGTTGCACCAGGCTGTCGCCGGCGACGTGGCAAATGCGGTGGATGCCGGTGGTCCCGTGTACGTGGATGCCACCCCACTCTCGAATGGACGGATGCGGGTCGACATCACCGTTACCAACGATCACGTATCCACCACAATGTGGCGGTCGGAGGACAGCAGCGCCCTGCGCTCGATGCCGGACAGCAGGACTGAGGTCGCCCCGGCGCTGGGCGGTGAGCGGATCCGGTTCGAAATCACCGATCCCGCACACCGAATGGACTTCGCGACCGAAGTACCCGCCAACGCCAAGGCGGATGCCGGAGCATCGCTCGAATCGGTCCTGGAACCGTTGCGTGCGGCGGGGGTCGACCCGGCACGGGTCCGCGAGATCGCGGAGGCGTTGACCGAGGTGGTCGACCACGTGCTGTCCGGAGGTTCGCCTGCCACGGTGAAGGGCGCGGTAACCACTGCCGAGAACGGGCAGGTGGCACTGTCGGTGAACGTGGTCGACAGGAATGGCCGGGTCCCGGCCGACCTGATGACCGATGAGGCTCGTAGCTTCGGTGCGGCCCGTGAGGCTGCAGACAGGTTTGATGTCCTGCTGGGCGGCGACGGCGAGGCTCGCTATCTGATCGGATTCGATGAGCTACCGCGATCGTTCACTGACCTGCCGTCGGGTGATTTGCTCACGCAGAGAAGCGAACCCGCTGAGGTGTCGACGGGCGCGGTCGTTGAACTGTTGTTGCGCCAAAGCCTGGCGACCCTATTGCATAGCCTGTCTCCCGGGCTGGGCGAGCCCGGAACCTCAGGTGCCGTAACGACAATTGGGGCTTCGCCGGGACTGGCGCGAACGGCTGATGTATATGCCTCCTGGGCGCTGTTCGAAGCAGCCCTTCGTCTGGTGATAATGCGGTCGCCAGATTCGGCACCATTGCCGGCCGAATCGCGCGCCGCCGACTCCGTGTACGACAAGCCCGAGTTCGGCGAGCGTGCCGAGACCATCCTTCAGCGGCTGTATCGGGAGGCGCACCCCGATCGCTTCCCGGAAGGCCCGGCACGGGTCCGCGCAGAGGAGTACCTCGGAGAGGCCGCGCGCCTGGCCAATGGTTCGACGATCGAGGGACTCCGCCTGAATCCGCTGGAGCGGTTGGTGCGGCTCGAACAACTGGCCGCCGACTGGGACACCGGCGTCGCAGGTATCTCCGAATTGGCTTCAATGGGCGAGAAAGCGCTGCCCTCGCTGGCTATCCAGTCTCCGGTTTCCCACACGGAATTGTCCGTCGACAACGGGAACACGGCAGACGCGGCCGAAACGGTGGCACGCATCTTGGAGAAGAATGGCTGGGATGTCGGGCGCTCCATGGAGATTCGCGACGTGGTGGGCGATGTTGTCGGTGCGATCGATGGGCCCGTGCGGGTCGAGGTCCTTCGGCTGGGGAATCTGGTATCCGTCGACTTCATCGACAGCAGCGGGACCTCCTCGGAGTCAAAGGTTTTCGGAGATCCCAGCTCTCGGCCGTCGACCCGCAAGTACGGCTTCGAGCAGCTGGACGACGGAAGTCGGCGGTTCTCGATCGTGTTCCGGAAGGAATCCGATCCATTCGGATTCGCGGTCGCAGAGGTCGAAGCCGGAACGGGGCGGGCGGCCTACGAGATCGGTCTGCGCCTGACCGAGGTGGGTGCGTCGCCGGAACGGATCGCTCAGGCCCAGGCGGCAGCGGCCGAAGCGGTCCGGGCGGTCATGCGGTCCGGAGCTACTCGTGTGGAGCTGCCGGAGGGGCAGGGCGCCCGCCTCGATGTGATTGACATCGACAGTCGCGTGCCACTCCCGGACTTGCTGGGGGAGAACGGTATCTGGTCGGGGGTGCGGTCGTCGGCTGTGACGGTTGAGCTCGAGTTGGTACCCGGCGGCGGTCAACGGATTGCGCTGCGGTTCGACGGCGAACAGCCGGTAGCCGACGTCGGGCCGGTCGGATCCCTCGCGGCCGGAAAACTGGCGGATGCGGGCGTAGACGGTGCACAACAGCCTGGCAACGGTGTTGTGCGACCCGGCTCGGCGAGGACTGAAGCACGGACCGGGATCCGGTCAGCGATCCGGGATGAGCCGGGGTTGCCGCGACTCGAGTTGACCGAAGAGGCGGGTGATGTCTCCAGACCTTCGCGCGTGGATTTGGTGGAGGAATTCACCCCTGATACCGGAGGTGGCGGGGCCAAGATCGCAACAAGGGTCGAAGGGGCGATGCGGGAGGAGGGGTGGACGCCCGAACAGGCCCATGAGGTAGCGGGCGAGATCGGCACGGCGGTCGACACCATCCTGGGTAATCGGGGTTCCGCATCGGTGCAGGTGTCGATCTTCGGAGACCACGTTGTGCTGATACAGGTCGTGGACTCCGCCGGTCGCAAGTCGGCCGAGGTGTTCGGTGATCGTGCGGACGACGGGACACACCACACGGACGGCGACCGCACGCACACAACGATGCAGATACGCACCGCGGAGCCGCTGGGCAACATCGGTGTGCGGTATCAGGTCCTCTACGGCCAGCTCGGTACGGATGTCGAGGATGAGCGACGTCGTGCCGATCTGGCGGTGATGGACGAATACGCTCGAGAGCTGGTCACCGAACTCGCCTCCTCCCCGTCTGAGGAATCGGCGCAGCGTTCTCGGGATCTGTTGCACACCTTGCAAATTCTTGAAATCACCTCGCTGGCCCACGACCGGCTGAAGCTGGCGCTGTCCGCCTACGAGGTGGCGGATGCGTTGCAATCCGACCCTACCGACGAACTGGCGGACCGGGCTCGGGATCTCCTTTCTCTTGTCGGCGGATACCCCGACAGTCTGCGTCACGAACTGACAATTGCCTTGCGCGCCTTCGAGGGTGCGATGGTGAACACCCTCCTGGAAGCGCTCTCGTCCGACCCGCCGTCCGAGGTGGTGAGTCAGACAATTGCTCTCATCGAGCAGCGAACTCTGTCGGCGGAGTTGCGGCGAGCACTGACGGAGGCCTTGTCGTCCGTCCTCGACGCCGAGGCGTGGGCTGAGGTGGAGCAGCAGCGGCTGCTGTGGGATGGAACCGCAGCAGAGATCAAGAATTGGATCGAACAGCGGTACAGGGTCGAGGTTTTCGGACTGGATGGTCGAGGCTTCGTGCCGTCGGATGCGCTGGCGCGAGAATTTCTGCGGCGGCTGTCACAGTTGATCACGGTGTGCCCTGCTGCGGTGAACTCGATGTCGCGGCTCTTTATGGCGAACCACTTCGGCGCATGGAGTCGTCGATTCCGGGCTGGTGAGAAGCTGGCGCACGCTGAGACGGACGAGATTCGCGCGTTCGCCGCGGACATTGCCCGGCTGCTCCTCGATGCCGGGGATAGACAGGGCCGCAAGGCCGTGGCCATGAGTCTCGCCGAGACATTCCGGGGGAAACACCCGTCCCAGGAGAGCGGTTCAGAGGGCGCCCTTGATCCCGAATTCCGTTCGTGGATAACGGAAAATTTCGGTGAGGACGCATTTCGCGGCAAGGCTCCCGAAGCTGCGGCTGTTATGACCGTGGTATTGGACCGGATGTTGCGAGAACCGGACGATGCGCCATTGTTGATGACCGAGTTGCTCAAGTTGGTGATCGATCACGCAAATGCTTCGTCTGAGGAGCGGACGGCCCCTAACGATCGGCTGGGAACCTATGCGGAGGCCCTGAGCGAGTACGAGTCTCTAATCCAGCAGATCCGCACCGCCTGGGCTCCGGATGCCGATGACGGCGACGATATCTCCGACAAGCTGAGTGCGCGGATCCGTTACCTGCTCCAGTCGGCGGAGCGTCTGCCCGACATCGCCGATGATTTCGCGGCTGAGGGCCGAGGGTTCCCCATGGCGGTGTTCGACGAGATGCGCAAGGAGTGGTCGCGCGCCTCCGAAGCCGCCGAGAAGGATGCTCGGACTGTGGCAAAGCTGATGGACGAGCTTGCCCCCAACCCTCTGTCCCATGCCGTGGATCAAGCGCTCGGCCTGGTGCGAGCAGACCGCCTGGCTCCGGTGCAGCGCTGGCGACTGCTGCAGGCGCTGCTGCCGCACGCCGACACGGAGGAATGGACCGAACTCGAGGAACTGCGGCTGCGGTCAATCGGGACCGCGGCCGAGATCGGCGAATGGATCGAACGGCGGTACGGGGTCAAGGTTGTCGGACTCGACGCCGACGCATACGAATCCTGCGATGCGATGGCGCGGGAATTCCTGTCACAACTCTCGGGGCTGCTCGGCATGTATCCCGGTGCCGCCGCAAAGATTTCGCGAATCTTCGTGGGAAGCCATTTCACCGGATGGAGCAGGCGTTTTCGGAAGGGCTACACGCCCGAGCCTTTCGGTGTGCCGACACAAGAGCGTTCGTTCACCGCAGAGTTCTTTGACATGCTGTTGGGTGCCGGCCTGCCGGAGACGGGCTCGCCGGTGGGGCCTACGCGCGTGTCCCGGGCCCACGGCGGAAGATCGGATCAGCCTGCGGACCCGGAAGCCGATGCCGGGGACACCAGTGCGGTGCGGAGCGGCGTCGTTGCTGGGCGCCAGGAGACCGAGGCAGAGCAGCAATCTCGCCACCAGGATCTGGTGGTAATGGAGGTGTACGCCCGGGAATTGCTCGCGGCGATGGGTGCCGACCCGTCCCAAGACGTCGCGCGACGTTCCAGGAATGTGCTGCGTGTGTTGCGCCTCCTCGGTGGGTCGTCGGTAACCCAAGAGCAGTTGGAGCGTGCGCTGTCGGTCTACGAGTTGATCGGTGAGCTCCGTACAGAATCTTCGGACACGGCTGTGGACCGTGCTCGGAAACTGCTGTCGCTGATCAACGGATACCCTGACAACCTGCGGTGGGAGTTGCGCGAAGCGCTGGAGAAAGTGCGGCCGAGCCCCAAAGACCAACCGATCAACACTGCCGGGAATGCGTCCCGGTCACGGCCTTTCGCTGAGGCTGAGCAAATGGGCCAAGCGATCGGTCGCATGCTCTGGGAGAAGTACTGCGAAAGTTGTCGCTCTGGACAAGAATTCGAGCAGTGGCTTCGCGAGCAACTGGGCTCGCTGCCCTACCGCCCGGGGGCGCAGCATCTCGATGTCGCCGCGATCATGAGCATTGTGGCCCAAAGGATGTCGCGGAAGCCGGAGGACGTGCCTGACCTGATTCAGGACCTGCACGAGTTTCTGGCGGGTTGGCTCGGTTCAACGACCCCACACCGTTCAAGCGCACCTCGCGACGGTACGTCCGCGACGTATCAGGAGTACAAGCAGGCATATCGTGCTCTGCTAAAGGACGTCCATCCATACCTGGATCGAGCAGCCGACGACGAGCAGTTGCATGCGCTCGCCCATCACATCAAGGACCGGGCCGACGCGGATCTGGCCGCTACCGAGCAGAACGCACGCGGACGACAAGCGACGGGCCAGGAATTCTCCACGACGGCAATCGATGCCTTGCGTGCAGAATGGCTACGCGCCCTCGTCGGAGTCGATCACATCAACGAATCTGGTGAGGAAGCACCGCTTTCGGATAATACCGGTCATTCCCCGGTGCTCGCGATCACCGCGGCAGATCACGCAGCCGAAACGGCCAGGGCAGAGGCTGACACACTCATCCGGCGTCTCTACACCGACGTCGATGCCGCGGTTCCGCAGGGACCGGAGCGTGCTACCGCGCACAAATACCTTGCTGCACAAATTGTCTCGGCGAACTCCGGAACCAACGGCAGACCGTCGTCGGAGTCCGAACGGCTGGAACGTCTTCGGCAGGTCGAGAGGGACCTCATCACGCTGCTCGGCGAGCAGCAGCCGGACTGGACCTATCGCATCCGACTGAACGCGACCTACCACGATCAGGCGTTGAGTGGCAGCGAACTGGATGCGCTCGCGCGCAACATTGCGGAACATGCCGAAGCGCAGTTCACCCATGAGGAGGTTTCGGAGACACCCGAGGATGCGGACGTCGGGTCGGTCGGCGACATCGATGACGTGATCGGGTCGGAGATCGAACAGGCCGCGGCGTTGACCAAGATTCTTCTGGCAGGTGGTGTGGCTGCGGTTGCCGCGCAGGATGAAACTCGGGCGTTGCTGAAGTCGGCTCGCCGGAAGGGTCGGCGGGATGGGGACGCCGGGTCGCAGTGGTATCGCCAGTTGAAGGATGCGCAGGCGAAATCCGTGAAGTGGTGGGACAAGCGGGCTCATGCGCTGATCGGCGACTTGCTGGCCGGGGGCGACGCTGCGCTCGAGGTGCGCGAGCCGGCTCAGGAGTTGATGAACCACCTGCGCCAGCACCTGGGTCAAGGCGGCAAGGTACCGAAGTGGTACGGCCGGCTGAAGGCGGTGCTAGAAGAGTCGTTGGGCGCCGATGGGCTCGACCTCGAAATGGTTACCACGCAATCGACTGTTAGGTCGGAGCCATCGGAGCCGCAACGTGATTCGGGTGGTTCCCAGCAGTCCGGCGCCACCCCTCATCCCCTGCGCGGGCATTTCAGCAGGATAGGTGTGCAGTCGTGGGAACGGACCGATACCACGACTTCGGCAGCTCCGGAACCGACACTGGCCGACGCCATGCGCGGTCTGGTGGCGGACCCGGAGGCCTTGTCGCCGGCGGAGTTGCGGGCTGCGGCCTACCGGGCAGCGGGGCGTGCGGATCTTCCGGAGTCGACGTGGGGTCCGATCGTGGTGGAGCTGGCCGCCGAGAAGGACGTGTTCGCCGACCGGTTGCGCCAGGAACTCGATGGTGCCCCGGAGGTGCCGGCGGGCGCCGATCTCGATGAGCTCGTGGGTTTGGCACGCCAGGCAATGGGCGATCCCGCGTTGTCGGAATCCGACTGGGGCCCAGTCGCCGAGATTCTCGCGGATTTGGATGCCGCTGCGGTGTCGGCGGATTCGCCAGTGTTCGGGCCGGTCGAGGCTGGGGAGATGGCCCGTCGTCTGGTCGCCGGGTTGGATGGGCTTGTCGAGAACCCGGCCCAGTTGACGTTTAACGAGTTGCTGTCCGAGGCGCATCGGGCGGTTACCTCGGATACGGATCGTTCAGGTGCGCAGGCTATTCCAGACGCACAGCGTCGCCTGCTCGATGATGTGCTGGCCGAACGCGACGATTTCACGCGGTCCGCCGCGCGAGTCGAGCGACACCGGCTGGGTGGGGTGCCGTTCGGCGACTGGGGCGTGATCCTTGCCGACCGGATAGTCGTCATCACTCCTGCCGGTGTCTCCGACTCGGTGGTGGACGACTGGGTTCGGCAAGCTGTCGAATTGAACACTGCACCAGAGGGATCCGAGTCGAACCGGCTGTCGGTGGAGTATCGGCGGACGTGGGTCGACAGCGCAGGTCATCCGATCATCGAGGAGCGCGGCGTGGACGGGGAGTGGGTCCGAGTCACGGGGGCCCCGCAGCCGGTGGCGGCGTCCGCTGTGCCGAGCCGGACCCTGTGGAAAGTCGCAGACGCGCTCGCCGGGCAGGCCCTGCTGGTGACTCCCGGTCCGCGCGCGCGGGACGCGACTGCCGATGTGGTGGCGCTGTTCGAGGCCGCCGCACTGGTGGAGCGCTTCGATGCCCGCCTCACGGAGAACGCCGTGAGGCTGGATCGGTTGCGCCGCCGCGCCGCGGCGGCCGAGGCCGAGGCGGACGGGACGACGCTCTCGCCGGAGGAACGCAGCAGTCTCGATATGGTGTCGCGGCGGCAGGAAACATTGGGGGAGAGCCGCGCTCAGGCCCGCGCCGACTGGGAGAAGCGTGCGGCGCGGTTGTCGCTGGATCCACCGGATATGGGCGATCCGACGACGGCTCCGCTGCCGACGAAACTGCCTAGGCTAGTCGCCGCCGTTGACGCTCGGATCGCCGGTATCGACAGCGACATCCGGCGGGTCGAGGCAGGTCTGGATGAGCTCGACCGGGTCGGCCCGGATGTGCTGCGTCTGGGCGCCGGTGACGTCGATGCGCAGCGGGCCCGCAACCAAGCTCAGCGCGCGGCGCGCCGGGCGCGGCGGGCCGACCTGGAAGCCGAGCTGTCGGATCTGCGCGATCAGCGTCGGCTCGCACAGGACGAACGGTTCGAACTGGCCGCGACGATGGCGTCGGCGAACACGTCTCCCACGGACCGGTCCGGTCCCGCGGGTGGCGGGTTGTTGCACCGGTTGGCGAGTCTGCAAGCGGTGCAGGAGGTTACGGTCCGTGCAGCACAGGCCGAGGCGAGCGAAATCGAGAATGCGCTGCGGGCCCGGGCGGAATCGCGTCCGGACGCAGCGGATCGCGCCGAACTGTCCGCCCACATCGAGCGTGGTCTCGCGGCTATCGACACATCCGTCGAGAATCCCGTCGACCGGCTGTCGCGGCGCCGCCAGCTTGCCGATGAGTTGGTTACCTTTGCCGCGGAAGTCATCAGCGACATCCAAGGCCAACCCGGCACTCCCACCAAGGCGATTGCCGATGCGGCGCTGCGCAGCCGGGCGCTGCGGGCCGATGGATTGCTGAACCCGTTGGGGTTGGCGGCGCTGGCTGAAATGCGGGCGCGGGACAATGCCGCTTGGTGGAAGGGGTTGTCCGATGCTGAGCGGGAGGCACTGATTGAGACGTATCCGCGGCAGGTCGGCAATGCCGAGGGCATCCCGGCGTATGACCCCGACACGGGGCTGGGCCGCGACAGGGCGAACCGCTTAGCGCTGAGTCGTGCTCGGAAGTTCTTGCAGCAGAAGTTCGATCGCGGCGAACTCACCGCCCGCGGGCGCAAGTTGTTGACGCGCCTTGACCGGATCGCGGACGAGCTAGACAAGGCGAGTGCTGCGGCCAAGCAGGCCGGGGTGGGCGGGCCGCTGCTTCTGGCGTTTGACCCAGTGGAGTTCGGCGGCGATGGACGCGCGTTGGTCGGTTTCGCCAGCGACCCCAAGAATCCGGACCCGTACCTCGCGAAGTCGGTGTCGTTGCACGTGCCCGGAAATAAGACCACGATGGACACGCTCGACCGCTACATGTCCGAGGCGCTTAACCACCTGCAGTCCACGCTGCGCGAGGAGCCGGCGTTGTCGGCGGCGTCGATCGCGTGGATTGGCTACGACGCACCCAACGATATGGACGAATGGCGCGTTGCGGGGCCACAGTTGGCGCGCAAGGGCGGTGAGATTCTCTACAGCGACATCCGCGCGTTCTGTGCGGCCCACCATGCATGGGCAGATGACGATGACCCATGGCCAGATGACGACGAGCCTTCTTCTGGCATCCACGTATTCGGGCATTCGTACGGATCGAACGTCGTCGGCGTAGCGGGGCTTGGTGGGCGGCTGGAAGGTTACGTGAGCTCGATCGTCCTGGCGGCTTCACCTGGCGTCCCGCAGCGGCACGAGGGCGAGTTCGGTGAACGAGTCGCCGTCTATGCGGCGTCGTCGTCGTGGGATTTCGTCGCTGGACTGGGTGGGGCGACACCTGACTCGACGGGCCGGATTCTCGGGCTGGGTCTTGGCAGGGATCCGGCAATGGAATCTTTTGGCGCGGTGAGGATCACGTCCGAGTTCCCGGCCACGATGAACACCAAGCAAACTTACGGAACTCACGAGGTCTACTACGGTTACGTGGATTCGCGCGCCGATCCTCCGGTCCGCAGCGAGTTTTTGGCCAACGCCGGTCGGATCTCGGCCGGGCATCCCGAACGCCTACACCTCGAGCGGCACCGCACTATTCACGCAGAGCCCCGGCGCATCCGGGGACAGCGCGTACGCACCGTCGAACCCGCCGCCGGGCGGCAGTTGCGCCTTGACGGCGATACGGGCGCTCAATTCTCAAGCGGTCGCAACGAAAGCCGCTACTGGAACCCGCGCTGGCTCCCCAGGGATGACGGTGCAGACCCCGCTCAGCCAGTCGCCGAGGACGCTTCCGATGGTCCCCGCGAGGACGTCACCTCAAAACCGGAAGAAGCGAAAGTCGACTCCGGCGATCTGCGTTCTGGGGCGGATGTGGGTGATGGCCGTGCTGAACCGGCGCCTGCCTCTGTGCCGGAGAGCGCCGATGCGGCGAGCGCCAAGGTGGTGGCGGATGCGGCGTTGACGCAGGGGGGGTTTCATTCCGCCGACGAGTTGATGAGTCCGTTGGGGTCGGCAGATGAGGCCGTAGCGCTGGCGCAGAGGATCGCCATGTGGTGGTCGGGGCTGTCCGATACAGAGCGGCAGGCCCTGATCGAGACCTATCCGTACCAGATCGGAAACGCCGAGGGCCCCTTTCAGAAGGACCAAGACGACGCGAATCGCAAGGCGCGGCAGCGTGCAGGCCACCACGTGCGGTCGCAGTTCGAGAGCCGTGGGCGGTTGGATAACCCCGACCAACAGTTGCTTCTCCGGATGAGACCGATCGCTTCCGCGTTGGATGTGGCGGGTGAGGTCGCCGAGCGGGCTGGTCTGAAACACCCGCTGTTGCTGAGAGTCGGGCCCGAGGAGTTCGGTGGCAAAGGACACGTGGTGCTCAGCGTCGGCACCAACCCCGCCCAAGCGGAAAACGTGATAGTCAATTTCTACAACGGGCCGCTCGACGAACTTGAAGCCGCGATAAAGTCCGCGGTTCATCAACTGCAGCCCGTCCTCGAGGAGACGGGCTCAGCGGCGGCAATACTCTGGGTTGGCGAAGAGGCGTCGAGACTTCGGCGTCCCCGCGGTACTGCCAACGTCGGCACCGACGGTGCGTTCTACACCTATCTCGCAGGCTTCCGCGCTGCGCGGATGGTATGGGCAGAAATCGGCGACGGCAAACCGTTGACCTCCATGCGCGTGCACGCCGTGCGCGCGACGGCCACTGTCGCCGAGCGCACCGCGCAGAAGAGCGACGCTTCCCGCGCCAGCACATTGTGGGTCCCGTCGGGCGCCGGTGTGGTGGCACACCGTGGGGCCTCTCATGACCATCCCGAGCTAAGCCCGGAAGCTTACATAGCAGCGTTGGAGCAGGGGGCGGAGGGTGTTGAAGGCGATGTCCGGCGCACCAAAGACGGGCACCTAATCTTGTGGCACGACGCGACGATCGATCGCCTCACCGACCGTACCGGCCGCGTCAGCGACATGACCCTCGACGAGCTGCGCGATTTGTATCCCGGGGTGCTCACCGTCGAGGACTGGTTGGATCTGATCCGCGCGTACCAGCTTCCGGTGACAGTGTTCGCCGAGGTCAAACAACCTGGAGTCGAACTCGAGCTGGTGGAGCTGCTGGAGCGTAAGGGCCTCGCCAACCCCGCATCGGCGGATCAGTCTGGGGCGGCGGTGATTTCGTTTAATCCGAGGGCCTTGCGGAGGGTGCGTGGCGCTGCGGCGACACTGCCGACCGTGCTGCTGGCTGGATGGGATTCCGGGGGCATACCCCCGCGGATACGGCGTGTGGTGGGGAGCACGCCGGTAAAGGACGCACGGTTCGACGAAGCGTTCGGGCAGGTCCGCCGTCTTGCCCGCTTAATCGGCGCCACTGCGATCGGCCCCTCTATTGCGACGCTGCGCGCTAACCCCGACCTCGTCGAGATGGCGGTCAAGGACGGGATGAGCACCTATTGCTGGACCGTCAACGAGCGGCGCGATTGGGAGTACATCGAGGCTCTCGGTGAGCCTAACCGCCGGCTGTGGGTCGCCACCGACCTTCCAGGACCGGCCAAAACCGTGCTGCAGGCGAGCGGATCCACCGACTCCGACACTCAACAGAAACTAACCCGCGAAAGCATCCGCCTGACCGCCGAACCGGCTACGCCCACAGAACCGGACCCAGGTGACACGACCGAGCGCCATGGGCGGCCCGACGAGCTGCCGCTGGCCGATGGGGAGAACTCCGCCGGAACCGGCGCCGGCGATACGCCGGCGGGCGTCGACAAGCCGCTGATCCCCGAACTCAACGAGTCGGGGCGGCGGTCGTGGCTGGACGCGGCCTCCCAGCGCTCCGTCTCCGTCATCCTCGGCAGGCATCCGGAATTCGCGGAACCCGCCACACCGAACACGAGCCGACAGCCAGCAGGTCGCGACGCTCCGACGGCCGGTGCTTGGTTGGCGCGGTTGACGGCGTCTGAGGCTGATGAGGTGTTGGGGGAGTGCGCGGCTCGGATGCATGACATCCGGGCCCTGGAGCTGCGTAAGGCCGCTGCGCGGGCGAGCGATCCGCAGCTGCGCGCGGAGCTGGAACGGCGCGCCGAGGTGGCAGCGAATGTTGAACGCTCTGCAGGTCGGTGGGGTTGGCATTACGCGCGGGCTGGTCGGGCGGACTGGGATCCGAATGTGTATCACTCGCTGCGGGATGCGGCGCAGCTTGTGTTGGGGCGACCGGGTGCGTGGCTGGAGGTTGCCATCGATGCCGTCGACCGCGGCGTTGCGCATATGGTCCGGGTGCGCAACGCCGGTGTCGACGAGGCGGTCGACGCGGACGGCACAGAGCGGTTGATGGTGCTCGATCCGCGGGACGAACGGATCACCGAGTCCGTGATGACTCAGATTCGTAACGGGGAAGTCGACCCGGAGGACTTCGAGGTCGATATCCGCGACTACGAGCGGCCGGTCGACGGGGAAGAGCGCGACGACGAGCCGCCGGTGCTCGGCGAGGTGAAGTGGGTGACGGCCGTCTCGTACGGCGCGGATTCTCTTCCGGTGTTTGCCTTGGCCGAGGGGGAGGATCCGGATTTGTTCCGGGGCCCGTTGAACCGGCCTAAGGGCTACCGCTCCGATGACGAAACTGCTCGACTGCAACGGGAACTGGCCGAACTCGAGGCATCCACTGGCGACGTAACAGCCGTCACTCGTACCGATGAGCGGGTCGAGCTGTCCGGTGATGAGCAGCGCGCGCTGCTCGACGTCAACCAGATCGGCAACGCCGAGGGCACCCCGGCGGACCGCGATGCTGCGAATCGCTTGGCGTTGAAGAACTTCCGCCGCCGGCTGCGGCTAGCCGCCAGTGAGGTGTGGCCCGGCGCGAGCCTGGCCTTGGGCCGGGCGAACCGGCTCAATAAGCTGCTGGATGAGGCGGATGCGGCCGTCGAGCCAGCCGGGGAGCGCACCTATCTGCTGGAGTTTGACCCCGTGGTGTTTAGCAAAGATGGCCGCGCGGTGGTCGGTTTCGGTAAAGATCCGCATGCGGTATCGGTGCCGCATAGGCACGGGCTGGAAACGAGGTATCCGTCTCCGGACGAGGTGGACCGTGCCGAGTTCCGGGCCGGGATCGAGCAGTTGGCTCCGACGGCGTTGTCGCCCAAGGTGATCGCCGAGGCGCTCTATCGGCCGGTACAAAGAGATCGCATCAGCGGTTTCTGGGATGGCCGGCTCTCGGGCTTGAAGAGCGCCGAGGTTCGTCGCGGGCAGCGCCGTGCCGCCGAAACCCTGGACAACGCTTTCTGGGTGTCGGCCGACATTGCCAACCTGTCGGGCCTCAATAGGGAGTTTCCGAGGGCCGAGGCCGACTTCCACTTCGCCAAGCTGGCCGAAATCTTCTATAACGCGCTCCTGGAATCGGGGGCCGCGGTGGTGCCGATGCGCACCGGCGGCGACGAATTGGGTGCAGTCGTTGTCGGCACCATCGGCCGCGCGACTGTCGCCTCGGCTGTGGCGACAGCCGAGGCTCGAGTCCGGGAATACGCTCAAGAGCACAACCTGTCCGACATCGAACACAAGAAACACAAGGGACGACCGGAATTCAACGGCGTCGGACTACATGTCGGTTACACCGAGATTATGCCCGGTCGGAAGCTGAAGCAGATCTTTGACGCCGCGGACCTCGGCATCGAAGCCAGCAAGGATAGGAGCAGGAATGTCGCAGGAGAGCCGGGACGAGCGGCTGGGTCTGACGGGGCTGACTCCGCAGGAACGC
>WUUC01190228.1_pt1 | contig 16934 bp, 17 predicted proteins | sample 6278441 | NCBI WGS metagenome assembly WUUC01 (sample SAMN13675441, study PRJNA597444) | soil metagenome | isolation source: soil | place: USA: Washington | collected 2017-10
AATGGCGCACCTGGCAGGAGTCGAACCTACGGCCTTCGGATTCGTAGTCCGACGCTCTATCCAGCTGAGCCAACGTGACCGAGCTTCCTCGACGAACTCGCCGTGTTTCGTAGCCAGTTTTGCGGCGTTGGATCGACATCATGGTCACGTTTTGGTCACGGCGCAAGGCCACACACCGGGTGTGGATAGATGCTGATCGCCTCGCGTTCTTCGGTTGTGAAGATGCCTGCACCCTGGCGCTAGCGCTCATCGTCCTCGCTGTCCGCAGCGTCGAGCACGCAGCCGCTCGCCTTGCAGGTTAGAGCCGTGCACGAGTGCCTGATCGAAATGATCGCGCATCCGCTCGTCGCAAACTGCGCCGTCGCTGCCGGCGATCGCGTGCGAGCGGTTCAAGTCGGTACGCTAGAGACGTCAACGCGTGTTCGCGAGGACAAAATTGCTGACCTGTCCCCGAGGAGATCCGACATTGCAGCCGATCTTTTGGAACATTGCCGGAGCTGATAGAACGCTTCCGCTGAGCCAAAACTCCGTGACGTTAGCGCCCACCACAGCCGCACTGCTCCTGCTCACGCTCTGCGCGTGCGGAGATGACGGTCCGAAGACGTTTTTCTCGAAGCTCACGTGCACGGCACCCTGCGCTTGCGACACTTCGTTCATGTGCGATCCGACCACGCGCGGCGAAGACGTCTCGTCGGATGGCACGAACGCATGTCAATGCGATCCAGAATGCGGTTGCACATCGCCGCCGAGCTGCCAAATGTGCAGCGACGAACTTCTCCGCGTTGACTCGCAGTGCCTCACGACTCGCAACCGGTGCGAAGAAGCGATTCTGAACTCCAACGATCCTGTCACGGTGACCACCGTGAACGAGTGGGCAGACTGCTACTCGACGTGGGGCATTTGCGAACGACAAGCAACGGACGCGGCTTCACCGTGTTACCTGAATTGCGGAGATGTCTCCAAGAGTGTGGAGATCAGGTGCATCGGAAATTGTGAATTCGCGGTTGGCGGATGCGCGAGCTTGGCGATTAGAGATTTCGGCCGATGTCTGAGTGGATGCAACTTCACGCGAGCGTGCTTGGACCAGTGCACGCCAGCAAGAGACGCAGCTGCGAACGAGTGCGGGGCGCAGGAAATGGCTTGTGTCGACGAATGCTAGTTCCATCGCCGTTTCGTAGCCAACTTGGTCGGACGTCGCACGCACGATTGGCAGGAGTTGATCGCGTCGATCGACATCATGGTCGCGTTTTGGTCACGCTGCAGGCCGACGCTCTTCCTTGGCCGGTTCTCATCGTCGATGCGCTCGGTTCGACACAGCCAACGCGGAGCGCAAAGCAGTCAACGGGCGTTTGTCCAGTGACCGCTCGACTCTTCCCAGCTCCGCTTCGGGTGAGCTACCGCTCCCTGCGGGCGCAGCGATGGTGACGCGGTTTCTCTTCAACGACGCGCTTTGGTCGGAACTTGCTTCGCGCATCCGTCGAGCAAGACGCGTGCATGCTGCCATCGCATACGTGGGCTCGCACGTTGCGTCGCTATTGCCGCTTAGACCTGGCGACCGGCTCGTTGTCGACATGAGCCTCACGGCGGTGCGATCGGGAGCCACGAATCCACGTGAGATCAAGAAACTCCTTGATCGCGGCGTTGATGTTTTCACGAGACGCAATCTTCACGCGAAGTTCGTCGTCATCGACAAGTGCGTCATCTCCGGGTCGGCGAACATCTCACGGCATGCACGCGAAGTGCTCGATGAAGCCGCGATCATTACCGACGATCCGATCGCAGTTCGTCGAGCTGAAGACACGTTCGACAAAATGTGCACCGAGCCTGTGCGCCAGGAGTACTTGAAGCTGTGACCGCCCGCCGCGCTTTGGAAAGGGCACGGGAGCTTCAAAACGCACCGAGAGAGCGGTTGCGGCGAAGCTGTGGATTGTCGGCGGCCTGCGGTACATCGCGCTCTCCGAAAAGGATCAAGCCAACGCCGAGCGCATCGGCGCGGCACTTTCGAAGAAGCGTCGGCGATCCTACCAGCGCGTGAGCAGGATTCATCTTCATTTCACAAAACGGCCGAAATACCTCGACTCGCTACACTTCGGGGATCGCGTCATCCACTGCATCGCGGATGGCGGCGACTACGATGTCCTTCCACCATGCGTCGTGCTCGGTGAAGACCAGATGAAAACAGAGAAGGGCTCGACCAAGTATCTCTTGTTTCTCGAACAACCCGACGGCGCGCTCAGCGCCCCCTGGAATGAATTTCAGAAACGAGCCCGCGCAGGCGCACCCGAGCTGGCGATGAAGAAGCCACGCACAAGGCCAGTCCGCGACGACGCCCTAGCCGATGAAATATTGATGCTCTGGACGGACGCGGGTCGCTTGCGAAGCGTTCGGCAAGTGCGGAAAAATCACCGCGAAGGCGCTCGACGAAGGCCTCTGCGTCCAACACGACGAAGCCGCACAGCCGATTGAAGAACCGGTGACCCTGCGCGACGTCGCTTCACTGAGACTCTGTAGTGCAGACTTTAGACCCGCGCGCGTCGTGCACGGCCGATCCTATTGATCCCAACACCTACGGCGAGGCCAACTTGCGCTCCATCTCCAACAAGAAAGGGCTGGGGCCGTCGTCGTAGCGGCGACCATAGCGATTCTCGGTGAAGCCGGAGTAGAGGAGGTGAACCTCGCGACGAGCGCGACTAACTCCGACAAAGAATAGCCGTCGCTGCTCTGCAATCTCATCGGTCGTGCTGGCTCGGTAGATGGGCATCCGGCCCTCGTCCATACCAATCAGGATAACGGCGTTGAACTCGGTGCCCTTCGCCGTATGCAGGTTCATCAGACACAAGTGCTTCGGGGATCCAGACTTCCCAGCAAACATCCCGATGTCCAGCTCCCCAAGTGATGCGTCCGCGCCCGTCACCACAATCAGGTCGTCGAATGCGTCGCGTTCGTCATCGTCGACGCTCGATGTAGCCCGCAGGTACGTGTTGAACACTTCGTTATCGAACGCTAACAACCAATTGTTACAGGGGCCCTCGGGATCCCGATGGGCAAAGAGAAAGCGAATGAGGCTTGATCGTGCCGCTCGCGCCTCAGCGTCTCGTCCGCTCATGCTGAACATAGATCTCCACTTGGCGAGGAGGCTGCTGAGTGGTGGCGATCCACTTCGCCAACCACCACAGCACCACGCCGCGAGATCCTCGATGAGGCGAATCAGAGGCGTTCGACGATATCCGGCTCCGCGATCGAGACGCACGAACGGAACGCCTCTTTCGAGCAACGCCTGCTCCATCGCGTCGCCCTCCTGCTGAGTCGGGTAGAGCACGGCTATGTCGCCATACGCATCGCCCGTGCTCAAGAACGACGGGAGCAGAGTCTCGATGACGTGATCGACTTGAGAGGCGAGTCCTTCAGAGCAGAATGTGAATTCGACATGGCCGTCGTCGGACCGAACTGCGGTATAGCCGCGGTGCTCGCCGAGCGCGTGTTCACATGCGGTAACGATCGTCCGTCCGCTGCGATAGTTCAGTCGAAGCTCGACGCGCTCCACGTCGGCTCGCTGCTCAAGCGCTCGGAGCAAATCCGGTCTCGCGCCCGTGAACCCGTAGATGGACTGGTCGGCGTCACCAACCGCGAAGAGCCGAACACCAGCGCCGAAACAGAGCGACATCACCATGCGATGAAGAGGCACTCCGAGATCCTGGTACTCGTCGACAAGAAGCACGGGAAAGCGAGCGCGCACGCATCGACGTACGGTCTCACTCGCCTCTACGGCTCGCACAGCGAGCAGCACGATGTCATCGAAGTCGAGTCGACCATCTCGTCGCAGCAACCGTTCGTATTCAAGCGTCACGTCGGTGAGCCCGCGATCGCCGACCTGCCAACCGTCCACTCCGTCCACGCGATCAATAGCGGTCCTGCGAAAGCGATCCACGTCCGTCCGAAAACCTTGCGCGTTCACGCCCTCATTTTTCATAGCCTCGTCGAAGAGTGAGTCTTGGATGCGTTCGGACGCGATCACGATCGGCTGCGGGATGTCGATCTTTGCCACAACTGCGAGTGGAGCGAGAACATGTCGAAGGCAGAACCCATGAAGCGTACCGATGAACGTGTTGGGTAGGTCGGCCACCGCGAGTGCGCGCAGCCGCCGCTCCAATTCGCGCGCGCACTCGTTGTTGTACGTCAGGCAGGCCACCGATCGAGGGGAGCGAATCTCTTCACGAAGTAGGCGTGCCATTTTCGCGGTGAGAACTTTGGTTTTGCCGCTTCCCGGACCCGCGATCGTCACGCAGTGGCCCTTCGACTCGAATGCTTGCCATTGTCCCGGGTTGCGCCGGATCTCCTCGACGACCTTCTCGTACGGAGTCATTGCGAGGGCACCAGCTTCGTCAGGAAAGCGAGCGAGTCCATGACATAGCTGGGGCCCTGCGGTCCCTTCGCGGTTTTCTTCATCGTCGCGGCGAGTCGCTGTGCATAGCGGCCCTTTCCAATTGCTTCGATGTCTTTCAGAAACCGGTCTTCTTCTTCCGATTTGACTTTCGTGCTTTTGCCCCAGGCAGTCGCACGAAGTTTCGCCGTTGGGCCCGGCGCGAGTTGGTGCAGGGCACTCGCCATGCTTTTCGCTCGGCCCGATCGAAGCAAGTCGATCTCGAAAGTCGACGTTCCGAGGAACACGCCGCAGGAAGCAGCGGCACCGAGGATCTCTTCGTCGCCAGTCTTCTCGTAATCGTCGGCCGCCATGATGTGAGCCATTAGGTCCACTACGCGCCGCTCGCCAAGATTCTTCCCGTCCTCGGTCGGATCGAGGTCCGTCACGACTGCGAAAGGGATGTCCAACGCGCGCAGTAGTTTTACGTGCGGGGTGAAGTTTGTTCCACCGACGGAGCAGACCGTGATTCCCAGCGCGTCCAGATCAAGTCCAGCGAACTGAGCGAGCCTCGGGACGAGAAAGATCTCTGCTTCTCCCTCCACAAGTAGAACACCCCGAGCAAAAAGCATCTCCGCCCTTGTGACATCGAGGTAGCGCTCCAAATCCTCCTCGTCTGTTTTGGCCAACGTGATGTCCGCGGTCGACACCGCAGTCGAGCCGTTCGCGGTTGAGCGCAACAGAACTAGGGAACGTAGCGGCGCGACACTCGCGACATGCGGAGAGTGCGTCGTCAAGATTACGGTGCGGGAAACTGCAGTCTGTGCGTCCTTCACCGGCAGATGACTTCGCTTACCCAGAATGCTGCTGAACACGCTGCGCTGCACATGCGGATGAAGATGTGCTTCTGGTTCTTCGATCGCGAGGAACGTGTGGTCGCGGACGCCATCCTGAGCGAGCTGCTGTGTCTCAAGGAGCTTCAGAGTCAGGTACAACGTGTTTGCAACGCCGAGGCTCGCGTCGCCGACGCCACGAAGTCCGCCATCGATCAATATTCTAAGAGAGCGTAGGAGCCGATCGGCATCCGTTGGGGCGAGACCGAGCTGAACATCGGCGGCCTGGGCACCGCCCACAAGGGCCCTCAACGTGCTAGTCACCAGCTCGCTGAGGTCCTTCACGGCCTTCAGGTCGAGGATCGAGTTTGTTACAGTCCCGACTTCGGCGGCGATCGCGTCCTTTTCTTCCGAACCGATCGCGTCAGCCATTTTCGTGAGCAGAGGACGAAGCGGGGAGCGCTGCCAGCTCGCAAGATCGCTTTCAGCATCGCGGAGCGCCGGCACCAGGTCCATCGCGAGCCGGCGACGCACGTCCCACGTCAACCGCGCTTCCTCACGGTCTCCGCCATAGACCACAAAGTCGAAGCTCTTGGACTTCTCCGCTGATTCGCAACGAAACTCGTACGTGAGCCTCGCAACCATCGGCTCGGCCTGGACGAGGAAGTCGGCGAGGGAGGCGAGATGCTCGTCGTTTTCATCGAAGCCTTCGAGGTCAAGCGTGATGATGATTTTGGTCGTTGTCGAAATTGGCCTCGGGATCCCGTCCCAGAAATCTTCGGGGCGGAGCATGCGCGCCGAATCGGGCAGGCTGGGGTCGAGCACCAGCCGAAGTGCGCGAAGGAAGTTGCTCTTGCCGACCTTGTTCTCGCCGACAACTACGGCATGCTCGCCGAGCCTCACGTCGAGCTGATGGAAGTTGCGGAAGTTCTCGATGTGAACTCTGCTGATTCGCACCAATCGAGTTACTAGCGGAAGTTGCGTAACGCGGGTACTGTCCGCGAGGACATCCATGCTTGAAAGCGCGCCTGTGCAATGCTCTGCAGGCGGATTCAGTCGAGCTGACCAGCGAACGACACCGTTGCTGAGCGTGGTCGGGACTCGTTTCCACGTCCCGAACCTGATCGCCGAATGGTCGTCGTTCGACGGAGTCGGAGTCCGCCGTCGCACGCGCAGCAGAACCCGTGGTCCTGACCATCGTCTGCCGGTCAACGGCCTATCATTGCTCGTGCACGCTTCGACTCACAGAAACGTCAGCAGCTCGAATTTAGAGTAGATGTGATCACGAAGGTCCGGATAGTCGTCGGCGACGAGCTTGAGATGATGCGCAATCAGCACAACACGGAAGAACGAAGCAAATTCGCTTCCGATTTCAGCGGAGTGCCCTGACGAAACCACTCCAACCAAGCGATACTGATCGGGAGACCAGGTCTCGGCGGCACGATTCGGTTTCCAGCAACCTCCGCCGCTCACACCGGCCAAACTTGGCAGTCCAACGATTCGACGCGACCCGTCTTCAGCCGCGAGGGTGGTCTCCTGCGGAACTGCGAGATCAACGAAATGAAGCTCCGGACTTGGCGGAGAAAGCGGGTTTTGCGGCGTCCCCGTCTTACCGGAAGGAGCGCCGTGGATGTACATGAAGCGAATGCCTGAAGCGTTGCGTTGGGGATAATCGGTGTGGAATGCGCGTGGATAGCCGGCGAACGTCAACCACTCAAAGTCCGTAATTAACTGCGTTTGCGCTACAACTTGAAGAAGTCGTTCGCTCGCAAACACGCGCGCCTGGCTTTGAATCGTCGCGGCATCATTTTCTCCGACCTCGACGTAGCCGTAATCGGCGCCGTCAGCGGTGTAGACACGCCGAACGTTTTTTACGTTGGCCTCGAACCGATGGGGACGATCACGGTGTCTCGCGATCGCAATAAGAATCGTTGATTCGATGTCGTCGCAGCAGTGTCCCGCCGTGAAGACGAAGAACCTGTCTTTCAACCGAACAAGCACACCCGATCCAACATGCGTCGGTGGATGACCGATGCTCCCGCGTTCAAGTGCACCAACAGGAACGGTGAACAAGCCGAGGCGCTGCGAAATTTCGGGTCCGCGTGGCATCAGAAATCGGCGGCGGCCGAAAATCTCTCGTTCATCAAGTTCGGCTTCGGAGACCATCATCTCTCGTCCTGCGCTTCTATGTCCGGTCAAATGAGACGACGAAACCTATCGAGCAAGAGTCTATTGGGCGTGCCGGAGTTGCGCTGGCGGACGAGTTCGTCGAGGTCGGAATCGTCCAGCGGGAGCACCGTTCCGTGGCCGGCGAGGGCCGCGTCTCGACACCGTTGAATAAAAAGTTCCTTGTCCTCAAACTGGCGGCAGACAAGAAGACCGAATCTACCGACCGTCGGAGAAAAGCGCCCGATGATTTGATCGAGTTCTGGATTCCCGATCTCCCGTCCATAGTTTTTGCATTCGACGAGCACGTGCGGCGCCTCGTATCGTTTTGCAAACCACCCGAAACATCCATCGCTGCCGACGTTCCGATATGTAATGTCGATCCGTTTCCTCCCTTGGTTGATCTCCATTTGGGTGATTGGATCGACGAGCGATGGATGAAAGAGTGCCGTAAGCAGCTTCTCCATTGCCCGCTCGTACGCGTTGAAATGCTCGTGACCCGTGGGAATGGTGACCGCACGCCGAACGAGTCGAGAAAGGCCGGGAACCGGGCGAAAGATCTCGTCATCGGCATTTCCTACTTCGTGCACTTGGTCGCGGAGCTTGCGACATCGATCGACGATGGCACGCATTGTCTCGAATTGGTGGTCAGGCCGAAGCGATGACAATTTGCGGCAGGCTCGAAGTGCCGCTGCAACTCGTCGATGCAACATTGGTCCGAGCACGCTCTTTGTTAGTTGCGGACGCAACGCATCCACCACTCGAACGAAATGCTCGGAACCAACGCGGTGGGCAACCCCAGATAGCGCCGCGACGTGCAGGGCCGCGTGGAGATCATCGAGGATCTTAGTAATGACGTCGCTAGGACCGAGTCTCGACTGCGCGACAATGGGGATCGACCGCGAGGACGTCGGTGCGCAGTCCCATGTCGCGACGCGAGTGGTCACCATTGCTGCTGTTTCGCTTTCAATGAAGCGAAGATGATCCGTTGCAGGAAACACAACGTGAGCCGCCGCGCGCGTGCGCAGGCGAGGCAGTAGCGGGTCGTCGAATCGCAAGCCTTCGCTGTACCTGGTCACTTGGCCAGGTCGGCTCACGTGGGCGACCGTCGACCTCGATGACTTCGGCGCGATGAAGCCATGTGGCGCTAACTGAATCCGATAGCTCGCCGCGTCCTCACGGAATTGAAGCGCTGGTTCGGCATCGTAGGTGTCGAACCACCCCAGCAGGTCACATTGCGAGTCCGTCACAATGACCTCGGTTTCGGGAAATCGCTTCCACTCCTCGGACGCGTTTTGCGCCGTTATGAGCGCGAACTCCTCAAGCGCCCCGGGAACGCTTAATACTGAGGTGCGCTCGAAATGGAGGGAGACCGCGCCAGACGCGTTCGCGTTGCCGCGCATCGCTACTTCTTCTTGGGGGCGGTCGAGCCTTGCGTGGGCTGTGCAACCGTGGGCGCAGTCCCCGGCGATGACTGAATCAACTTCTCGCCGGGACGAGGACCGCTCAACGGTTGAGCTTCCGACGCTCCCAGTCCTTTATTCAGTTCATCGCGCATGGCCTGCGCCCCCATGCCGTCGTTGCGGCTTTCCCGCTTTCCCAGTTCTTGCAGCAAAGCATCTTCAGATTTGTCGTTCATACTCTATCCTGTCCTTTTGGCCAGAGAGCGAATCCCCAGATTGATTTCGTTCGAGGCTCAGCCCGGTCCTAGTGCTTCTTGTCCTTCGGTGGATTCGGGTCCTTTGCGGGCGGAACGGTGTCTTTGTCGCGAATGCGGCCGTCGCGGCCGTGCAAAACCACCTCGCCTCCGCCCTTCGACGCGAGGTCTTTTTTCGCTCGCGCCTCGGCAGCCGCCTGCGTTTTGTGCGTCGACGTTGCTTGCTTCTTGCCCTCCGTCTTCACCTCCCAACCGGTCCCCGCCTTCACGACGTGCTTGTTCTTGGCCATGATCACCTCCATGCCTGATTCGATGTTCAGGTTGCACAAGCGGCGCCCAGAGATCAACCAGAGGCCACAACAGGTGGTGGTGGGTCAATGTGATGAATTGGCACGCCTGCTCGTGCTTCGAGCATCGGCCAAGCGCAGCTGCCGGCTACGCCCGTGCTCGACAATGCAGCAGCGAGGCTGTCGATCGACAAGACGTTCCTCCCGCTCGACTACGTCAGTGCCTTCAAGGTCCTCTGCGGGGGGATAAAAGTGATCCACCCAGCGGCGGCGGGGTCGAATCCACCTCCGACAGTTGCCACGCTGCACCTGGATCTCCCATCCCGCCGAAAACGGATCACACCGGCGCCGCCGCCGAAGTTCAAGGTTCTGGATCGCTCGACGGCCGTGCAACGCGAGTTTGCGGCTGGCGGGCGACGGGACGTCGTCGGTCTCGCGTATGATCGCACAGAGATGATCTCGTTCTCGCGATGAGCCGGCAACCTTCGATACGCCAAAGCGTTCCTATGCACGACATCGCATTGTGAGCAGTCCGACGGAGTCGATCTGCCTTAGCTCAGGGTGGGCGGTTTCTCCATGGGACTGCGCGAAGTGCTCTCGTCTAGCGAAGCGACGGTTAGGGACCTGGCCTCGGGAACAGGTAGGCGCCCAGAGCGCCGTAGCGTGATCGAGATTGACGGTGCTCGTTGGCAGTCCGTAGCGCGACAAGTGCAGCTCACTACGAGCCTCGATCCTTTGCGCGACGGTGGAAAACTTGGCCGCGACATCGACCGGTGCTTGTTACGCATCACCGAGCGTTGATCGGTCCATCGAGCTATGTCAGAGAGCGGCGTGGCTAAACAGGTTGGCAGACTTCTCGTATCGCGAGCGGAGGCGACCGGCGACCTCGACGCATTGGCGAACAAGCTGGACGCGCTGCGCGCCGATGCTAGGCGCGCGCGAACTGAAGACGACGTATCGCGGACCGGCTCTCGTCGACGCCTATGGCTCGACGAACTCGAATTGAAGGTTCGCGGTATCTTCGATGAGGAGGCCGGCAAAGAAGCGATCGCGAAGATTGCGGCGAGACGTCGGCCGCTTCCGACCTTGGGACCGCGGTCTGTGCATCAACAGTCAGAGTCCCTCGATCGGCGGCTGGAGAGCGACGGCGAGTGCCTCGAATCAATCAAGATGCAAGTGGCCCACGGTGCCGAACCTGAGGCTGAATCGACAGCGGCCCAGTCCAGCAAGCCGTCGATCGCGACCAAACCTGTGAAGCGGAAAACAAATACTCGGCGCGCCAAACGCGATGCCGGTGCATGGACCGCGATCCGCAATCTTAGACCGGGCAAACAAGGCGAGGTCGTGCTCGTTCAGCGGTTTGAGCCGGAATACCAGAAGGGAGTCATGAAGAAGGTTTCCAAGGCTCAGGCGGAAGACGCACGCTCGTTCGAGCGCCTCAAACGAGAAATCACCATTCTTCGAGACACGCGTCACCCTTGCGTCATCCGCATTCTCGATGATGGGCTTGATGCCGAAGAACCGTGGCTCGTCACCGAGTGGGCATCGCTTGGAACGGTTCAAGAACATCGAGCGACGTTCCAAGGCGACGCTTGGCGCACGCTACGGCTCGCGCGTGATGTGGCGTCCGGCCTAGCTCTCGCCCACGCCAACGGTATCGTCCATCGCGACGTGAAGCCCATGAACATCTTTCTCCACGATCTTGATCGTGCCGTGATCGGGGACTTCGGAATCGCGCATGACGAGGACGAACCGACGCTGACGAAGACCAACGAGCGTGTCGCGGGATGGTTCCTCCCCCCCGAGGCTGAGCTTGGAAGGGTCGACAATCCAGCCCCCACCTTCGATGTCTACTCGCTCGGAAAGGTCATCTACTATCTACTCACGGGCGGACACGTCGCTCCGCGAGAAGACTTCAGAGAACCTGACAACGATATGATTCATCGGCTTGGGCGTCCTGAACTTGAAGAAGTCAACGAACTGCTCGGCCGAATGATCGCGAAGAATGTTGAGACGCGCCATCAAAGCATGGAGCAGGTCGTTGCTGCGATCGACGCCGCTTTGGCGGCTCTCTTCGGTCCGAGCAGGACAACCCGCGTGTGCAAGAGATGCCACAAAGCCAACTACGGCGACTTTCGAGTGGCGTTTCCTCCGGGTTCACAACCGCAGATCATGCCGCTCAAGGGCGGACCGAACATTTCATTCGACGCCGCGAATGCCGTCGCCCGCATTTGTCCCGAATGCGGAGATGCGCATCTCAAGCTCGGAAACGTCACAGCATTTCGCGCGCCCTCCAGCTGACAACAGATGAGCAGGCGTCCAGACGCTGGAGTCCATCGTGGGCGTTGAAGCCTGGCACGACGAGCGTGCATCCAAGCGAACACTACGGTCCTAGAGTTTGGAAGGACTCGGACCCGATCCGGCAGCGTGCAATGACGTCACCAAGAATCGCCGAGGTCGATGCGGTCCACGATGGTGGGCGGGGGCTCGTTCTCTTCCGATCGAATCGGCACTTTCGCGCGCGTGGGCGGCAGTAATGCGGTCGTTTGCATGCGGTTCCGGAGTTTGCCGTGCGTAGGCCTCAACACGCCGTGCTTCGTGCGCTCGCTTTTGGCATCGAGTCGGTTCGTTGTCTCGCGACGATCAGACGCGGCGTTGTCATCGATGATGTCGACGAGTACGTCGGATCCACCACGACGATTGATACGCACGAGGCCGGCTTGTTCGAGTGCGCTGAACGCGCCGAGCGGCCCGCTGATCGATGCCAAGGCGGTGGAGTCGTTCTCTTGGGATCGGCGTCGGCGAACCTGGCCACGTCGTCGCATCGAGCGCGAGGACTAGGGCAACGTGCAGTGCTCGACCACGGAGTTGTGCTGCCCGCATGATCCACGACGACGATACCGCGATCGTCGCTGATCCGCCTTCGTGATGGTTCATCCGTGTACTTCAATCCCTTTCGAGGTGTGCGTACTCACCGCCCTGTTGCGAATACTACGCGCGAGCTCGCGCTCGGAGACGTGGGCGACGTCTTCCCGGTGTAGCGCTCGCCGGAATCTTGAAGCGATGTGCGCGCGACAAGCCCCGACGAGTCCGAGAACGCGCGGGAACTGTCGGACTCGTTGTCGGCACGGATTCATGAGGCCGAGCGCTCGCTTGGTTGATGTTCCCGACAGATCCGACAACTTTTCCAGATGGAAGAATTCAAAGACGAAGTTGTGCTTCGATGAAGAAAAACGCGTTTCCGTCGCCGCCGCACGTCCGAAACTATCCGGGCTCACCGGAGACGGCAGAACGCCCGCTGTATTCAAGGTGTTCCGCGCCGAGAGCGAACCCGGAAGCGCCGGCTCAGCCGGACCAGCTGTGATCGTCGAGTTCGATGGAAAGCTCGGAACGGTCGTCGAGGTCATCCATCTCTGAGTCGCCGCTCGCTTCAATCGACCGGCAGGAAGCGTCCACGCCAGCGTCGTCCTCGCGGGATGATTCCTTAGCTTCGATGGTTGGAACTGCGGGCGCGTCTCGGTTCGGACCGCCGATCGGGTCGAGTCGGTACTGCGGGCTTGAATGTCCATCATCCCCAGCGTCCACCAGCTGAACCACACCACTAGCCACACGGACAGGCCACCGTTTGAGCTCGGCCAGGAAGTCCTTCTTCACTCTTTTGCCGACCGTCAGTGGGTCGAGGTGATTCGTACTCCCGCTGCCATATCCGAATTGATCGGCAAGACCGGCGGAGATTACCGCTGCACCGATGTTGCGCGTACGGAACACGTCGAACTGGTGCACCGCGTAGAGCGCACGAAGCAGCTCGGCGGCACGATCTCGGTCCGCATTGCGCTCCTCTTGCGCTTCGTAAACGGCGCGTCCCAATCCTCGATAGCCGGCGTGATACAAAATTCCGCCGACAACGCGCGACCACGTCTCGAATGATGGGAGGTCCACCAGAGACGGATCCGGAGGGCTGTCTGCCCTCATCCATGACTTCGCCATCACCAGCAACGCGCGGATGATCGCGGCACGATTTCGCTTGGCCCATTCTCGCAATGATGGGCTTCGATGGCGAAAGAGGAAGTTCCCGTCGGCGCCGCGCGGTGTGGTCCGTTTCCTTTCGTCCAGGCTGACGGTGATGATCCTTCTCGCTACCTCGCCAGTGAATGTCGCGTTGTTGGAAGTGAAGACGACGGTGCTTCTGTTTGGCGCGCTCTCCATTTTGGATTGACCGAGCCTTCGCCCCACGTACACCGGTGCGGTGATCAGCATCGCGATGTGCGGAGAGTTGATCTCGCCATTGACGTTGTCGAAAACGATGGCCGGATCGCCTTCGAGAAGTAGCGGCAAGAGCCGCTTGTCCAGCTCGTTCGGATCGTTCGTCCAGCTCGTCGGCTTAAACGAGCCCTGAAGAATGATCTGACTGATCTCGGCGAGGAGACTCTTCCCGGTCTTTGGATCAGGTGCCACGATGCTGTACGCCGGACACGGCCCGTCGATCAGGGCGTGCCTGACACACTGTTCCAGCAATACCGCGACAGCCGCCGCTTTCGCGCCGTCGTACGCGAACGGGAAGTCGTGCAGCAGGTCGTCGATCAACGCCGTCGCAGCCGAGAGATCACTGGTCGTGATGTCGTTGACGGGCTCGATCTTCACAGAAGGATCGGAGAACAACTCGGACTCAGCATCGTAGCCTTTGGTCGTTAGAATTTCTCCGCGCGTGGTGAGCGTCGGCAGGCGGACGAGGCCCTTGAGACGTGGGAGCCGATCGTTCCCGAAGCGAAGGATGTGTTGTGCGATCCGATCAGGCGGAGCGACCGGCTTGAACGTCAGCTCATCTGTGTTTTTGTCGGCCTTGGGCCGCACGAATTCCAAGTTCTTCATGAGGAGGTAGAGTGTTGGTGCATCCGTGATGCTCTCGCCTCCAACCACGCCTTGATGCTCTCGAAGGAAGTGTAGTTTGCCAGCTTTTCCCGGTTCCTCTCCCAGCACGTACAAGCTGCCGAGCCGTCCAGCTTCTTTCCTGTCGACGTAGAAGGCACGCAGCGCCTTGCGCGTGGCGTCGACGTTAGCGTTACAGTCTTCATACGCGCCTTCGAGCACGACTCTCGTCGGGTTGTGCTCGCTGTCCTTCGCCGCCTCATTCCCATTGTTACGGGGAGCAACATCCGCGCACTCGCTACAACCGACGACGACGTCTGCTGCATGAAGCAGCACGCGCGCTCCTTTCGGGACCACGTTCGCGCACGAGCACATCGATGGCTTCCTTGTCTTCGCGATTTTCGCGAACGCTCGCAGTGAGGCGAGAACGCCAATTCGATCGACGAGGCGACCCTGAGCGTCGATGAGGACGTCGCTGGTCTTCGAGAGCTCCGTCACCGCGGCGCAGAGGGCGAGGTTGCGTTTGCCGCCCATGATGCTGGACAGATCGGCATGGTCGACGAGGATCTGTCCGGAATCGGTCTCAGCGATGTACGCGTTGCCGCGAGGGCTGAGTTTCTTGATCTGGTAAGTTTGAGTTTCGGTTGATGGGTTCATGTTCTTGTTCTTCTTCCTTCGCAGCCATGGGGCTGCTCGATCAGTCGAGGGTGTGCCTTCCGGCATTGAAGACGGTCAGCGCAGTTCGCTTCTGTTGCTCGACGCCCACAGGCGTCAGAAATGATGGTCGAGTAGTGCCGCTAGGCGCCTTGGCGAAACGTTAGCGCTCGGCACGCCGCGAATATGGTGGAGCTCGTGCTCGGCTTGGGTGCATCGCTGTCGACCGATGCGACAGCCATGCCAATCGCAACGAAGACGGGATGCTCAGAGCGACAGTAAGATGTAAGGAATGTGAGAGCTGAACCACCTAAAGGAATTACGTTCACGATGGCACTCTGCATGCTTGAGCAGCGCGGATGCAGAATTCCTCCGAGTCATTTACCTCACTTCCGTGTCGTCCTCAGTCGCCGACGACGACCGAGAGCTCACCACCAAGCGCGCTTCGCTTGGCGCCGATACCAGGCTTCTCCGCGTACTTCGCAACAGATCAAGGGACGGTCATGAGCGAGAAAGACGATGTGCACACGCCGCTCAAGTGCATCGCTCACAGCTCGGGCTACCTCGTCGTCGACCTGTACATCACGGGCAAGCGGCGCACGCGCTATGTACATCAAATCGTGCTTGAAGCGTTCGGGTTCAGCAGAGAGCTGGGACAGCAGGTCCGTCACCTCAACGGAGATCGGCACGACAACCGGCTGGAGAATCTGCGGTGGGGTTCAGCCAAAGAGAACGGGGAGGATCGAGTTCGACACGGGACCGCATTGCGCGGAGAGGCGATGGCGACATCCAAGCTCACGGAGGCGAACGTGCATCAAATTCGGCAGCTCGCTCAGGCGGAGGTACCGCAGTCAGAGATCGCGCGCCGCTTCTCCATCGGCCAGCCGCACGTCCACAAGATCATCACGCGGAAGATCTGGCGTCACGTTGCATGACGGACACGATCGAGCGCCGAGTGCATGTCCTCCACCGTGACGGTGTTGTACCGACGCAGCATCTCCAAGCTCTTGTGTCCGGTGATCGCTGCGATCGTGAAGAGGTCCGCGCCCGCGCGCCGCATGTTTGTCGCGAACGTGTGGCGAAGATCGTGGAAGTGGAGATCCTTGATCCCGATCCGGCGGCACAATCTGGTGAAGGCCGGGGACAAGGACGCGCTCGACTTCACGCCGAGGACGCTTCCCGTGATGTGCCGTGGAAGTTGAGCAAGCTCGCGCTCGACGATCTGGTTGAAGGGGACTGCGCGTGCTTGCCCCGTCTTCGTCTGCTCAGCGCGCAGCTTGATCACTCGATCCGCCCAGTCGATCTGCTCCCACTTGAGACTGACAATTTCGCCGAGCCGCATCCCAGTATGGAAGGCGAACACGATTGCCAACCGGAGGCTCGGGAATGCGTGCTCCGTGAGCAGCGTGTACTCGTCCTCCGCGCAGATGCGATCTCGGACGTTGTGCTCTGCGACCATCTTCAGCGCCTGTGACGGGACGCGGACCGAATGACCGCACGCCTGCGCGTAGCGCAGGGCGGACTTCAACAACGCGAGATGTCGATTCACGCTCGCCGGCTTCATCGAAGCCCCGCGACGAGTGGGCAGCTCGGCCAGCGTGGACTTCAGCCGCTCGATGTCCTTCGTCGAGAGGGCGATGACCCGCGTGTTCCTACCGAGCACTTTGACGATCGTCTTGAAGCGGTGACGGTCGTCCGCGATGCTCTTCTTCCACTTCGATCGTTCCAGCCACTGGTCACGGAGGACGCCCACGGTCAGGTCGACGAGCTTCTTCTCCGGGAAGAAGCGACCCTCAAAGACTTCGGTCTCTCGCTTGGCGAGCAACAGCTGCGCCTGTGCTTTCGTCGCGCCGCCGGCCTCGCGCACGCGGCGGCCTCCTACGCGGTACGTGATCCACCACTTGTTGCTGTCTTCGCGCTTGTAGACGCTGCCCATCGGAGTCCTCCGGGCGAGGCGTCGAAGATGTCGTGGTCACGTTTTGGTCACGTCGGACGGTTCCGCAGGCTTCTCGCCGCGCTACTTCATTCAGACGTGCAGGAAAAAAATGGCGCACCTGGCAGGAGTCGAACCTACGGCCTTCGGATTCGTAGTCCGACGCTCTATCCAGCTG
>WUUC01170341.1_pt1 | contig 16927 bp, 16 predicted proteins | sample 6278441 | NCBI WGS metagenome assembly WUUC01 (sample SAMN13675441, study PRJNA597444) | soil metagenome | isolation source: soil | place: USA: Washington | collected 2017-10
GTGTCGGAATCATGGAACCCGAAGGAATCTTGAAAGGCTCGACGAGAAATGAGCGCAGCAGGAACACGATCAGAATCACCGGAAAAAAGCTCTTCGGGTATTCGATCCACCAAGGCTCCCGCGCGCCTTCCGCTCTCCGCTTGCTGAAGACGAGGCGATCGAGCAGCGCGACCGTTCCGGTCACGACCAGGAGGATGAAAAGGATCCAGGCGAAAGTCATTTCGTAAGCGACGCGTGAGAAGTAAGGAGTGAGGGGCAAAAACCCCGAAGCACATAGCTATATAGAGGCTCTGTTCTTGTCCTCACTTCTTTCTCCTCACCCCTCACTTCGATTCCACCTGAAGAATCGCGAGAAACGCTTCCTGCGGGATTTCGACGTTGCCGACTTGTTTCATGCGCTTTTTACCTGCTTTCTGCTTCTCCAACAATTTGCGCTTGCGCGTCACGTCGCCGCCGTAGCATTTAGCGAGCACGTTTTTTCTCAGCGCCTTGATCGTCTCGCGCGCGATGATATGCGAACCGATCGCCGCCTGAACTGCGACGTCGAACATCTGCCGCGGAATGAGCTCGCGCATTTTTGCCGCCAGCTCGCGACCCCGAAACTGCGCGTTGGCGCGATGCACGATGAGCGACAGCGCATCGACACGGTCTGAGTTGATGAGAATATCGAGCTTGACGAGATCGCCGGCGCGGAATTCCAGGAATTCGTAGTCCGAAGACGCATACCCGCGACTCACCGACTTCAACTTGTCGAAAAAGTCGAGCACGACTTCGTTCAACGGCAGTTCGTACGTGAGCATGACCTGCCGCCCGAGATATTGAATGTTGCGCTGGACGCCGCGCTTCGACGTGCAAAGCGTGATGACGGGCCCAACATACTCCTGCGGAGTCAGGATCGAGCTCACGATGATCGGCTCGCGAATCTCCTCGATCTTGCCCGGGTCCGGCATGCGCGACGGGTTTTCGATCTCGATCACGGAGCCATCGCGCAACTTGAGCTCGTAGACAACCGTCGGCGCAGTCGTGATGAGGCTCATCCCGTATTCCCGCTCGAGCCGTTCCTGCACGATATCGAGGTGGAGCAGCCCGAGGAACCCGCAGCGGAAGCCGAATCCGAGCGCCTGCGAAGTTTCAGGCTCGAAGCGCAGGCTCGAATCGTTGAGCTGCAGTTTCTCGAGCGCGTCGCGTAGCGCTTCGAACTGGTTCGACTCCACGGGATAAAGTCCGGCGAAGACCTGCGGTTTGATCTCTTTGAAACCGGGCAATGGCGATTTTGCGGGACGGTCCGCGAGCGTAAGCGTGTCGCCGACTCGCGCCGACTTAAGCTCCTTGATCCCGGCAACGACAAAGCCGACTTCTCCGGCGGACAACCCTCCTCGGCTCGCCGCTTTCGGCGTAAAGACGCCGACTTGCTCACAGAGGTAAGAAGCGCCGGTCGACATGAGCAGAATCCTGTCCTTCGGTTTGATTCGCCCTTCCTTCACACGCACGAGCATGACCACACCGACGTAATTGTCGAACCACGAATCGATGATGAGCGCCTTGAGCGGCGCCGCGGCTTCGCCTGAAGGCGCCGGGATTCGCGCGATTACCGCTTCCAGAATGTCGGCAACTCCCTCGCCGGTCTTCGCCGAAGCGCGCACTGCATCGTGCGCTGGTATGCCGATGATGTCTTCGATTTCGCTGATCACGCGATCGGGTTCCGCCGACGCTAGATCGATTTTGTTCAGCACCGGAATCACCTCGATTCCCTGCTCGGTCGCGGTATAGCAGTTGGCGACTGTTTGCGCCTCGACTCCCTGGCTGGCATCGACGACGAGCAGCGCTCCTTCGCACGCAGAAAGCGAGCGCGAAACCTCGTACGAAAAGTCGACGTGGCCCGGCGTGTCGATGAGATTGAGCGAGTAAGTCTCACCGTCGCGCGCGCGATAAGTGAGCGCAGCTGTTTGCGCCTTGATAGTGATTCCGCGTTCTCGCTCGAGATCCATCGTGTCGAGGACCTGAGCTTCCATTTCGCGGTCGGCAAGCCCGCCGCATATCTGGATGAAGCGATCGGCCAGCGTCGACTTGCCGTGGTCGATATGCGCGATGATCGAGAAGTTACGGATGCGGCGCATCGCCTGTGACCGACATCACCGCAAGTGGTGGCGACAAAAGCTAGTTTCGTGAACTTCGCCGCGGGAGGCCGCCGCTCTTTTTATGGCGACACCGTTAGAACGAGTCACTGAATGAATCGCGATCGAGCGCGGCAAACGGATACAAGGGTCAACGCCGGTAACAAAAAGGGCACACGTCTGTGCCCTCTCGAGAAAAAATCAGCGCGAATTCTATCCGAATCGCTCGAGCGGCGCGACACCGGTCTGTTCCCCATCCATCTTCAGCGTCACGAAAAGCTGCTGTTCGCCGCGTTTGACTAGCAGCGACACATTCGCGCCTTTCTCTACTTGTGAAACGAGCTTGTTGAACTGCGCCGCGCTTTTGAGATCGGTCTTGATTCCCTTGTTGATCAGCGCGAGGATGACGTCGCCTTCGCGCACATCGGTGCGCAAGCCCGGACTGATCTGCTCGACGATTACGCCGCCGTTGAGCTTCATCTCCTGACGCTTCTCAGCAGGTATGTCGCCGGCTACGAATCCGAGACCGTTATCCGCGGACTGTTCACGCTTGCTGGTTCTGACGGCAATTTTTTCCTCGGGCAACTCTCCGACGACGACGGTCAGGTCGCGCGTCGCGCCTTTGCGCCATACCTGCACCGTCGCTTTGGAAGTGGGTCTGGTGGCTCCGACGATGCGAGGCAGGTCGCCCGAGCTTTCGACCGGCTTGCCGTCGAACTTGAGAATGATGTCGGACGTTTCTATTCCCGCGCGCTCAGCGGGACTGTCGGGCTCGACCGAGTTCACGAGCGCCCCCGCGGGCTTTGCCAGGCCGAACGATTCGGCCAGCTCCTTCGTCATTTCCTGGATCACAACACCGATTCGTCCCCGCGAGACGCGCCCACTGGTCTTGAGCTGAGCCGAAATGTCCATCGCGACGTCGATTGGAATCGCGAACGACAAGCCCATGAAACCCCCGGTTCGGCTATAGATCTGCGAATTGATCCCGATCACTTCGCCCCTGAGATTGAAAAGCGGCCCTCCTGAATTGCCCGGATTGATCGCAACGTCGGTCTGGATGAACGGAACAAAATTCTCGAACGCGAGCGAGCGGCCCTTCGCGCTCACGATGCCGGCGGTCACGGTATTCTCAAAGCCGAAGGGCGACCCGATCGCCACCACCCATTCCCCCACCCTTAGCTTGTTGGGATCCCCGAAATTAACTTTGGGAAGATCCGCGGCTTCGATTTTGATCAACGCGACATCGGTGCGCCGATCGGCGCCGATGACTGTCGCTTTGAACTCGCGCTTGTCGTTGAGCCGCACGGTGATGTCCTCCGCCGTCACAACGACGTGCGCGTTGGTGAGCACGTAGCCGTCCGAGCTGATAATGAATCCCGAGCCGAGCGAGCGCGATTCGAAGTCGCGTGGGTTTCCCTGGTTGGGTGGACCGAAGCGCCTGAAGAAGTCGTAGAACGGATCATCTTCGGGAACGTTCGGTATCGGCGCGCGAGTTCTGACGCTCTGCGTGGTGCTGACGTTGACGACCGCCTGCCCTTGCGCGTCGACCATATCGGTGAAGTCCGGCAGCTCGGCGCGTGCGGTCAGCGCGAACGCGAACAGCAGCGTTGCGAAAACCTTGGCCATACGATTCCCCCGGTGCGGCAAAAAGGCTATTTTGCTACGGGAGCGGCCGAATTACCGATCTGCATCACCGTCGCTGCCGGTGCCTCCCCCAATACCGTGACCATCTGGTCTCCCGCCTGTCGCGTGTAGACGTTGATCGCGCCCTGCTGGAACAACCCCTGATTGGCGACGCCGCCCTTGGGAACCGGTTCGACGAAAACCGAGACCGCCGCGAGTCCGTCCGAAAATACGAGGTGCGAAACCGGCGCCGGCTTGCCGGTCATGTTGCGTTTCATTTCCATGATCTTCTTGAAACCCGCCGGCTGGCTTTTTACCGTCCAGCCCGTTTCCTTCGAAGCTTGCGCAGCCGTCGCGGTGTGATCGACTTTCCACTCGGACTTTTCTTCAGCGTACTTCGACTTGAGCATTTCTTGGTCGATGTCGCCGCCTATGTTGACGTGCGTGAACGCGACCTGCTCGACGACTTCATTCTTTTCGTTGACGGTGCGCGCTTTCAACAGCAGGCCGGTTTCCACGTCCGCACAGAAAGTGCGGCCATAGCGCAGGCTGTCCTTGGGCTCGAGAATGAGCACCTGACACGTGTGACCTGCGATACGGTTGAGCGGCCCCAGCTTGACCTCATAGTTTTCAGTCACACGCAGGAAGCCTTCGGGGAGCAGCGCGGGGAAGCTCTTGTCGAACTTGCGCGTTTCGATCTTGACCGTTTTGGTTTCCGGCAGATAGCAGCGGATTTCTTCGTTGTTGCGGATGATCTCGCGCGGAGGGCCGTCGAGCGCCTCGAGCTTTGTGAAATCGTCGGACCCGTCGGAAGAGTGAATGATGCGGGAGGTTTCGACCTGGTTGCCGTGCTGATAGACAAAAATTCCGGCGTAGTTGAGGTCGCGGGCCGCCGCAGCGATTTTTTTGAGCCAGTCGGCAGGCGACTTCTGCGTTTCAGCTTGCACCCAAGCCGCCGGCCCCGCGATCAGCGACGCGAGCAGCGAAGTCTTGATTGCAGCACTACTGACCGAACGAAACGCGCCTCGCATTCAGAACTTCTTCGTTAACCGCAAGAGGGAAGCCGTGAGAGCTCCCTTGAGCTTCATCTACCGTCGCGGGCCACCGACACCGTTCGCACGTAAGGCGCCATGCCCTGCATCATCGTGCTGGGAGAGAATTCCTGGTGCGCCATGAGGTAATCGTCGACGCGGGTCGAAGCGACCGAAGTCGTTTCCTGACCGACTTCGACCGGATTCTCGTTGTAGAAAGTGATTCCCAGCACCATTGCGACCGCGGCGACCGAAGCTGCTGCCGAAAGCGCCCACGCTCGCTGTCTGCGCGGAGCGCTTCTTTCCGGCGCCAGCACCGTGGGCTCCTCGTTGAGGCGCCTTTTCATGCGTTCGCCAAAGTCGACCGAGAGCTCGCGCCGAGGCGAATAGTGCTCCTTGAGCGCGTCGCCGATCACATGAAAAGTCGCCCACTCGTTGAACAGCGTCTCATCGCGTTTGAGCGCCGAGAGCAGTACATCGGTCTCCTCGTCGAGAAGCTCGCCGTCCATGAACGCTGAAATCTGATGCCTCATCGTCACCACCTCTTGTCTTTGCTGGTCCCGAGCAGCGGCCGCAATTGTTCGGCGATTGCTTCCCGCGCCCTGAAAATTCGCGAACGCACAGTGCCTATCGGGCAATTCATGATGTTCGCGATGTCCTCGTAACTCAAACCTTCGATTTCCCGCAATGTAATCGCGGTTTTCAGCTCCTCCGGCAACTGCGCCATCGTTTGGTTCACCGTGGCCGCAACCTGCTTGCTCATCAACTCGTTTTCAGGCGTGTTGAAGTCGCGCAGCCGCTCCGCCTCCTCGAAGCTCTCCGCATCATCGTTATTGAATTCGGTGCTGGTGGGGGCCCGCCGCCCCATCGCAACCAGATAGTTTTTTGCGGTGTTGATGCCGATCCGGTAAAGCCAGGTATAAAAAGCGCTGTCTCCCCGGAACGAAGGCAGCGCGCGGTACGCCTTGATGAACGCTTCCTGCGTCACATCTTCGACCTCCGCCGCGTCGCGGATAAACCGCGACAAGAGACGCGCGAGCTTACGCTGATACTTGGCGACCAACAGCTCGAATGCATGCTTGTCTCCGCGCTTGGCGCGCTCGACCAACTGCTGATCGACTTCCCGGTCTCCCATGCCCTTCCTGGTTGTTATACTTGTGGCGAAAAAAAGCAGCCAAGTATAGCTGACGGGTCAGACGAGGGCCGGAGCTCTCCGAGTATTGAGCCAAACTTCACGAGTCTAAGCCACTGACAATCGGCTTCCGCGATTAGTTCACTTAAGGAGCGTTCTTTGCGTGATGCCTGAGCATTTCGAAGTCCTCATCGTCGGCAGCGGGCTGGCCGGCCTTACTGTCGCGCTGCATCTCGCGGGCAAAAAGAAGGTCGGACTGATCACCAAGCGGGAGCTTCTAGACGGCGCAAGCAACTGGGCGCAAGGCGGAATCGCGGCAGTTATGGCGAAAGAGGATTCGCCGGACGCGCATGTCGCCGACACGATCAACGCCGGCGCAGGGCTTTGCGATCCTGCGGTGACGCGCATGGTCGTCGAGCGTGGCCGAGACAGCATCGCCTGGCTCATCGATCACGGTGTCCCGTTCACGAGAGACGCGGCAACAGGTTATCACTTGACGCAGGAGGGCGGTCACAGCCACAGGCGCGTGGTCCACGCCGCCGACGCGACCGGTCATGCGGTGCAGACGACGCTCGAGCAGCGCGTCCGCGAAGATCCTTCCATCACCGTTCTCGAGCAGCACATGGCGCTCGACCTCATCACCTCGGCCAAGCTCGGCATTCCGGGCAAACGCGTGCACGGCATCTACGCGCTCGATCGGGTGAGCGGGCGGGTGAAAACGATCGGCGCCGATTCAATCGTGCTCGCGGCAGGCGGCGCCGGGAAGGTCTATCTCTACACGACCAATCCCGATACGGCAACCGGGGACGGTGTTGCGATCGGCTGGCGCGCCGGATGCCGCGTCGCGAACATGGAATTCGTCCAGTTCCATCCGACGTGTCTCTATCACCCGCATGCCAAATCTTTCCTGATTTCGGAAGCCGTGCGCGGCGAAGGCGGATTGTTGCTGTTGCCGGACGGCAAGCGTTTCATGCCTGAGCATGATCCTCGCGCGGAGCTTGCTCCTCGCGACATCGTCGCCAGAGCCATCGACTTCGAGATGAAAAAGCGCGGTCTCGACTGCGTCTACCTCGATATCAGCCACAAGCCCGCGGACTTTCTGAAGAGTCATTTTCCGAACATCTACTCGCGTTGCCTGGAATTCGGTATCGACATCACCAAACAGCCGATCCCGGTTGTGCCAGCCGCGCATTACAGCTGCGGCGGCGTGATGGCGGACCTGAACGCGGCCACCGACCTCGACGGGCTCTACGCCGTTGGCGAAACCGCATTCACCGGGCTGCACGGCGCCAATCGGCTTGCGAGCAATTCGCTGCTCGAATGTCTCGTGTTCGGGAAGGCGGCGGCCGCGCACATCCTCGCTCGCGCGAAAACGAAAACCGTACAACTCCCGCAGTGGGACGAGTCGCGGGTCACCGACGCCGACGAAGAGATCGTGATCTCGCACAACTGGGACGAGCTGCGGCGCTTCATGTGGGACTACGTGGGGATTGTCCGGACGACCAAGCGTCTGGAGCGTGCGCAACACCGAATCCAGTTGCTGAAGGAAGAAATCAACGAGTACTACGCAAACTTCAAAGTGACGAGCGATCTGCTCGAGCTGCGCAACCTCGTCACCACTGCCGATCTGATCGTCGGAAGCGCGTTACTGCGGCGCGAAAGCCGCGGCCTGCACTTCAGCCGGGATTATCCGAAGAGCAAACCGAAGGCCAACAACACGGTCCTGCAGCGAGGCAGGGATTCGCTGTTGAAAATCGCCTGAGGGTGACGCCCGACGAGTATTGCCAGGACCGGGCCGCGAAGACCGGCTCGACTTCCCACTACAGCTTTCTCTTTCTGCCGCCCGTCAAACGGCACGCCGCCACCGCGCTTTACGCGTTTTGCCGCGAAGTCGCCGATGTAGCGACCTCTGATCCTGCGCTCTCCAGGATAAAGCTCGCATGGTGGAGGACCGAAGTGGCGAGTGCTTATCACGGCGATCCGCAGCATCCGGTTGCGCGCGCGCTCGCGACCGCGGCGAGGAACTTCAACCTGCCACACGAAAAACTGAACGAGATCTTGAGCGGGAGAGAGATCGATGTTATGCGCGAGCGCTACGCGGATTTTGCGTCGCTCAAGCTCTATTGCGAGCGGACGATGGGGATCGTTGGCGAGCTCTCCGCAGAGATCTTCGGCTACGCGGACCGCAATAGTGTTGCTCATGCAAGAGAGCTCGGTATTGCCTTTCAGCTGACGAACATTATTCGCCGCATACGTGAGGACGCGAGACAAGGAAAAATCTACGTGCCGCTCGACGAGCTGGAGCGCTTCGGTATTTCGATAAGCGATGTTCTTGCTTGCCGCGAGACTCCTCGGCTCAGCGAGCTAATCGAGTTTCAGATCGCCAGAGCGCGTGAATTTTATGCGAGCGCTTTGGCAATGCTTCCAGTGGTCGATCGTCGGTCGCAGCATCCCGGGCTCATCCGCGGGGCAATCTATCGTGCTCTCCTGCGGGAAATCGAGCGCGACGGCTGCCACCTGCTCACGCATCGAATCGCGCTCACTCCGCTGCGGAAATTCTGGATCGCCTGGAAAACCTGGCTCGTAAATCGATGATACCTGCTGGAATCAGCCGCCGAAAACGGCCGCATCCTTCAGCCATCGTGCGCGTTGGTTGAGCTTGCGCTTCCAGTCTGGCGCGAGCCCCGGCGTAGCGGCAATCGATTCGAGCGCGGTACTGCGTGGTCTATGCCTGGCGACGACTTTCCAGAAGTCGTGGATCGTTGGCGCGATTTGATTCCGCTCCACGAGCTGAAGCCGCGTTTCCGGGTCGACGATTCCTTCCACGAGCACACGGTAATACCAACCGCTGATTCGCTTCGCATGGACGAACCTGGCGAGACCGGAGGTATGGTAGCGATGATCGATTTTCCAGCAAGGCGTGCGCGGGCCGCTCACCTGCACTCGGCATTCGCCGAGCGAAAAGACGTCACCGATGCGCACTTCGGTTTCGTCCAGCCCGGTTGAAGAAATGTTTTCTCCGATCGAACCAGGTAAGAACAACTGCGCTTGCTCACACGCCCGCTCGGCGAGCTTTGCATAATGTTCGGCGGGAAAGTGATGGAGCGCCTTGTCTTTCCCGCCATGAATCTGTCGTTCCGCGTGATGGTCGCCCTCTAGGCCATCGAAGGTTAGACGCGCGACCGCCTTGAGCGGACGTTTACAAATTCCGCTCGGCGTACCGTCGGGAGGCAAGGGAAAGATTCGCCCGGCGAAGAGCTTTACCGCGTATTCGCTCACTTAAGCGAACGCGGCGCGCAGCCAGTCGGGAAGCGGCACCGACTTTCCCTGTTTGTAATTGACCCAAACCAGAATGACTTCGCCCTCGGCGAATTTTTCGCCTGGATTGCCGGCGAGCGTGATGACGTGGCGAATCGGAAAGCTGCTGCGTCCGAGCTCGCTCACCTCGCAGGAGACTTCGATCGTCGCCGGATACACGATCGGACGAAGGAACTGACAATTTGCCGCGACGATGATCGGCCCTTCTTCGCCTCGCATGACCTCCGAGTCCAGTTGCGCCATCCACGCGATCCTCGCCTGCTCCATGTAGCGGAAGTACCTTGCATTGTTGACATGGCCGAGCGCGTCCATGTCCGCCCAGCGGACTTCGATCTGCTGCCGAAAAGTCTTCATCGCGCGAGTTTTACAGAGTGTCCCCATGTAGCGCAAACTTTTCGCCATGCCGCGCGAAGTCCTAGAGTACGACGTCGTCGTCGTCGGCGCAGGCCCCGCAGGGCTTTGCGCGGCGATCCGCCTGAAGCAGCTTGCGCCCGAAACCAGCGTCTGCGTTGTCGAAAAAGGCGCGGAGGTCGGCGCGCATATATTGTCCGGCGCAGTCATCGAGCCGCGCGCGCTCATCGAGCTGCTCCCGAACTGGCAGGAGCTAAATGCGCCGCTCGACACTCCTGCGACTCGCGACCGCTTCGTCTTTCTGACGGAAAAGCACGCTTACCCGCTGCCGACCCCCCCGCAGATGAGAAACGACGGCAACTACATCGTGAGTCTCGGCAACGTTTGCCGCTGGCTTGCGGGGCAGGCGGAAAGCACGGGAGTCGAGATTTATGCCGGCTTCGCTGCGGCGGAAGTGCTGTACGAAGGCGATGCCGTGAAAGGCGTTGCAACAGGAGATATGGGAATTGCGAAGGATGGTTCGCGAACTTCACGCTACCAGCCCGGGGTCGAACTGCGAGCAAAGCAGACGATTTTCGCCGAGGGCTGCCGTGGCTCGCTCACGCAAACGTTGTTCGACCGGTTTCGTCTCCGAGACGGTGTGGGCCCGCAGACGTACGCGATCGGTGTGAAAGAGCTCTGGGAGGTCGATCCATCGCGGCACGAGCGCGGACTGGCAATGCACACCGTTGGCTGGCCGCTCGATCGTGAAACATACGGCGGATCTTTCATCTATCACTTCGAAGACAATCTCGTCTCGGTCGGTTTCGTTGTCGGGCTCGACTACACAAACCCGTATCTTTCTCCTTACGACGAATTTCAACGCTTCAAAACGCATCCCGCGATCTGCGCGACTTTGGCAGGCGGCCGCCGCGTCGCTTACGGTGCGCGCGCTTTGTCCGAAGGCGGGCTGCAGGCAATTCCGAAATTGACGTTCCCCGGCGGATTGCTGGTTGGAGACGCCGCCGGATTTCTCAACGTGCCGAAAATCAAGGGAACGCACTGCGCGATGAAGTCGGGAATGATCGCCGCAGAAGCATTGCACGAAAATTTGAGCGAAGGCGTAGAGCCTACGAATTATCGTGAACGTCTAGAGAAAAGCTGGATATGGGACGAACTTTATCGCGCGCGAAATGTTCGTCCCTCGTTTCGTCGCGGTCTCTTCGCCGGGCTTGCGTATTCGGCGCTCGATACCTACGTGTTGCGCGGACGCGCGCCGTGGACGCTTCGCCATGCAGCCGATCACAACAGCTTGAGGGCGGCACGCGATTCCCGCGCGATCGACTATCCGAAACCAGACGGAAAGCTGACTTTCGACAAACTGTCCTCGGTGTTTCTATCGAACACCAACCATGAAGAGGATCAGCCCAATCATCTCAGACTCAAGGATGAAACAATCCCGATTCGCGTTAACCTCGACATCTACGATGCGCCAGAGCAGAGGTACTGTCCCGCGGGCGTGTACGAAATCCTGCGCGACGAAAGCGGCCCGCGGCTGCAGATCAACGCGCAGAACTGCGTTCACTGCAAGACCTGCGACATCAAGGATCCGAAACAAAATATCGTATGGACGGTCCCTGAAGGCGGCGGCGGACCGAACTACCCGAACATGTAGCACTTCATTGCTTGTGAGGTCGACGTCATAGCAATCGGCGTACAATGCGATTCGTTGCTCATATCGACTCGGCAGCTCGTCTCAACAAAAAGAAAGGAGTGCACCATGGGAGTTATTTCGTGGATTATTTTTGGTCTCATCGCAGGCGCCATCGCGAAGCTCATCATGCCCGGTGATGATCCCGGTGGGTTCATCGTCACTATTCTCCTCGGCATCGCAGGCGCGCTCATCGGCGGTTTCATCGGCACCGCGCTCGGTTTCGGCGACGTCACCGGGTTCAACTTCGGCAGCTTCGTGATAGCGATCGTAGGCGCGATCGTTCTTCTCCTCATCTATCGCATGATCAAGCGTTGAGCACGAAGCCGTGCGCGCAGCAGCGCAACCGCGAGTAGCTGCGACGGCGTGCCCTGGTTCAGTATGGCCTGATCGTCGCTAGATCACTGACTTCGTTGGCGCGTGACCGAGCCGGGTGGGCGACGAGCAAACGGCGAGAATATATGACTGAGACGCCGAGTCTATTCCAGCCCGGACAAAACTGCCGTACCGTGGCGCAAGCGAATCGGGTCGCGCTGATCGTCGACGGCGAAGACTATTTTCGGGCGTTCATGCGCGCGGCCGAGCGCGCGCAGCGCTCGATCATTCTGCTTGCGTGGGATTTCAACAGTCGCGCCCGGCTCAACTTTGACGGCGCTGACGATCCTCCTGAGGTGCTAGGAGATTTTCTGAATTATCTCGTCAGGAAAAACCGCCGCCTTCGCATCTACATTCTCGACTGGGACTTTCCGATGATCTATGCCAGAGACCGCGAGAGTGCCGCGCTCGTCAAGCTCGGCTGGGGCTGGAAGCCGCATCGCAGAGTGCACTTGAAGTTCGACAGCACGCATCCGCCGGGCGGCTCGCATCACCAGAAAATCGCAGTCATTGACGACAAACTCGCGTTCTGCGGCGGTCTCGATCTCACCTGTCAGCGCTGGGACACGCATGACCACGCGCCGAGCGATGAGCGCAGAACCGTTGACGGCAAGCCTTATCCCCCTTTCCACGATGCGATGATCGCGGTCGATGGCGACGCTGCGCGCGAGCTTTCGGTCATTTGCCGCGAGCGTTGGCGTTCAGCAACCGGTAAAGATATTCCTTGGCAACGAGTCACACACGACCCGTGGCCGCCGCATCTCAAGCCCGAGTTCGCGCACATTCCTGTTGCAATCTCGTGCACCGCGCCGCAGTGCTCGCCTCACTGCGAAAGGCGCGAGATCGAGCAGCTCTACCTCGACATGATTGGAAGAGCGAAGCATCGCATCTATATCGAGAACCAGTACTTCACTGCGCACAAAGTCGGCGAAGCGCTCGCGGCGCGGCTTGCGGAAAAGAACGGACCCGAGATCGTCGTGGTCACGCGGCTCTTGAGCCACGGTTGGCTCGAGGAATACACGATGGGTGTACTGCGCACGAAGCTGATACAGAGGCTGCGCCAGGCCGATCGCGAAGGGCGTTTTCAAGTCTATTACCCGCATATGCCGGGACTGACCGAGGGAACGTGCCTCGACGTCCATTCCAAATTAACGATTATCGATGACGAGCATCTGCGAGTCGGCTCGGCGAATTTCGCAAATCGTTCGATGGGGCTGGATACCGAGTGCGATGTCACGATAGAAGCGCGAGGAGAGGAGAAGATCTCACGCGCAATCGCCGATTTTCGCAGCCGCTTGATCTCGGAGCATCTTGGCGTCGATGCCGCGGATTTCGAACGCGAGTTCAAGAGCCGGAAATCGCTGCACAAGGCGATCGATGCATTGCACAGCGACAAACGCACGCTGCAACCGTTGACCAACCTGAATACCTATTCCGACGTCGTGATCAGCGTCGCCGAACTGACCGACCCCGAACGCGCGGTCGGCGTCGATCAACTGATGGCGCAGTTCTCATTTGGCGCCGAGTTCCATCATGCTCCACGAGCTTTGCAAAAGGCAGGCCTGATTGCCGCAGCGTCCGCGGGTCTTGCGATGCTGTGGCGCTTCGCGACGCCGTCGCAGCCGGAAAGTATGTTCGAGCGATTAATGAGAAAGATACGGCGCTAGATGAGGGATGAGGGATGAAACTGATGCCCAATTCCTATGCGCTATTCTCGCCTAACGCGACCGAAACAAACCCCGCCGCGGCTTGTGCCCCCACTTGTCAACGAGCGAGCGCATCCTCGCGAGTTTCTCGCTGAGGTGCCGCGGAGGCGCGCTTCGGCGACGAACGAATTTTTCGGGCGGCGCGATTTCGCGCAGGATTGCGCCCAGCACTAATCCGGCAGCGGCGAGAGCGCCGAGCATTTTTAGCGGATTGTTCTGCATCACGCTTCCCGAAGTAGCGAGACGTTCCTCAGGCATGGGAACAGGACGCGGCGTTGCCGTAGGCTGGGGAGGTGTCGTTACCGTGGTCTCGCCACTTTTCACCGGGATCGCTGGCGCCGCTTCGGGTTTCGGCTCTCCAACGCGCGAGCCATGCGAGTGCGAGTACACCCATGTAAATTCGGCACCGAGCAGAAAGATCTGCGCGGAGTAATAAACCCAAACGAGCAGGACGACAAACGAACCGGCCGCGCCGAACCCGGACGTCACTCCGCTCTTCCCGAGATAGAGGCCGATCAGAAACTTTCCGAGCGTGAACAAGAGTGCGGTCACCGCAGCCCCCACCCACACATCGCGCCATGCGATCTTGACGCTCGGCAGGATCTTGTAGATGAGCGCGAAGAGACCGGTAACGATAGCGAAGCTGACAACGAAGTTGATCACCTGCAGCAGCGCTTCCCAGCCCGGGAAATACGAACCCCACCATTTTCCAAGAGCTGCGAGGCCTGCGCTGATGACGAGCGATGCCAGCAACAAAAACCCGATAGCCGCGATCATTCCGAGAGACAGAAGTCGGCCGCGGATGAGCGACCAGATTCCACTTGCTTGCGCGACCGCGGGCGCGCGCCAGATACGATCGAGGTCGCTTTGCAGCTCGGCAAAAACGGTCGTCGCGCCAATCACCAAGGTTGCGATTCCGACCACCGCTGCGATCGCGCCGCGCCCCGGTGTGCTCGCGCTTTCAAGCAATCCCTGGATCGCCAGCGCGCCCTCTTCCCCGATCAAGCCGTTCAGCTGTTCGAAGATTTCGCCTCGCGCGGCTTCTTCTCCGAAAACGAACCCCGCCACCGCAATCACGATGAGCAGGAGCGGAGCAACTGAAAAGAGCGTGTAGTAAGCGAGCGCCGCGCCCATGCTTGGCGCGTAGTCATCGATCCACGAATAGACCGACTGCTTGATGAGCGCCCAGATCTGCTTCAGATTCATTCGCCAGGTTCGACCGGCGGAGTGCCGGTCGCCTTCGAAACTGTTTTCTTCGCCGATTCCGCTTCACGCGCCGCGTGCAGCGCGCCCAGGAGCGGCAGTAGAGTTTGTGCGCCCTGCACGAGGAGCGGCCACGTTCCACCGCTTTTCTTCACCGACTTGCTTTTTCCCGGACGGAGCAGCAGGTACGCGAAAGCCACTGCGCCGACCACAACTCCGGCGATCATTTTCGGCGAGCTCGCCTGCCGCTTGTATTTCGTTTGCAGCGCGTCGAAATGCGCTTGCAATTCGATTTTCTTCAGCGCGACGTCGCGTTCGGCAGCCGCAATCGGATCAGGAAGTTCTTCCATATTCGCCCTCTTCAGGTGATTCCCCAGCAAGCTGACGGCGCGTTGCCTCGAAGCTCACTGATTTGGCGCGGCGGACGAGCAGTACGATGAGCGCCGCGGCGCCGGCCAGGCTCAAAATTGCTGCGATGAAAAAACCGGCGGCCCAGCCGAGGATTCCGGCCTTCACAAGCAAAGCGATCAGCCAGGCGATCAATGCCAGCCACCCTGTGACGAGAAGTGCCGCGGCGCCCAGCGCGAATGCGAGCATCAATGCAACGCCAGTTGCGGCTTGCTTTGCTTCGAGAACCACCAGCCGCACGAAGCTGCTCGCGAAGGTCGTGAGCGACTCCCAGAAAGACGCGACGGTGACGTTTTCCGCGGATGGAGATCGGGACAACAGCGGCCTCATGTGCGATCTATGAGATAAATTCTTTGCTTAGACTGCATTGCCGAAATGATGCCCTGCAAATTGCGAACCATCGTTGCCAGCTGCAGTTTCATTGCTGAAGTGAAAGCTGACAGGCATCGCTAAGCGTCATTCTGAACGCAGACGAACGCTCTGCTTTTGCTCTGGTTCAGGAGCGGCTTCTCTTCGACCAAGCTCAGCGCAGGCGTCGGCCTTCGGCCGAGAATGGCCGTTGCTCCGTGATCAGCGTACCCCGCTACGGACAAGTCGGTTACAGCCTAGCGCGGCTCGATTTGTAAATATGACAACCGAGATGTAAGAAAGGCTCGAGAAAACACAATCCGATATGCGTTATCAAGTGACGGCTTCGAAAACTCCAGCCGCACCCATTCCCGTTCCTATACACATCGTCACCATCCCGTATTTCTGCTTTCGGCGCTGTAGACCATGGACGAGCGTCGCGATGCGGATCGCACCCGTTGCCCCGAGCGGATGGCCGAGCGCAATCGCCCCGCCCAGCGGGTTCACTTTGCTTTGGTCGAGGCCCAATTCGCCGATGACTGCGAGCGCCTGCGCGGCGAACGCTTCGTTCAATTCGATCCAGCCGAGATCGTCCTGCGCGACACCCGAGCGTTCGAGCGCTTTCGGAATCGCCTTGATCGGGCCGATGCCCATGATCTCGGGCGGCACCCCCGCGACCGAATAGCCGAGAAACCTTGCGATAGGCTTCAAGTTGTAGCGCGCAGCCGCAGCACCAGAGACGAGCACAACCGCCGCCGCCCCATCGGACATCTGCGAGCTGTTGCCTGCCGTGACGCTGCCGTTCTGCGCGAAGGCGGGTTTCAATTTTGCGAGCACCTCAGGAGTCGATCCGGCGCGCGGGCCTTCGTCGGTGTCTGCCGTACGCGACCGCACTCTGATCTCATTCGAGTCGAGGTCCGCGCAGCTCTCCTTGACCTCGTACGGAGTGATCTCGTTCTTGAAGTCGCCTGCCGCGATCGCTTTCAGCGCCTTTTCGTGGCTGCCTGACGCGAACTCGTCCTGCGCTTCGCGCGAAACGTTCCAGCGCTTCGCGACCCGCTCTGCAGTGATTCCCATGCCGTACGCAATTGCCACGTTTTCGTTGCCTTCAAAGACGCGCGGATTGGTCGCGACCTTGTGCCCGCCCATCGGGATCAGGCTCATGCTTTCGGTTCCTGCTCCGATCATCACATCAGCGTCGCCGAGTCGGACCCGGTCCGCAGCAAGCGCAACCGCTTGCAGCCCGGAAGAACAAAACCGATTGATCGTCATCCCGGGAACGTTGTTCGGCAGTCCCGCGAGCAGCAGACCGATACGCGCGACGTTCAAACCCTGCTCAGCCTCTGGAATCGCGCAGCCGACGATCACGTCTTCGACCGTTGCCGGGTCGAGGCTGGGCACTTGCGAAAGTGCGCTCCTGATCGAGTGCGCAAGCAGATCGTCAGGCCGGATATTTTTGAACATTCCTTTCGGCGCCTTGCCGACCGGAGTTCGCGTTGCCGCGACGATGTACGCGTCCTGGACTTGTTTAGCCATCTTTTATTCTCAAAAATCAAATTCGCCGGGGGTAGCCCGGCAGCTAGTATGGGGCTTGTGGCTCCGGCTAACCTGAAGGTTACCCTTCGCCG
>WUUC01108710.1_pt1 | contig 16925 bp, 11 predicted proteins | sample 6278441 | NCBI WGS metagenome assembly WUUC01 (sample SAMN13675441, study PRJNA597444) | soil metagenome | isolation source: soil | place: USA: Washington | collected 2017-10
ACGACCACATCTCGGTCATCGTCCCCAACTCGAAGCTCACCAACCAGAACCTCGTCAACTGGTCTTACCGTGGCCGACGCTCGCGCATCTCTGTGCCGGTCGGAGTCGCCTACGACGCGGATGTGGACGTGGTCACGGAGACTCTGCTCCGCGCAGCCGAGGGCGTCCCGCACGTCCTCGTGGAGCCGAAGCCGAGCGTCCAGTTCATAGAGTTCGGCGACTCGTCTCTGAACTTCCGCTTGCTCGTCTGGACAGACCGCCCGCGCAGGCATCCGCAAATCAAGAGCGACATCAACTACCGCATCCACCGGCTCTTCCTCGAAAAGGGCATCGAGATTCCCTTCCCTCAACGCGACCTCAACCTGCGCGGCGGGGCCGTCCGCATCGAGCCGCGCGGGGCCGCCCGCCTCCTCGCCGAAGGCATCGACAATGAAGAAATGCGGAATGCGGATTGAAGAATGCGGATTGAAGAAAGATTGACTGATTGGCTCATCGTCTCATTCACTTTTTGAGACGACGAAGAAACGAACAAATGAATCCGTCTCTTTCATTCCGCATTCCGCATTTCTTCCCCGTCTTGCACAAACGGGCGGGCGAAGGTAGGCTAAGGGAGTGTCTGACTGAATGAGTGACCATTCAGCGGCACTGTCTTAAATCGCCAAGCACGGAGCCGATTCCCCTGATGCGTTCCGCACGTTCTTTATCCAGCCCGCGCCCCGCTGCGGGCGACAAGCGCGAAGCCATCCTGCGCGCCGCGACGCACGTCTTCGCGCGCAACGGTTACTTCAACTCGAAGGTCGCCGACATTGCGCGCGTCGCCGGAGTCGCGGACGGCACGGTCTACCTCTACTTCAAGAGCAAGGAAGAGATTCTCCGCTCCATCTTCGACCGCGAGGCGGGAGAGGCCATAGCCGACGCGCGCCGTGAGTTGTCTGAGCCGGGCGACGCGCGAGAGAAATTGCGGCGCATCGCGCGGCTTCACCTCGAACGGCTCGGGGCTGACAGAGACCTCGCCGTGGTCTTTCAGGTCGAGCTGCGCGGGACGACGAAATTCATGGAGGAGTTCTCAGCCGCGGGCCTCGCCGAATACCTGAGCCTGATTCGCGGCGTGTTTGAAGAGGGGCAGAGGGAAGGCGTCTTCCGCGCAGACGTGCACGCCAAGCTCGTCGCCAAGGTGCTCTTCGGCGCGCTCGACGAGATGGCGACGAACTGGATTCTCTCGAAGCGGCGCTACAAGCTCGCGCCGCTTGCCGACGAAGTGCTCGACATCTTCCTGAACGGAGTGAGCGCCAGATGATGGACGCGAAGGAACGGACTAATGTACAGGCCGCAGCACGACCCTTGGAGGAGGTGAAGCCGCGCTCTTCGCATCCGGCGCGCGTGCCGCTCCACGAGGACGAGCCGCAGACGCTCGCCGACGTGTTCGAGCGCGCCGTGAGAGATAGCAGCAAGCCGGACATGCTCAACTACAAGCGCGAAGGCCATTGGCGCTCCATCTCTTCTGAGGAATTTCTGCGCCGCGCTCGCCACGTCGCGCTCGGGCTCTACGCGCTCGGCGTGCGCCACGGCGAGCGCGTCTCGATTCTTTCCGAGAACTGTCCCGAGTGGACGCTCGCAGACGCGGCGTGCCAGCTCTCGGGCGTCATCGACGTGCCCGTCTACCCGACGCAAGCGCCGCCGCAGGTCTGCTACATCCTGAACGACTCGGGCGCGCGAGTCCTCTTCGTCCAGCACCGCGCCGCCTATGAGCGCGTGGCCGAGGCCATCAAGGACTGCGCCGCTCTCACTCACGTCGTACTGATGTTGGAGACGGGAGAGACTGGGGACGTGCCGAACTCCATGGCCTTCGGGCGGCTCGAAGAGTTGGGGCGCGCGTTAGAAGCGGAGCGGCCCGAATTGTCGGAAGAGCTGGCGCGCGCGGTGGTTCAAGAAGAGGTCGCCACCATCATCTACACTTCGGGGACGACGGGCGAGCCCAAAGGCGTCATGCTCACGCACTCGAACGTCGTCTCGAACATGATAGACAGCGGCGAGCGGCTCGACTTCGGCGCAGAGGACACGGCGCTCTGCGTGCTTCCCCTCTCGCACGTCTTCGAGCGCGTGGCGATGTACATGTACATCTCCCACGGCATGACGGTCTTCTACGCGGAGTCTCTGGAAAAAGTCGGCGACAACATGCGCGAGGTGCGACCGACCATCGTCGTCGCCGTGCCGCGTCTCTTCGAGAAGATTTACGCGCGCATCAAAGAGCGCGGGGAGGCGGGGGGCCGTTTGACGGCGGGGATGCTCGCGTGGGCGGTCGAAGTGGGGAGGCGCTGGGCGCGTCTGAAGCTGAACGGCGAGCCTTTGCCGCCGCTCCTCGAACTGAAACACAGGCTCGCGACTTCGCTCGTCTTCTCGAAGTGGCACGCCTCTACGGGCGGGCGCATCCGCCTCTTCGTCTCGGGCGGCGCTGCGCTCCCCGAAGAGATTGGCTACATCTTCGCGGGCGCGGGCTTCCCCATCATACAAGGCTACGGGCTGACGGAGACTTCGCCCGTCATCGCCGCCAACACGGTGGAAGAGAATCGAATGGGCACGGTCGGGCAGGCGATTAGAAACGTCGAGGTGAGGACAGCGCCCGACGGCGAGATAGAGGCGCGCGGCCCGAACATCATGCTCGGCTACTACAACAAGCCCGAGGCGACGCGCGAGGTCTTCACAGACGACGGCTGGTTCAAGACCGGCGACATCGGCGCGATTGATGCTCAAGGCTTCATCTCCATCACCGACCGCAAGAAGGAGCTGTTCAAAACTTCGGGCGGCAAGTATGTCGCCCCTCAGCCTATCGAGCAGCGCATCAAAGAGTCGCGCTTCGTCAATCAGGTCGTCCTCATCGGCGCTGGCCGCAAGTTCCCCGCCGCGCTCATCGTGCCCGAGTGGGAGCAGCTCCGCTCCTACGCGCAGCTCAAGGGTCTCGACCTCAAATCGCCCGCCGACTTCTGCTGTAACCCGCGCATCCTCGACCTCCTCCAAAGGCAGGTCGATGCGCTCACCGCCGAACTCTCGAAATACGAACGCGTCAAGAAAATCGCCCTTCTCGAAAAAGAACTCACCATCGAAGGCGGCGAGCTAACCCCCACCCTCAAGGTCAAACGCCGCGTCGTAGACGAAAAATACCAAGCCGTCATCGACAAGCTCTACGAAGACGCAGACGCCAGAGCATAAGGAAGGGATGAAGGATGAGGGATGAGGGATGAAGAAGAGAAGCGGGAAATTCCATGAGCCGCTCCTTCATCCTTCATCCCTTGTCTGTTCTCTCGCCCAGTCGGCGACGATGCGGCGGAGTTCTTCGAGTTGTTGGTCGAAGAAATGGCCCGCGCCGGGGATGATTTGGATGCTGACGGGAGTTTCGGGCGGGAGTTGGCGCGCTAGGGCTTGAATCTTGTCGGGTGAGGCGAACTCGTCGCGCTCTCCGTGGACTAGAAGGAGGGGCTTGCGGCACTCGCTGATGAAAGAGAAGTCGTAATCCCTGTCGTCCATGCCTGCGGGCGTGCCCACTCCGATGAGGCGGCGGACGCGCTCGTCCACGGTTCCGACTTCGAGGCCGACGCGCGCGCCGAAGGAGAAGCCCGCGAGCGTGACGGGCAGGCCCGGATATTTTTCCGCGAGATAGTCGAGCGCGAGAAGCGCGTCCTGCTGCTCGCCGCCGCGCGCGTGGTCGTGCTCGCCGGTCGAGTGCCCGACGCCCCGAAAGTTGATGCGGAGCGTGACGAGCCCCGCGTCGCCCAGCCCCCGCGCGATGCGGAAGACCACCTTGTTGTGCATCGTCCCGCCGTGCAAAGGGTGCGGGTGGAGCACGAGCGCCGCGCCGCGCGGCGACGCGCCGCCTTCGACGCGTGGCTCCTTGAGAATCGCCTCGATGCGCCCGTGCGGCGCTTTGATGAAAAGATTGCCAGCCGGATACATAAGATTTTATAGAGTGACGGGTTCAGGGTAACGGCAAAGGCGATGATAACTTTTACCGGCACACGATGCCTAACACCCGTCACCCGTTTTGGTCGAGCGTCTTGACTTTGGCGGGTTGAAAGCAGTAGTTTCCAAGGCGACCGAACTCTCGAATAAACTAGACCCTCCGCCTTCCGGGCCGGGGTAGAATTCTTCCACAGACCGCCGAGGGCTGAGGAGTTTGAAAGGCACTCTTTTCGCCGAGGCCCTGCGCGGACGGCTTTTTGCGGCTCACACTTTAAGACTCAATCAGACGCACTTTAGTTTCCGGCGCAGACACGGCACGCCGCCGCCGTCGAGTCTGTCGAGATCGAGTAAAGAGAAGCTCGGATGCCCTCAACGGAAATCAATCCCCCTCGCAGGCCCGAGATGCCCGCAAGGGTTGCGCCGCGACGCGCCGCTTGGCTGCGTTACGCGCTGCCCTTCGTGGCGGTCGCGCTGGCGACGCTGCTCACCTACGGGCTCTACGTCGCGCTCGGCGCGGAGAGCGTGCGCGTCGTCTTCGTCTTCTATTTCGCCGCCGTCTTCTACAGCACGCGGCGCGGCGGGCTCGGGCCGGGCTTGCTCGCCATAGGGCTCTCAGCCATCCTCGGCAACTACCGTTTCTTCGACCCTCCCGGCTTCGTCTCGCTCGACCTTGCGTCCGTACTCCAGACCTTCCTGTTCATGTCGGTCGCGCTGCTGCTCGTCTACCTCATAGAGCGCGGGCGGAGCGTGGAAGAGGAGGTCCGCCACAGCGAAGAGTTTCTCTCGACCACGCTCAAGAGCATAGGCGACGCCGTCATCACGACGGACGCCGAAGGGCGCGTCGCATTCTTAAACGCGGTGGCAGAAGCTTTGACCGGCTGGACGGGCGAGGAGGCAAGGGGCCGAGACCTCGGAGAGGTCTTCCGCATCGTCAACGAAGAGACGCGCGCCGTGGTGGAAAGCCCGCTCGTCAAGGTGATGCGCGAAGGCGGGGCGGTGGGCCTTGCCAACCACACCGTGCTCCTTTCAAAAGACGGCAGGGAGATACCCATCGACGACAGCGGCGCACCCATCAAGGACGCGGGCGGGCGCATCGTGGGCGTCGTCCTCGTCTTCCAAGACATCACCGAGCGTCGAAAGAACGAGGCCGCTCTTCTCCAGCGCGAGCGCGAGCTGACCAACTTCATAGAGCATGCGCCCGTCGGCCTCCACTGGGTCGGGGCCGACGGGACGATTCTCTGGGCCAACCGCGCCGAACTCGAAATGCTCGGCTACGACGCCGAAGAGTACATCGGCCACAACATCGCGGAGTTCCACGCCGACAGCGAAGTTATCGAAGACATACTGCATCGACTCACGGATAAGGAAGTGCTGCACGAATACGAAGCCCGCCTGCGCACGAAGGACAGCTCGATTCGCCACGTGCAGATTACCTCCAACGTGATGTGGAGCGACGACGGCAAGTTCGTTCACACGCGCTGCTTCACGCGCGACATCACCGAACGGCGGCAGGCCGAGGAGGCGCGCGCGCGTCTGGCCGACATCGTCGATTCGTCCGAGGATGCCATCCTCTCGAAGACGCTCGGCGGGACGATTACGAGCTGGAACACCGCCGCACAGAAGCTCTACGGCTACACCGCCGAAGAGCTTGTGGGGAAGTCTGTCTCCATCCTCATCCCCCCGGAGCTGAAGCAGGAGCTGCACGAGATTCTGGAGCGCATCAAGAACGGCGGGAAGGTCGAGCATCATGAGACGGTGCGCGTCACGAAGGACGGCGAGCGCGTTGACGTTTCGGTGACTATCTCTCCCATCAAAAGCGCTTCCGGCGAGGTCGTCGGCGCTTCGACGATTGCGCGCGACATCACAGACCGCAGGCGCGTCGAAGAGCACATGCGCGAGAGCGAGCTGCGCTACCGCGCGCTGGCCGACGCCATGCCGCAGATAGTCTGGACGGCGCGTCCGGATGGTTATCTCGACTACTACAACCGCCGCTGGTTCAAGTACACCGGGATGAGCTTCGAGGAGACGCGCGGTTGGGGCTGGCAGCCCGTGCTGCACCCGGATGATGTAGAGCACGCGCTGCGGACTTGGGCGACGTGCGTCGAGACGGGCGAGCCCTACCGCATCGAGTACCGCTTTCGCCGCGCCTCCGACGGGCTGTTCCGCTGGCATCTCGGGCGCGCGGAGCCACTGCGCGACGCCGAGGGACGCATCGTTAAATGGTTCGGCACTGCCACGGACATCCACGACCAGAAGCAGGCCGAAGAGCGTCTACGCTTCTTGACCGAGGCGGGCGCGCTTCTCGCCTCTTCGCTCGACTACGAGGCCACGCTCGCGCGGCTCGCGCGGCTCGGCGTGGCGGCGCTGGCCGACTTCTGCATCATCGACTTGGTCGAAGACGACGGCTCGCTCAAGCGCGTGGCGACCGCCCACATAGACCCTGCGCGCGAGGAGCTGACCGCAGAGCTGCGCCGCTTCCCTCCCGCGAGGGGCCGCGGCGAAGGCCCCGCGAAGGCGATACACACCAACCGCACGGAGATAGTCTCGCACGTGACGGAGGAGAAGCTGCGCACGCTCGTCCGCTCCGAAGAGCACGCCGAAGTGCTGCGGCAGCTCGGGCTCAAATCCTTCATGTCCGTCCCACTCGTCACGCGCGGGCGCACTATCGGCGCGCTCACCTTCACGCTCGCCGGAACCGAGCGCGCCTATACGCCGACCGAAGCGGCCTTCGCCGAAGAGCTTGCGCGCCTCGCCGCCATCGCCATCGACAACGCGAGGCTCTACGGCCACGCGAGAGAGATTAACCGCGCGAAGGATGAATTCCTCGCCACGCTCTCGCACGAGCTGCGCACGCCGCTGACGCCCATCATCGGCTGGACGCACATGATTCGCAACGGCCACGTCAAAGAGGCGGACGCCGAGCAGGGCTTGCGCGTCATCGACAAGAACTCGCAGGCGCTCTCGCGCCTCATCAACGACCTGCTCGACATGTCTTCGATACTGAGCGGTAAGATGCGCATCGAGCGCGTGCAAGTCGCACTAGGTGCAGTCGTCCGCGAGGCCGTCGAGACGACTCGCCCTCTGGCCGAGGCGCGCGGCGTCTCTTTCGAGCTTGAAGGGTGCGACGACGCGCTGCCCGTCAACGTCTACGGCGACCGCACGCGGCTTGTACAGGTCTTCTGGAACCTGCTCAACAACGCCGTCAAGTTCTCGACAAGCGGCGGGCGCGTGCGCGTCGAGTGTCGCATGGACGAAAGCGCCGCTTACGTCGATGTCTCGGACGACGGTCAGGGCATCGCTTCGGGCTTCCTGCCGCACGTCTTCGAGCGGTTCCGGCAGGCCGACGGCTCGACCACGCGCGCCTACGGCGGGCTCGGCATCGGGCTCGCTCTGGTCAAGAGCTTCGTCGAGGCTCACGGCGGCAACGTCTCGGCCACGAGCGACGGCGAAGGGCTCGGCAGCCGCTTCACCGTCTCTCTGCCGCTCGTCCGGCACGCGGCGACGGAGAGCGCGCCGCCCGTCGAGCCGCCCGCGGAAGAGGTCGGGGCGTGCGTCGAAGAAGAATCCTGCCACGTCCTTCTCGTCGAGGACGCGCGCGACACGCTCGAAATGCTTCGCGTGGTCTTCGGCGCGCGCGGCTATCACACCACGGCCTGCGAGACGGCGGAAGAGGCGCTGCGGATTGCCGAGTCCACGCGGTTTGATATAATCGTCTCCGACATCGGTCTCCCTCGCATCGACGGTTACGAGTTGATTCGACGCCTGCGTCGAATGCCGCACTTCCGCGCCGTTCCGGCGCTGGCTCTGACCGGCTACGCCGCGCCGAAGGACGCCGAGTCCGCGCTCGCCGCCGGCTTCGACGCGCACGTCCCGAAGCCCATCGACCCGTCGGCTCTGGCCGAGGAGATGGAGCAGCTTCTGCAACAGAAAGCGCGCCCGGAAGAGACTGAACCGTGACGAATTGAACGCCGGGCCGCGCATCTTAAAGTAAGCTCGACGGAACAAAGAACGGCCTCCGCATCGGCCCTCTTCGTTCTCGTCTCGTAACTCTCTCCGCTTAAATTGAAGTTTAGATTTGAGGGGCCGCGCTCTACGCTGACGTGCGGCCCGAAGGATTCCAGAGCAGCAATGAACCCGATACACGTGAGCCACGCCGCACCGTTTTCCGCCTCCTCGTTTAACGCAGGCCCTTGGATGTCCGGCAATTCCGATAGTGGCCATGGCGGCTTCTCGCCACGGGCGCACGGCGGCGAGCCGGGGGGAGAGCCCAACAGGCTGCGCGCCCTAGTCGTTGACGACGCGCCCGATGTCACCGAGATGATAGGCATGCTCATGCGCTACGCGGGCTATGATGTGGTCACAGCCTTCAGCGCAACCGAGGCGTTCGACGCGGCGCGCGGCGACCATTTCGACGTGGTCATCTCCGATATCGGGATGCCCGGCATGAACGGCTACGAGTTGGCCCAAGCGCTCCGCTCACTGCCCGCCTACACGCGCGTCCCGCTCATCGCCGTGACCGGCTTCTCCATGTACGACGACCGCACGCGCGCGCTCAGCTCGGGCTTCAACGACTTTCTCACCAAGCCCATCAATCCCGGCGACCTCCTCGACCTAGTCAAGCGGCTCCTCTGAAAAGCCATAGAGCCGTAAATCGTCAATCGTGATAAGAGAGAAACGCGGGTTCTTTCTCATTACGATTTACGATTGATGATTTACGGCTCTTTCAGTTCAGCGTTTCTTCCACGGCGCGTCTTCGTGCTATGTTTTCCGTTCTCGCCGTAGAGAAAATTCTTGTCAATGGCTGCGAGAGGATGACGTTGAGTTCGGACTATGGAAAACCTTAGCGAAGGCGGGAGCGCGCCCACGGAAAAGACTGAGACGGTGGAGGCTGCGGAGGCGCGCGCGCCCTCGGCGCGGAAGAGTTTGACGGCGCTCGTCGGCGGGCGCGGGTGGCTGCTGCTCTCCGGCGCGCTCATCATCGGCGTGGTCTTCTGGTATCTACAGTTTTCGACCGCCTCCATCTGCTGCGGCGACTACGACGCCTACTATCACTTCCGCTGGGGCCGCATGCTCTGGGACGGAATCTGGACGGGCAACTTCCCTCCCGCCTTCAACGCGCTGCCGCTGACCACGCTCAACCCGAACGACTACGTCGATCATCATTTCCTCTTCCACCTCTTCCAAGCCCCCTTCACGCTCTTCTCAGACTTCCAGACGGGCGCGAAAATCGGCACGTGGCTCTTCGCCTGCCTCGCCGTCTACGCGTGCTACTGGCTGATTGTGCGCTCGCGCCTGAGCTACCCGCTTGTCTGGCTCGTCGCCATCCTCGGCAGCTCCGCGCCCTTCCTCTACCGCATACACATGGGCAAGGCGATGAGCGTCTCCATCGTCCTGCTCATCGTCGGCATCTATCTACTGTTCGAGAGAAAGTACGTGTGGCTCCTGCCACTCTCCTACGTCTTCGCGCTCGCCTACGACATGGTCGCGCTGCTCTGGGCGGCGACGATAATCTGGACGGCGGTCATGCTCTGGAGCGAGCGGCGCATCGAGTGGAAGCCGCTGCTTTTCGTCGCCATCGGCTCCGCCGCAGGATTTATCATCAACCCTTACTTCCCGCTCAACATCAGGCTCTACTACGAGCACGCGCTGATGAAAGTCACGCCGAAGGAGTTCTCCACGGTGGTCGGCTCGGAGTGGTATCCCTACAGCACTTGGGAATTTCTGGGCAACTGCGGCACGGCGGTCGTCGCGATGGTCGCTGGCTACATCGCCTATCGCGGCGCGGGCAGGAAAGAGTCACAGCGCACGCTCTTCCTCCTCCTTTTCGCGACCGTGCTGATGCTCGTCAACGCGCGCTGGCGTCGCTTCTCGGAATACTGGCCGCCCTTCGCCGTCATCTTCGCCGCCTTCGCGCTCCACCCGCACATCGCACGCGCCCGCGCACGCTTCCTCGGGCACTCGGACGGCGCGCGGCGGACTCTCGATGCGGCGGAGCCTGAAACCGAGTCCGGCCCCGCGCACGAAGCCGAAGCGACGCATCAGCCCCGCACAGTCGAGAGCGTCGAGCGTGCGCGCGTCACAGAGTTCGTGCTCGTCGGCACGGCCTTCATTCTGCTCGCCGCGCCGATGGTCTGGTACGCGCGCGTAACTTCCAGCGACATCAACGGGATGGCGGGCCCGGAACTCTACAGGGGCGGAGTCGAGTGGCTCAGCAAAAACACTTTGAAGGGCGAGTTGATTTTCAACACCGACTGGGACGACTTCCCCAAGCTCTTTTTCTACAACCCTGAACTGGCCTACGTCTCCGGCCTCGACCCGACCTACCTGCTCAATAAGGACAAAAGGCTGTCCGACCTCTACGCCAAAATCGGCATCAGCAGCGAGCTGTCCGACGAGGAAGTCTCGAACTTGGGCGCGCTCATCCGCGACAACTTCTGCACCGGCGAGGGCGACGCACGCCGTTGCGTCCGTTACGCCTTCACCGACCACGAGCACAAGGATTTCTTCAACAACGCACTCGACAGCGGCTGGTTCGATTTGGTCTACGAGGACGGCGACTGCTCCATCCTCCGCATCCGCGAAGCCAAAGGCAACCCTTGGCCCGACAACGTCCCGCCCGGCGGACTGAGCGATGATGAAGGCGACGCCGAAGACCCTTCGCCTGACGAGCCTGACGAAGACCCCGCACCCAATCAACGCCAACCCGAATAACTCTCGACTTCCGCCCTTCCCTCCGCTCCAAAGCCCTCCCATACCTCCGGTTTTCCGCCCGGAAGACCGCTCCCGCATGTCATTTTTTTTGCATGTAACATTAAGTCCTTTAAATGCGTCCGGAGAATTGAAACACATCCATTGCTTTAACTATCGCAGCGCGCTACTCTTCGCGCCCTGATGACCTACTCGCCGGGCATCAACGCTTTTCCGGCAATCACGCTTTGAACGAACACACATCCCCGACCCGCCCACGTAGTAAACGTGCGGCGACCGGAAGGGATTGAAATTGTGGCGGCTTTTAAAACAGCGCCAGCATGATGGTTTCGAGCAGGCTGAATGCGGCCTCCGTCAACGATTCGTCGTGGCCGGGTTCCTCGCTTCCGGCCTCTGTCGAAGCAGCCGCGAAGGTCGAGTCGCTCTGTTTTCTGGCCGTGGAAGAGTGTCGAAGCGGAGCCGGAACCGGACATTCGATGACCCCCGCAAACGCGGGGACGACGAGCGCGAGAGTTACCACGACCGAAACACAGAGCTTCTTCAAGTTATTCATTTTAATCTCCGAAAGTTGAAGTAGAAGGTCATGCTGAGCGGTAAAGTGGACGCCTTACCAGACCACCCAAGCCGAGTTTCGCGGATGCATCTCAACCCCCGCGAGACAGAAGACTCACGTCATCCTAACCTTCTTGACAATTTTTTGTCAGACATAGAGAAACATAATCCTTACATCAGCTTAGCTGAAGAACTCTTCCGCCAGATAGCTGTTGCGGCGCTCGGGCTAACGGAGCGCGCGGGTCTGTGCTGCGAGCTTGTCGAAAGGCTCGAAGAGATGGGCGATTACGAGGCGGCGCGCGAGACGATGGGCGAGGTCTGGCCGGGGGTCGGGGAGCGCCCTGTGTTGGACGGGCTGGACGGGCCGACGGCGGCGTCGGTGCTGCTGTGCTCGGGGATGCTGACGGGCCGGATTGGCAGCGCCACCCGGCTCGACGGGTCGCAGGAGTTGGCGAAGAACCTCATCGGCGAGAGCTTGACGAGGTTCGAGGAGTTAGGACTTCAGGAGAGGTTGGCAGCGGCGCAGGTTGAGTTGGCCGTCTGTTACTGGCGGCAGGGCGCGCTTAATGAGGCCCGCGTGATTCTGGAGCAGGTTCTGCATGACTTGGGCGACACGGAGAGCGAGGTAAAAGCGGTCGCGCTCATTCGCAGCGCTATCTTGGAGAGGTCGGCGAGAAACTTCGATGCCGCACTGAGGATTCATACGGAGGCCGCTCCTTTATTTGAAAGGCTCAACAGCCATTCGCTCAAAGGGCGTTTCCACCTCGGCCACGCCAACCTTTTGCTGTTCCTCGGCGAGGCGGAAAACCGTCCGGATTACATAGACCGCGCGCTCGTCGAACTCACAGCCGCCGGGTTCCACTTCGAGCAGGCCGTGCACACGCGTTATAGAGCCTGCGTCGAAAACAATCTCGGGCAACTCTTCCTCATCATCGGCAGACACGACGAAGCGCATGAACATCTCGACCGAGCGCGCGCTCTCTTCAAAAAGCTCAACGACGGCGCACTCGTCGCGCAGGTTGACGAGATGCGCGCGCGCGTCCTTCTGGCCGAGGGGCGCGTCGCGGAGGCCGAGAGGCTCGCCGGGGCGTCGGTGCTGGTGCTGGAAAACGGCGGCGAGCAGTCGCTTCTCGCCGAAGCCCTGACGACGCATGGGACGGCCCTCTCGCGCTCGGAGCGGGCGCAGGAAGCGTTGGAGGCTCTACGCCGCGCCGTCGAAGTCGCGCGCGAGGCAGGCAACGCCGAGCAAGCAGGGCGTGCCGCGCTCACCATCATCGAAGAGTTGGGCGGGCATCTGTCCGGCGAAGAGCTGAGCGACACTTATGAACGCGCCGCCGAGATGCTCTCCGACTCGCAGAACATGGCGACTCTGAAGCGCCTGTGCACTTGCGCCCGCCGCGCCCTTTCACTGCTCGGGAGACGCGACGCGCCGCCTGACTGGGAAGGCTTCTCACTCAGAGAGGCGATTCGCCGCTATGAGGGCGGGCTGATAGAAAAGGCACTGAAGGATGCGGGCGGTCAGGTCACGCGCGCGGCGCAACTGCTCGGCATCAAGTATCACAACGGGCTCGTCGCCATGCTCAAGGGGCGACACCGGAACCTTCTGTCAGAGCGCACGCCCGTACAGTCCCGGCGACGCAGCATCATCAAGGTGCGCGAAGAGCAGGGGCAGCGAGTCGCGCAAGACGAGAGGCAGGGCGACGCCAAGCGTGCGATTAGCATTCTGCACGCCGAAGATAATCAGGTAGTCGCCGCCGCCGTGAAGGAGACCTTGGAGATGGAGGGCTGGCGGGTCGAGACGTTCGTCAACGGGGTCGTCGCTCTGGGACGACTACAGAGCGACGCGCCCTTCGACGCGCTGCTCTTCGATAACGAGTTGCCCGGCATGAGGGGGATTGAGATTATTCGGCGCGCGAGAGAGATGCCGCGTCACAGGCACACTCCAATCCTCATGCTCTCTGCGTCGGAATGTGAGAGCGAGGCGCGTGCGGCGGGCGTGGATGTTTTCCTGCGCAAGCCGCAGGACGTTTTGTCGCTGGCCGATACGATTAAACGCCTGCTCGCGGAAGTCAAAGAGTCTTAAGCTTGAGTTCGGGATGTGCGCGCGCATCCCGAAGGCATGGAAGCGTCAGTCAGGCGGGTGACGCGCCATGCCGCGGGGCCGCCGTTACTTTGAGGGTGAAGTACGGCGGCCTCATTATTTATCGCTCGGGGGCTTTACACTTCCAATACCAGTTTGCCGAACTGCGCGCGCTCCTCCATCAGTTCGTGCGCGCGCCGCGCCTCTGCCAGCGGCAGCGTCCGGTCAACGACCGCCCGAATCCGACCGCGCTCGACGAACGCCATCGCGTCTATCAGCTCCGCCTTCGACCCCATGAACGAGCCGAGCAGGTTCAGGTGCTTGTAGAAGACCTGCCGGAGGTCTGTGCGCGCGTCATAGCCGCTCGTCGCGCCGCAGGTGACGAGCCGCCCGTCCTTCTTGAGCGAGAGGATAGAGCCCGGCCAAGTCTCCGCGCCCGTGTGCTCCATGACGACATCAACGCCCCGCTTCTCAGTCAGCCGCCTGACCTCCTTCGGCCAGTCCTCGCGCGTGTAGTTGACGACTTCGTCGGCCCCGAGGGCGCGCGCCTTCTCCAACTTCTCGTCCGAGCCCGCAGTGGCTATCACGCGCGCGCCGCGCAGCCGCGCAATCTGGATGCCGATTGACCCGACGCCGCTCCCCGCCGCGTGAATCAGAACGTCCTCGCCCGGCTGGATGCCTGCGCGCGTGACTAGCATGTGCCAAGCCGTCACGGTCACGAGCGGCAGCGCCGCAGCCTCCGCCCAAGTGAGCCCTGGAGGCTTCGGAATCACGTTGACGGCGGGCGCTGTGACGAGTTCGGCGTAGCCGCCGTCGCGCCTGTAGCCGAGCATGTCGTACTGCGGGCAGAGATTGTCCGCCCCGCGCAGGCACTCGCGGCAGTGGCCGCAGGAGACGCCCGGCTGCAACATGACCTCATCTCCGGGCTTCACCCAGTCCACCACATCGCCGACCTCGCGCACGACGCCCGCGATGTCGTTGCCGAGGATGTGCGGCAGCTTAATCTCGATGCCGGGCAGACCTTTTCTGGCCCACACGTCGAGGTGATTGAGCGCGCAGGCGCGCACCTCGACCAGCACTTCGTTGGCTCTCAAAGACGGCTCGGGCCGCTCCTCGTAGCGGAGCACCTCCGGGCCGCCGTGTTCGTCGAAGATGACTGCTTTCATAGTTTTTCGATTTTAGTTTTTTACTCCGAGATTTCAAATCTCAAATCCGAAATCTCATCCCGCGAGAAAAAAGGCGAAGGCGCAAAGCAGTCGGGGCTTTGCGCCTTCGCGTCTTTCGCTCGGGTGGCTTCAGCTTTAATTCGCTTGAGTAAGACTTGCGTCTTCGGCGCTCGCCGTCACGGGGTCTCCGGTCTGCTGGCGCGCGTGATAGGAGGAGCGCGTGAGCGGGCTCGACTCGACGTGACGGAAGCCGAGCGTCATGCCGACCTCTCGCCAGCGCGCGAACTCTTCGGGCGTCACGTAACGTTCGACGGGCAGGCGGCGCGCGTGCGGCTGTAGGTACTGGCCAATGGTCATGATGTCGCAGTGAGAGGCGCGCAAATCCTTCATCAGCTCGACCACCTCTTCAAACGTCTCGCCGAGCCCGACCATAATGCCGCTCTTCGTGAGCATGCCCGTCTGCTCGCGGTCGCGCCTATCCGCCGCGCGCCGGAGCAGCGTCAGGGTCTGCTCGTACTTCGCGTCGGGCCGCACGCGCCTGTAGAGCCGCGCGATAGTCTCGGTGTTGTGATTGAGCACGTCGGGCCGCGCGTCGAGCACGGTGTTCAAGGCTTCTTCGTCGCCGTTGAAGTCGGGAATCAAGACTTCAATCCTGCATTCAGGATTGAGTGCGCGCACCTCCCGGATGGTGTCGGCCCAGTGCGACGCGCCGCCATCGGGCAGGTCGTCGCGGTTGACCGAGGTAATGACGGCGTGCGCGAGGTTGAGGTGACGGACGGCCTCGGCGACGTGGCTCGGCTCTTCGGCGTCGAGCGCGCCGGGCTTTCCTTTGCCGACCGCGCAGAAGCCGCAATGGCGCGTGCAGATGTCACCGGCGAGCATGAAGGTGGCCGTCCTATCGCTCCAACACTCGAAGATGTTCGGGCAGCGCGCTTCTTGGCAGACCGTGTGAAGGTTCAAGCCCTCGATGAGCTTCAGCACGGCGTTCTGGTTCGAGGGGTCGCCGATGCGTATCTTCAGCCACTCGGGCTTCGGCCCGCGCGGCGGACGCTGCGGCGCGGGATTGTTAAGGACTCTCAGCTCGCGACTCAAAATATTTACTCCGTTTGATTTTCGACTGTGCCGCTATTTTAACACCCGGAGGAAGAAATGATGAGTGAGGAACGATGAATGAAAGACAGGCCGTTTCTTTATTCGTATTCATCGTCACGCATTCATCGTCCCTTTATCGATGATTCGCGCGAGGGCTTCGGGGTCAACGTTGCCGCCGGAGATGACGACGCCGACTCGCTTGATGCCGGGCGGGAGTTTGTCGAAGAGTACGGCGGCGGCGGCGACCGCGCCGGTCGGCTCGACGAGCGTCTTGAGGCGGAAGAGGATGAAGCGCATCGTCTCTATTATCTCGTCCTCGGTGACGGTCAAAACGTCTTCCGCCGTCCTTTGCAGCACTGGGAACGTGAGCGCGCCGGGCGACTGAGTGCGCATCCCGTCGGCGATGGTCGGGGGGGGAGGGATGCGTATGCGCTCGCCCTTCAGGAACGACTGCCGCGTATCGTCGGAGAGTTCCGACTCGACTGGGAAGCAACGCATCTCGGGTCGAAGCGCCTTCGCCGCCGTGCTCGCGCCCGCGAAGAGCCCGCCGCCGCCGCAGGGCGTGACGAGCGCGTCGAGGTCTGGAACCTCTTCCAGCAACTCAAGCGCGCAAGTGCCCTGCCCTGCCATGATGCGGTAATCGTCGTAAGGCGGCACGAGCACGAGCCCTTCGCGTTCGGCGATGCCGCGCGCCACGGCCTCACGGTCGTCTTGCTGCCGGTCGTAGACGCGCACGTCCGCGCCGTAGCCACGAGTCGCCGCCAGCTTCGAGCGCGGAGCGTCGTCCGGCATTACTATCACCGCGCGCACGCCGGCATCACGCGCGGCCAGAGCCAACGCCTGCGCGTGGTTGCCGGAAGAGAACGCAACCACGCCGCGCGCGCGCTCCTGCCCGTCCAGAGAGAGAATCCTGTTCGTCGCTCCACGGAACTTGAAGGCCCCGCTGCGCTGAAAGTTCTCGCACTTGAAGAAGACTTCGCGGCCCGCAGCCTCGTCGAACGTGCGCGAGGTGATGACTGGCGTGCGGTGTATGTGCGCGCGAATACGCTCGTGCGCTTCGCGTATGGATTCGAATGTCAACATATCAAGTATGATAAAGGCCGTGAAACGTGAATCGTAAATCGTGATAAGAAAATCCGTTTCTCTCTCTTCACGATTGACGATTCACGTCTCTTCTTCTTCCGGCTTCATTTCAAAGACTTCGGCGAAGCGTGCGACGATGCGGTCTTCGACTTCGCGGAGGGGCGTCTCTCGATTGAGGAGTTCTTTCATCGAGGCGACGGGCTCGCCCTCGCAGGGCACTATGAGGTCGAAGAAGCTGAGGTCGGTGTTGACGTTTAAGGCGAAGCCGTGCGTCGTCACCCAGCGCGCGA
>WUUC01051867.1_pt1 | contig 16924 bp, 20 predicted proteins | sample 6278441 | NCBI WGS metagenome assembly WUUC01 (sample SAMN13675441, study PRJNA597444) | soil metagenome | isolation source: soil | place: USA: Washington | collected 2017-10
CGAGGTCGACGTTGTAGCGGTCGACCATGCTCTCCCACGAGAAGTTGCCGTCCTGGCCGAACGACATCTCGCGGGCGAAGTAGTAGCGGTACCCGTCGGAGCCGAACGTCTCTATGAGGTCGTGCGGCGAGATCCCGGTGAGCTTGCTCTTCGACATCTTCTCGCCGCCGACCTGGAGGAAGCCGTGGGCGAACACGGTCCGGGGCAAGGGGAGGCCCTGCGCCATCAGCATGGCCGGCCAGATCACCGCGTGGAACCACAGGATGTCCTTGCCGATCATGTGCACGTCGGCGGGCCAGACCCGCTCGAACGCCGCGTCGTCGCTCCCGTAGCCGATCGCGGTGATGTAGTTCTGCAGCGCGTCGACCCAGACGTAGATCACGTGTTTCTCGTCCCACGGCACCGGGATGCCCCAGTCGAAGCTCACGCGCGAGATCGACAGGTCGTCGAGGCCCCCACGGACCTTGCCGAGGACCTCGTTACGCCGCGCCTCCGGCATCACCGAGCGGTCGTCGCCCTCGTACCACTCGATGAGGCGGTCCGCGTACTTCGCCAGCCGGAAGAAGTAGTTGTCCTCCTTCACCACCTCGGGCTCGACCCCGTGGAGGGGGCACTTCCCGTCGACGAGCTCGTCCGGGAGCTTGAACGCCTCGCAACCGACGCAGTAGAGGCCCTCGTAGGTCCCGAGGTAGATCTCGTCCTTGTCGTAGAGCGACTGGACGAACGCCTGGACCGGGCCCTCGTGGCGGGGCTCGGTTGTGCGGATGAAGTCGTCGTTCGAGACGTCGAGCGCCTGCCAGACCTCCGTCCAGCGCGGCACGATCTCGTCGGCCCACTGTTTCGGGGGGAGCCCCTTTGCCTCCGCGCTCCTCAAGACCTTCTCGCCGTGCTCGTCGGTTCCCGTCAGGAAATGCACCTTTCGTCCCTGCATCCGGCGGAAGCGACAGACGAAGTCCGAGTTCACGACGTTGTACGCGTGACCCAGGTGGGGGACGTCGTTGATGTAGAAGATCGGGGTCGTGAGGTAAAAGGTTTCGCGACTCATCCAGAATTCTCCAATTCCTGGTCCCAAAATTCACCCGATAGGGGGACACAACCACCAAATCGGTGACCGGATTGACCGGTTTGGTGTTTGACTTCCGCCCTGCGGCCGTTCAAGATATCCATTACTTACCAGTAACTGCCTGCACCGTTGGGAGCGGCGCACGTTGTGGCGGAGTGCTGGGAGCCTGGGGAAGCAAGGGGACTGACAGGGATGAAGTCTACCGGTGTAGTGCGCAAGATCGACGAGCTGGGCCGCATCGTCCTTCCGTCCGAGCTGCGCCGGGTCTTCGGGATCCGAGAGGGAGACGAGCTCGAGATCAGCGTCGACGGCGACAAGGTCATCCTGCAGAAGCGACAGGACCTGTGCCTGTTCTGTGGGGCCTCCAATCCCGCGGTCGAGTTCAAGGAGCGCCGCGTCTGCGAGTCGTGCGCCGGCGAGCTGGGGACCATGGGGCGCCGCGAGGTCCGGCTCCCTGAGGACGAGGTCGTCAACCGGTAGCCGGTACTCCCCCGGCTGCTCAGTACCGAAAACGCAGGGTCGCCAGCCCGCGAAGGGCGGTCACTCGTCGACGAGCGCGTCGAACACCTTCCGGCGCGAGACCCCCGCATCCCGGGCGACCCGGGCCATCGCCTCCTTGCGGTCGATCCCCTCCGCCATCAGGTCGCGCGCCCGCGCCGCCAGCTCCTCGCGCGCGGGCTCCGGCTTGTGCTCGCCGACCGCGCCCTCGATCACGAGCGTGATCTCCCCGCGCGGGGGCCTGTCCTTCAGCGCGTCGATCACCTCGGAGAGCGAGCCCCGCAGGACCTCCTCGTAGAGCTTCGTCAGCTCGCGGGCGAGGGCGACGCGCCTGTCGCCGAGGACCGAGCGCAGGTCCTCCAACGTGGCCTCGATGCGGTGCGGAGACTCGAAGAGGACGACCGTGCGCGCCTCGGCCGCGAGCGACTCGATCCGCTTGCGACGGTCGCCGGGCTTGCGCGGCAGGAACCCCTCGAACACGAACCTCCCGGGCGGGAGCCCGCTGAGCGCGAGCGCGGTCACCACAGCGGTGGGTCCCGGCACGACCTCGACCTTCAAGCCCGCGTCGATGCACGCCCGGACGAGCCGGTAGCCGGGGTCGGAGAGGCCGGGCATCCCCGCGTCCGACACGAGCGCGACCGTTCGGCCGCGCCGGATCTCCGCGACGACCTCGGGGGCCTTGCGCCGCTCGGTCACGTCGTTCAGCACGACCATCGCGCGGGCCGGGATGCCGAAATGAGACAGCAGCTTCCTCGTGCGGCGCGTGTCCTCGCAAGCGATCACGTCGGCGGCGCGCAGCGTCTCCACCGCGCGCGGCGCCATGTCGTCGAGGTTGCCTATCGGCGTGCCGCACAGCACGAGCCGGCCGCCAGGGACCGTCATCTTGTTCCCTGGCGTCCCGCCGAGCCGGTCCGTCATCCGGGGCGCCACGGCTCGAAGGCGTACCGGAGCGCTGCCGCTAGAGCGCCGCGCCACGAGGCGCGGTCCGACTGCACCGGCAGCCCCGCGAAGAAGCGGCGCGCGGCGGTCACCGCCCGTGCGTCGTTCGTCGCGCCTACGTGGTCCGAGATCGCGACGACGTTGATCTCGCCCGCGCGCCTCCAGTCGCCCTGCAACCACACGGAGTCGCCCAGCGCCCACACCGCGAGCCGGCGCACCGGGACGTCCGGAGAGCGGACGCGATCGAGATGGACGGGCGCGGCCGGGGCGTCGACGTCGAACGACCCGAGACGGACCGCGTCGAACAGCCTCGAGAGCACGCGCGCGGCATCGCCCCCCGGCTTACCCGGCCCCCGCTCACCCGGCGGCGGCACGCCGACGGGAGGCCGGCGCGCCGGGGGCGGCGAGATCACGGCAACCGCCTCCGGCACAACCCCGGATGCGGCCAACCGGTCGACTATCCCCGCGGCCTGCGAATGGCCCAGCAAGAACACGCGTCCGTCGAGCGCGTCTATCTGCTCGCCCACGATCTCCGCGATGGCGTCGAGCTCGGCATGCGTGTCCTCCGGCGAGTAGCTCCGGCCCCGCCCCGCGTACGAGAGCATGACCGTGTCGCCTCGGTCGAAGCCGAAGTCGCGGGGGTCGATACCGGTGAGCGCGCCGGTCTCGCTCGTCGAGTCGGCGCCGCCGAGCAGAGCGAGGGTTCCGGGTGACCCCGCGCGCCCGACCGGAGGCGTCTCCCTGATGTAACGGTCGAACACGGTCGCGCCGGTGAACGCGACGAGGCCGAGCACGGTCACGGTCACGGCGATCGCGCCGCCCGCGGGATACGTCTCCTCTTCCACGTGGTTCCGCCACCCGAGCAGGTAGAGCGCGTGCACCGGTCCGGAGCAGGCGAGCAGTGCGGCTGCGGCCCAACGCCCGCTGCCGCCGAGCACGGACATCGCGGCCGCGAGCGCCGTCACGACGAACGCGTAGCCCAGGTAGGTCCCGATCTCCGGCACGCCCTTTCCCGGCGGAGCGCCCGGACCCGTGTCGAGCGTTGCCGCGCGCCGCGCCAGGTACACCGACGGCGCGAACCCGGCTGCCGCGCCGATCCACACGAACGGCGCGTAACGGATCGCCACCCCGAGGAAGAGCAGCGCAGCGCTCGGCAGCAGCGCGAGGACCGCCAGCGCGCTCAGTCGCAGACATCGCACCCAGACGACCGCGAACGGCGCCTTCCGCCCGTCGCTCAGCCACAGCGTCGTCGCGAGCACGCCGCCGCGCACGACGACCGAGAACGACGTCGCGGCGACGAACCACGGCCATCCGCGGCCGTGCGCGAGTGCCTGCTTCACGTCGAAGAAGACGTCCAGGGGGAACACGGCGGCGCTCGCGGCCGCGGCGCCGTCGCCGGGGAACGCCCCGGCCAGCACCAGCACCCCCGCCAGAAGGCTTTCGGCCGTCAGCGGGGCGAGCGCCAGCGGCGCGTCTCGCAGCGTTCGCAGGCCGGCCAGGATCGTTCGCACAGGCGAGGAGACTAACTATGCTCCCGTTCCGTGGCAGAGGCCGATCCACAACGTCCCGTGGAGGTGGAGCCGGACCCGGCGCCGAGTCGCGGCTGGACCGGGTACGACTGGATCGCGCTCGTCACCGTCACGCTCGGGAGCGCCCTGCTGCGGCTGACCCGGCTCGCCGACCCCAAGCAGCTCGTCTTCGACGAGGTCTACTACGCGCGCGACGCGTGCTGGTACGTCTACGCGTCGCCGTCCGTCTGCGGGATCAGCGCCGAGACCACCATGGTCCACCCCCCGATGTCGAAGTGGCTGATCGCGATCGGGATCCGCATCTTCGGCTACGACTCGTTCGGCTGGAGGATCGCCGCCGCGGTGGCGGGGATCGTCACCGTCGCTCTCCTCTATCTCCTCGCTCGGAAGATCCTCGGCTCGACGCTCGGCGCGGTCGTCGCGTCGGGGCTCCTCGGCATCGACTTCCTCCACTTCGTCCAGTCGCGCACGTCGATGCTCGATATCTTCATCCCGATGTTCGGCGTCGCCGCGATCCTGTTCGTCGCATACGACCGCGACCGGATGATCGAGGTGCTCGACAGGCCCCCGGAACAACGGCCGCACGGCCTGCTGGACCGTCCCTGGAGGATCGCCGCGGGAGCGGCGGGCGCGGCTGCGCTCGCGTCGAAGTGGTCCGGGGGCCTCGTCCTCGTCGTCGCGATCCTGCTGACGTTCGCGTGGGAGATCGCTTCGCGACGGAGGGACGGGCACGGGAGGCCGTTCCGGCGCTTCGCCCGGGAGGAGCTCCCGTCGATCGCGGTCTGGCTGCTGATCGTCCCGGTCGTCCTCTACGGACTCACGTATGCAGGAAGGATCGGCGGCTCCTACACCGCGGTCCCGTGGAGTGGCGACGCGTGGGTGCACAACGTCTGGAACCAGCAGTTCTCGATGATCGACTTCCACCAGGATCTCGACGCGACGCACGGTTACCAGTCGCCGTGGTGGTCGTGGATCCTGCTGAAGCGCCCGGTCTCGTACGCGTACTGCGGCGGGAGCTCGTGCGACCCCCCGGCCCCCGAAGGCGAGGTGAAGGAGGTGCTCGCGATGGGGAGCCCGTTCGTCTGGGGCGCGTCGATCCTCGCGGTGCTGTTCGCGTGCTGGCGCTGGGTGCGCCGGCGGGACTGGCGATCGCCGGAGGGAGTCGTGGTCGCGGGGTTCGTCCTGACCTACCTCCCCTGGGTGGCCCTGACGTGGGACCGAGACGCCGTGTTCCTCTTCTACCTCCTCCCCACGGTTCCGTTCATGTGCCTGGCGCTCGCGTGGGTGGTCACGCGCATCGGGTGGACCTGGGAGGCGAAGGCCGCCCTCGGCCTGTTCGGAGTGGGAGCGACCGCGCTGTTCGTCTTCTACTACCCGATCCTCGCGAACGTCTCGATCCCCGAGAGCGCGTGGCGCGCACGCATCAAGGTCTTCGACGAGTGCCTCGCGGCCGAGCCCGAGGAATCGACCTCGACGGTGATCGAGACCGTCGACGGCAAGAAGATCGAGAGGATCGTGACTAGCACCAGCGACGTCGGGGGCCCGCCGAGAGGCTGGTGCTGGATCTAGGCCACCGTCGCTCGTTCAGAAGATCTTCTGAACGGCTCCAAACGCCGAAAACGAGGTACATGCGAACCGACGGCGGCCCGGCCGGTGCAGGATCTAGGACGCTTCGATCGAGACGACCTCGACGTCGAAGATCAACGTCGCGTCCGGCGGGATGACCGGGGGGTTGCCCGCCTCGCCGTACCCGAGCTCGGGAGGGATCGTCAGCTTGCGCCGGCCGCCTTCCCTCATCCCCGGGATCCCCTCGACCCACCCCTCGATGAGATCCCCGGATGCGAGGACGAACGCGACCGGCTCGCCGCCGCGCGACGAGTCGAACTCGGTTCCGTCGTCGAGCATGCCCGTGTAGTGGACGGCGACCCTGTCGCCGCGCTCGACCTCGTCGCCGTCGCCGCACTCGAGCTCCTCGTATTCGAGCCCGGAGTCGGTCGTGATCGTCGCGCCCTCCTCGCAGTCACCGGAGCCGCCGGTGGACGAAGAGTCGTCACCGCAGGCGGCGAGCAGGAGCAGCCCCGCCGCGCAGGCGGACAGGATGTGGATCGGCTTCATGGATCCCGAGCCTACGGGCCCTCGCGGCGCAGCGTCGCGGGGAGCCCCGTCGCTGCCGGCGTCACGGGACCTATCGGGTCGAAGTGCGCGGTGAAGTCACCCGTGACGACACCGGACGAATAGCGGTAAGGGCCACAGTCTTCGTCGACCCCTGCGGCGGGCGGCGGTGGGGCGATGTAGCTCAGGTCGCCGCTCAGCCACGGTCCTGCGACGTCCGCGTCGACGCTTGCCGAGGTGAGGTCGTCTGACGCCTCGAACGCTTCGGGCAGAGCGAGCGTGACGAAGATGCTGTGCGTCGCGTCCGCGTCCCCGGACTCGCCGGCCACCACCACCCTCTGGTCGACCTTGCCCTCCTCGGTCCGGAATACGCCCACGGCGACCCCGGACTCCTGATCGACCACCGACAACGACAGGTCGTCCGGGCAGAACACGGGCCGGGACGGCGACGACGACGGGGCGCACCTCACGTCGTGCTCGCGGTAGAGGAGCACGCGGGCCCGGCGCAGGCGGATCTTCTCGAAGTACTGGTCGCGGAGGTTGATCGCGAAGCGTCCGGAGAAGCGCGCGACCCGGTACGAGATCGAGCCGCTGCATCCCTCGGGGGCATTAGCACGGATGTATCGGCCGGCGCGGTCGAGCTTCATCGCGATCCCCCCGTTGCTGCCCATCGCCCCTCGCGTCACGAGCGCTGCAGGCTTCAGGTCCCGGTCCATCCGCAGTGCCCCCTGCGGGAGCGTCCACGAGAACGTACTCTGCCGGTGCTGGGTCCCCGAGGCCGCGCTTTGCGCGAACTGGATCATGAGGAACGTCTTGGCCGACGGGTTCCCCTTGTACGCGGTCACCGCCCACTGGTAGCCCTTGTACGGACGGGTGACCAGGTGGGCGAACATGATGTTCGACCCCCGCGCGCGTTGCCGCTCCGCGCGCAGCTCGATCTCGCGAGGAAGGGAGTCGACGATCCGTCGCAACGACGGCCCGGGCCCCTCCCTAGCCAGGGCCCGCGCCGGGAGGGGAGGAAGGATGCCGGCGAACGCGACCACGCCGACGAGCAGCGTCCCCAACAGGCTCCGCCCGCCACGAGCTCTCCGCATGGATACCTCCATCCCCTCGACGAAACCGTCACAAGTATGCACTCGAGCGACAAAAAACTACTCGACAACCCCAGCCTCAAAGGGGCACAATGCTCGAACGGGTCGAGAGGCAGCCTCGAGGCCCGGCGGGCGGCGAGGAGGGATGATGACCACCAAGGCGATCTGCGTCAATTGCGAGCGCGCCGTCTACCTCGAGGAGAACGAGATCGGCTCGTGTCCCGTGTGCTCGTCGCCCGTGATCCCTGCTCTCACGGAAGCGCCCGCGGCGCCGTTCGAGGGCTACTACCTGGGCTGACCCCGGAAGTGTCGGTAGAGCGGCAGTCCGAACCACAAGAACGCGAACGCTGAGGCAGCTGCGGCAGTCACGAGCGCGGCCGCGTCCGGGTACAGGAAGCTCGTGATGAAGTAGACGACGCAGCTCATCGCGAGCGCGAGGAAGGCCATCCCCACGACCACGAGCTTGTTCGAGGTCGTGAGCATCTGCTCCTTGTCGTGCTCCCGCCAGCGCAGCCGGTGATAGGTCGAGGGCGCGATCAGCATCAGCGTCGCGACCGTCGTGCACACGAACGCGGCGAAGAACACGTGCTTCTGCGTCGCCGTGACCTCCGCGAAGCCCTGGCTGAACGGGACCACGAGCAGGAACGCGAACAGGACCTGCACGCCCGGCAAGGCTACGCGCAGCTCGTTGAGGAGCTCGATGAGCTCGCGATCCTGCTTCTTCTCGGCCACGCCCACGGTCTACCGCGAAGTCACGCGGGAGAAACCCGGTCGCCGGCGGTGCCGGATGAAGCTACGCGGCGCAGGGCTTGTGGATCGCGTCGCAGACGATGACGATCACGCGGCACACCACCTCGAATTGCGGATTGCACCTCGCCTGCGCGGGCGCCGCCGCAGTCACGATCACTGAAGACGCCAGGGCCGCAACCAGCAAGAGCCGGAACCGCTTCATCAGTTGTGTCCTTTCGTGGGAAGTCTGCCTACCGAGACTCGTTCTACGGACAGTGGATGAGTTCCTCCCAGTGATCCTATATGTCGGTTTCTCCGAGGAGCTCACGCAGTCGTGCCGGCTCGCGCGACCACGCGGTCGTAGTTGAGACGCAACAGCTCGATCACGTCGCGCACGTCCGCGTCGTCTTCGATGCTGCGCGCGGCCATTCCCGGCTTTCCGGGGAACACCGGGTGATCGGCCACGCGGCCCTCTTCCCTCAACTCGAGCCCGAGCGCTTTCGGGAAAGAGAAATGGGCGACAAAGTCGCCATGGAGATGGCCGAGCTCGCGGCGGCCGACGCGGAAACCGAACTCGCCTCGGGGACCGGGCCCCGCGGTGACGCCCGGCCACGAGGTGACCTCGTCGGTGATCTGCCGGCTCGCCGAGATCCGCTGTGACATGGGGTCCCTCCTGAGTTTGGTCGGTGACTCGGCGAACGTACGACCTCAAGTGCGCTTGAAGTCAAGCGCGGCCCCGCTTGCGCCGCAGGGCGTCTTTCTTGGGGGCCAGGGAACGGTGCAGCAGCTCGATCTGGTCGCAGGCGAGGCTGTAGTACGTGCGGTTCCCGCGCGCCTCTCGCTCGATCAGGCCCGCGTCGAGAAGGACCCGCAGGTGATGGGACACGGTCGGCTGCGACAGCCCCAGGGCCTCGGTCAGCTCCCCTACCCAGCTCTCTTCGGGATCCTTGCTCGAGATCAGGCTCAGGATCCGGAGGCGGGCGGCGTCTCCGACGACCCTGAACGCGTCGGCCATCCGCTCCGCCTGGAGCTCGTCCAACGGCGCCTGCAGCACCGGCTGCTGGCAGCACTCCTCGACCGGCGTGACGTTCTTCACCGGCCCATTATCGACCATCGGCTGGGTTAACCATTGACTTTCATCTATCATCGACTAGTATCGATCATCGATGATAGTCGATGGAATCAGACCCCCCGTAGTACTCGTCCGGCCCCTGCGGTGGATGCGGCTGCTCGCGGGGCTGTGGGTGTTCGCGGTCGGTCTCGCGCTGATGGTGCGAGCGAACCTGGGGTTGTCCGCGTGGGACGTCCTCCACGACGCGGTCCGCATCCTGACGCCGCTCACGTTCGGAGAGGTCGTCGTCGCCGTCTCCGTGCTGGTCGTCCTCGCGAGCCTGCTCCTCGGGGTCCGGCCCGGTCCGGGAACGGTCGTCAACTCTCTGCTCGTGGGGGTCTTCACCGACGTGCTCCTCCCCTGGAGCTTCCTCGACGGGCTCGGCTCCTCGGGTTTGCTTCCCCGCGTCGTGTTCCTGCTCGCGGGGATCTCCGCCATCGCGTTCGGGTCCGCGCTGTACATCGGAGCGGACCTCGGCGCAGGCCCGCGCGACGGGCTCATGCTCGGGATCGGCAAGCGTTCGCGGCTTTCCGTGGGAGCCGCGCGCACCGCGATAGAAGCGTCGGTGCTGCTTCTCGGCGTGGTGCTCGGTGGTTCCGTCGGGCTCGGGACGGCGTTGTTCGTCGTCCTGATCGGCCCGGAGATCAACCTGGCGTTCCGCCTCTTCGGGATGGACACCCGATGACGAAGCTGTCGTTCGGCGTCAACGTCTCGACCTCCGCGGCACCGGGGGCCGATCCGGTCGCGGAAGCGAAGAGGGCCGAAGAGTTGGGCTTCGACTTCCTGTCTGCCTCCGACCATCCCAGCGGGACTCATCCCACGTACGAGACGTGGACGATGCTGGCGTGGATCGCTGCCGCGACCTCGCGCATCGAGGTGGCGACCCGCGTGCTCGGCGTGCCCAACCGGCCTCCCGCGCTCGTGGCGAAGATGGCGGAGTCGCTCGACCGGCTATCCGGCGGAAGGTTGATCCTCGGTCTCGGAGGAGGCGCCTCCGACCACGAGCTCCGGGCCTTCGGGTCGAGGGTGCCGTCGCCGCGCGACAAGGTCGACGGCCTCGAAGAAGCCGTGAGGATCGTCCGCGGACTCTGGTCGCATTCGGGCTTTGGCTTCGACGGCCGCCTCTACCGAACGGAGGCCGCCGAGCTGGAGCCGAAGCCCGCTCGCGCGATCCCGATCTGGCTCGGGACGTTCGGCCCCCGCGCGCTGACGGTGACCGGCCGGTGGGCGGACGGCTGGATCCCGTCGTTCGAGCTCGCGCCGCCGGAGCGCGCGGTAGCCATGCGCGACCGGGTCTTCGCCGCCGCGCGCGCAGCCGGCCGGGACCCCGCCGAGATCACCTGCGTCTACAACATGGACGTGCGCGTCGACGAACGGTCCGCGTCTACTTCGAGCCTCGTCGCGGGCTCGCCGGCCGCGATCGCCGAACGCCTGCGCGGCTTCGCGGACCTGGGCTTCACGGCGATGAACTTCGTCCCCGTGGGCCCGGCGATAGACGAGCAGGTCGAACGTCTGGCTACCGAAGTGATCCCCCTCGTTCGAGGCTGAGGCCGCGCGCTGTCGTAATCTCACGCCACGACGATGGCAGAGCGACGACCGCGCGCGGAACGACCACACATACCGGGCTACGGGCTGCCCGGGCCCGAGACCGGGCTGCTCGACTGGGCCTATGCCGTCGAGCGGTTGACGGAGTCGAAGCACTACTGGCTCGCGACGACCGACGCCGACGGCGGTCCTCACGTCAATGCGATCTGGGGCGTCTGGCTCGATGAGCGATTCTACTGCGGCGGAGGGCCCGAGGTCCGCTGGGCGCGCAACCTGAGACGCGACCCGCGCCTGACGCTCCATCTCGAAGACGGCGAGAAGGCGATCATCGTGAAGGGGACCGTCGAACGCACCAGCGACGTCGAGGCCGAGGTGAGACACGTCATCGACGCGTACAAGACCAAGTACGACTTCCCCCACCCCGCGCCGTTCTGGTCCCTGACACCGACGGTCGCGTTCGGCTGGACCGACTTCTCGAAGAACGCGACGCGCTGGACTTTCGGCTGAGACGGGTCGTGGTAATCAGCGGTAATCACGTGCGCTCGGAGCGACGAGCGCGCAGCGGGGCAACGCTGCCGAGAAGATCGTCGCGACGGTCGAGGAAGGCGCCTACTACGTCAAGGTCACCGGGTTCGAGAACGCATTCGACCCGGCGAAGCCGTACCGCTTGAACATCACCCGGCTGGGTTCGTGAGCTAGGTCTCGGGTTCCCGTAGCGAAAGGACGGGGGCCGGAGGAAGAGGGCGCAGGTTTCATCGCTCTTCTTCCTCCGGCCCCCGCTAGGATCCCGATAGTGACTGGAGCCCTCCACGGCGTGCCGAAAGACTTCGGAAGGGAATGGGCAGCCATCGGGCCGCGGCCGTCCTGCTCGGGATTGGTGTTGCCGGCATCGTGGCCGGGAGCAGTGGGCGTCGTTCCTCCCGGACGTGACCGGCTCGCCCTCTTCGGGACCCGCGGACCTCTTGCTGCTGGTTGTAGGAGCCGCGGCATTCGTCGCGCCACCGTTCGTTCTGGCGGCGGTTTCAGGTCGCCGTGCCTGGGGCGGCGCCGGGACCGCAGCCCTGGCAGCAGGAATCGTTTCAATGCTGGTGCTCAGCCGGCTCCCCGTCGGGCGCTGGGACCGGGCTTCCGTTCTCCTCGGTATGGGTCTCGGAGTCACGGCCGCCGTCGCGCTGCAGCACGGGTCGAGAAACGAGATCTTCGGACGCGTCGCCGTGTTGGTGGCGTACCTCGCCGCTGCGACGCTGCTCGGCGATGCGGCTCCCTCGATCCTGGCGTTGCTCATCCTGCCGGCAATCGGGATCACCGACATGGTCGTTGACGCAGCGACCAAATGATCCCCCTGCCCGTCCTGTTCGAGTCCTCTCGGAGGGGGTCCCGGTCCGGATCGTCACCCACGCGACGCCGGGGCGGACCGCCTCAGGTCGCTACTGACAGAGGCTGCAGGGGAACTGCTCTTCCCCGCACGCCAGCGTCGTCACCCAAGGACACGGGAGAAGCGGCCGCTCGCCGCCCCGCACCTCGGCCAACTCGTCAATGAAGAGCTCGCGGATGTTCTCGCTCGTGCTTTCCATCTGCCCCCCTTTCGTCGTCTCCAACCCTTATATCTCGCGCGCGGAGAGAAAGAGGTGTCAAGTTGGCCGGGTGTTGCGGTTGGCCGTGCGATCAAACGACGAACTCCCGGGCCGGGAGACTCTTGCTGATCGTCATGAGGACGTGTGTCTATAGGAGCGGCTGGACTCGAGGGTGGGCTCAACCTGGTACGAATTCCACCCATCTGATGGGCGCGAGGTCCGACGCCACCTCGTCCCACGACGTGCCGCCGTCCTCGGACAGGAACAAGGACCCGCCCTCGGTGCCGAACGCAACGTGGGACGCGGACGCGGTTAGACAACCGGTGTCGATGTTGCCGTCCACCCACTCGGGGAGGCCGGACTCGCACTTCGTCAGCCCCGTAGCATCGAGCGGACGCCGGTACACGGCCCCCCGCCCCCCGAACGGTCCGTCGCACGCGGTCACGAAGATCGTCGCGTCCCCGATCGCCACCGCGCGCGCATAGCTCGAGTGCAGCCCATCCTTGTCGAACTCCCACCTCTCGCCGTGATCCGTGCTCGTCGCCAAACCCCAGGCGCTCGCGGCCGCGACCCAACCGTCGTGGGCCGCGACGACCTCGTGTGCGTCCGAGCCGATCTCGATCGTGGGCGCCCACGCCGAGCCGTCGAGTCCCGAGCGCAGGATCCCGCCGACGTGCACGTTTGCGAAGACCTGGGAATCGTTCATTGCGAGCGAACGGACGTCGGGCGGACCGCCCCAGGGCGTGAACCACTCGTTGCGTCCGGGGGCCGCGTCGAACGACTCCGAGCGGACGAGGGAACCATCCTCGAGTCGTAGAAGACGAGCCTGCTCGGCGCCGACCCAGACATCGTGTTCATGTGAGATGACGCAGTTGAGGCGCAGATCCGACGAGCGCACCACCCTTCCCCAGCCGGTCCCTGCATCGCGCCATAGCTCGTGTCGGTCGACGATCGCCCAGCGCGCCCCGCTCGCATCTATGTGCAGGGCGTCGACGGGTCGACCGCCGAGCTCGAGGGCGCGTTGGCCCGTTCCCTCTAGGACATGAAGCCCTGAGACCGTCGCCGCGTTCAGCGTCGTCATCCCTCTGCGACTTCCCCCTCGGCCGGCGCGAGGTCGCGTCCGGCCCTGACCGGCAACAGCGCGCGGAGATCATCGATCGTGTCTGCTTCGTCGGGGGTCTTGTCCGGACGGTACCGCTTGACACGAGCGAAGCGTAATGCCACCCCACCCGCGTAGCGCGGCGAAGTTTGCACTCCGTCGAGCGCGATCTCGACCAGCAGCTCGGGGCGAACCAGCACCGCGGCCCCCTCGCGACTCGTCTCCCGTCCGAGGAGCTCCTTCGTCTGCCACGTCAGGAGCTCGTCCGTAAGTCCCTTGAAGCACTTCCCGACCATCACGAACTCGCCGGTAGCGGGGTCGCGGGCGCCGAGGTGCAGATTCGACAACCAACCGCGACGACGCCCGTGGCCCCATTCCGCGCCCAACACAACGAGGTCGTACGTTTGGATCGGTTTCACCTTGCGCCATGCCTTGCCGCGCCGACCTGCCGCGTAGAGGGACCTCGCATCCTTCACCACGACGCCTTCGTGACCGATTCGCAACGCCTCGTCCAAGATGTGGCGCGCTTGTCCGGCATCCGACGTCAAGACCCCAGGGATCTTGAGGTGAGGTGCAAGCGCTTCGAGTCTCGCAGCGCGCTCTTCGAGCGGGGTATCGAGTAGGTCGTCGCCGTCCACGTGCAGGAGGTCGAACAGAAACGTCACGATGCCCTCCGGCGGAGCGTCGCCGTCGATCTGGGAAACGGTGTCCTGGAACGCGCGCGGGCGGCCCTCGTCCATCCACAGCGCCTCCCCGTCGAACACCGCTTGCTTCACGGGAAGGCGGCGAACCGTCTCGACGATCCCCGAGAGCGCGTCCGTGATCTCGTTCAAGTTCCTCGTGTACACGTGCACTTCGTCATCGCGGCGATGGATCTGGATCCGGATGCCGTCGAGCTTCCACTCCACCGACGCGCGATCGAAGCCCGCGACCGCGTCGTCCACGGTCTCGGCCGAGGAGGCGAGCATCGGCAGGATCGGTCGGAAGATCTCGAACCCGACGGCACGCAGACCGTCCTCGCCCTGTGTCAGCGCGAGCGCGGCCGTGCTCGTGAGGTCGCCGGAAAGCATGAGGGCGCGTCGGGTTACCTCCAACGGGACTGCCGCCGCTTTCGCGACCGTCTCGACCATGAGCCCTGCCGACGCGCCCTGCCTCAGCTCACCCGTGAAGAGCCGTCTGATGAAGTCGGCCTCCTCGGGGGTTGCTCGGCCGAGGAGACCGCGCAGGATCTGTCTGCGCATGGCCGCCGATCCGCCGCCGGTCGATTCCGAGACGGCGACGATGGCGCGCTCGAGGTCCGCGACGGTGAGGGAAGAGGTTCCGGCGGGCGTCTGCTCGATTCCGTAGATCGTCGAATACCCAACGCCGATCCGGCCCTGTCGCGGCGCGCCGGAGAGCCAGCCGACCACGATCGGGATCTCGCTCGGATCGAGCGCGTTCAACAGCTCGGCGAGGATCGCCACCTTGCGCGAGCGTGAGCTCGTCGCGGCGATGTGCGTGGATGCGTTGACGACATCCGAAAGCAGAGCCATCGCCGACTAGGTGGGAGTCGATCGCGGCTCTACCACCACCGAGGGATCACCCACTGCTTCGTGGTCGTCAGCGAGTCGACGACGTGTCCGGCGGTTCCGGCGCCCGCACGGAACGAGGCGTCTTCGGCATCGAGCTCGTGTGCTCCGGCGACCCGGCTCCCGACCTTCGCACCGACAAGCTCCATCGGTACGAGGACGCCGATCGTGTGGTTGTACACGTCGTAGGAGCCACGCACGGTATCGACCGGCCGCAAATCACCAGAGATCCATTCCGAGAGGAGGAACGCGGAGCCCACTCCCGCTTCCGCCTCCAACACGAACGTACGGTCGTCGACAACGAAGCCCCAACGCGCACGAGCGAGCGCGTAGATCGGCGATGCGGGCTCTACGCGCCGTACCTGGAAAATGATCCCGAGATCGGGACCGCAGCGCAGCGCCATGAGACCCAACAGATCCGTTTGAGGAGGAGCATCGCCGCGCGCGTCTCGACCGAGGACCCTGCCCGGGCATTTCGCCGCCGCTGGCGTCGCCACCAAGGTGGAGAAGAGCGCCGCCACCAGGACTGCCGCCACTCTGCGCACGATTCAAGGATAACCATGACGACCGTTTCGGATCGGCTAGGAACAACGGGGCGACACCAACGACCCCTGCGTGGTGGTTGCACCGCGCGTCGGAGATCTGACGGATCATGGGCCTGTGGCTCAGACGCCCCGCACGATCCAGCGCACATACCTGATCCTTCTACTCGGAAATACTCTGGCTGCGTCGCTCATCTGGGGGATAAACACGATCTTCCTCCTCGATGCGGGGCTGTCCAATCTCGAGGCCTTCTCGGCCAACGCGTTCTTCACCGCCGGGATGGTTCTATTCGAGGTCCCCACCGGCATCGTCGCCGACACGGCAGGCCGTCGGATGTCTTTTCTCGTGGGCACCGTGACGCTAAGTATCTCTACGCTCTTATACGTGCTGCTCTGGCAGATGCAGGCTCCCTTCTTGTCGTGGGCGGTCGTATCGGTCCTGCTCGGTCTCGGGTTCACGTTCTTCTCCGGTGCCGTCGAAGCGTGGCTGGTCGACGCACTCACGGCGACGGGATTCACAGGCGATCTGGAGTCTGTGTTCGGGCGAGGGCAAATCATCACCGGCGCGGCGATGCTCATCGGCTCCGTCGCGGGCGGTTTCCTCGCCGGGGAAACGAGCCTCGGAGCTCCCTTCGTGCTGCGCGGGGCGATCTTGATCCTGATGTTCGTGGTTGCGTTCAGACTCATGCACGACATCGGGTTCACGCCACGGAGGGGAGCGAACCTCCGGGCCGAGATACGAGAACTGGCGTCTGCCACGCTCGAGCACGGCTGGAGGGTCCCCGCAGTGAAATGGCTGATGCTCGAAGCGGTGTTCGTCGGCGGCGTCGGCATCTACGGGTTCTACGCGCTGCAGCCGTACCTGCTGGAGCTGTACGGAGACCCGCAGGCCTATCAGATCGCCGGCCTGGTAGCGGCGATCGTCGCGGGCGCGGAGATCCTCGGTGGGGTGGCGGCTCCTCTTATCCGCCGGCTGTTCCATCGGCGCACATCGGCTTTGCTCTCGAGTGCCGGTGCCGCCGTTGTAAGTCTTGCCCTCATAGGCGTCGTCGACAACTTCTACTGGGTGATCGCGCTGATCGTGGTGTGGGCGCTTTTCGCCGCAGCAACCGTTCCGATCCGGCAGACTTACCTCAACGGTTTGATCCCGTCGCGTGAGCGCGCATCGATCCTGTCGTTCGACTCGATGATGGGTTCACTCGGTGGCGTTGGGATCCAGCCGGCGCTTGGTCGCGCTGCCGACGTCTGGGGATACGGACCGTCGTACCTGATGGGGGCGGGGCTGTGGGCCCTATCCGTTCCCTTCCTGGTGTTGTCACGAAGGCAGGACGCCCCCGCCGACACCGTCGAGGTAGCCGAGGCAGTGGAGCTCCAGCCGGCCGAGCGACCCGCTGACCTGCGATGAGGTTCCGTCCCCCGCCCGGTCTCCGATGACATAGGGAGGGCAGGGCACACTCGGGCCGGGTAGGACGCCTCTAAAGCGAGGCCGCGGCCCGGTGGGGCACGGCCCTGCGCACGCGTTAC
>WUUC01039122.1_pt1 | contig 16922 bp, 12 predicted proteins | sample 6278441 | NCBI WGS metagenome assembly WUUC01 (sample SAMN13675441, study PRJNA597444) | soil metagenome | isolation source: soil | place: USA: Washington | collected 2017-10
CCGCGTGCGCGCGCCGTCGCGTACAGCGGCGCCCGGCGCCAGCCCGCGGGCCAGTGCCAGAACACGGTGTGCGGGAGGAAGCCGTCCGGGCGCCCCGAGCGCAGGACCGTTCGCAACTCGGCGCGTGCGCGGGCGGTGTCGAACAGCGACCAGGCGATCGCGTGGAAGCACGAGTCCCAGTGCCACATGTGGCGGTAGCGCGGCGCGCTGGGGTACGTGAACGCGAACGGCATGCCGTCCGCCCGCCGGACCCCCTCACGCCAGTTGGCTCGCAGCGTGTACTCGGCCGCAGCGCGCAGCGCGACGGCGGCGTCGGTCCCGAGGAGCGGCGCGAGAGCGGCCGAAGCCTCTCGTGTCAGGTCGCGGCCGCCAGGTGGTCGTAGGTCACCGGCACGCGGCCGGCGGCGCGGCGCAGCACCCAGTCGGCGGCCTCCACGTGGCCGTCGTGGTCGAGGTCGCCCGGATGGACGTCGAGGCGCAGCAGCGGGCCGGCCAGGACCCCGCCGGCTCGCATCACCCATGGCGAGAGCGCCCGCTTGGCGCCGTTGGAGCCGCCCAGCATCACCGCGGGCGCGGCGGCCGAGCGCCCGCCGCCCGCGCTGCACACGCCGCGCAGGTCCGCCCACCAGTCGAAGGTCGTCGCCAGGGTGCGGCGCAGCGCGCGGGTGTACGCGTATCCGGGCGCCACGAAGCCGGCGGGCTCGATGCCGGCGAGGCGCAGCAGCCGCCGGCCGGCGGTGACGGCCGCATGGGTCTCCTCGCGGTCGAGTCCGACGAACTCGGCCGCCCCGGCTCCCTGCCAGCGGGCGAGCGCCTGGCGCGGCGGCGCGGCCGGCCGCAGCTGGCGGTGGCGGAAGCCGTGCTGGGCGATCGCGTCGCCCGCGCGGGCTCGCGCTGCCAGCCACTCCGCGAGCTGCGGTGCGCGGTCGTAGAACGGATGACGGTCTGCGGCCGGGATGACGAGCAGCGTGGCGCGCTCGATGCCCCGCGACTCCAGCCAGTCCCGCATGCGCGCGCAGCGCTCGAACGTGGCCGGCTCGACGTCGTGGATGGCGACGGCGATCGTCCGCTGCACGGTTCACCTCACGAGACGCTCGAGCATCGCGAGCTCCGCCTCGAAGAGAGCCGGCCATGCGTGCCGGCCGGCGACCGCCGCGGCGGCGTCGAGGTCGCGCGGAGCCGAGCGTGCGTCTGCGATCGCGCGCGCCAGGCCGGCGACGTCGCCGGGGCGGAAGGCATGCGCCAGCCCGTCGAGCGCGCGCCGCGCGGGCGTGGTCGTGCAGACCACCACGCGCGCGCCGCAGGCACCGGCCTCGAGCGCCGCGAGCCCGAACGTCTCGTGCTCGCCCGGCAGGACGACGCAGCGCGCGGACGCGTAGGCGCGCGCGACGCGCTCCCGGTCGGCCACGAAGGGTTGGATCGAGACGCGGTCGGCGATGCCCAGGCGCTCGGCCCGGGCGAGCACCGCGTCCTCCGCGGGACCCGATCCGACGAGGCGCAGCTGCCAGGGCTCCCGCGCGAGCGCGGCTGCCTCGATCAGCGCCATCACGTCCTTCTCCCGGGCGATCCGGCCGACGTACAGCGTGTGGTCGCGCCGCCGGGTCTCCGGCTGCGGCCTGAACGCCGAGTCGACGCCCAGCCGCAGCGGCAGCGTCGCGGCGCGCCCGCAGTCGGCCCGCGGGTCGACTGCGGACATCACCGCGTCGGCCGGCCGGTAGGCGCTGTGCATCCAGGCCCGCAGCAGCGGCACGTAAAGCGGGCTCGGCCCCGGTATCGCCCGCGCGTCCATCTCGCTCGAGCCGTGGTGCACCAGGACGACCCGCGCACCCACGCGATGGGCTGCCGCGGTCGCGCCACGCGGCCACCAGAACGGATCGTGCATGCACACCACGTCGGGCTGGATCGCGCGCAGCGTGCGCTGCAGCGCCCTGCCGCCGTACGGCACCCGATAGCCGTTGGACCGCGCGAGGCCGAGCGAGGGCAGCTCATGGCGCCCGCCCTCGTGGCGCTCGCCGCGGCCCGGGACGACCACGTGATGCTCGAACGCCTCGGCCTGGCCGTTCCAGGCGGCCTTGGCGTCGAGATAGGTGCGGATGCCCCCCGTGCGCTCGCCGTAGAACAGCGTCACGTCGGCCACCCGCAGTCGTGGCTTGGGGAGTGCTCGCAGCGCAGGGCGCCCGCCGGCCGGACGGCGCGGGGCGAGCGCGCTAGGCGACACGGCGCTCCTCTGCGGGCGCCGCGACTCCGGCGAGCGCGCGGTGATAGCCGTCGGCCAGCCGCTCGAGCGCGCGGTCCCACGTGCGCTGCCGGACCGCGACCAGCGCCGCGAGCCGCAGCCGGTCGCGCTTGAGCGCGCTGTTGGCGATGTCGACGACCGCGTCGGCGAGCGCCTGCGCGTCGGGCGGCCGCAGCAGGCCGGTCACGCCGTCCTCGATGATCGAGCACGGTCCGCCCTCGTCGACCGCCACGACCGGCAGGCCGCTCGCCTGTGCCTCGAGCAGCACCTGGCCGAACGTGTCGGTCCGGCTCGGGAACAGGAACACGTCGGCGCCCGCGTAGGCGCGCGCCAGATCGTCGCCCTCGAGCCAGCCCAGGAACGTGGCGTGCTCGCCGAGGCGCTCGCGCAGCGTTTCCTCCTCCGGGCCGCCGCCTGCGAGCACCAGGTGCAGGCGCGGGTCCTGCCCGCGCGCGGCGAGGAACGCGTCCGCAAGCAGGTCGACGCCCTTCTCGCGCGTCAGGCGCCCGGAGTAGAGGACGTTGACCGCGCCGGGCAGGCCCGGCGCGCGGTGGCCGGGTGTGAACCGCTCGGCGTCGACGCCGCGGTCCCAGCGCCCGATGCGGTCCTGGGGGATCCCCATCTCGACGAGCGCGCTGTCCGACTGCGGGCTCGGCGACAGGACGTATGCGCACTGGCCGTAGAAGGCGGCGACCGCCACGCGCGCGAAGCCCTCGAGCCGTGGGTCGGCCGAGCGCAGCGCCGTGTATGCGGCCAGCTCGGTGTGGTAGCTGCCCAGCAGCGGCAGCTCCATCGTGCGGGCGATGATCCCGGCCGCGACGCCGGCGGGCCCGGGCGAGCACAGGTGCACGAGGTCGTAGCGGCCCTCGGCGAGCGCCTCGACGAGCGCCGGAACGCTCGGGACGCCGACGTTGAGCCCGCGGTAGTAGGGGATCTCGACCTCTGCGACCGCGCTCAGGCGCCGGTCGACGTTCGGGTCGGTGCCGACCAGCTCGACCTCGAAGCCGGGGACCCCGCGCTCGCGGATCTCCGCGAGCGTGCGCGTGACCCCGTGCATCCCCCCGACGCCGTCGGCGACGAGCGCGACGCGAAGGCGGCCGCCGTCGCGCGGCACGAGCTTGGCCTTCTCGCGGCCGAGGAAGGCGGCCGCGGGCGCGTACGGGATCGCCGGCACGCACGCGGCGAAGATCTCGCGCGCCGCGCTCGCGAGGTCGCCGCCCGGGCCTGCCGCCGCGAGCGCGCCGCCGACCGCGCGTGCGAGCCGCCGCTCGTGGACGCGCCGTGCGCGGCGGAACAGGTCGGCGTGGTGGAAGTCCTCCTCCTGCAGCATCGCGAGGAGCTCGCGCTCGCCGACGCCGGGCGCGACAGCGTCGAGCCAGGCGTTCAACAGCGCACGCGCGTCGTGCGGCCCCAGGTCGGCGCCCATCGCGCCGCGGCGGGCGTCGCCCTCGCGCATCACGCGCAGGGCCATCGTCAGGACGGCCTGCGGGTCCGGCGCGGGCGCGTCCTCACCGGATCCCAGCGCGCGGACGGCGAGCGCCATCGCGGCGTGCGCCCACTTCTCGGCGCTGCCCTGCTGTCCGCGGGCGGTGGCGTTGCCTGCGCGGATGTGCGCGAGGTACTCCTCCGGCGTCGCGCTGAGCGGGGTCTCCGTGAACGTGCGCCCGATGTCGATGCCGGCGTGGTCGTCGGAGCCGCCGACTCCTGTGCCGCCGTGCGTTTCGATGTACACCGCGGAGGGGCTGTTCAGCTCGCGGGCGCGCGAGCCGTTGCGGGTCTCCCAGACCGGGAAGAGCTGGGCGAGCCGGCGGCGGTGGCTCGGCGTCAACGGCGCCTCGACGGCGTAGAACGGGTGGGCGAGCGCGCAGGCGATCTCGTTGTCGTGCAAGTAGCCGGCGACGCGCTCGACGTCACGCGCGTTGGCCTGCAGCCAGTCGTGGTCGTACGGCGTTATGCCGTAGCAGAGGACGTGCACGGCCTGGGGCTCGCCGCGGAACCAGGCCGTCAGCTCCTCCGACACGAAGACGCGCGGGTCGTGGGCGATCTGGAGGGCTCCGTCGATCGTGTCGTGATCGGTGATCGTCACGAAGTCCATGCCCCGGCGGGTCGCCAGCTCGAGGACCTCTTCCGGTGGGGTCGCGCACTCGGGCAGCCCCAGCGCGCGTTGGACGCCGAGCTTCGAGAGCTGCGACGCGGTCGAGTGGCAGTGCAGGTCGGCGCGGCTCGTCTGGTGGAGAGTCATCGTTGCTCCCTGTCGTTTCGCTTCCAGTGTCGAGGAGCACTTTTCCCTGCATATGCGTGGAAGTTGTGACGATCGCGGCAACAGCCTGTGACCTTGGTGTGAAGAAGCCCCGGAACGGGTCACGTGTCGGCGAAGGTATTTCCGGATGCCCGCCGCGGTCCTCACCTCGTCCGAGCGCGTGGCATTGGAGCGCGGCGCGGTCACGGTCGAGGTCGGCCTGCACCCGTTGCGCGTCGACGTCCGCCGGGGAGGGCGCCGGCTCCTGCGCGCCGTCCACCCCTTCGTGCGCGACGGCGAGGCGCGCGACGGCTTCATCAGGCATACGGAGGGCGTCATCGCCGACGAGGTGCTCGGCTTCCCCGAGCGGGCGGTGCGGGCGAGCGTCGCGGAACCGCTGGCGGACGGCGTCGAGCTGGCCGTCGGCCTCGCCGGCGGGCGCGAGGCCTCGCTGCGGGTGACGCTGCCCGGGCCCGAGCGCGTGCTCCTGGAGCTCGACGCGCAGGGCCCGCCGCTGCGCGCCGGCCTCGGCTGGGACGCGCGCGCCGGCGAGGCGTTCGGCGGCCTCGGCGCGCGGCACGCCCTGACCGTGGACCACGCCGGCCGCGCGATCCAGCTCGGCGCCGACCGCACCTACACCGGACCGGACTGCCCGCCCGAGCTGCTGGAGGTCGGCGGCATCCCTCAGGGCGACTACGCGCCCGCGCCGTGGCTGCAGTCGTCCCGCGGCTACGCGCTGTGGCTCGACACGCACGCCAACGGGACGCGCTTCGACCTGCGCGGCGCGGGCGGGCAGGTGGCGGCCACGGCCCGTGCCGGCGCCGGTCCGGTGCGGCTGCACGTGCTCACCGATCCGACGCCGGCTGCGCGCCTGCGCCGCTACCTGCGGCTGACGGGGGTGCCCCCCGTCCTGCCCGAATGGGGCTACGGGTTCTGGAAGTCGCGCGACGTCTACCCCCACCAGGAGGACGTGCTCGAGGACCTGCACGGCTGCCGCTGGCACGGGATCCCGCTCGACGCGCTAGTGCTCGACTCGCCGTGGGAGACGCACTACAACACCTGGGAGCCCAACCCGCACCAGTTCCCCGACTTCGCGGGCATGGTCGCGCGGCTGCGCGGCGCCGGCGTGCGCACGGTCGTGTGGGTCACCCCGTGGGTGAACCTCGACGCGGTCGACGGACAGGTCCCGCCGGACCCCGGGTCGCAGCGCCTGCACGCGGGCCCGGCGCCGAACTACGCCGAGGGCGAGTCGGCCGGGCACTACGTGCGCGACGCGGACGGGGACGCATACGTCGCGCGCTGGTGGATGGGCACGGGCTCGCCGATCGACTTCACGAGCCCGCCCGCGGAGGCGTGGTGGCGCGCCCAGGCCGAGCGCGTGCTCGCGCTGGGCGTCGAGGGCATCAAGGCCGACGACGGCGAGGGCTACTACTTCCCCGACGACGTGCGGCTCGCCGACGGAACTACCGGGGCACACTCGGCCTGGCGGCTGGGCGGCCTCTACCGGCGCTCGATGCAGCGGGCGCTGGACGAGGCGCACCCCGGCCGCGGCGTGCTGTTCGGGCGCAGCGGCTGGACCGGCCAGCAGGCGACAGGCGTGCTCTGGGGCGGCGACCAGGCGTCGGACTTCTGGTCGCTGCGCGCACTGGTCGCCGCGAGCCTGTCGGCGGCGATGTCCGGGTTCTCGAACTGGTCGCACGACGTCGGCGGCTATCTCGGGGAGCGCGGGTTGAGCCGTTGCGGCCGCGAGCTGCTGCTGCGCTGGGTGCAGCTGGGCTGCTTCACGCCGTTGATGCAGGCGCACGGCCGGCTCACGCAGGAGCCCTGGACCTACGACCCGCAGACGCTCGAGCTCTACCGCGGGTACGTCGTCCTGCACGAGCGCCTCGTTCCGTACGTGCGCGCCGCCGCGGCGACCTGCGCGCGGGCCGGGTTGCCGATCGTGCGGCCGGCGGCGCTGATCGACCCCTCCGACGCGCGCAGCTGGTCGGTCGCCGACGCCTACGGATACGGCCCCGCGCTGTGGGTCGCGCCGGTGCTGGAGGAAGGCGCGCGCGAGCGCGAGGTCCTCCTGCCGCGCGGCGAATGGATCGAGGCCTGGACGGGGGAGCGCGTGACGGGCGGCAGCGAGGTCGTGGCGCCGGCGGCGCTGTCGACGATCCCGGTCTGGGTCCGCAAGGGCTCGATCGTCGTCTCGTACCCGGCCGAGCACGTCGCAGGGGGACTCGGCGACAGGCCCGAGCACGAGCGCCCGCTCGAGGCGACCTTGTGGGGCGAGCCGCGCAGCGGCCGCGCGGCCGTCCGGCTCGCGGACGGAACCCGGATCGCATGGGGCCGCCGCGACGGCTGGACCGTGACCCCGGACCGGCCCGTCACGTTCGCCCGCCGCTGAGCAAGCGGGCCGGGCGGGGGGCGGCACGCCCACCCCCCGCCGCGCACGAGCTGTGAGCCCGAGCAGAGGGCCCGCGGGTCGGCGATCGGGCTGGGTACGAGGATCCGCGATCACCGGAGCGGCCGGCGCCTCCACTGCGAACGGCCGCCTGTCGGGTGATTGTGCAGGCGGTCGACGACGAGCCTGTGAAGAAAAGGGGAACTACGCCGCGAGCGGCATCCGGCCCGCACCCTGCGACAGCAGCGTGCCGGTCACCTGTGCGAGCGCCGTGAGCGCGGGGCGGTGGGACGGTTCCACCTCCAGCATCAGCAGCGCGCCGTGCAGGCGCAGCAGGCGCCCGATCGCGGCCCACGGAAGGGTTCCCGCACCAGGCGCAAGGTGGAGGTCGAGCCGCAGCGGATCGACGCCCGGATGGCCGAAGCCCGCCCTGCGCGCGCCGAGGTTGTCGTGGAGGTGGAAGAGCGCCACGTCCTCGGCGACCGCGTCGACGACCTCGGCCAGGTCCAGGCCCTGCAGCGCGCAGGTGATGTGCGCGTGGCCCACGTCGAGCAGCATCCCCACCGACGGCGCGCCGATCGTGCGGACGAGGTCGCGGACGCGGAGCGGGTCGTGGCAGAGCCGCGGCGGGCCCGGGTAGACCGGCGCCAGGTTCTCGACCGCGATCGTGACGCCGAGCTCGGCGGCGCGCCCGGCGAAGCGCCGCAGCGACCGCTCTTCGGCCAGCACGCGGTCGCGCAGGCGCCCGCCGCCCGCGGTGCCCGCCCGACTTGCACCACGAGCCGAGCCGCGGAAGTTGAGCCCGTGGTAGGCGACGATCTCGGCTCCCGACGCGGCCGCGTACTCGAGCAGCCCTTCGAACGCGCGGTCGTGCTCGTACGTCCCCGCGCTCAGCTCGTCCGGCGCGTGCAGGACCAACCGCAGCGAGGTCGTGTCGAGCGCGCCGCGCAGCGCACCAGCGTGGCTCAGGCACCGTTCGCGATCGGCGAGCATCTCGCGCGGCGGCGTGTGGACCTGCACGGCGGTGAACCCGGCGGCCTCGTGCGCCTTGAGCGTCGCCGGCGTCGGCCAGTGGCCGCGAGCCACGTTCAGGCCGAGGTTGAACGGTCTCTCCTTCGTCACGCCGCCAAGGTCGCGCCTGCGGGCAGAGGTTGTGTTAACGCCCCGTGACTTCGGAGAACGCGCGGCGCAGCGCCGCGACCGCCGGCTTCGGCCGCCCGTCGTAGGTGAAGACGCCCTTCTCGTTGATTCCGGGAACGAGGCGTATCTGGGGCGCGACGCGCTCGATCGAGCCGCCGGTGAAGTCGGGGCGCAGCGCGAAGTCGCGCAGTGTCCACGCGAGCATCCCCGCGACGCGCGCGCGGCGCAGCTCCTCGACGCGGCGCACGAGCAGGTCCGCCTGGTAGCGCAGACCGCCGGGCGCGCGCGTCGGGTTGCGCCGGTTGGACGCGGTGCCGAACTCGGTCACGACGATCGGGCGGCCGGGGAACAGCGCGCGCAGCGTCTCGAGCCGTCCCGCGACGCGCGCGGCCTGGACGACAGCCGGGGCGCCCGGATCCTCGTACCAGCCCGTGTAGTCGGTCACTCCGATCACGTCGAGCCGCTGCGTCAGCAGCCCAGGCGCGCGCGGGAGGTGGCGGCCCCAGAGGTCCACGCCGACGGGACGGCCCGGGTCGAGGCGGTGCAGGAGGTCCGCGGTCGCGTCGATCCACTGCGCCTGGCCGGCGGGGTGGCCGTTGCCGGTGACCTCGTTGCCCAGGCTCCACGCGACGACCGAGGGATGCGTCTGCTGGGCGTCGAGCGTGCGGCGGACGCGGTCCGTCGCACGGTCGCGCCGTGCGGGCGTGCGAGCGCTCCACGCGCCGGCGGGATCCCACGGCCCGATCTGCTGCCAGACGAGGATCCCCTCGCGGTCGAAGCGCTCCAGGAGGGCCGGTGGCAGCGGCTGCTGGGCGCGCGCCGCGTTGGCTCCGATCGCCCGCAGCTGCCGGACGACGGCGTCGACGTCTTGCGTTGTGAACGCGTCCCCGCGCCCCTTCGCGTCGGGCGGGACCGAGACGCCGGCGAGCACGAGCCGGCGGCCGTTGAGCCGCAGGCCGCCGTCGTCCCAGCGCACCTGGCGCAGACCGACACGCCGGTGTACGACCGTCTCCCCCGGCACCTCCAGCGTCAGGTCCCAGAGCCGCGGGTCGCGCGGCGACCACAGGACCGGGTCGGGGATCATGATCGTCGCGTGCAGGTTCGCCCCTTCCCCGGTGCGCAACCTCACGGGGTCCAATGGGATCGGCACGGTTCGCCCCTCGCGCGTCAGGCGCGCGGTGACGCGCAGCGTGCGCGGCGGGCCGGAGTTGCGTACGCGGGCCGCGACGCCGACGCGCGCGACGCCGCCCTCGCGCAGCCGCGTCTGGATGCGCAGCAGCCCCAGCTCACTGCGCGACAGCCGCGTGATCGTCGCCGGCCGGTTGAGGCCGCCGAAGTTGAACCAGCCGCGCGCCCAGCCGGCAGCACGCTGCTCGAGGGGCGCGCGCCAGTCGACGCGGACCACGACGACGTGATAGCCGGGCCGCATCCGCGCGCGCACCCCGAAGGCTTCGTAGGCGCCGGTGTGCTCCCCGACGCGGCGACCGTCGATCCACACGACCGCGCGGTGGTGCGCGGAGCCGAAGCGCAGGCTGTAGCGCCCCCCGCGCGCCGCGATCGTCCGCCGGTACCAACCGACCGACCCGGCGTACGAGCGCTCACCGGTCGGCCCGCGGACGTGGCGGCCGTTGGGCGAATGAGGGACCGCCACCAGTCGCGCGCGGAACTGCCCGCGCGTCCAGCCGCGCCGTGCGCCGCGATCAGCCGGATCGGCGCGGTAGCCCCAGTGGACGAGCGTGCGGGGGACGGACGGGGCGGGCGCCGGCTTGGGCGCCGTGACGGGGCGCGCCGGTGTGGGCTCCGGCGCCCGAGTGTCTCGCTCCGGCGCACCGCCGCACCCGGCGATCACGGCGGCCGCGAGCGCCGCGGCGGCGCTTGGCATCGACGGAAACGGCCTCATCAAGGCCCAAACGTACGCGTGTCCGTCGAGGCTACGGCGCCAAGGTGCCTCAAGCGGGCGCGGAGGACTCGAACGCTTCGAGCGCGGCGTACGCGTCCTCGACGTTGCGTTTCGCCGCGGTGTGACGTGCGGTCGATTTCGCCGACTCGTACTTCGTGGCCCACGCCGCGGAGTCGGCAAGCTCGTCCTCGACCTTCGCGAGCGCGGCCTCGGCCTCTTCGATCGCGACCTCCAGGCGCGCCTGCTCGCGCCGGCGGTTCTTGGAGGGGCCCTCGGGCTTCGGAGGCTTCGCGGACTTCTCCCTCGATGCCCCGTTGGCACCCCCGGGCACGCTCGCGGAGACCGCGAGCGCGGGCGGCGGCGCAGCCGCGGCGGCCGGATCCTCGCCGCGCGCCTTGCGCTCCTCGCGCACGCGGGCGTACTCCGGCCAGCCGCCGAGGTACGAGTGCAGCGTGTGATGCTCGATCGCGACCGTGCGGGTGCCGACCGCATCGAGCAGTGCACGGTCGTGGGTGGCGAGCAGCAGTGCGCCTTGGAACGCGCGCAGCGCGTCCTCCAACGCCTCGCGGCTCTCGAGGTCGAGGTGGTTCGTGGGCTCGTCGAGGATCAGCACGTTCGACCCGGAGTGCACGAGGATCGCCAGCGACAGCCGCTTGCGCTCCCCGCCGCTGAGCCCGTCGATCGGCTTCTCGGCCTGGTCGCCGCTGAACAGGAAGCGGCCGAGCAGCGCGCGCGCCTGGTTGGGCGTCAGGCCGGTGTGCTTCTGGCAGGCCTCGACGACGGTGCGCGCCCCGCCCCACTCCAGCTCCTCGCCGTGCTGGCTGAGGTAGCCGAGCTTGACGTTGTGGCCGCCGCGCAGGCGGCCTCCGTCGAGCTCGCGGTGGCCCGCGAGCGCCTCGATCAGCGTCGTCTTGCCAGTCCCGTTGGCGCCGACCAGCGACACGTGCTCGCCGCGCTCGAGCCACAGCTCGGCGCCGTGCAGCAGCACCTTGCGCGCGGGCTGGGGACCGACCTCCAACCGCCCGTCCTCGAGCTCGAATATCACGCGCCCCGACCGCTCCGGCGGCTTGAACGAGAAGCCCAGCGCCTTGCCGTCGCGCGGATCGCGCGTGATGCGCTCCATCTTGTCGAGCTTCTTGACGCGCGACTGCGCCTGGCGTGCCTTGCTCGCCTTGTAGCGGAAGCGCTCGACGAAGCGCTCCATCCGCGCGATCTCCGCCTGCTGCTTCTCGATCGCGCGGCCGAGCGCGAGCTCGCGCGCCGCCTGCTCCTTGCGCCACGCGGCCCAGGTGCCCTTGAAGAACCGCGCGCGGCCCGCCTCGAGCTCCAGCACCTCGGTTCCGACCGCCTCCAGGAACCAGCGGTCGTGGGCCACGAGCACGATCGCGGCGTCGAGCTCGACCAGCGTCTGCTCGAGCCACTCCAGCGACTCGATGTCGAGGTGGTTGGTGGGCTCGTCGAGCAGCAGCACGTCGGGGGCCGCCGCCAGCGCGCGGGCGAGCGAGCCGCGCGTCAGCTGCCCGCCGCTGAACGTCTTGAGCGGCCGGTCGAGATCGGCGTCGTCGAAGCCGAGGCCGTGCACGATCGAGCGTGCACGCTCGCGCCAGCCGTAGCCGCCGGCCGCGTCGAATCGCGCCTGCACGTCCGCGTAGCGGTTCATCGCCGCCTCGTTGCCCGCTGCCATCGCCTGCTCCAGGCGCCCGAGCTCGGCTTCGAGCTCCAGTGGCTCCTTGCAGCCGGAAAGCACGTAGTCGCGCAGGCTGACGTCGCGCTCCCGTGGCGGGCGCTGGTCGTGCAGCGCGACGCGCACGCCTTTGGAGAAGACCAGCTCGCCGCCGTCGACCGACGTCTCCCCCGCGAGCATCCGCAGCAGCGTCGTCTTGCCGGCGCCGTTGCGGCCGGCGATGGTCAGCCGGTCGCGGCGCTCGAGCTTGAACGACACGCCACGCAGCAGCGGCTCCCCCGCCATGTCCTTGGCGAGATCGGAGGCGATGACGACGGCCATGGCCTCAGGATGGCACTTGCAGCGCGCGGATCGCCTCGAGCGCGTCGCGCATCGCGGCGACGCGCTCGGCGCCGATCTGCTCGGCCCATCCGGCCTCGATGTCGAGGAAGGCCTGGCGGGCGGCCTTCTGCGAGGCGAGGCCCTTCTTCGTCGGGCGGATGATCTTTACACGGCCGTCGCGATCGTCGGGCACGCGCTCGACGTAGCCCAGCTCCTCGAGCACCCCGACGTGCTCGCCGACCGACTGCTTGGTCAGCCGCGCCAGCTCGGCGATGTCGCTGAGACGCAGCCCTTCGGGCGGCAGGTGCCGGAACACGCAGCCGTGCGACTCTCGGATGTCCGTATAGCCGGCCTCGTGCATGCGGCGGTGGAAGTCCGCGATCAGCGCGTCCTTCGCCTCCGTAAGAAGCACGCCGACATGGAACGGGGTGGTTGTCGAAGGGCTTGACATTTTGGTCAGGGTACCTGATAAGGTGCCCGAATCATAAGGCTACCTTACAAGGCTTCCTGACCAAATTCTAGCTGATCGGAAGGACGCGAACGCGATGCAACGCAAGTGGTGGACCCTCATCGCCGTCTCGGTGGCGACCTTCATGCTCCTGCTCGACATCACGGTCGTGAACACCGCGCTCCCCAGCATCCGTGACGACCTCGGCGCGAGCTTCACCGACCTGCAGTGGGTGATCGACGCCTACGCCCTCACCCTCGCCGCGTTCGTCCTCACCGCCGGTTCGCTCGCCGACCGGCTCGGGCGCAAGCGCGTCTTCACGTGGGGCCTGGGGATCTTCACGGTGGCCTCGCTGCTGTGCGCGATCGCGCCCGACGCGACGTCGCTGAACATCGCGCGCGGCCTGCAGGGCGTCGGTGGTGCCGTGATGTTCGCGGTCTCGCTGGCGCTGCTCGCGCAGGAGTTCCGCGGCCGCGAGCGCGAGATGGCGGTCGCCGCATACGGGGCGACGATCGGCATCGCCGTCGCGATCGGGCCGCTCGTCGGCGGCGCGCTGACCGACGCGATCGGCTGGGAGTCCGTCTTCTACCTCAACGTGCCGGTCGGCTTGGCGGCGATCGCCGTGACGGTCACGAAGCTCGCCGAGTCCAAGGATCCCAACGCGCACGGCATCGACTGGGGCGGCCTGGTGACGTTCTCCGCCGCTCTCGGGCTGCTCGTGCTGGCGCTCCTGCGCGGCAACGACGAGGGCTGGGGCAGCACCCTGATCGTGAGCCTGCTCGCGGCAGGCGGCATCCTGCTCGCGGCGTTCGTTGCAATTCAGCGCCGCGTCGCGCAGCCGATGCTCCCGCTGGGCTACTTCCGCAACCCGGCGTTCACCGGCGCGCAGATCGGTGCGCTCGCGATCTCGAGCTCGATGTTCGCGCTGTTCCTCTACATCACGCTCTACATGCAGAACATCCTCGGGCTGACCCCGCTCGAGGCCGGCCTGCGCTACCTGCCGATCACCATCGCGTCGTTCCTGATGGCACCGCTCGCAGGCGCGGCGATGGCCAAGGTTCCGGCGCGCGTGCTGATGAGCATCGGGCTGGGGATGGCCGGCATCGGCCTGCTGCTGATGTCCGGGGTCGACGAGGGCGACACGTGGACGACGCTGCTCGGCGGCTTTCTGATCGCCGGCGGCGGCATCGGGATCGTGAACCCGGTGCTGGCGAACGTGGCGCTGAGCACGGTGCCCGACGAGCAGTCCGGCGTGGCGTCCGGGATCAACGACACGTTCCGCCAGGTAGGCGTCGCGGTCGGCGTCGCCGGGCTCGGCGCCGTCTTCCTCGGGCGTGCCCAGGACCACATTGCGGCCCTGCTGCCGAACGCGACGTCCGAGCAGGCTCGCGGCCTGGCCGAGGGCGTTTCCTCGGGCGGCCTCTCGGGCGCGCCGGCGGATGTCGTGGCGGCCGCACGCGACGGCTTCCTGGCCGGGTTCAACGACATCCTGCTGATCGGAGCGGTGATCGCGATCGCCGGGTCGCTGCTCGTGCTGCTCCTGGTTCGCAGCAGCCACATCCGCACGCAGCCAGTCGAGGTCGAGGCGTTCGAGCCCGTCCCCGAGCCGGTGGCCGCCTAGCCGGGTTGGTCAGCCGCCACGGCGCCGTGGGGCAACCCGGCGCCGTGGCGCTGCCACTCGACGAGCGTGTCGTTCTCGCGGCGGACGCGCTCGGCCGTCGCCTCGTAGTCGCGGAACATCCCCTTCAGGCGGCGCAGTCCGTCGGGGGGATGCGCCGCGATCTCGGTCGCGAAGTCGATCGCAGCGCGCTCCGCCAGCGCGGCCGGGGCGGTCCGGTGTAGGAGGCCGAGCGCAGCCGCCTCGCGCTGGTCGACGACGCGGCCGGTGAGGACCAGCTCCTTGGCGCGTGACAGCCCGACCAGCGGGACAAGCCGCGCGGGGCCGACCGGCACGCCGAGCCGGGCGCCGGCCCAGGCGAGCTTGAGGTTGTCGCCGCCCACGCGCAGATCGCAGCCCGCGACGAGCTCGGCGCCGGCGCCGACACAGTTGCCGACGCACACGCAGACCGTCGGCGCCGGGAACGCCTCGATCGCGGCGTAGAAGCGGGCGAACGCCTCCATGCGCGCGACGCCCTGCTCGCGCGTCAGCGGCTCGGCGACGTCGGCGCCCGCGCACAGCGCGCGCTCGCTGGTCGTCGAGAACACGAGCACCCGCAGCTCGTCGTCGGCGGCCAGCTCCGCGAGCGCGGCCTCGACCGCGGCGAGCGTCGCCGAGTCGAGCGCGTTGCGCGCCGCGGGGCGGTCGAGTCGCAGGACCTCGACGCCGTGATCGAGCCGCTCTCGTTGAATCGAAGCCATGCGCGGATGTTTATAGCCCCTGCGGGCATCCTGCCCGTAGATCTGAATGCATCGCTCGCCCTCCGGGCGGCGTTGTTAGGATCAGGCCCGATGCGCCGCGCATTCGTCGCCTCCTCATCCATCCTCACCCTGCTCCTGCTCGCCCCGGCGGCGCTGGCAGCCGAAGGTCACGACGCCGGCGAGGGCTGGTGGGGGCTGACGAACGACAAGGTCGTCACGAACGCCGGCTTCATCCTGATCGCGTTCTTTCCGCTGTTCATCTTCTTCATGAGCCTGCTGCAGTGGAGGCTCGACAAGCGCAAGTACGCGCGCCGGGCCGCCGCCAAGGCGCGCGAGACGAACGAGATCTGGCGCGGCGGCTGGTAGCCGCCCGCGCGTCGCGCTCGCGATGACCGGCGAGGTCCGCTACGAGCGCGTCGGCGCGGCCGCAGTCGTCACGATCGACCGCCAGCACCGGCGCAACGCCGTCGACGGGCCGACCGGCGTGCGGCTGCGCGAGTGCTACGAGGCGTTCGAGGGCGGCGACGACGCGCGCGTGCTCGTCCTCACCGGCGCCGGCGACGTCGCGTTCTGCGCGGGCGCCGACCTCAAGGCGATCGAGACGTTCGCGCCGGCGATCATGGCCGGCGACGCGCCGCTGGGCTTCACGCGCGACACGCCGTCCAAGCCGACGATCGCGGCGATCTCCGGCTGGTGCCTGGCCGGCGGGCTCGAGCTCGCGCTGTGGTGCGACCTGCGGATCGCGACCGCCGGCTCGACGCTCGGCTTCCCCGAGCGCCGCTGGGGCGTCCCGCTCGTCGATGGCGGCACGCAGCGGATGCCGCGGATCATCGGGCTGGGCCGCGCGCTGGACCTGATCCTCAGCGGGCGGCTCGTCGAGGCCGACGAGGCGCTGGCGATGGGCCTCGTCACCGAGGTCGTCCCCGCGGGCAAGCACGTCGAGCGCGCGCTGGAATGGGCGCAGGCGCTGGCCGCATTCCCGCAGGAGACGATGCTCGCCGATCGCCGCTCCGCGATCGAAGGGCTCGGTATGCCGCTCGCCGACGGCCTCGCGCTGGAGGCGCGCACCGCAAGCGAGACGTTCGAGGTCGCGGCGCGCGGCGCTGCCCGGTTCGCCGGCGGCGAGGGCCGCGGCGGAGCGGGCGCGGGCGTCTAGCACCCGGATAGGCTCCGCCGTCATGACCTACTTCGTGACGGGCGCAACCGGCTTCATCGGCCGCCACCTCGTAGAAAAGCTGCTCCAGCGCGAGGGCGACATCCACGTCCTCGTCCGCAAGGGATCGCAGAAGCGCATGGACGAGCTGATCGACCGCTGGGACGCGAAGGGCCGCGTGCACAAGGTCACGGGCGACCTCACGCGGTCGAACCTCGGCGTCCAGAAGAGGTGGATCGACGCGCACACGGGCAAGATCGACCACTTCTTCCACCTGGCGGCGGTCTACGACATGGCCGCCTCCGACGAGCTCAACGAGCAGATGAACGTGCAGGGCACGCGCAATGCCGTGCGGCTGGCCAACGCGCTCGAGGCCGGGGCTCTGCACCACACGTCGTCGGTCGCCGCCGCGGGCCTTTACCGAGGCCTGTTCCGCGAGGACATGTTCGACGAGGGCCAGAAGCTCCCCTCCGCCTACCACCGCACGAAGTTCGAGTCCGAGCGCATCGCGCGCGAGGAGTCGGCGGTGCCGTGGCGCGTCTACCGCCCGGCGGTCGTCCTCGGGCACTCGCAGACCGGCGAGATGGACAAGATCGACGGTCCGTACTACTTCTTCAAGCTGATCCAGAAGTCGCGCGATCTCGTGCCGCAGTGGATGCCGCTGATCGGCCCGGAGCTCGGCTTCACGAACATGGTCCCGGTCGACTACGTGGCGAAGGCGATGGACCACATCGCGCACACCAGCGGGCTCGACGGGCAGGCGTTCCATCTCACGAACCCGCGCAAGCAGCGCGTCGGCGAGGCGATCAACGAGTTCGCCAAGGCGGCCCACGCACCGCAGCTCTCGATCAGGATCGACAAGCGCCTGACCGACGCTCTTCCCAAGGGCGTGTTCTCGATGATGCTGCAGCTGCCGCAGCTCAAGGGGATCCGCAAGTCGATCCTGGCCGACCTCCACATCCCGGAGGGGGTCGTCGAGAACGCCGCCTTCACCGCCGAGTTCGACACGCGCGACACCGAGCGCGCGCTCGCCGGGACCGGCATCGAGGTGCCG
>WUUC01019532.1_pt1 | contig 16917 bp, 14 predicted proteins | sample 6278441 | NCBI WGS metagenome assembly WUUC01 (sample SAMN13675441, study PRJNA597444) | soil metagenome | isolation source: soil | place: USA: Washington | collected 2017-10
CGCTCAATCCCTATCGTGGCTGCGAGCACGGCTGTATCTATTGCTTCGCCCGCCCCACGCACAGTTATCTTGGCCTATCGCCGGGGCTGGATTTCGAGAGCAAAATTTTTGCCAAGGTGAATGCGCCGGAATTGCTGCGGCATGAACTGGCGAAAAAATCCTATGTACCGGAACCGATTGCGCTCGGCGTCAGCACCGACGCCTACCAACCGTGCGAGCGCGGATTGCGGCTGACGCGCCGCGTGCTGGAAGTGCTGCATGCGTGCGAGCACCCGGTGGTGCTGATTACCAAGTCTTCGCTGATTGAGCGCGACATCGATCTGCTGGCGGAGATGGCGTCCAGGCGGCAGACTGCGGTTGCGGTAACGCTCACCACGCTCGACCACACAGTGGCACGCACCCTGGAGCCGCGCGCAGCAGCCCCGGCGCGCCGCTTGCGCACGATCCGCACTTTGACTGACGCCGGCATTCCGGTCGGAGTCAGCATAGCGCCGGTGATTCCTTTCGTTACCGAGCCCGACCTGGAGCGGGTGATGGCGGCAGCGGCTGAAGCCGGGGCCATCAATGCAAGCTATGTGGTGCTGCGCCTGCCCTGGGAAGTGAGCCCGCTGTTCCGGCAGTGGCTGGAAGCGCACTTCCCTGAACGGGCACAGCGCGTCATGAACCGGGTGCGGGACATGCGCGGCGGCAAGGACTATGACGCCACCTTCGGCAAGCGCATGCATGGAGAAGGGGTATGGGCCGATATGATTCGCCAGCGCTTTGAAAAAGCGGTCTTGCGTCTCGGCATGGAAGTGCGCTCAGGCCGCTTCAGGGCGCTGGATACGTCGCATTTCCGTCCTCCTTCAGCGGCCCCAACGACAACACCTTCAACGATAACACCGGCGGCAATATCAACGTCCCCGCCTGCGGAGATGCAAAAAAAATCTGCCAAAGCAAGGAATCCGGACGGACAGTTCGAGCTGTTTTAGCAGGCCGCCCTTGCGCTTGTCAGCCCACCCAAAGCCTCACCCGACTTCCGTACCGGCTCATCAATTCCGATCTCCGCGATCTCGACAACCTCCATGACTATGGCGCCGTCCACCACCGCCTCTGCCATTGTTTCCGCTTCCAGCCGCTTCCATAAGCACTTACCCTTGCTTTCGCGTTCGATCATTTCCAACTGCTGCGTGTGGGCCGCCAGTTCATCATCGCTGGCAGGCAATACGACCAGTTGCAAGTCACCCAGGCTGGCAACGGTATCCAGCGCGGGCCAGGCTTCCAGTTCAATGAGGAGGCTATCCTGACCCCGCGTCATGGCGAGGTAGACTTCCGCCAGCAATTCCGCATCCAGCAGCGCGCCGTGCAAGGTACGCCTGGAATTATCCACCTCATAACGTTCACACAAGGTATCCAGATTATTCCTTTTGCCGGGATGCAAATCCTTGGCCATTTTCAAGGTATCGGTGACCAAATGGCAATATTCGCCCAATGGCTGCAATTCGGCCAATCCCAACTCATGATCGAGAAACGCCACGTCAAAAGAGGCGTTGTGCATGATGAGCTCCGCCCCCTCAACAAAATCCAGTAATTCAGCCACGACGTCGCGGAATTTCGGCTTATCCTGGAGAAATTCCGTGGTCAATCCGTGAACCTGCAACGCGCCATCCTCGCTCTCCCGCTCCGGGTTCAGGTAGCGGTGAAAGCGGCGGCCCGTCAGCCTCCGGCTCAGCATTTCCACTGCCGCGATTTCGATAATGCGATGGCCGAGCCTGGGTTCCAGGCCCGTGGTTTCAGTGTCAATAAAAATTTGGCGCATGAATTGATATCCTATTCGTATTCATACATGCTCTGTCGCTAAAGCGATCCAATTTCGCCTATGTTCTTCTAATTTCTCGCTTTCTATCCCTTCGCCAACACCGAACTCTCCAACACCGATTGCACGCCGCGATTGGCCAGCTTATCCGCCTGCTCGTTGCCATCGTGGCCGGAATGGCCGCGCACCCAGAACCATTCAATCCGATGGCGTTGTGTTAACAAATCGAGCTCCTTCCATAGATCATCATTTTTTACGGGTTTTTTACCGGCGGTGCGCCAATCGCGTTTTTTCCAGGAGTGGATCCATTCGCTGATGCCCTTTTGCACATATTGGGAGTCGGTGTGCAGCCGTACGTCGCATGGCTGTGTCAGGGCTTCCAGCGCGCGGATTACCGCAAGCAGCTCCATGCGGTTATTGGTCGTCAGTTTCTCGCCGCCCCACAATTCCCGCGTATGCCCGTTGTATTGCAGCAGCGCGCCCCAGCCGCCAATGCCCGGATTACCCTTGCATGCTCCATCGGTAAATATTTCCACAGGCGCACGCTTTGCTTTCACCTTTACTTTCGGCCCTGCGCTATGGTTTTTACCGTGGTCTCGCTGCGCGCAGCCTGCCGCTGTTCTTTCCCCGACGCGTTGCCACCGAGCTTTTGCGCAACCGGCGCCATGCCTTTTCTGGCTGCGCGCACCTTTTTCCATTCGGGCTTGATGACGCGCATCCCATGTACGCGCTTGACAGCCGTCAGGAAATAGATGCCGCCGGAAAACGGCCACCAGCGATCACCGGCAGCTTCCATGAAGTTAAACCGCTTCAACCATTTTTCCTGGCTGAATGGGGGCGCATAGCAGCACAACTGGTCTTTGGTGATTTCGAAGTCCAGCAATGTCAGCCAATCCTTGAGCCGGGGCAGCGAAATGAAATTACCGCGCCAGGGAAATTTGTCCTCCATCGACCCGAAAAATCCCCGTACGCCCCAAAGGCTGCGGGGATTAAAGCCGCAGACAATGACGTGGCCCTCGGGCATCAGCACTCGTTGCACCTCGCGCAGGATCTGATGTGGATTGGTACTGAATTCGAGGACGTGAGGCAGCAGCACCAGATCGATACTGTTCGTTTCAATCGGCAGAAAGTCAGGGGCCGCCCGCACCGTCCCTTCCTCGATTGCCGCGCAGAACTGCAACGGCATGCGATTGGCACGCAAAAAATCATATTGGGGAAACCCGACCTGCATGGCATTGTAGCCGAACACATCGCCCACGGCTTGATCGAAATGGTTTTGCTCCCGCTCCAGCAAATACTGGCCCAGGCAGGTATCAAACCATTCCGGCTTATTTTTTGTTGGCATGTATCACGTCAAAATGACAAAAAGGACTCATTTATCCTAAATCCGGCAGTTGGACAGGGTGGAGTGTGCGGTTTTTGGAGTACCGGACAAGGCGCAACGACGCGGAATGGCCATTCCATTCCAAGGCGTTGCGAACAACGCAGCCATGTGCCGCAAAAACCGTGCAATCCGCCCTGTAGCGAACTCACCCTATTTGTGAACGTCAAGTGACATAAAAAATCTTTGTGAATCACTACAACGAAATTAAAAAACGAGCGGTCAACTGACGGATTTAGGATTATGGACTAGTATGAATACTTGTTTGTTCCTCCATCACCCTCATCACCTCCCCATTTCAACCTTATTTGACACCTGTCATGACTATTCCGCATATCGTTGCGATTCGCGCTTTCACCGACAATTACATCTGGATGATTCGCGACCACTATCACGCCGCCGTGATCGATCCGGGCGAAGCCTCGCCGGTGCTGGACTACCTGCAACAGGAAGAACTGAAACTCGTCGCCATTCTCAACACCCATCACCATAATGATCACGTGGGGGGCAATGCCGCGCTGCTGCGGGAATTTACCGTGCCGGTTTATGGCCCCGCAAACGAATCCATTCCCACCGTCACGCGCCCTCTCAAGGAATGCCCCGACCATGAGAGCGAGGAGGGCAACGCCTATCTCCCGGACTTCTCGCTTACCCTCAGGGCGCTGGACATTCCGGGACATACCGCCGGGCATATTGCGTATTATGGCGCAAACCTGCTGTTTTGTGGTGACACCCTGTTTGCCTGCGGCTGTGGACGGCTATTCGAGGGCACCGCACAACAAATGGTTGATTCTCTATGGAAACTGGCGGATTTGCCCAACGAAACCGAGGTGTACTGCGGTCATGAATACACGCTGAACAATATCCGCTTTGCCAGGGTGGTCGAGCCCGGCAACCAGGCATTGATCGAACGCGAAACAGCGGTCGCAGCATTGCGCAAACAGAATATTCCTACCCTGCCCTCAACAATCGGGGTGGAAAAAGCCACCAATCCGTTCCTGCGTTGCGACCAGCCCGAAATCATCCGGAATGCCGGCGTTTATGCGGGCAAGCCACTATCCGATCCCGTCAGCGTGTTTGCCGCGCTGCGGGACTGGAAGAATCACTTTTAGCACGCTCCCGCTATTCCAACATTTGCCATCATTCCATTCGCACATGCAGGCAGGATGGACAAAGCGTAGCGCAACCCATCAACCGGACAAGCCTCCTACCAGACAATATGAATGATCGCGCGTTTGCATTGTCATAGAAGTGTGCTTTACTTCATTAAGCGCGCCGGCGCACGGCCAGTGCGCACGGTCACGTCAACTCAACCACTCGTTGCGGGGATGAAACGGCGAAATATGCTTTTCACCCGGGGATTGTTCCACAACGACAAACATGGGAGATTACATGAATCCATTACAACAGGTCCTGCGGTGCGGCCAATCCATCTGGCTGGATTCGATCAGCCGCGATCTCATCAATAGCGGAGAATTGCAACAACTGGTAACCGAAGACAAGTTGCGCGGCGTGACCAGCAACCCAACCATTTTTGAACAAGCAATCGCTCACGGCAATAGCTACGATGACGCGCTGCGCCAAGTGCTGCGAGCCGACGAGCGGCAAACCGACAAGGCCCTGTTTGAAGCACTGGCGGTCGCCGATATTCGCATGGCTACCGACGTCCTGCGGCCCGTCTATGACGAAACAGACGGTGGCGACGGCTATGTCAGCCTCGAAGTCTCGCCGCATCTTGCTTACGATACAGATGGGACTATCGCGGAAGCGAAGCGGCTATGGGATGCGGTGCAGCGCCCCAACCTGATGATAAAAATACCCGCCACCCCGCCGGGCATTCCCGCAATTACGCAGTCGATCGCCGCAGGCATCAATATCAACGTGACCTTGATGTTTTCGCTCCAGCACTATGCGGATGTGGCGCAGGCTTATATTGGCGGGCTGCGGGCCATAGCGGAGTCGTCATCGGGCAAAGGAACCAGGTGGCCGGTTTCGGTGGCGTCATTTTTCGTCAGCCGCATAGATGGGGTGGTCGATCCCCTGCTGGAAAAAATCGGTTCACCCGCGGCGCTCGGCCTGCGCGGCAAGATCGCCATCGCCAACGCCAAACTGGCTTACCAGCGCTTCCGGGAAACATTCCACGGCGAGCCGTTTGCAGCGTTACGCAGCAAAGGCGCACGCATACAGCGACCGCTGTGGGGCAGCACCGGCACCAAGAATCCGGCTTATTCCGACGTGCTCTACGTGGAGCAGTTGGTCGGACCTGATACCGTCAATACCTTGCCGCCAAAAACCCTCGCCGCATTTCGCGATCACGGCCAGGTCCATGAAACACTGACTGAAAATGTTGCGCAAGCGGAAGCGGATATTGCGCGGCTGCAGGAACTCGGTATCGATCTGGATGCCATCACCCGAAAACTACAGGATGACGGCGTGGCGGCTTTCGCGGCATCTTACGACAAACTGCTTGCCGCACTGAAACCCAAGCGGCAGGAGATCCTCGCCAACCACGTCGCCTGAGCGGTATGTAGCATCGCGCAGGAAGGGTGGAGCAACGCGCAACCCATCAAACAAGCCCCCCGCGCAGAATATGCAACAAAGCGAGGCGCGGTCAATCCATCAAAACCAGGCATTGCTGCCTCAGACGCGCTTTTTAACAACATGGGAGGAAATAAATGGAACTCGGAATGATCGGCCTCGGACGCATGGGCGGCAACATGGCACAACGGCTGGTGCGCAGTGGCCATCGCGTCGCGGGCTTCGTCCGCAACGCGGCTGCGCTCCAGGAAACAGAAGAAAAAGGCATCGCGCCTGTGACAACGCTGGAGGCGCTTACCAATGAACTGAAAGCGCCGCGCGTGATCTGGCTGATGATTCCCGCTGGGGCCGCCGTGGATGAAACGATTGCGGCACTATTACCGTTGCTCTCGGCGGATGACATCATCATCGACGGCGGCAATTCGAATTACAAGGATACGCAACGCCGCGCGCAAATGCTGAAAGCGAACCGGATCCACTATGTCGATACAGGCACAAGCGGCGGCGTATGGGGGCTTGAAAATGGCTACAGCATCATGGTGGGGGGCGACGAACAGGTGGTCGAAAAATTGCGCCCCATTTTCGAAACCCTCGCCCCCGCGCCGGACAAGGGCTGGGGCCGCGTCGGCCCGAATGGCGCCGGCCATTTCACCAAAATGATTCACAACGGCATTGAGTACGGCATGATGCAGGCTTATGGCGAAGGGTTTGCGATCCTGCGCCACAAGAAGGAATTCGACCTGGATTTGCACCAGGTCGCCGAGATCTGGCGCGACGGCAGCGTGGTGCAATCGTGGCTGCTCGATCTGACCGCTGCCGCATTGGCGGAAAATCCAGGCCTAGAAGGGATCGCTCCCTACGTGGCCGATTCCGGCGAGGGACGCTGGACGGTCGCGGAGGCAATCGACCTCGACGTTGCCGCTCCGGTCATTACCCTGGCGTTATTGCAACGGTTGCAGTCGCGGGATTCCGAAGCATTCTCGAACAAACTGCTGTCGGCACTGCGCAACCAGTTCGGCGGTCATGCAATGAAGAAGGTATAACACATAAGCCAGAAAAGCGGACTGGGCCGCAGGTTCGCTTTTCCGGTAACCCACTCACTTAAAGGAAATCGTCTGCAAAAGCACTTCGCCGCTTTCTCGGCCAATAGAATGACCGTTGGCCCTCAAACGTCAAGATCTACTCTCACCCAGTCACTTTTCGCTTCGATTCTTCAAGCTCGACGGTTAGCTATGGATTAGCCACCTGAGCCCTGAATTCGGCTGCCTGCTGAGAGACAAATTTTTCCGCCTGGTTTTTAGGTTTTCCCGTTTTCGAGAAGTTTTCACCGGTTTTGTATCCATTCTTCCAAGCGGCGTTACAAATGGGGTCGCCAAAAATATTCCGCTTTTGTGCGATATTTTTCGCTAATTCGCTCAGAAACTTGTCGCCCGATCCGGAAAAGTAACCGCCTACCGTGCACAAAGGATAGTCCTTCTCGGCGGCAACGCCTGAACCTGGAAACGCAATACCTAACGTCAGTGAAAAGAGTACGGGTAAAGCCGCAAAGCTATTTTTCGTTCCCATCATGATACGTCCTTTCGCAGTTTGGTTAACCAGAATCAACATGCCCAATGATCGTATCCTACCGAGGAAAAAATACTTTGTCAACTTATTTATGTTTAAAGTGTGTTAAGTAGATCCAACGGCGCCGGGCCGGTTGTAGGGCGTCAATAAGCGAAGCGCATTGCGCCGTATAAAAAATCCCCCCTCCTTTGAAATCCCGTTAAAAAGGTATCGCAATCCCCCCTGTAAGATATTACAGCTATCCAGGAACAGCTCTCCGTTATCTAATGGTTGATCAGATCAGGCGGACTTAAGTCTGGCAACGAGGCGAACGAAACATCCGCCAGGTCTGTTTCGGCCAGATCTACTTGAGCACGAGGTTTACAGCCATACCTTCACGAGTAGGGCCTGTAAAGCCATTACACATCCTCGTAAATAAAGAATATGACCCACTGCAGATTCCGACAATACGTACTCTCACCAGCCGCATTGGCCCGAATCCAAAGCACAGTAGCGAATAATGCTCCACCCGGTGCAGCGACGGGAGCAAGCATCACTTGTCCCGGAGCTTCCGACGCAGTGCGGCGCGTGCCGGCGGAGAAATCGTGACAATCCGGAAGTTAAGTAACATCTTTTATCTCGTGACCGGAGTGCTTCTTTCCCTGCTTGTTCTTTTTAGCGTGCTCCGCTTCTTCGAGCAGCGGGAATTGAATCACGTCCAGGACGTCCGCTTTGCTTCATTCCTCGTTACCGACGAGCTGCGCCAGTCTTCCGATGATCTGACGCGCATGGCGCGTACTTATGTTGCCACCGGCGACCCGAAGTTTGAGCGCTTTTATTGGGAAATACTTGCAATCCGTAACGGCGAAAAGGAGCGACCGCTGCACTATGAGCGTAGCTACTGGGATCTCATGGCCGGCGATACGGACTTCCGGCCCAGATCAAGCGGGCAGAAGAATTCTTTACAGGAGCGAATGAAGGGACTTGGATTCACTGCGGCGGAGTTTGCAAAACTTCAGGAAGCCGAAAATAATTCCAACCGCCTGGTCCAGTCCGAATATAAGGCGTTTAATGCGATGAAAGGGCTGCGTCCGGACTCGACAGGCCAATTCGACGTGAAAGGTACCCCTGACCCAGAGCTGGCACACCGCATTATGTATGACGAGAGCTATCACCTCGCGAAAGCCGAGATCATGCAACAAGTAAACGAATTCCAAGAATTGTTCGACGCGCGCACGTTCGAGGCAGTTGCAGCCGCACGACACCGCACTCAGCTCTATATTTTCGGTGTCTTCCTCACGCTTGCCCTTCTCGTAGCCTGGCTCGTTCTTTCGTCCCACATCGTATGGCGAAAGGTACAAAATCTGGTGCAACTCGAAGATGCGACCCGGAACAGCGGAACAACCGATCGTGCCTTTCAATTCGAGATCGATTCGAACGACGAGATAAGTAATCTTGCCCGTGCCTTTACCGCCGCCCAGACGGAACGCGACCGCTACTTTAACGAGTCTCTCAATTTTCTTGCCATCTCGGATTTCGATGGCAGTTTCAAGCGCTTGAACCCGGCATGGAAAACGGTTTTCGGCTTCACGCAAGAAGAGTTGCTGTCTCGATCGTTCCTGGAGTTCGTGGTGTCCAGTTCCCGCACGGAGACCGCCGCGGAATTGGACAAACTCATCATGGGCATTCCCGTTTCCTTTGAAACCCCGATGTGCTGCAAGGACGGCTCTTCCCGCTGGATTCTATGGAATATAACCGCCGTGCAGGAAGTGCGTGAATTTTATTTTTCCGGCCAGGATATTACGGCAAGGAAGAGTATCGAAACAGAACTGCACAAGGCGCGTAAGTCGGCCGAGGCTGCCAGTAGGGCCAAGAGCGAGTTTCTGGCAAACATGAGCCATGAAATTCGCACTCCCATGAACGGCGTGCTCGGCACTGTCGGCCTGCTTTTGAACACTCCGTTAACTGCTTCTCAGCGCGAATTGGCGGGATTGGCGCGCGCGAGCGGGGAGACACTGCTCACCATCATTAACGACATCCTTGATTTTTCCAAAATTGAGGCCGGTAAGCTGGTTATTGCGCCTATTCCATTTGACCTGCTCCAGGCTGTTGAAGATGTAGCGGGCATGATCGCCATGCAGCCAACGAGGAAGAAAGACGTGAATGTCATTGTACGCTACCTTCCCGACGTGCCGCGCAACGTCATTGGTGATCTGGGACGTATTCGTCAAATACTGACGAATTTGACCAACAATGCCATCAAGTTCACGGATAAGGGCCATGTGCTTATCAATGTCGAGTCTGATTCTGTCTCCGAAGACGAGGTCACGGTTCGCATCAGTGTCGAGGATAGCGGACTGGGAATCGCGGAAGCTAAATTGGGAGATCTCTTCAATAAGTTCACGCAGGCCGATACCTCCACCACCCGCCGTTACGGAGGTACTGGCTTGGGCTTGGCTATCAGCAAGCAATTGGTGAAATTGATGGGCGGGACCATCGCTGCGAAAAGCCGTGTAGGGGCCGGGTCGACGTTCTGGTTTACCCTTCGCTTGCCGTTGCAGGGGGAACAGCCGGTTGAGGTGAGATCGCACACGGAACTGGCACGTGTTCGCGTGCTGATCGTGGACGATAACGCAGTTAACCGCCTGGTATTGCAAGAGCAAATCCGCATCTGGAAGATGCGCATCGGAACTTCCACATCAGCAGTCGAAGCGCTCCGGGCGTTACGCGCCGCTCATGCCGCCGGCGACCCGTATCAAATTGCGATCCTCGATTATCAAATGCCGGACATGGATGGAGAAATGCTGGGCCAGACCATCAAAACAGATCCCTTGCTTCACGATATCCAGTTAGTGATGTTAAGTTCGCTGGGGCAACAGGGCGATATCAGGGATCGACTCAAGAGTATCGGTTTTGCCGCCTATCTGGTCAAACCGGCGCGCCAATCGGAACTGTTGTCGACCCTGGTACATGTGTGGGACGCCTACTGCAATCGCCGGTCCATCGATCTTATCAGCGCTCATCAATTCCTTCCAGGAACCCATGGGGTGCCGACAAGCGACATCATGGGGCCGCCGTTTTCCGGTATACGCGTGCTGCTGGCGGAGGATAACATGACCAATCAAATTGTCGGAGCGACAATGCTGCGAAATCTGGGCTGCGACGTTGATGTCGCCGCCAGCGGCCGGGAAGCCGTGCAAAGGACCGAGACGGTCTCCTACGACATCGTGTTCATGGATTGCGAGATGCCAGAAATGGATGGCTTCGAGGCCACTGCCGCAATTCGCCGTCGGACTGGCAACAAATGTCCGCTTCCTATCGTTGCGGTAACGGCACAGGCGATGCAAGGAGATAAGGAGCATTGCCTGCTTGCCGGAATGGATGATTACATCAGCAAACCGGTTAAACAGGAAGACTTTGCGGCCGCCCTAAAAAAATGGACGCCGGCAGTACGACGGGAACCGAAGAGCGAGGTACAACAGTATCGCACCGGAAATAAGAAAGAAGCCGCCATTGATAGCCTGGGCGCCCCTTTAGCCCCGATCTCTTCATTTCTTCCCAAAATCTCATCTTCGCTAAACGCTGAAGTCGTTGCGCGTTTACGCGTACTGGGAAAAGAGACCGCAGAACCGACCTTGATGAGCCGGATATTTGCGACTTTCCTGAAGGAGGGCGCCGAACGCATTATTGTTCTGCGAAATGCTGTGAGTGAGGGGGATGCCGGGCTGCTGGGCAGGACAGCTCACGCCATCAGGGGAGCTTGTGGCAGCGTGGGCGCGCAGCATTTGGCCGATATTGCGCAGCAACTGGAGGCTCTGGGTAAAACCGGCAGTGTGACCGACGCTGCTGTGCTGATAAAACAGGTTGAAGGAGAATTTGAACGGGTGAAGGCCGAAATTGCCGCGCTTGATATGCGGCCCGAACCGTTATCAGGTAAGGCCTCGTGATGAAGATACTAATCGCGGAAGATGATACCACCTCGCGCCTTCTGTTCGGCGCAACCCTCAGGAAACTCGGATACGCGGTAACGGCGGTGGAGAACGGGCAGAAGGCTTGGGATGCCTGGAAACAGGACGAGTACTCTCTGCTTATCTCTGACTGGATGATGCCGGACATCGATGGGCTGGAGCTATGCAGAATAATCCGTGCCGAACCCAGCCTGCAATATACGTATATCATTCTTCTTACCGCACTGGACAGCAAAGGCAGCTATCTCGAAGGCATGGACGCGGGGGCCGACGATTTCATCACCAAGCCTTTCGATGAAGAGCAACTGGCAGCCCGGCTGCGGGTCGCTGAACGGATACTTGCCCTGCACAAGAAGCTGCATGTGCAGGCGACGCACGATCGCCTCACCGGCGTATGGAATCGCGCCGCGATCATGGATTGCCTGGAAAGGGAGCTGGAACGGGCAGTGCGCGAAAGCAACTGTGTTGGCGTTGTGCTGGCCGACCTCGATCACTTCAAGCGCGTCAACGACACGCATGGACACCCCGCGGGCGACGCGGTATTGCAAGAAGCAGCGCGCCGCATGCGCCTGGCGCTGCGTCCTTACGACCGGATCGGGCGTTATGGCGGCGAGGAATTCCTCATCACGGCGCCGGGTTGCACGTTAAGTGAAGCGATGGCCCTGGCCGAACGAATTCGTGATTCAATCAGCACAGGGCCTGTCGACTGCCTGTCGGAAGCGATTCCTATGACCGCCAGCCTGGGTGTCACGGTCGGTGGCAATCGGACTGGCGAGGACGCCGGCATGCTTATCGCGGCCGCCGATGAGGCGCTTTACCGGGCAAAAAAAGCAGGCCGCAACCGGGTTGAATTCTCAAGACGGGAAGTGTGACTGCTGGTAGCAGAATGTTAAAAAGCTGGTTCATTGCGGCGCACGTGAGCCAATGCGCTCCTTCCGCGTGATGCAGAGCCTCAAGCCATCCTCCGGATGTACAGACTACCTCGCCTCTCATAGGGGATAGTAATTCCCTCATAGCAACTGGTAATTTAATGAAGTTCTGCACGTCCGACCCTATCTCATCCTTGTTATACTTGGCGTCGGTACCATCCCTCAGAAACTTATTGAAAGCGGAATATTACCTGGGACCTCCATAGGTACCGATTCGCGCTGAACGCTAAAAAGCGCATTTTCCATGGCCGGATTCAGGCGAAGAGTTCTTATCCCTTCTCATCTCTATCACTTCCAGCGAGGAGACTAAGAAATGTTGCCAGCACGCATTGTAACCATAGGAGCATCAGCCGGCGGAGTGGAAAGTCTGGCTGCACTGGTTGCATCATTGCCTGCCGATTTGAATGCGGCCATTTTCGTGGTCTTGCACATTCCCGCAAATTTCGTGAGTACCTTGCCGGAGATCCTGAGTAAAAAGGGACCGCTAAAGGCAGTACATCCGGCGAATGGGGATGAGATCAAGCGGGGGCGGATCTATGTCGCAGCGCCCGATCATCACTTGCTGATCGAAGCTAATCGTGTTCTCGTAACCAGGGGCCCCAAGGAGAATCGCAATCGGCCATCTGTCGATGCGCTATTCCGCTCCGCCGCCTATTCCCATGGCTCGCGAGTCATTGGTATTGTTCTTTCCGGCGCGTTGGATGATGGCACCTCCGGTTTGTGGAGTATCAAGCGGATGAACGGAATCACGATTGCCCAAGACCCTACTGAAGCCTCTTTTGATTCAATGCCGTCAAGTGCCCTCAGCCAGGTCGAAATCGACCACTGCGTGTCGGTCCATCAAATGGGCGCACTGCTGAAACAGCTTACGCAGCAAGCGTTGAAAGAATCAACATATGACGTAGCGAATGACAGGCGAAAAATGGGGATCGAAGTCAGCGTCGCTGTGGATGGCGACGCGTTTGAGAAGGGCATTATGGATGTCGGACCGCTCACTCCTTTTACCTGCCCGGAATGCCAGGGCGTGTTGGTAAAGCTAAACGAAGGGAAGCTTAACCGGTTTCGCTGTCACACCGGGCACGCCTACTCCACCAGCGCGCTGCTTTCCGGCGTAATGGAAAAAATAGATGAAAGCTACTGGGCGGCGATGCGCAGCCTGGAAGAGGCCGCCATGCTGCTTGAGCAGACAGGCAAGGATTTCGCTGAGGAAGGAGAGAATAAGGCCGCGGAGGTATTTCTTGAGCATGCGCGCGTCGCAACCGAACAATCGCGCCTGCTGCGTAACACCGTGCTGTCGAGCGAACGTTTTAGCGGTGATAGCTTGCTCAATAAGGCGGGACAAAAATAGAACAGCGTTTTCCCTGACCGTAATGAATACAGTGGAGTTACGCTGTCACACTTTCCCTCCTCTACTTTAAACATAATAACGTTGACAATGTCTCGAAGTTTCGGTATTGTTCATTTACGTGTAATTCCCACGCTTGAGAACGTATAGCTCCATTAAGAATGCCAGTGAATAAAAAAGTCCGATGATGAAAGGGCGAAATACAATTATCGCCTTGCCCTTGTTTTGCTTGCTTGGGTGGAGTGCGCACTCAATAGCGGCCGGAACCGCTGAGATTTCCGATACTCGTCCCGCCGCCAAAAATGCGACGCCGCAAAGCGATCCCAAGGCAGCGGTCAAATCCTATGAGGATGAGTCGAGCAAGATGCATGAGGCCGTGGCCAAACACTACGAAGATGTAGCCAAGGAATTGCAGGCAAAGATTCAGGAACAAAAACAGCTACTGGCGCATTACGAAGATAAAAGCTATCTTTACGGCAGGCAGGCCCAGGACCTGCAAGCGCACGCCGACGCCTTGGTCCGGAAGTACGAGGAAGCCGCAAAGGTGAACCTGAAAGAAGCCGCTTTGCATCGGCAGATGGCTTCGAAGATTAAAGAGAATAGCGGCAAGTCGAGCTGAAGAAGGTAATCGACGGCAATAATTCGCGACCTGTTCGCTAAATCCTGTTATTCATATCCGCCGCTCCCTTCCCTCCTGGCGGACTCATTCCAGCCACCCCGCCGCTTTCAAGGCGCGAATAAACCTCGGCAGTTTGCGCGCTATTAACCCTGTTCGCTATCAGCGCAGCGCTCGTTATTATGCTTCATTCATAGTGACTCCACATGCGCAAAACCTTGACGACCTTCTCTTCCTCCAAGACCGCATAGACTAGGCGATGCTGAATGTTTATGCGCCGTGAGTATGCGCCGGCAAGGTCGCCTATCAGTTTTTCATAAGAGAGCGGCCTCCGAAACGGATCCTGCCTGAGCATTGTCAGAAGCGCTTGCGCCTTCGATTTCAAATCCGATGCGGCCAGCTTTTTGGCATCTTTTTGCGCCTGCTTAGTGTATACAAGCCGCCAACTCACCAGCCCGGTTCCTCGCTGCACCCATCCACGGGGGTATCCAGGCCGTCTCGAATCGACTCACGCATACCGGGGACTGACAGGAGAAACAACGTTTCCTGTATGGCAGCCCAATCCTCTTCAGCAATAAGAACAGCTCGATTCCTCCTCCCCGAGATAACTAACGGCTGGTGTGAGGATGCAGCATCATCAATCAGCCGATACAGATTGGCGCGGGCTTCACTAGCTGTAATGACGGTCATGATTACCTCCGTAGCAAGTCTCAATTACCTTCGTAATAGTACGCTATTCCGTACGCTCGTCAAGAGGCGCTGCTCAAAGACGCGCCAATGTGAGCATATAAAAATGCTCGTGATGAGTCCGTAGTGGCAAGCTCCTGCTGGGCCAACACAGGCTTATTGGCGGAACGTATCATTTGAATCGCGAAATTCTTTCCTTTTCTGTTTTTTGAACTATAAATGGAAGGAGGCAGGCAATTCCAATGACCGATTTCCGCAGCGACAGCGATAGGGAGAACAACATGGTGAGCCGTAAGATCGCATTTCCTTGTCCCGTCCGCCGCATTAGCGTCGTCTGGCGGGAAGGCGCGTGGATTATCGAGAATGATATCCGCATCAGGAGCATGACCCTGCCCAGATCCGACCAACTGCCCGAAGCCGCGCGGGAGCGCGGCGTGACAGGCTTCTGGTACGAAGCCGTCGATAGACAGGGCCGCACCATCTACCGGCAAGTGATGGAAGACCCGTTTCTCGGTATGGAGGTGTTCGGCGGCAATGGCGGCAATGGTGGCAATAGCGGCAACGGCGGCAACGGCGGCAACGGCAGGATCAGAAGAATTAAAGCGCCACACCGCCAGGTTAGCCTGGAAATCCTGGTACCGGATGTGCCGGACCTGGACGCGCTTCATATCTACTCAAGCAACAAGCCTTCGCCCCATGAAATGGAAGCGCCAGAGCCAGAGAAACGCAAAGCCGAGCGCATTGCCATGATACAACTGCACGGCGAAAAAGGAGGCGAACATGGGCATCAATGACGGCATGGTCCTCGGTTCGTCAAAGATCCTCGATAACGGGCCTGATGACCAGCGCATGAATATCGTGCTGGTCGCGGAGGGTTTTCAAGCTGGCGCGCAGCAAACCGAGTTCGATAATTTGTGCGATGAGTTTGTTGCCGCACTGCAAGCTGAACCTTGGTATCCGGCCGTCGGCGGCGCAATTAACGTCTGGAAGCTCAACGTCACGTCAACCGATATGGGCGCGGATGATCCGGTTGATTGTCCCGACGAGGCCGGGGACGGAACTGTCGCGGACACCTACTTCGACGCTACTTTCTGCACCAGCGATATACACCGGTGCCTTGCACCCGATTTTTTGCTCGTAAAAACAACGCTCACTGCCAATGTTCCGGTATGGTATGCCGGCGCGGTCATTGTCAATACACCCAAGCGGGGCGGTTGCGCGTCTTCCGGAGACCGGATTTTCGCCACGGGTCTGGGCGCCAGTTCCGGCGAAAGCTGGACCGACATCGCCTTGCACGAATTCGGACACGCGGCTTTCAGCCTGGCGGACGAGTATCCTTATGGCGAGGGAAACAACGCGCCGGCAGTTGAACCGTTCAAGCCAAACATAACGGCGGCGACCAGCCTCGCCGACCTTGCCGCTACCGGCCACCCGGTCAAGCTGCTCTGGACAGAAATGGTCGCCCCCGAAGTACCGATTCCCACCATGCAAAATCCGGATTGTACGGCGGAAGACGAGAGCGCAAACGTCCTGGACAGCGATTTCCAGATCGGCTTATTCGAGGGAGCCGGCTATTATCATTGCGGACTTTACCGGCCTGCCTATCTTTGCCGCATGCGTGTGTCGAAAGAACCCTTCTGCGGAGTCTGCATCCAGGGAATTGCGGACAGGCTCGCCGAATTTATCTCGCCCACTCCGCGCATGGAAGTTGTTACCGGCAACGGATCGCTGCTGCTGGATTTCGGCCAGGTCGTCCACGGCCTGACGATGCATCGCTTTTTCGAAGTGCGCAATAACCGCGTCGGTTTTCCTGGCACCCTGCGTGTCAACCTCTCGGCCATCACCGGACAGTTCAATTATATTCCCGACACGGACCTGAGCTTCACGCTCCCCGCGCCCGTCAACGAGCCCTACACCGCGCGGCGAATTTTCATCGCCTTCACATCGACCGACGCAGGCGGCCCGAGCTTCCCCGGCAGCCTTCAGGTCACAACGCCGGACGACCCTGCCAATCCCCAGGAGACAGTGGATCTGCTGGCGCAGGCGATACCGCCCATGCCCATCGATACCGTACTGGTCTTTGACAGGTCGGGCAGCATGGGCGAACCGACCG